>Ga0123353_10006493_pt1 | contig 15579 bp, 10 predicted proteins | sample TergutLab28metaG_3_FD_92763 | JGI IMG/M metagenome (GOLD analysis project Ga0123353, IMG submission 92763) | Labiotermes labralis P3 segment gut microbial communities from Petit-Saut dam, French Guiana - Lab288 P3 | ecosystem: Host-associated > Arthropoda: Insects > Digestive system > Gut ... | reverse complement strand
GCCAGACGCATTCCTAACAACATACTCTTACAGAACACGATATGCTGCCACAACACCCTGTTAGTATAATGGAATTATTTTGTGAATGTTTTTAAAATGACTTTAGCAAGGAACAACGTAGCTAGCTCCCTGAGGATGATCTTAGGATCGAAACATGTTGGAGCAATTTTAAGTGTTTTAATGTGAAATTTTATATAGTGTATTTGTTGGTTAATAATTGAAGTGATTGTACGAAATGCACGGTGCAACAATGAGGATATACTAAATGTTAATCCATGTCAGTAAGGGGGGCGGGGAAGACTGGAAATGGTGATTTTCATTTGCATCCAAAAATTGTTCTGCAATACGTCCACAGCTGTGGCTACAGTACACATTGACTACAGTATGGTATAAATTTCATAATGTTTTGAGTGTTCTCTGTTAGGTCCACATAAGAAACAGGAAACAGAAAGTTGCATTCTTGTATTATACTATATTACATTCAGGTTTTATTGGATTAAGACCAAGACATGGAAGGCAATGGCTTCCTTTGTACAAAACATTTAGCAATATTCTTAAACAAAGGAAATATATTGGGATAAAGTGGGAAGCTTCAAGTCAATACTAAATGCCAGTAACAAATTTTGTAATATTTCATGACATTTCAATATGGTGACTGCAGCTGGACTAAATTGAATGACTCCAGCAGACATACTTCTTAAATGAATTTGCATTTAGAATGTCAGAGATATAAGTTAGGGAATATTTCATTGGAAAGAACTGTGGTATAGTGGGTCATTAATTGTTAGACCAATGTTGCATTTAGATAAACAGTATTTTTTTTACTTTTTTAACAGAGCTCGAGTAATAATATTTGAGTGTACTTTTCTAGTTAGTTGAAGATGCTGTCAGTTTATATGATTATATAGTGACAGACCACTGACTGACTGCCTGATTCATGGTACAGCCTAATAACATCTAAGTGTAGATTAGAAACAAATGAAAATTTGATAATGCACTGTTGCTTTAAATGATAATGATGATGGTGGTGATGATGATGATGATGATGATCATGATGTGGTAAGTAATATGAAGGCTAGTATTTTGAAATAGAAATGTGGAATGTAATTCAAAATTGACAACAACTGTTCAATAAAAAGAATAAATTTTATACCGTAGTTTTGATCTGGAAATGAGAAAAGTTTCTATTCCACCTAGGAACTATGTGATAAATATTTGAGGGTAAAATTCAAGTAATGGCTTTCCAGGAAATGTATTCATCGGAACTGCTGCTTAGCTGTGTGAATGGCTGTCACTCGTGTCCTGTGGAATGGAAATTTTTCCATTAGTAATAAAATTTCCTATTAATGGAAACTTTTCCAACCACACAACTGTCCTGTCCAACTTAATATCCTTAAATTTAGGCTCACACATTTAGTTTATACCCGCTTCATTGTAATAGATACTTGTACATTTGAAACTGCAAAGGTAGCTTTTCTATTTCTTTGATTTTGATCAGTGACTGACATAATCAGTTATAAAATTTACTAGCATAAATCCTGTTAGAATTTCAATAAACTATTGCCATTTTCAACATCACACTTGATCACTCTACCAACTTTACTGTGATCCACTCTTATACATTGTAATCCCAGACAGACACTATGAATTACATTTTCACTACGTATGCTGAGTCTGTTCAGTAATTATGCGCAGGAAGCAGTGGGTTATCCAGATATATGCCATGATAAAAGATGGATCCTTCAACATCAATCAGCCTAGCATATATAATGGCAGAGTAAGTTCACCTGTAAATAGAACTGCCTTTCATGATGAGTCCTAGAGTTATCACTGCAACACTAATCTTGTACTTATTTATTTATTGTTTATTTAATGATACTGTCAGTAGCTCAGACTATAAGTAGGATAATTAGTGAAGTGTAAAGAATGTGGAAACAAGTGCTACTCAGCATTCACCTGGGAGGACTGAAGTAAAACCTCAGAGTCAGTCTACAGGCTGAGATTTGAACCCCGGACCTTCAGAATATAAAACAGGATTGCTACTTCATCGACCAGGTGTTCAGCCAAAAAACTGCTAGATTGAGGATTGTGAAAAGTGACACTCTGTCCCTGGGTTAATGTTTTCAGTCACATTGATTCTTACAAGAAGAAGGCACTACAATGTTTTAAAACTACTAACCCAGTGTCTTGTCCTAGAAGACCTTGATTGTCAAATCTCATGCCTGAAGGTTCTGTTCTGTTTGGCACACTAGTCATTAGCCACATCGCTTGTGACACAGTAGCCACTAATCACACTGCACATGGCATAGTAACCACTAGTTGCACTGCACATAGCACGGTAGCCACCAGTCACACTGCACATGGCACAATAGCCACCAGTCACACTGCACATGGCACAGTAGCCACCAGTCACACCACACATGGCACAGTAGCCACCAGTCACACCACACATGGCACAGTAGCCACCAGTCACACCACACATGGCACAGTAACCACCAGTCATGCCGCACATGGCACAGTAGCCACCAGTCACACCGCACATGGCACAGTAGCCATTAGCCATGCCATGTGTTGCACAGTAGCCACTTGTCACACCATGTCTCATGTGGTTATGGTTGTTCTGTCCTGCAGCTCCTCTCTTCCCTTACCCATTTCACCTGCCACTGAACTGTACGTGCCATGGACACAGTCCATCTTTTGTGATAACTATGTTCTTTATCTGCACTTGGAAACACGTTGTTAATTCTGTGGAGTTCAGTTGATACCATAGCCAGCCACATTCTCAACAGCATACTGTTACACAACATGACATCCTGCCACAACACCCTGTTAACATAAAGGAATTAATCTGTGAATGTTTTTGAAATAACTTTAGCAAGGAAAAACATAGCTCTCTGAAGATGATCTAGGGATTGAAACATGTCGGAGCGATTTTAAGTGTTTTTATGTTAAATTGTATGTAAGTGCATTTGTTGGTTGATAATTAAGGTGATACTACTTATGTAATTTAAAAACAAAAACCACTGATTTAGGTCCTGGGGTAAAGTGGCCAGGGCGTGACGCTGGTCACCCACTCGATCTGATGCCGAGGTTAAAAAAGGAGTGGAGCTATACCTCTACTGCCCATCTGGGCCTTCATGGCCTATTCTAGGGCGAACTTTACCTTTACCTTGACCTGTATTTTTCGAATGAGGATTTAAATCAGACCCAAAACCCCTAACGCAATATCTAGACACTGCTTTAACAGCCGTGCCTTCTGTGCAAGCAGAAAGTTCCACAACACGTGGGTGTTCTAGGATAGGTCTACATTATGGGACGGGACTGAGAGAGATATTACACTTTTACATAAATCTGATTGCAGGCCAACAAGAGTATTCGTCCCGACAGGCAGGCATCACAGCAGGCATAGTGCTGGCTGTGCTGGTGCCCATTTTACTGGGACTGGTCTGCGTAGCTTACCAACTGTTCGTGCGAAGAAGGAAGAGAGAGCCTTCTACCAAGTACCTTCCTACCAAGTATACTCCTACCAGTTACGAAGTCAGCGACCATTCTCCAGTCAGGTAAATACAGATACAGTACTTGATATAGTTACTGTATCCTCCATCAGTTGTGTTGGGCTTCCAGTGCTACGGTAACAAGCCTGTAAATAATGTAGTTTGTGATGTGGCATTCTTTAGTCTCAAAATGCCATGTATTTTCACAGTACACGAGCAAATTTTATTTATGCCCATTACGGAAGTACAGTATTCTCTTTGCTGATTTCCATGAAACCCACCAGTGTTCAACAGCACTCTGTGCAGAGGTCTTATACCAGATTTCGCCAAACTCAGTCAATAAATGTGGAAAGTACAGATATAAATTCATTTATGCCATTGAGTATATATAAACACCTTACTCTGCATTGATTTGGATGAATCTCATAAACGCTTAATGACATTGCGTGGAGTTCTTCTGTACTGAATTGTATCCAAATTGGATGAAAAATGTAGAAAATACATGCAAAGTTTGAAAGCAAATAATTGCTTTGGTTAATTCTGTGTACTATGTCACAAGATATACCATTTACAATCTCGTTTCTTTCCTTTCACCTCTTCAATATTACTCCTAATAAATATGGTTGAATGCATAAACATTCAACATTTTATTCACTTCTTTCTTTAAAAAAAAATGCCACATATTTTTCTTGGCACTTTTGGAATCAGTAATACAGCATAACAAAGGACAGTGAATATCATTCTGGAAGGAAAACACTGTATAATCTGTGAAGAGTATAAATTTTGATGCCCGACTTCTACAATTGTCTCTTTCTTCATGTTATTTTCCCCTTGTGGGTGCAAAATTTTTTTCAGCACCCTGTTTCCAAACAACCCCCCACATCTCAGTAGAAGAGACCAAGTTTCACACTTGTTAAACTGCATGTTCTGTTGACCATGCATCTCTATATAATCTTGTAAATGAAACCAACTTGGTGCACACTTTTATTCTTTGTGTATTTGTTGTTCTGTTTAGCTGAGTGTCAGCTAAACAGAACAACAAATACCTAGCATCACATAAATACAGTTTCCTCCTGATGATGGACCTGGAGAGGTCTGAAACAAAAGCGTACACCAAGATGGTTTCATTTACAAGATTTCACATTCACACTTGTATCCAAGAACTCTGTTAATAATTGTTTGTGTCTGTATTTCAGGATAGAACCAGTTTCTAAACTTCAGGAACTTGACAATGATGAACTGACAGCACTGAAAAAGAAAGAAACAGAGGTCAACTGAACATCGAACGATAAATTGTAAATTATTTGATATTTTCTAACCCTTCATATTTTTAAGATTTTGTTCCTTGGTGATGATAGTGCAAACAAACTGTATTTGGTAATAATATGAACTGACTGGGAGATAAATTGAGAATGTGAAGATGAAGTGTAGATTGAATTCATTGAAGAATTTGCTTTAGGAACAAGACTTTTACTATGTACAAATCATATACTGAGGTCATAGGAAAGAAGCTCATGAAAGGTTCAGCCAGTGTTCAAGGCTTCCTCCTTTATGCCTGCTGTGTCTACCTATCTGACACATGTCATTGAGCCCAATATGATACAACTGGAGTGTGCAAGTCCATCAGACTTCTTTCTTTGACCTTGCTGTAATGTTGTGTAAGTAGTTTGTACGATTAATTTGGTATGAGCATATCTAAATGAATGAGATATTTAAAAAATATTTGGATATTTCTGGAAGCAGATATCAGCAGAAAATGGAGGAATTAAGCTGAGACAAGAATTTTAGTTATTAGGGGTGTCATATGTTGAGGAGAAAATTTTATCGTTTGTGCTGTTGACATACACTCCCTGAATGTCTGTTGACACTGCAGTGTCACACTGAAATTATTTAACTGCTGCCTGCTCTTATGCACTGCAACTATTATGGACATCTTTCAGATCACACTGTGACTGAACCTGCATTCTGTGAACTTAAAAAACTGCATAAACAGAGCTAGATTTACACGGCTATCCTAAACGTGACAGCACTACTTTTTCAGTAAAGAGGGACACTGAAATATTTATTTAGCGTACTTTAACAGTGACACTAATTTCTCCGTTTCTGCTCCTGTTCACAATTACTTGCTAATAAGTATATTAATGGACCAACAGGTGTTAGCTTTTCATGTGCTATGTTATGTCTTCTGGGTTATGACACCGAGTCACTGGGCAGGTGTTCCGCAATGTCTTCAAAGATCGTTGTGCCCTCATCTTCAGTGTCGAGGAGCTGAATAGTGCCCTGGGTTTGCTTGAATCTGAAGTTACAACAATCCTTCAAAATGTCAGTAATCACTCTCCCAATTAAACAGCATCACATCCCAGAAGATTGGAGTCTTGCCATTACGGTCTGCCCTAATCCAGACTTCGGTGTTCTGCATTGCTGTGTGCCACCTCCACTTGCTACAGTGCACCAGCTTATATAGTTTCCTAAGAATTATACCTTCATGTTCTTGGTTGTGTCAACAATAGGGTAGGAATGTGTTTCATAATTTTGCACATTGTGTTCTGCATTTTTGTGTGACTTAGCTGCATTTTTTAATGCTCACTTTACAGTAAGTACTGTTAACATTGGTATGTCTCGTCCCACATAATTACAGACATTGCTGATAATTCTTCAGTTAAGACCAACAACAGCGCCCAGTGTTCTACGGAGAACAATCATTCTGTTCCTCCTACATGTTTCTGCCAGACTGGGCATTCACCTGGGGAACATGCAAAATACAAAGTAGAACTTGCCTAGTTTTCACATTAAATATTCTTGCTTTCGGTCAGTTGGCCTGTTACAGTGTGTGCATCGATACATTGCTAAAATCTTAACAGAACGGTTGAAACATAAGCATACGGTTCTTCTCCATACAATGTTGTGTACTCTGTTGGTTCTTATCATGGAATTAAATAAAAGTGCAAGATGAATGATGTATCAATTTATTATTGCATGACAGTTCATTCCAACGAATAATTTTTGTCAGTTATTCTCTGTATAGTGCACATTAAAATCCCAATTTTTACAGTTCTGCATTTTGTGTTCTCTGCTATTTGACAAACTTATTGTATGCCTTTTCAGATGGCCCCATAAAAAAATGTAAAATCAATTTTTTTTACTGTATTTCATAATTTGATAATACGATATGTAGATTGTTATCAAGAATAACACAACTGACTGTACTGAAGTGTTGTGTCCGTTTCAACAAATGTTACTGCTGCCACATTGTGTGACCACAGTGGCTAGCCTGCTAGGTTTGTCTTGTGGAACTCCATTTTAATTGTTCTCAGCCCACAGTCTAAGCACCGACCATTATCTTTTATTTTATGGACCCTGAAGAGTCATTCCCACATGTGCAAAATTCCAGGAACTATTCACTTGACCCCGTATTGAGCAAGATGAATTCACTACATACTGCCAGACGCCATTTTGACACTTCACCCACCTTCCTTGTCTATGTCTCTCACAATGGGTTGCCCTTCCTGCCAAATTCATCCACCTTGATTCAATCACCCTGATAATATCCGAACAGCACCAATAATGACTCTCATCTTTACATTTCCACCCAGCACCCTCTCTCTCGCTCTCTAGGTGCAAACATTTCCTTTAGCTCTCTGTTCTCAAACATACTGTTGACATCCTTTCTGAACATAAATTTAAAATGTAATTATATATCAAATTTCCCTTTCTATGATGATTGATGGGGGGGCTGGCATGGTTGCTATAGTGACTAGCCTAGACTGGTTGAGCCAGGGATAAAATCCCAGGAGAGGAAACGGGTATTTCTGTTCTCCAAAAATTCCAAATCATTTCTGGGGGCCCACCTGACCACTATTCAGTTGGCATTGGGGGTTCCTTCCCGAGGGTAAAGAGGCCAGGGCGTGATGTTGATCTCTCACCTCCACCTAACGCCTATGTTAAGAATGAGTGGCACTTTTCCTCTGCTCCACCTTCATCCCCCTCATTGCATCACATTGTCTCTCAGTACACAAAACTAATACTGAAAATAGCCTTTTGAAGATTTGATACTTCGCAAAAGGGCCTGTTGCTTGCACACATCTCCCATTTCGGTTAACGAGTCAGCAGTTTAATAAGACAATTTGCGATTTCAGAATGAGGAATGTTTTAACATGCTACAACTAGCAACCAACATTGAAAATAAATTTGCAGCTGATTCTCTTCAATTAAAGTGGACAGTCCAACACCAAAGCGATAGATGCTGATAACTAAAAATGGGCGAAGGTGTGGCAGATATATTTGGGGGAACTAATACAGGCACTCAGAGGGGGCATCACTGGAGACCTCAACATAGGCACATAGAGAGCTGCGTGTTTGGAGAGGCTAATATGGGTATATAGAGTGGGGCCACTTCGGAGCATATAGAGAGGGTTGCCTTTGGAGATACAAATATAGGCATATGGAGAGAGAGGTGTGTGTGGAGAACATAGTACTGTACCAGCACACAGAGAGGGGCATCTTTGAAGACCAAAATATGGGCATATGGGGGGGGGGTCTTTCGATACCGTATTATATGCATGTAGAAAGGGTCATGTAAGGAGACTAATATAGGCATAGGGGCGACTTTAGAGGCCCTATTATAGGCATTTAGGGAGGGGCACGTTTTGAAACCATAATAGGGTCAAAGGGGGATTGTCTTTGGGACCCCAATATGAACATATAGACTTGTGGGTCTTTGGAGACCCTACTATAGCCCTATAGACAGATGCATGTTTGGAGAATCTTATTACCAGACACCCTAATATGGGCATATATGTTAGGAGTATTAAGGATGGCGTCACAGGTCACATGAACTAGCGATAACAGTTTTAAACTGTCAATTTAATATTAACTGATTAGCGATACTAGTTGTTAATATTAATTTACTATGTAGTTACCAAAAATGATTCTACATTTGATATCTCAAGAAAAACGCTGATCTATGAAAATACTCGTGTAAGGGTTTGTTCCATATTATACATCATGGATTTTCACGAAAATCCTTCGAAAGTAAAGTGAGAAGGTACTTTGTTCTCCAAGTAAAGTGCCTTTCATTATTGACCGATCGCGACGTAAGGCATGGAGTTTCATGAAAATTTCTTGCATGGATGCTGAGATACAGCGAGAAGGTACTTCATCCTCCAAGTGGAGTGCCCTTCATTGTTTACCGATCGCATCCTGACTTGTCTCCATTCTAAGGCATGCATGGTGACACGTATGGAGTTTCAGGAAAAATCCCTCGAGTGGAAGCCGACGTAACAGACGAGAAGGCATACTGTCCTGCAAGTAAAGTGCCCTTCATTTTTGCTCGGTCGCATCCTAACTTGTGTCGCTGCTAGGCCATGCAGGTAGAGTGAACTGTACGGAGCTATACGATTGTCCCTCTAATGGAAGCAGAGTAGGTACTTTTTCGTCTACGAAAAGTGCCCTTCAGGTTTTACCGCTCGCGTCGTAACTTTCGTCGTTTGTAGGGCATGCAATTGGGATAACATACTCGGAACGAATATCCCTAAAAAGGAAGCCGAGATACGGCCAAAAGAAGGTACTGTATCTCCTAAGTAAAGTTTAGCACACATCTGCCATTACTGCATGGCGACATAAAAGTTTCTCTTTCTGTTGAGCACTGGTGGAGATAATTGAAATGTATGACAAACCCAGACACTGCAGCCAACACAACGACAATATTCCACACTTCAGAGCACCAGGATTTTATTAAACCAGCCATGACAACAGCATTAGCACTGACCGCTGTTTATACCTTGTGTCTAATGAGTAAAACATGTATGTGTATTTGACAGCAAGGTGCAAATGTATGAAACATGGTGACACAATTACTAACAAAAATAAAATTAGGAAGACTTGTACAACGGGCTTATGAATGCTGAAGTCAGCACTAAATAGAGCCACATTTAAACCCCCCACAATCTGTTCCATTCATGTAACAGCTTCACCTGACACAACATAATCACTTATAATAAAACCAACTAGATGCACTAATTTCTCAAATTTATTTTTGGAATAAAACTCTACATGTTTTGGACAGTTCCTCTGTCCATCACTGTACACACAGCAATTGTATATGTCATACAGTGAAAAACTCATGATGATGGACAGAGGAACTGTCTGAAACATGTATAGTTCTATTCCAAGAATAAATTTGAGAAATTAGTGCATCTAGTTGGTTTTATTATGATAATTTATCACAATGCACGGTCACATGTACGTCAAATTCCACATAACCATTCTTTCGACGTTATTCAGCCAGGGCAGAAATTCCCTGTCCATTACCATGTTCACAAAAGCCTGGTACTGGACCCTATCCTAAGCCAGATGAATCCTGTTCACACAATTATAGAAATATATCTTCTTCTTTGTTCATCAGTCAATAAGAATGGACTCCTATAATCAGACACGTGAAATTTTGTACGGTTAAGAGACGACGAAATTATCTACAAACTTATATTAAACTTTTCCTGTGCATTACAAATTACAGAGCTCGTAACAGCACAGATTTCTGATCGAATCTGTTTCTTTTAGCATTAGAAAGTAGAAGATTGTACACATTTGGTCAGCATCTCATACAGAAGTTGAAACAAGGAGATTATGTTTACATAAAAGAAATGTACAAACTGATACATTACTTAATTAAATTAAATCCAGCTGACAAATATCTGATAGTTCACCGACTCATCCGATTCGCCAAAAGATGAGTATTTGTATAATCATTGGGGGGGGGGGGATAGTAAATGTTCACTAACATTTCAAAGGGCTGTAGCACCTTCACTTTTGGTGTCCAGCACACTCTTTGTGAACTGCTGAATGTTGCAAGTGATGGCACTGTGATACTTTGAAATGTCCGCAACTATATACCAATCAACACGGCGTAACACCAGGGAAGACCTGAATATCCACCACCATCTTCGTGACAACTTCCAGTATCATCCCACGAATTTAAAAACTTAAATGCGTAATTAAAAACTTGGAACTATTAAAGGACCAGTCCAACAAGCTGCTCAGCTCCACGTAACTTAGACGACAGCTATTACACAAATGGAAGCATCACAATAGACACACTTCATCCTCAAGCGCTAGCTAAGCAAGTTTATTGTATGGATCCTGAACCTCCGCCACTTTCGATCCACCTACCATTTGACCTATAACCCTTCTATAATGCATACAGCCTCCACTCCTTGTATAATCAAACTAAAATTTTCCCTACATTTGGTAACAATCATCATCAATTGAAGATTATGTAATTTTTCATAACATATTAATTCAAGCAGTTTCATTCACAACCTGCATTAACGAAAGAAGTGGTGGCGGCGGCAGAAGCAGGCACGTGCCAAACTTCACAACTGTCCAGCTCGTAACTGACGAAAACTAGTTTATCAGAAAAAACAAATTTCAATGCTGGGGCTTTCTGGCACCTCTTAAACTCCCCTACCATTGGTCCAGTACTTTTATGCCAGCAAGAAACTGTTGAACTCCTGTGGATTCTATTGCTTCATATTACATAAACAGACAACTCAACCAGCGAAGTCCCACACACCGTGTGTAAAAGCTTCTATTACAAATACATAAAACAGCTTTGAACACTTCATATCAAAGGTTCAAATAAGGCTCTCTTAGCAAGCCGACAGTATGAAACAGAAGCAGATATCTGCTGTATGTAACAGAAATTATTAACATTTCAAATGTGAATTTTTCATACTAAACTTGTAACTGTAACAGATGTTAACAAACAAAATCCCCGGCTAATGTAAACGAAAAAATCCATTCGAAAGATAAACTTCTTTGAAACAAAAGTAGAAATGCATTACATGGTAGTGACATAATCATATTATTCAGCCAATATCAGTAATTATACAATCACGTAATTCCGTGAACATGTTACGTGACGAATACCAAGTTTCAAGTTCATGTTTTTGATTTGTTACTTTCACGACATGTCACACATCTGCACGATACAATTCTGTGTACTCATTTCTTGATATCGAACTGCATTTTTTTAAATGTCTGAGAATGAACATTAATCAATGACAAATCCTGATCCTGAGGCCAGATCTAGCAGAAGTGTACACAACGTGGCTTTGTACTTTTCTGCCAGACCTGACCTTTGCATCAGGAATCACAACTGAAACCAATATGGTGCTAGCTACATTTGGACTTACCTAGCAACAGTCCATCAATAATCATGAAAACCATAAAAAATAAAAAACCACCTGAAAATTCGGCAATGCCATTAGGTATACAATAGTTCTGGTGTTTTGTTGGCTCCACTGAGCTTCTACTTTGGCTCTGACCATATCATCCAGTCCAACCTGACTCACTGCAACATTAAGATTGCAGTCATTGTGACGCAAAGTGACACATTCTGGTATACACTTAACAAACTGTTGGTGAAAACTGCCACTTGCAACTTAACGACAGAAGTGAGACGGATCACAAGGTTCCCTTCCCTGTATTACATACTGATAACTACATCACAGAATCTAAGATGCATAAAAACATCTGATTAAAGACACTGGGTACACTGGAGCTGTAAATGTCAACAGTATCTGACAATGGCAATAATGACACCATGCTAATCAATATGACAAGATATTTGGTTAGCAAACATCAGTGGTTTATCAGTCAACAACACAAAAAACTGGAAGAATTAACAAATCATTAAAGAAGTTACATAATTAGCAGTGTGCATAATGGAAAAAAGAAGTCATTAACACATGTCTAAGATAATGTCTGGATTAATTCAAACAATTGCAACAACAGCAAAAGTCTTCAGAGTCAGTCAACAGTCAGATATGTCAATACAAAATGGACGGCTGCCTCTCAAGACAAAATGGCTGGCCGCCACACACAACTACACTGTAGTCTATCTACTAACTCTGAACTGAATTAGTAGTTTGTTTGTGGGTTTCTGGTGCTGCACATATGAAAAGTTATTCCAAGAAACTTAAAAAATGTACATTTACAGATATCACCCTCTCAGTGTTTGACCAGTTATTTTTGTACCACACACCAAAGACCAAATGATGCACAATTACATTGTGTAACATAATGCGTTTATTGTTATGATCCTCTACATGTTTCAGGCAACTCTGTGCTCATCATGGGGAGGTCAAATTGTATTAATACAGCATCTGATAGTGTTCTCTGTGGGCAGGTTGAGAAGGAACTCCTTTCTCAACCTGCACACTGGACGGTCACTTACAGAGAACACTATACCAGATACTGTATTAATACAATTTGACCTCCTGATGATGAACACAGAGTGCTCAAAACATGTAGAGGATCATAACAATAAACATATTATATTATAAAATGTAATTGTGCATCAAGTTGGTCATTTACCCAGAGTCATACCAGAATGCACGGTCAGCAAAACATAAAAAAAAAAATACACCAAAGACGGTTTAAATATTTATAACCTGCCTGTGAAGTGATTGCAACACAGTCTGAGAAAATCGACCATAGAACTTTAATCTGCATATCCACAACCACCTTCCAAAATTTAAACAGAAGACAGCACAATACAATGCACATACTTACAGCAGTCTGAACATGTAATGAGAAGGAACTTTATATGTTATATAAATTGAGGGAATCAGATTGAAGCAACAAGCTAGCAGTTAAAAGTAATCTGTCTTATCAACAAAAAATTGTGTCAAGAGTGAATGTACAATTGTTCCAATGTCCTGGATACTTACGTAAATCTCTGAACCTGAAGACAGAAGGCAGCAAAATGTTACCCACTTACCAAACCAGAGGATTAGTTGGATAAGCTTTCAAGTAGGCTTCTAGAAATACAAATCAAAGAAACCCAAGTACTTCACTTAAAAATGTTTTAATATATGAATTAAAAACAGGTCTTGCACTAACACAAACATAAATAAAGGAAACATGTATTTTGCTTATGAACAGCCTTGTATGAATAAATGGAAGTATTAACCTTAGGTTTACAGTTCTTCAAGGTGGACACCTGAAGATTTTACCTGGTTCTACTGGATTTCCAAACTTGTCCACTGTATGTACTGAACAGAACACCATGTCTGGAAACTCGAAGTTTTGTCCCACAGGTCAAAAGGTTTGGAAGCAACTTACTCACTCAGGCTGACCAATCCTTCACAGCAGACCAAACTGAGCAAATGCCTCCCACATTTTCACCTGAGGCTGGAAACAGATCCTGGCTATGAAACATTGTGTTCTGTTTGGAACACATGGAGATGGACAATGTCTAGAAACCCTGATACAGTAAGAGTAACACATCATCATCAGAACACATTATAACGTACCTTAGTATTTCAATATATTTTCATTGTGTTGATAAATGCAGAAATTAAGGGCAAAATATTACCGTCATAAAATCATCTTGGAAGCTCCATATATATTCCAATGTGCAATACAACTTTCAATTATTTTAAACATGACTGTGTATCAATTTTGCTGCCTCCAAAGTGTGTTCCAATCGCGTATTACACGAAGCTTCACATATCTGTCCGTCATCAATAACTTCTGCCATCCTTCTCTAAGATGCCAGACCCCATGCTTTCATGATCAGCTTTTACAGGTCTTTCTGAACTCTGTTCCAACTGAGCTTGTTTATATGTCTGTCCAAAATGAAAATCCAAATAAATGTTGCACAATGTGTAACAGAAACTGCAAGGTAGGTACAACATATGTAATAACTTGAAACTCTGGTAATACCAACAAATGCACAATTCATCTATGTATGCTTTCTTCATTTTAATCGAAGATATGCCGTTGTGCTTTCAACACTCCCAATAAAACAAACAATTCATTCCATCAAGAACACAGCTACAGCACCTGATATTCGTATCTTACAATGGCAACATGTTTCACTCTTACTTTAGACCAACTTCAGGCCAATGTTCATAAGTATAAGGTACAACTGGTGTGTACTGTGGGATCCCATATTACTTACAAGGTGTACGTTGAAGCAATTTTGAATACAAAAATTGTTAAAATGCTGTTGCACTGGGATGTAATATTCCTAAAAACAGTGTAAAAGTATTCATTATCAGACAGGAAGGTAATGTGATTGCTGTTGAAGATAAATCAAATTATATGGTCACATTAATATTCCAGGGAGGGTTGTTCTAAAAACTCAAGGTTACATAACCACTCAGGTTCGAGATGATAAATACACACATGAGATTTGAACTACAGTCTACACGTCTGTGTATTTGTACACGGGTGTGCTAATTATAAAACTGTTTGACATACGTTGATTTTGTCAGTGTTTTTTATACACATGCATTTTCATATTAAACAAGTTCATGTGTATGTTGGACTATTGGGTGATGATGACTGACGTATTCTCGTTGTTGTTGTTGTTGTTAATGTTATTATTATTGTTATTATATCATCATCATCATGAAGGTGATTCTCATCCTCCTTCATTCCAGTGCAGTTCTGTGCTCAAGTTCTGCTGAGCATGACTGGCCACGAACATTGCCCCACGATCTCCATGTCCTGCCATAATTGGGGCTGTGAGTAGACCAGCGGAGAGCTGGAGCATAGAATTGCAATGGAACAGAGGAGGATGAGAAATCACCTTCGTGGAGCAGTAACTACAATCCCGTCCCCATACAGTGGGAGACGAAGGATCCAATTTGGATCAAGAAAGAATATATGTTTGTAAACAAGAACTAAATGTAATGCAGACCTATACATCTTTTCATCACAGCAACAAATAAAATATATTATCACTCTATTAACAACTGTTTTGTACTTTATATATATATATATATATATGTAAATAATATTTTTAACCCAAACTTGCACTACTGACATCACAAAAAATGTATGTTTTCTGTAAACTATTCATTGCTGCATTTTTCAATGAAATATCGGTGTAAGCTCCCTGAAGATGGCAATGGCGCTGAAACATGTAGGAGTTTGCATTTGTAGGTATTACCAGACCTTTAATGTAACATAGTGCACGAAATGAACAATATAAAATATTGAATAAATATTTATGAAGAAAAATATTGTGGTTAGCAAACAGGTTGCATATTTGCACATAAAATGTACTTGATGG
>Ga0123353_10006492_pt1 | contig 15580 bp, 14 predicted proteins | sample TergutLab28metaG_3_FD_92763 | JGI IMG/M metagenome (GOLD analysis project Ga0123353, IMG submission 92763) | Labiotermes labralis P3 segment gut microbial communities from Petit-Saut dam, French Guiana - Lab288 P3 | ecosystem: Host-associated > Arthropoda: Insects > Digestive system > Gut ... | reverse complement strand
TTTCGTTTTGAAATCCGCAGGAGCCGGTCTTTTTCCACAAAACAAAAAGACGGGCGCGAAAAGCATTAAAAATGCCTTCCTGCCCGTCTAGCGGTTCTGCGGATTGCTGAATTATTTAATTAAATGTTTAAGTTTTTGAGTTTTTAATCTCAATGCGTTTCTTTCCATAAAAGACTGTTGTTTTAAGTTTTTTATGGACTATTTCAATTGATTTTTCCACTTCATCTACCCGGCAAACTAACTTGCCGTTTACGTTTCTAACCAATCTGATTATGATTTTTCGCCTCCTTTTATTTGGATATTTTGCTTGACATTATAAAACAATTGTTCTATAATGTCAAGCAGATATTTGGATGTTTTTCTATTAATTATTTTACCCGGGCTTCGCTCCATTTCGTCTTAACAGGGTGGATAACACCGCCTGCCAAAATTGGTCAAAGGACGGCTTTTTATCTCCCGTTAGGCATAAAGCCGCTCGTCTGTTTCTTTGACAATTTTGTCCGCGGTGCTGGGTGCTGGTTAAGACGATATGGCAGCAGTATGCCTGTCGCAAGAAAATTTAAGGAGTTTTATCAAATGAAAACAGCGGTTATCTATCCCCGATACTCAAGCGTAGGTCAAAATGAACAGACAATTGAGACGCAGATACAAATCTGCAAAGAGTACGCAGAAAAACAAGGCTTGATTGTTCTAAAAGTATTTGACGGAGACAAAGCCAAATCGGCAAGCAAAGAAACCGAGAAGCGTAAGGACTTGCACAGAATGCTGGCGGCAGCTGAGAGCGGTACTTTTCGATATATCATTGTTTATGAGTTAAACAGGTTTATGCGTAACCGGGCCGAAAGCGTTTTGTTTAAGTCTCAGCTGGAAAAGTATGGCGTTAAGATTCTGTCGGCGTGCGAAAATATTAACGACGACGAGGGCGGCGAACTTTACGAAATGATACTGGAGTGGCGGGACGAAAAATATAGCCGTGATTTATTAAGGCGTGTTATCCATGGCCTGGACACCAGCGTAGCAAAAGGTACTTTTGGTGGCGGCAATCTTATTTATGGTTATAAAAAACACAAAGAGCCTATATACAACAAAAATGACAAATTTGTTGTAACGGTTATGGTTGACGATGAGCAGGCTTCTATTGTTAAGTTCGTATTTGACGAATATGACAAAGGAACTGAGAAAAGAGAAATAGCAGAGATGCTGACCGCCAAGGGCTACCGATATAACGGCAAACTATTTAAGGGAAGGACTTTTGACAAGTGGATGACAAACGAGAAGTACACGGGCAAATTTTATTTTGGCAACAGGCAATGCAATAATATGTACCCACAGATAATAGACAAAGCGCAGTTTGACAGGGTGCAGAAACGGCTAAAGCAAAACCAATACTTTGCCGGTGCTAATTCCACAAAAGAGCCGTATCTGTTGCAAAGCAAGGTGTTTTGCGGGCATTGCGAAACAGGCATGGTATCAGACGGCGGCACAGGCAGGTTTGGCAAGAAGCATTATTATTACGCCTGCAGGCAAAAGAAAAAGGGCAAGTGCGACAAAAAGCGCGAAAATAAAGAGCATTTAGAACTTTATGTTGTGGAGCGTGTAATTGAGTTTTTAAGCAACCCAAAAAATGTTAGTGTGATTGCCGACGACATTATCAAGTATTACGAGCAGCGTACAGGCAACGAGAGTTTGCGAAGCGTTGAAACAAGGATTGTTCATATAAACAAAAAAGCCAGCGAGTTAACGACAGCTTTCATTGAAGCAAAAAGCAACTTGTTGCGTGCAAACATAGAAAAACGAATGGCAGAAAATGAAACATTGCTCAACGACTTAGCCAAGCAGCTTGCACAACTTCAGTTTGAGCAAGGGCTGAAAATATCAAAGGCGGATATACTATTGTTTGTATCAGAACTGTTACAAGGCAACAAAGACGACAAGAAATACCAAAAGAAATTAATTGACAATTTGGTTGCTTTCGTGTATGTTTATGACGATACTGTAGTTATATACTTAAATATTAAAGGCGGTGGAAGCATAGAGCGTCCAAACACAGCGGATACAAACAACGCTATCACAGATGTATCAGGTGTTCAAACTCTATCCCCACTTGCCCGCCAAGTGCGTTCTAATTTGAACTCTCGGTTCAAGTTGGGACGCTTTTGTTTTATCTGCACTTTCTACAACTTCGGCGTTGTTTACATTTTTGCAGATTTTTTCAGTTCGTCTTTATAAAATTTAATAACTTGTTTTTGATCTTTTGGTTCAAGAAAGAAAATACACTCGCCACTCTTAAACGGCTCTTTTGAGGGTGAATTTGAGTTAAGAACAGAAACATTACAATAAATGGTAAGGGCTGTATTTGATGGCTTTACTTTCATTGGAAGGTCAAAACTTGTTGTTATTATGTATTTTGGATTGTTAATGCCTTCGCCATATTCCACAGCTTTTAATTCTGCCCCCTTATAAAAAACCAGCGTGTTTTTGCCAAAGTAAACCGGAAAAGTTAGGGCATTTGCTTTTTTATCGAATTTTGCACCCATGTTGTTTTCTCCTTTTTATATAATATTATTTTTTGTATTATACAATAAAAAAATGTTTTATAAAACATAAAGAGCCATGTTTTTCAAATTCGAAAACAATATAGTACATTCCTTACACAACAATCAATTCAATGCCATAATCGTCTTGGAAGGTGTGGTTCGATTTAGAACACCTGCTCTCCGCCAAATAAAAAATAAGAGTTTGGGTTGTACGCTTTGATTTTAGTTTGTTTTATAGTATAATAACCAAAAGCATTTAGAGGTGAGTTATGGATTTAACACAAGGGCAATGTGAACTAATTTTGGGAAGCAAGTTTGCAATAATGGCTACTGCCGGCAGCAATGACCAGCCATGGATAGAAAAAATTTCGGTGCCGCGCGTATACGACAACATTGTGGTTGTTGCGGACTACGGCCTGCTGAGAGCCAGAGACAATGTTGCGGCAAACAGCAATATATGTGCTGTATTTCATGATGCCAAACAAGGAATAACCCTGACACTTACCGGCACGGGCGAATACGTAAAGGCAGAACCTAACACCAGTAAAATATCCACCGATTTGCCGCAAGCGGCGCTTGCTATGATGCACCTTGCCAGCTTTAAAGCAACCGAAGCGCAAAAGGACCCGACCAAGCTGATGATAGATGAAATTGCCGCAACCGCAGAAAAGCAAGGCAAAAGACTTGCGGGGGTAATTATCGTTACCGTAAACTCAGCAGCAGAACAAAATTAAAAGTGCCGGACGGCACTTTTTTATTGACACATTTTCAATTCTTTTATGGTGATTATGCACAAGCCTTTAGCCGGATAACCATTCTCCTCGGAGATGGGTTTGAGCGCATCAAGGATTTTCTTTATTACTTATATCTTCCTTAGCATTTACCTCAAGCAAGTTTTTGCTGTTTGCATTTATAGGCGAAACGATGCTCTGGTTTATTTCCTTTTCATATTCCAGCCTTGCATTTTTAGCAATGTTGCCTCCTCTTTTTGCAACCGCCTTGTTTTCCGAAAAGGTTTTCGGTTTTTCGTTTTTAGAAATACCGGTTGTCGTAACTTCCGCAAGCATGTTTAAAACAAGTTCTATGTTGGTCATGTTGTCCCGCAGGTTCTCTTTTTTTAGATTCTTAAGGTTTTTATACTCTCTTACGCTTAAACCGCTCCATGCCTTTGTCATTTCATTTGTAAGAATAGCGTATTGTTTTTCAAGTTCAATTCCGCGTTCTTTCCATTCGTCGGTCAGTTCCTTGCGCATTTCAATTGTTTGCAGCCGCTGATTTATCCAGCCTTCGGAATAGCCCTTTTGACGGTAATAGTCCGCACCGCGCAGAATTGCTTTTTCAGGGTCTGCCATTTCGTTTAGTCTATCACTTCCAATTTCAGCAAGCCATAATTTAAAAGGCTCGGCTTTCGGAGATGGAATAGATTGAACAATACGCAACACTTGCTTTGTAGTTGCTGCAAGAGTTTTGCGCAACTTGCCCGTATCAGTCTTCATATCTACCTGGGGACAATTTGTCCCTATGTAATCACCAAGCAGCACATCGCGCTTGCGCATTTTTTTAAGGTAGTCTGTGGGGTTAGCGCTTTCTGACAATGCCCCTACAACATCCACCACGCTAAAAAACCATTCTTCTGTTTCTTCGTCCCAATGAGTTCGGATTCCATGATTTTCAAATATCTTTATGTTTGACACAATTGTCCTCCACAACTTCTGATGTATTATATTACATTTTGCTTGCAAAAGAAAGCAACTTAAGTTAAAATTCTAGCATATCGTAATTATTAAGGAGAGTGTTTATGAACGTATGGCACGACTTAGACCCGCAAAGAATAACCGTTGACGAGTTTGATGCGTTTCTGGAAATCAGCAAAGGCAGCAAGGTTAAGTATGAACTGGACAAAGACACCGGTATGCTGACATTGGACCGGATACTTCACGCAAGCATGGTATACCCTGCTGCGTACGGGTTTATTCCGCGCACAATAGGTGATGACGGCGACCCGCTTGATGTGGTTGTGTTGTGCAGCGAAACGCTGGTGCCAAACTGCTTAGTCAGAGCGCGGCCCATTGGCATGATAACCATGATTGACGGCGGCCTGATGGATGAAAAAATTATTGCGGTTGCAACTGCCGACCCGTTTTACAATAAGTTTAACGACTGCAGTGATTTGCCTGCGCATTACTTTAGCGAAATGATGCACTTTTTTATGCATTATAAAGACCTGGAAAATAAGGAGGTTAAGGTTAAGGCATTAAGCAGCAAAATGGAAATGCGGCAGGTGATAAAAAACAGCATAGAAAACTATAACAAACAATTTGAAAAATAGTAAAATTTGGGTATTGACAAAGCTTTAATTTTTGATATAATAATCGTATAAAACCAACAAGGAGATAACTTATGAGAGACCATTTTGAGCATGGACCAAAAGACACAAAAAGAGTACCTGCAAACCCAGATACCAGAGCCAGAATATTACGACAGAAGTTCCTTAATGAGTTAGACGGAAATGCAAAATCGGCAAGAACCACAGACTTACTTAAAGAAAAAATGGATTCCGCAAGAATGCACGGTTATGCCGCAGCCAACCCACGAGACCCACATTTAGTTGCAAAGGCTATTGATAACGAAATTAACAGAGAGCGTGAAACGCTGGTACACGGATAAAATATAAGGAGAAACAAAATTATGCCATATGAGAACAAAATTGACGACGTAACCAATAAGATAACCAGAACCGCAGGCGGAAGAAGCAGCGTTAAGGTAAAAGACGGGGCTAATCCTAAAATTCTTGGAAAAGAAATTGAACTGGAAATTAAAGAGCGAACAACAAAAAAGCCGGGTTCGGAAGTAGCGGCGTATGTAGCAAATGTTTCTAAAACTGCAAAACTGGAAGCTGCAGCCAAAAGGGAATCTGAAAGAAACGATACTATTTCTACGTTTATGGATGGTATGCCACACTCCAGGTAATTTGTGCAGAAAAACAGCCGGCGGCTGTTTTTTGTTTTGCTTTTAGAGTTGTCTGTATAAAAATTCCCCTCTATAAGAGGGGTGCCCGCAGGGCGGGGTGTGGTGAGTCTCAACCTGCAGTTATCCACACCCCGTCAGCCTGTGGCTGCCACCCCTCTTATAGAGGGGAATTTATTTGACTTATATACACCTGTAGGCTATAATAGCATGAGTTATAAAAGGAAAGGCAATTATGCAAAACGAATTTAAAAACAAGGCAATTACAAGCAGAGATAAAGACTTTGCGCAATGGTACACCGATGTGGTATTGAAGGCCGGGCTGGTGGACTATGGCGCGGCACGCGGCAGTATGGTTATTAAACCGTACGGCTATGCTATATGGGAGCTGATAGTTGAGCATCTTAACCGCGAATTTAAGCGTACCGGCCACCAGAATGTTTATATGCCGTGCCTTATTCCGGAAAGCATGCTGGCTAAGGAAGCTAACCATATTTCCGGATTTGCGCCCGAAGCCTTGTGGGTTACGCATGGCGGCAACGAGAAACTGACCGAAAAGCTTGCGCTCCGCCCAACCAGCGAGGCGGTTTTCTGCAGTCATTTTAAGGATTTGGTGCAAAGCTACCGTGACCTGCCGGTACTGTACAACCAGTGGGCCAACGTTTTCAGAAACGAAAAGACTACCCGTCCGTTTTTGCGCACATCAGAGTTTTTATGGCAGGAAGGACATACCCTGCACGCTAATGAAGATGAAGCAAGGGCTGAGACTATTCAAATGCTGAACATATATGAAAATATGTTCAGCTCGGTTTTTTGCACTCCTGCGTTTGTTGGACAAAAAACCGAAAGCGAGAAGTTTGCGGGCGCGGTGGATACATATACCGTAGAGGTTATGATGCACAACGGTTATGCGCTTCAAAGCGCAACCAGCCATTATCTTGGCACAGGATTCAGCAAGGCATTTGACATAAAATATTTAAGCAAAGACCAAAAACTGGAGTATCCGCATTATACCAGCTGGGGCTGCACTACCCGTATGATTGGCGGGCTGGTTATGACGCATGGGGATGACAACGGCTTAAGGCTTCCGCCTGCTGTTGCACCTATTCAGATTGTAATCATTCCGGTGGCAATGCACAAAGAGGGCGTGCTGGAAAAAGCCCAAGAGCTGGCCGATGAGCTTGGCAAGCATTACAGAGTGCATTTAGACGATACGGACGCAACGCCCGGATTTAAGTTTGCAGAATATGAAATGAAAGGCGTGCCGGTTCGCATTGAGCTTGGCCCAAGAGATATTGAAGCTGGCAGATGTATTGCCGTACGCAGAGATACCGGCCAAAAGTCAGAAATCGGGCTGGAACTATTAGAACACGTTATTGGCGGGCTGCTGGACAGCATAGCTCTTACATTGTTTACACAGGCTCAGAACAACCGCAATGAAAAAACCTACAAAGTAAGCAACTACGCTGAATTTGAGGAAATTGCAAAATCAAAAGACGGATTTATTGAATCGTATTGGTGCGGAGAACACGCCTGCGAGAAAAAGGTTAAAGAAGATTTTAACATAAAAAGCAGGTGTATGCCGTTTGACCAGGATGAGGCCGAATGCGCAAACGAAAAATGCGCCATATGCGGAAAGCAAGCTAAAAAACGGATATACTGGGCAAAGCAATATTAATTATAAATTATCAAATATCAATTGGCAAAAAATTCCCCTTTTTAGAAGGGGTGGTCTTTGCCCTTAAACCACCCCGCCCTTCGGGCACCCCTCCAAGGAGGGGAATTTTTAGTTTTACTTCACTATGAGATTAACAATCCGGCCTTTAACATAAATCTTTTTGACGATAGTTCTGCCGGATATTGCCGCTTTTATTTTGTCGGTTGCTTCGGCTAGCGCAAACACCTCTTCTTCGGCAGCGTTGGTAGGGACATCTATTGTAACAATAATTTTACTATTAACCTGTATTGCTATATTTACTGTATCCTGCACAAGCTTGCTGTAATCCGCACCCGGATAACTTGCTTTAAATATGCTTGTAATATTACCCAGCATACTCCACCATTCTTCTGCGTGATGAGGCGCAAACGGCGCAACTCCCAACACCAGACTGGTTACACATTGCCTTACAAGCTTGTAATTAATTTCTTTAGCCTCTTTTTCGTATTTGCCTATTGCGTTAATCAGTTCCATATATCTTGCCAGCGCAGTGTTGAAACTAAACACTTCTATATCATCCCTTGCACGCTTAATGCTATCGTTCAGGGTGAATTCCAAGTCTTTTTCAAGTTTGCCGTATACCACGCTAAATTCCCCTTTAAGATAAAGGGGTGGCGCCGTAGGCGACGGGGTATGTGAAGAAGCTGAGGGATTGCTTCGTTTGTTGGCTTCGCTGGTCGGGCTCGCAATGACAGAACCATACTTCCCGCACAGCTTTGTAATCTTATCAAAAAAGCGTTGGGCCACGGCAATTAAAGTGTCGCTCCATGGGCCGCCCATGGTAAAGTTAAAACCAAACGCTAATGCAAACCTTATTGCATCGCTTCCGTATTTACTTGTGTAGTCATCCGGGTTAACAACATTGCCAAACCGCTTGCTCATTTTCTGTCCGTCAGGCCCTAAAATCATACCTTGGTGAACCAACCGCTTAAACGGCTCTTTAAAATTAAGATAGCCCAGGTCATAGAGCGCCATTGTCATGAACCTGGCAAATATCAGGTGCATACAGGCATGCTCTCTGCCGCCTATGCAAATATCCACCGGCAGCATCCTTTTGGTTATCTCTTTATCAAACGGTACATCATTCCGCCCCACAGACGGATACCGCAAAAAATACCAGCTGGAGCAAACAAAGGTGTCCAACGTTTCAACCTCGCGCTTGGCAGGTTTGTTGCATTTAGGGCAGATACAATTTACAAAGTCTGCACTCTTAGCCAGCGGAGGCGTTCCGTCCGGCTTAAAATCTACGTCCATCGGTAATTTCACCGGCAATTGCTCTTCAGGCACAGGCACAACTCCGCAATGCGGACAATGAATGACCGGAATCGGGCATCCCCAATACCTCTGACGGCTTACCGACCAGTCTCGCAATCGATATGTGGTTTTAAGTTCACCCGCCCCTGTTTTAGCAAGCTCGGTTGTAATTGCCAGCTTTGCCTCGTCGGAAGTTAATCCGTCAAAATCACGGCTGTTAACAAGTTTCCCGTATTCGGTTGTTGGCAAATCTTCGTTTGGTTTGTTAACAACAACTACCCTGTTAACAGGCAGTTTATATTTTTGCGCAAACTTATAATCCCGCTCGTCATGAGCCGGCACTCCCATAACCGCACCGGTACCGTAACTTGCAATACAATAGTCCGCTATCCATACCGGAACTTCCTTTTGGGTGAGCGGATGCACGGCATATGCACCGGTAAACACCCCGGTTTTTTCTTCGGTTGCAGAAGAGCGCTCTATCTCTTTTTTGAGGCCAGCCTGCTTAATATAGTCATTTACCGCGCTTTTTTGAGCCGGAATGGTGATTTTTGGCACCAACCCGTGCTCCGGTGCAAGCACTATATAACTAACCCCAAAAAGCGTATCCGCTCTTGTTGTAAACACTTCAATTGTTTCGTTGCCGCATTTAAACCAAATTGCGCTGCCCTGACTTTTACCAATCCAGTTGCGCTGCAGCAGCTTGGTGTTTTCCGGCCAGTCAATTGTGTCAAGCCCGTTAAGCAACTGCTCGGCATAAGCGGTAGTTTTAAAAAACCATTGCTTCATGTACTTTTGCTCAACAGCCGACTCGCACCGCTCACAAGCTCCGTCCACAACCTGCTCGTTAGCCAGCACGGTATGGCATTTGGGGCAAAAGTTTACGGCTGCTTCTTTTTGATAAGCAAGCCCCGCTTTAAACAACTCTAAAAACACCCATTGTGTCCACTTGTAATAATCGGGCTCAGATGTGGTTAGTTTATAGTTCCAGTCATACAATGCACCCATTGAGTTGTATTGCGCTTCAATGTTTTTTATGTTTTCAGCGGTGTTGGCTTGCGGATGCGTATTTGTTTTTAACGCATAGTTCTCGCTTGGCAAGCCAAAGCTGTCAAAGCCCATTGGCTGAAACAGATTAGCCCCGCACATTTTTTTAAATCTTGCGTAACTGTCTGCCAATCCATAATTAAAATAATGCCCCATGTGCATTCTGGCGGCACTTGGATATATAAACATCTGGAGCAGGTAATATTTGTGCTCCAAGTCGGTTTCGTCAAATGCAGCAATATTATTTTCTTTCCAATACTTCTGCCATTTCTGCTCTAATTCCAGCGGTGTCATGACGCTTCTCCTAATATTTTATGATTAGTGATTATAGCACAAAAACCATAGATTTTGCAATTAAAACTCCCCTCTAAGATAGAGGGGAGTTTTTTGCCGCTCTTATTTTATTGCAGCTTCTATAAATCCTACAAACAGCGGGTGCGGCCTGTTGGGGCGTGACTTAAACTCCGGATGATACAACACTCCCATAAACCATTTATGTTTAAGCAGTTCAACAATCTCCACATATTTGCCGTCAGGCGAGGTTCCGCTTATAACGAGCCCGGCTTCTCTCAGCCTTGGAACGTAGTCCAGGTTAACCTCCAGGCGGTTGCGGTGACGCTCGGATACAAGTTCGGTTCCGTATGCCAAATGCGCATGGCTGCCAAGCAGCAGCGCAACAGGATATGCGCCCAGGCGTATGCCGTCGGTGCAGTTAGCCTTGTCGCCGTCCGCATGAATAACGCTGTTTTTACCGGTCATGCCTGCATCTTTTATTCCAAGCACATTTCTGCAGTACTCTATAACGGCTATATGCATTCCAAGCCTGATACCAAAATACGGAATATTGTTTTCTCTGGCAAACCTGCACGCTTCCAGCTTGCCTTCTATGCCGGACTTGCCGTTTTCGCCGGTAACTATAATGCCTTGCACATCCCCCAAAAGCTCCGAGCCGTTTTTATTGGTTACCTTGCTGCTGCTTATCCACTTAATTTCTACACGCACACCATTAACCATGCCCGCATGGTTAAGGCTTTCAATTATACTGAGATACGCATCGCACAACTCAATGTATTTTGCTACAATGGCTATTTTAATAACCGGCTTGGTTTCAAGTGCGGCAATATCCTCAACCATTTTAGTCCATTCCAAAAGGTTTGGCCGCTTGGTTGTAAGCCCAAGGTGCTTACAAACCACTTTGTCAAGTTTCTGCTCATGCAGCATTAACGGAACTTCATAAAGCGACTCGCATTCCGAGTTTTCAATTACGCAGCTTTCATCTATATTACAAAACAATGCTATTTTGGCTTTAACGTCACCGTCTATTTTGTTGTAGGTTCTGCAAACAATAACGTCCGGCTGAATTCCGGTGCTAAGCAGTTCCCGCACACTGTGCTGAGTAGGCTTGGTTTTAACCTCGCCGGTTGCGCCAAGAGCAGGCAATAATGTAACATGAACATACATTACGTTGGCATGCCCCAGTTCTGCGCCAACCTGTCTGATAGCTTCCAGAAACGGCAGGCCCTCTATGTCTCCAACCGTACCGCCTATTTCGGTAATAACTACATCCAGCTTAGGGTTGTCTTTGGCAGCTTTCATCATTCTGCGCTTAATATCGTTTGTTACGTGAGGCACTACTTGGACGGTATTGCCCTTAAACGTGCCCTTTTCTTCGTTTTCCAATATATGCTTATATATCTTGCCGGCCGATACCGACGAGTTTTCGGTAAGGCTTTCGTCTATAAAACGCTCGTAATGACCAAGGTCAAGGTCTGTTTCGGCACCGTCATCGGTTATGTAAACCTCGCCGTGCTGATACGGACTGAGCAGCCCCGGGTATACATTCAAATACGGGTCAAACTTCTGTATTGTTACTTTCAGCCCGCGCTGTTTTAAGAGACGCCCAAGACTTGCCGCCGTTATGCCCTTACCGAGCCCCGACACCACTCCGCCAGTAACAAACACATATTTTGCAGCCATTTGACCATTTTCCTCCTTAGAAGCAAGTATCCGAAAAATAAAAACCAATACTCGTATTATACCACTTGGCAAAAAAAAATCCAAAGAAAAACAGCCGAATTTCATCAGTAAAAAATATAGTTATGCACAGGGTTAATTTGCTTGACAAACACGCAATAATTTATAAATTAGGTATTGATTTCGGTTAAAAGACATGATATACTTGCTTTAATGAATAAACTGTAAAGGAAACAAATATGTACGAAAAAATCTCAAACGACCAGTCACTTGCTTTGCTTAAAGCGGCACTCCTTAGCGGAGGGGCCGAAATCATAAACAGGTCAAGCCTTTCTATGGAGGAAATATATGAGGCGGTTTTTAGCACAACCGCCGTTTTGAAGCCATCAAACCAAGCTTATATAAGCGTTGGCAGCGCTACTCCAGTTGATGCCGAGGTTGACAAAATTTTATTTGGCGGCAAAACCATGGAGCAGCACTTTAAGCAAACTGGCAGTAAGGAAGAGCCCGTGCTTGCCGAGCTTAGCAAAACGCTTGAGGCTATTAGAAGCAAAGAAGCTTTTTATAAAGCTGTTGAAGCATTGTTTGTGCTGGGATACCACCTGCAAGAACAATTTACGCTTACCCCACTCCAGGCACGGCTTTTTGAAACAGCCCCGTTTATTAACACAAGAGGTATGCCAACAGAAAACAACCAGGGCAGAGCCGAATGGACTTTACACGGGCACATAACCCCCAAGCTAAACGCCCTGCACACAGCTGCCGAAAAAGCTTGCGGCGAAGAAAGAGATGTCTGCAAAAGATTTGAAGCCGTGGCCGACTCCTTAATGCGCCTACATATGAAAGCCGTAAAGAAAATAGACGATATGAAAGTAAACGCCGTTAAAAAATTGAATTCTAAAAGCATAAGCGAAAGCGGGCGCGTGTATTATAGCACCATTATTGACGAAGCTGACGAAGCACTGGAGCAAGAAGGCCGGTTAAATATTTTTGGCAAGCTTGCCGAGGTAGCCGCTGGCTATGCAAAGCGCTACAAGGACGAAAACAACACTGCTTTAAGAGAATTTAAAAACACGGTTTTCGGCAGCTTTAGAGACAAAAGCAACGCAACAAGCTTTGAAACCAAAGTTACCACCGTAACAAAAACAGGCAAATGCGGCAACACAGCGGCAGAAGCATCAAAAAATTAAAACACCCGGCGGGTGTTTTTTAATTATCAAGCATTATACTGTCTGTGCGCTCGCACAAAAGTTTGTGCTGCTCTGCTTCAAGCAGGTTGCATTGCTTGCCTAGGTCAATGCCGAGCATCTGAGCTGTATATGCGGTTTGAAACATAAACATCTGTACTAATCTGCCTATTGAGGCGGCGTCCGTTTTTAGCAACTTTACGGTGTAGTTGGGCTTACCTGCGGCCGCAAGAACAGATGCGGCTGCCTTATGCTCCATATTGCTAAGTTCGCCCAGGCTTATTCCGGCCAACTGCTCAAATCCGGCAGGCGTGTTTTCCGGTGCCGTTAGGTCTTGCAAATACTCCTTAGCGGCAACAAACACTGCAAACTTGTCGTTTGCGGCACCAAGCAGCAGCTGAAGCATATTGTGTCTGCCGCCAAGGTCTGCGGCAAAATGAGCAGCAATGTTAAGCTGCCCCAGCAGCCCGCTGTAAAGATTGGCTATTCCCCCAAGGCGCGAACAAAACGGCAGAACTGCGGCGGAACTTTTTCCGCAGCTTATAAAATGGTAGTTTGTAAAAGCCGACTTCAGCGCCAGGTTTTTTTCAATGTTGTCACTTCGGTTTGCCTCACACTCGTCTCTGGCGCCGCGCAGCAGCTCATCAATGTCCACTCCAGCCACAGACAGCGGAAGCAGGCTTGAGCTTGTAAGCGCAGCAAACGGTCCGTTTATGCCTTTAGCAACAGTAAACATCTTATACTGTTCCTGTTTGGCAGTATTGCTCATTGCGCCGCTGCCGGCAGTTGTGGTTACAACTATATGTTCTTTTGCCTTTTTACCAAGCTTGTCTTCAAGAGTCTTTTTTATTATCAGAAACTGTGCCATAACAGCGGCTTCGTCTTTGCTTGCCACAATATTAAACACGGTATCTCTCAAGTCAATCCCCGCAAGCATATTATAAAGCCTGCTCGGGCAGGTGTCGTTTATAATATACAGCCTTGGCGCACGCCTAATTTCCCGCGGCAGGCTGTTGTGCGCAGGGTTAAGCAGCGCGGCAGTTAATGCCTTTGCCCCTTCAACTGCCCTGCCTGCTCCTATAACAATAAAATTGTTGTATTTGCGGTATCCGATTGCGGCCCGCTTGATATCGGTTAATTGATTTTGTATTGAATACGGCAGCCCGGCCCATTCTAGCAAGCCGCGCTTTTGCATTGCCGCAACTTCGCTGTGCGCTTTTTTAGTTACAACCTTGCTGCCTGCAAAATCTTGCTCGGTAAGTTTGGTTTTGCCCAGTTTAACACCGGTCAGCAACTGGAAGTCAATATCTATCATTTTCCGCCCCAATTAAATTCTTTTATACAGTATAACCTATGCGGCTCAAAAAATCAAGAGAAAAATAAAACACTTCCGTCCGGAGGTGTTTTATTCTTTTTTAAGTTTCTGGCTGTCTATATAACTTATAACAACATCCCCCGCCATCTGATTGTTTATATCAGGCTCGTTTCTGTTAAGCATACGGTTTGTAAACTCTTCGGTTTCGCGGTTGAGTGTCTTTCTATACCTCCGCTTCCTTGCTTGCCTCTGCGCAATCAGAACCACAAGCAGCAAGAAATCTATCAGCGCAACGGCTATTATAACTATCAGTAATGTGTCCATCTCTTCCCCTTCTGTATGAATAGTATGCTTCTGCGAGTTTTTTATACAGAAACTACAAACTTAGTACAAGTTTACATTAAAAAAAATAAAAACACAAACGATTGTGGTCAATTTTTGACTTGACAAAGCAAACAAACCGGTGTATACTCGGATTATTATCTGCGCCCGTAGCTGTTTTGAGAAAGAAAACCCAATTTTTGTGTATGCGTGGTTTTGTATCCATCTCAAAACGGGCGCAGCATTAACAATTTGCGCCCGTAGTGAAATGGATATCACGCTAGTCTACGGAACTGGTATTTCAGGTTCGAATCCTGACGGGCGCACCATGTTCAGGTGTGCTAATGTCTTAGCCCACCTGCAGTGAAAAAGTGAAGATTGAAAAAGTGAAAAAGTTTTTGGGAGAAAACACCTGAACAACTTATTCGCTTTTTCATTATTCACTCATTCACTAGGGATATTTTTGAAAATATGATATATTTAAACCATGAACGATAAACCCTTAATAACTAAATCAAGAGCATTTGTACTAAAAGGAGTGAGAAATGAAAAATCGGTTTAAATTATTGTTTTTAGCGGTGGCAATATTGCCGTGTATATTTCTGTTTGCAGCGTGCGGTGCAAATACAGCACCTTCAATGCCTAAAAACTTTGCGGTAACACAACAGGGAACTGAGCCAGCCGTTACGCTTTCATGGAGTGCGTCTTCGCCAAATGAAGGCAGTGAAATCGTCAAGTATTGTATCGAGTCGTTTAGAGAAGGAGTGCTTACCGGAGCTTTTGTGTTACTAATCGATTCAACAAATGCTGATAAGCCTGAATATACATATGGGATATATGGATTTGATATTGGTGTTGAGTATACCTTCAAGCTTACGGCAATTAATGCAAATGAAGAAAATAGTACGGTTGCAATTGCAACTATTACCTTAACTTCCTAATTATGTTATTACCGCTTTACAACCAAGATTTCTTGTGCAATGTAGTTACGCTTTATCAAGAGTCCGACTACCACACTCTCGGGCCCCCCTGACCAACTATAATAAATAAAAAGACTGACTTTGTCATTCCACTTGACAAAAGTCAGTCTTTTTATTAAATGATAAATTGATTACGCTTGGAAAACGAAATAGTACATTACGCCTTCAACTTCTTCACTTAGAATTTCAACTACATACCATGTTCCTGCTGTTAAGCTGCTTGTAAAGTCCAATTCAAGGTCATTGCCGCTATTTATGTCGCCAGAATTCACACTTGTAAA
>Ga0123353_10006490_pt1 | contig 15580 bp, 11 predicted proteins | sample TergutLab28metaG_3_FD_92763 | JGI IMG/M metagenome (GOLD analysis project Ga0123353, IMG submission 92763) | Labiotermes labralis P3 segment gut microbial communities from Petit-Saut dam, French Guiana - Lab288 P3 | ecosystem: Host-associated > Arthropoda: Insects > Digestive system > Gut ... | reverse complement strand
TTCTCGTATTTTACAGTTTCTCCTATTCTATAGCTTTCTCGTATTTTACAGTTTCTCCTATTCTATAGCTTTCTCGTATTTTACAGTTTCTCCTATTCTATAGCTTTCTCGTATTTTACAGTTGTCTCAGGTTTTATAGTTTTCGCCTGTTTTATAGTTTTCTCCAAATTTTTAGTTTTCTCGCATTTAATAGTTTTATCTTATTTTTATAGTTTTCTTATTCGGGGCCCTATATCCAGCTTGATGATGGCTACACACGACTAGCCGAAACATGCAGCTATTTTTGCATGCATGAAACAAGTTGTATATAGACTGTAATCCTACTTATTTTCTTTATATAGGTATTCTTGAACACGACGGGGATGTCCTGTCCAAAATTCGTAATTATTTGACAGTAAGGCAGCAGGATGTGAGGGACTTGGCGGTGTTCTGGGGATAGCATGAAGAAATAAAAATGACTAGAGATTTAGCCTGTAACTAGAAAAGACGCCACCATGTGGTGGGGTTAATATCTGCGTTAGGATAACAGTTACTGGTGGTGCTATCCGAAGTAACTCTGTCATAACCGTGCAAACAACGGCTACCGCTGTTGGGGCGTCACCCACAAACGAAGCTCTATCCTAAGCATGGCAAGCGGGATGTGACTCAGTTCAGCCACTCATCCACATGTACAGCACGTTATCTTATAAGATTACATTCGCTGTGCCTCTCCTGATATATGCAGTCATTACGTTGTAATTAAAAGGCTATGAGTAGATACAAATCCTTTAATTCACTGTGGTTACTATATTTCACAACCTGCATTAACGTTTTAAAACACCTGCATTTTGCCCACAGGATGTGTTTGTATTACGAACAATGCTCGCAAAAGAGAGGATTTATTCCTTAACATTTTAAATTCTAGTGGTTACCAAATACACAGTGCGTCTACTAAGTTTTAGGACTGATTGTGCAGAGCGTATACTACGCGTGCCATCAGGCCGTCACCCACAGTAACACGAGGAGCAAGTCTCGACACGTTATGTGCTTAGTGTTGTCTGAGTGAGTTGAGCAGTATTTGTGATTTGTGGCGTGAAACTTTTCATGTCAGTCCTATAACTTAGTAGACCCACTGTGTATACTACTAGGCCCAACAGCCTGCAGTTTGTTCCCACAGTACGTGTATTTATGTTTCCGTTATTATCTTCAGAACAAACAGCGATTAATTCCGTACGCAGCTTAACTAACTGGTCTAAAGAAAGCACACCGGTTTTTCTGTGAGGCAACGCAAGTACAACGCAACAAATTTCACATCTTTCTTTCCGCGCTCTAAAATTCAGTTACAACAATCCGAGCCGTGGGCCGGGTAGCTCAGTCGGTATAGCGACTGACTTCGGGCTGGACGGTCCGAGATCGAATGCCGGGAGGGGGCGGGACGAGATTTTCCGCCCGTCCAGACCGACCCTGAAGCCCACCCAGCCTCCTGTAAAATGGATACCGGGTCTTTCCCGGGAGTAAAATGCGGCCGGGGCGTGCTGCTGACCACCTACTCCCTTCTAGTGCCGCGGTCATAAAAGAGTAGAGCTATACCTCTACCCACTCTCTGGGCCACACCGGGCCTGTAACGGGAACACTTTACCTTTCTACAGTCTGAGCCAACAAATGCAACAAGTGCATTTGTTGGCTCAGACTGTAGTTATCTGACGTAACAGTGAGGCAGGCGCCTTCCCTTAACAGCTGCTGCCGCGCAAAAGGAATAAGTATTATAAATTCTGAGTGTGTGTGTTTAGCCTTAGTTATCCAGCACGCAGTGCGCATGCGTTGTATTATATTGTCATGTGTTCACTGTCCGGCCCTACAAAATTTTTCCACATCGTCTCACAAACGGTATGATTTTCGGGGGGAAAAATTACTTAATATAAACGCGTGTTTCGATTTTCTCCACAGATTTTGCCCGAAAAATTACTCATTCTACGAATGAATGAGCGAGATATTATCATAAATGTGCATAGGTCTTCATGTAAAGTCAAGGTAAAGCAGTCCCGTTACAGGCCTGGAGTGGCCCAGAGGGTTCCAGGAAGTTAAGGTTCCCAGATTTCATGACAACGGCACAGGATAGTGGTAAGTTTGTCAGCCTTACGCACCGGCCGCCTTTACCCCCAGAAAATGCTCCTGGTACTCATTTCTGTTAGAGGCTGAGTCGACCCCAGGGCCATAGTGCGATCGGAAGTATTTTATGTCAATGAAAAACTCCAATGACACCATCTGGGATCGAAACAGCGACCTTCCGATTTGTAGCACAGCGCCTTAACCACTGTGCCACTCCGGTCCCCTCTTCATGTAAAGTGTCCATTATTTTTGTCGGATTTTAATGAAACTTGAATTTTCCCAAATGATTTTCGAAAAATAAATAAATATCAAATTTCATGAAAATCCGAACAGTGGGAACCGAGTTGTTCCATGTGGACGAACGGACAGACAAGACGAAGTTAACAGTCGCTTTTCGCAATTTTACGAATGTGCCTAAAACCGGACTGTTCACTATAGCAGAAACACAGTGTTTACTGTGAGGTACGAACTGAATGTTGTAGTCACGTCTCGAACTCCGTGCTCCCAGTTGCAGAACCGAGCCAAACCAACAACCAAACTTGCGACTGTAACTCTGGAGGATGCCTCGAGTCAGAATTCGGAATAAAGCGAATCTTGTACTTGAGCCTGTGTTCCATACACCGCACTCCCTCTTTGTAGTTCAGTCGATAAGGATACCCTGCATCATTACCCTTCGCTTACCACTTGACACCAAGTTAACAATCAATTATTTTTCAGTTACAATTTGAAAAACATGATTATTTCTCAAAGCGAACCAATTATAAAGCCCGTTACTTTGAAGCATATGAAAGAAGAATTTAGAGGGCTTGCACTGGAGACCCTAGATCGACTCACAACGGAGCACCATACAACACGGGTATCCATATTTATATATACAGGGTGCTCTCTAATTTTATACTAAAGATTACAGAACCTACTTCACCGAAAATATCACTAGGTACAAAAACCTGTAAGATTACGGATGTTACGGATGTAAAACCGTGTTATTTTTCGAAAAGAAGGTAATATCAATCTAAACAAACAAACAAACCGGTATAACCTCCCGCCAGACCGTAATATTTAACATCCGCCTGCGGGAGAACCTCCAATCTGACCAATCAGACAGGAGGCTGAGTGGTTCCCAGAGTCCGTCTGGACTTGCTGGATAAGAAAGAAAAAACTTTTCTCTGCCGGGAGTCGAATTACGACCCCGCAGTCGCCTAGGCCGTGGTCTGATCATTGTACTGACTGACCTATCCCAGCTGCTCCTTGTTGCCAAGGCACACTTACAGAACAAGATATCTACGTGAGTAATAAAGAAACGAAACTGCAAGTGTTGATGAACAACAGCGAAATAAATAAAGATATGAAGACACAACACAGGCAATGAACGGATAACGCAATATTGCGGTGCTTTCGTGCAACCATTGTGACAGTGTCAAAGCAACAAGTACTACATATTCTGGGTGTGTGTGTTTGTAGACTTAGTTATCCAGCATGCAATGCGCATGAGCCATTTTGTTATACGTGGCCTGTTCGGCTGTACAATATTTTTCCACATTATCTCGTAAGCGACACGATTTTCGGAAAAAAAAAAAGTTACTGAACACAAAATGTGTGTTTTGATCTTCCCTACAGCATTGACCTGAAACATTTCTAATTGTAAGAAGAAGTGAGGGAGATAATATTATAAATGTATGTTGGTATTCATGCAAAGTACCCGTTATGATTGTCAGATTATAATGAAACTTGAATTTTCTCGACATATTTTCGAAAAAAAAATCCTTCACATTTCACGAAAATCCGTCCGGTTGGAGCCGAGCCGTTCCATGCGGACGGACAGACATGACGAAGTGAACAGTCGCTTTACGCAATTCTACCAACGCCCCTAAAAAGCACGAAGTAAAGCGGAGATGAAAACAGGGACGAAGGGTACAACAAACAGCAAATGCGCGCCAAAGAGCCACTGGCCGTGTGATGGCGCAACAGGCAGCGAGCATACGTGGAGGTCAATCGCGTTTCACAGCGACTCAGCGATCACTGCATTACTCGCATATCCCAACGACTTCACTCTCCCTAATCAGTATAAAACCTCGCTCACAAGTGTCACAGACCCTTGACTTTCAAATGATGCTACTCTGTAATTATCTTCCTTTGCTGCCATTAAGGCAGTTGCCATGGATACTCTAATTTATTCATGCTTCTGGCATTGTTCACCAGGTGCGCTGTCTGTCATCGTAAAAAAAATAAACGAGCATAGAATACGCGTCCATAACACGAGTGTAGAAGGCGCCAAGATGTCGTTTTTATTGTCCTTTTTTATGTTTAAAACTACGTTATTACTAGCGGTGAAATATTAAGCAGTCTTACGCAAGTACATAAGCCATGAAGCGTTTCAAACTGAAGAAAGATGATGTCTGTAAAAGGAAAGACAGGGTGTAAATGCTGTCTTGGCTGTTCACCCCGCATTCAAGGTAATGTTTCGTACGCATATGAAGAGCGCGATAGAATGAAACTACTTCCAGCGAACAGGTAAAATAAATTCGTAACCTTTGACTCTTTACAATTACTGCATATAAAATCAGAATCAGTGCGCTGAAGTAGATTATTATAGCCGTAATATTCATTTCCAAGAACGTCTTAAACACTGTAGCAGGCTCCTAGTTTCATAGTTAATCATTTGCTTTATGTCTGAAGATTAAGGCCTTCTGGTATGTGACGCCGTATAGTCTGGTATATAGTCATCAACGTCCCAGAACAACCTGCTGCTTCCGTAGATTATGTTTTGTTTATTCCAATTAATTGCACATACATTCGGTAATAACAGTTTTTAACATCGTAGTAAGTTCTGCTACTTCGATCCCTGGCCGCACGGTTTAAGGCGTGAGTCTGTGGCGGCTCGTTTGCTGGGGTTGCGGGTTCCAACCCATGTGAGGGTAGGGATGTCTGTCTCTTGTGAGTGTTATGTGTTTCAAGTACAGTTCTCTGATTCGGGCCGATCACTCGTCCAGGGAAGCTCTACCGAGTGTGTGTGTGTGTACGGGTCTAACCTCAACAATGAGAAGAAGCCTGGGCCCGCTAAGGGCTGTTGCACTGTCCAACAGAGCCCACAGTGGCCCGCTGCCCCACTACGGAACGCATATCATCACGTTACGCACAAACACATCACTTTACAAAAGAAAATGTCGACGTTTGAATATATTCTTATAATAAAACCAGCCAGATGCACTAATTTCTGAAAATTATTTTTGAATAAAACTCTACATGTCTCGGACAGTTCCTCTGTCCATCATCAGGAGTTTTTCACTGTACACACAGCAATGGGTATATGTCATACAGGTTTGCTGACAGCTTGCGAACAGGATCAGGACGGAACTGGTAGTTCTTTGTATCAGTGTTCTACACAAAGACGGCCTCTGTAAGCAGGAACGTGTCGGAGAAAACAGAAGTTACAATTAATCACTGTATGTGCAACTACTTGGCATGTACAGAACGTAACATATCGGTTCTTATGCATGGAACAGGTAAAACATTAACTACTGCTTCCACTTTCACTGTCTACTACACCCTGAAGATGGAGCCCTCAGGCGCCCCCGAAATACTCCAGCAGACCGTGATATTAAGGAAGAAGTCTTCATCGTGAAAGTTCTTTCTTGAACACCGAATGGTTACGCGGTGGACTAAGATATTCAACGGCTGTCCATAATCCTGAGGTGTATTTCCTTTATCACAAACGCCGACCAATATAAAGTACTTTAGCCTAAGCCACGATTTGTCGCTGTCACGTAGCAACAAATCTGAGCTCAGCTTAAAACCCACTTCCATGTCGTGTAAACGTCTGGTCCAGCACATCTGTCGGTATTATTATTGCTTTGTTCTGCTTCAATTTTGTGGAGAACTCATTATCTGATCATAGTGCTATACACGTTCTGTATATTTCGCATAATCACCGTGTTTATAACTTTTCACTTAGGCCTATATAGTACCTCCCGCATGTAATGGTTAATTAGTTATCGTCACTAAACTAGTAAGGTAAAGCCATCTCTCTGTAAGTGGGGACAGGAGGGTGAGGTTCCCAAAATTCCTAGACAGTTTTTACGTGAACGTGACAAGGATGTCAGCCCTATGCACCGGCCGTCTTTACTCCCAAGGAAATATTCCTGGTACTCAGTTTTGTTAGAGGCTGAGTCGACCCCATGGAAGGATTATGACAATGAAAAGTTCCAATGACACCGTCGGGAATCGAACCCGCAACCTTCCGGCTTGTAGCGCAGTGCCTCGACCAACTGCGCCCCCACATCAAACCAGTAGCTACACAAAATTATCGCACGACCGCCGCATTTATAATTTGCATTCAGCAAGTCTGCTCATAAATATTACCACATATAAGTACACAAATCTAAAACAACAGACGCTGTTGTCATTCCCGCTTCACATGTTCACGTTTCGGCCACACTGTTACGGGTGACTGTAGGAAATGAAACGCACGATGCAGGGGCGTTTTTCTAGAGCATGATTCTCAAAAGAATTCCTGAATATCAGAGGTATTTCAAAATTGTAAATGTGGGACACACACATACATACATACATACATACACATATACATACATACATACATAAATACATACAAACACATGTACACACATACGCACATACAAACAAACATATACACACATACACGCACACACATATACACATACATACGCACATAAAACATACACATATACACATACATACACAAACATACACAAAATACAAACATGCACACATGCACACACATACAAATACACACATATACACACATACATACACATACACGCGCATACATACATACATACACACATGCACACACATACACGCACATACACACACACACAAACATACACACACATACACGCACATACATACACACATACAAACACACACATACACAGACAATAGTGAGATCTCGAAACCCTTCCCATTTACCAAATAAAGTGAACACATCAGTAGTTCAAATTATGTGACGTCGAGCGTCCAGGCTACTGAACAATGAATTGGAGAGGGCGTAGAAGGAGGTGTTCGTGGCCTAATTTAAGATTCTAGTCCGATTTTGTCCTGGGTGGACAGAGGAAAACATTAAAACCCGTAAAAACCTAAGACGACAAAGCCCAAATTCGAACCAAACACTTTCCTATTACAAGCCTGGAGACTTGCCGCTCCACTAGTTTATTCAGGCACTTTGTTTATCTTGCTTTAGGCTGTTCTTGTATTAACATCTGCATTAACCTCCACATCGACAAAATTACATAACCACAACAGAGACAAAATTGACGGCATTTCACAGGCGGGCCTTCTGTTCTGTGTTGCAGGATTGTGTGCACATTAATGTGGTGGGTGTTGAGGACTCAAAGTGAACCGTACAAACACAGCCAATGTTTGAAATGTTTAAAAAAAAACTTGCGAAACAACAAAGCGATAAAAAGTGGTCACAGCTATTAATCTGTCACATTATTTACAGAATAAATATAAACGCAATATAATCATACTGTAAACAATGTATGTAAACTCGTTCACTTGATATCTGCAAACACCCTTTGAACCCAGCGTGTGACAGTCGAAACGCAAATGCCAAACCGCCTGCTGCAGGCCACACAAATGCCACGTTTCATTAACACTCGAGTACAAATTAAATTTACACCAGAAAAACACAAAAAAAATTCAGTTCGAATCTCAACAGCAAACACACAGCGTCTCCATTTTTAAAAGACAAGCCTGTAAACTTTGTTGAGGTAAGTGGGTTATGACTATTTAAATTCACGTAACAAGACCAAATAATTGACATATGTTAAGGTGTGTTTGTCACACACTGCTCATCACCAGCACGTAACAATTTCCGTCACGACCACATCAGGGCAATTTACAAGAATATTTCTAATGCAAACGATCTGTCAAAATGAATAAGTGAACCACTCGACATTACAAGGAATGTCTCACACAGTTTATAGTCACTGAATAACGGCTTATCGACTGTTAAAATCGGAAGTTCGCGGGTTTGACTCCACATGGTGTCATTGGAATTTTTTATTGACATAATCCTTCCGGCCGCAATATGGCCCTCGGTTCGATACAGTCTCTAACAGAGAGGAGTACCAGGAATATTTCCTGGGGGTAAAGGCGGCCGGTGCGTAGGGCTGACACCCTTGGCACCTTCATGTACCGATTGTCTTGAAATCTGGGAGCCTCAAACTCCCGGAACCCTCAGGGACTGTCCATGCCTGTAATGGGATTGCTCATACTCTATGCTAAAATTCTACAGAATTTAGTTTCTTTTTTTAGAAAACATAAGAACTGGGCGTATTGTTTTGTGTAAATAACGTACATTTGTAAATACAAGTCTATCAGTATCAAATATAAATATTGTTGTATTTGAACTTATGCCTAGAGTTGCGTTATTTTTCATTGCCATTACAGGATGTACGGTGGGCCGGGATAACTCAGTCGGTATAGCGACTCGCTACGGGCTGGACGGTCCGGGGATCGAATCCCGGTGGTGGTGAGATTTTCCGCACCCGTCCAGACCGGCCCTGAGGCCCACCCAGCCTCCTATACAATGGGTACCGGGTCTTTCCCGGGGGTAGAACGGCCATGGCGTGACGTTGACCACCCACCTCCATCCAGGGCCGAGGTTAAAGAGAGAGTAGGGCTATACCTCTACTCCCCCTCCGGGCCTTCGTGGCCTGTTCTAGGGCGAACTCTATTTTTGCAGGATGTACAGACTGTACACAAAAAATACATGCATTTCGTGTTTTTTTTTAAAAAGCACTGAATTCTATCTAATATTAGCAGCAGATAAGCCGATATTCAGTGACTGTATAAACAGGGTGAGTCATTCCCTGTAATATCCAGCGGTTCACTTACGCATTTTGACAGATCGTTTGCATTCATAATACTCTTGTAAATTGCCTTGATGTGGTCATGACGGCGATTGAAACATGATGGTGATGAGCAGAGTGCGATAAACACATCTTACATATATGTATTTGTTGGTTTGTTGTGTGAATTTAAATGTACCTTTAATGTACGGATATGGAATGTATTAAGGCTAATGGCTGTTTATGTTGATAATCATAGGAAATGCGTAAATACAGTACGTGGGGGAGAACACAGGGGGAACAAGTTAAGAGAAACCCATGAATGTGTAATTTCCATTAACCAACCAACCAACCAACTGACTAACTAACTAACTGCATGCAGCAACAGAGTCCTTTTTGAGAATCTAACCGATTCTCAGCTAGTCAAGAAACTCCCCGCATTTTATGGAACCCGACAGTTCATTACCGCATTCACAACAGCCCGCCACTTGTTTATACCCATGCTCCAATTCTAGTTCTCGAAGGGCCATTTTAATATTATCATCCCAAATACACCTTGGTCTTATAAGTGGCCCCCTTCCTTCAGGTTTCCCTACCAAAACTCTGCATGTACTGTTCCTCTCCCCCATTTCATCTCTGACTACACAACAAGGTCATATTCCTGCGTAATTCCTGCCGCGGACCGAAGAGAAAACACCAAAAAATGTTACGTAATTCCCCTTCTAACTCTTACCAACATGTACGGTAGCCACGGTGTGGTTGTGGCAGTGTCTCTTGTGATATTGGAAGCCTGGGTACCAGTTTTCTACATACTGTTCCAAAAGAAGCGCCAGAAGCTGCTATTACCTTTATCGTTCTTAAATAAAACCAACTAGATGCACTAATTTTACAAACTTGTTGTTGGAATAAAACTCTACGTGTTTCGGACCGTTCCTCTGTCTATCATCAGGAGTTTTTCATTGTACACACAGCAATGGCATATGTCATGCAGGTTTGCTGACGGCTTGCGAGCAGGATGAGGACGTCCGTCCTGATCCTGCTCGACAGATAAGCGCACTTTACAGTAATGCAACGTCAGGCGGCGATGGATTTAGGTGGCTTTACTCTCAGACACCAAGAAAGAGATGACAGACTTTTGCTCCACTTCCCAAGGCTTCAGTCTTCGTACGCGTCTCTGACGTCGTAAGGTCCATGTGCCCAGAGTTCCATCCTGATCCTGCTCGCAAGCTGTCAACAAACCTGTATGTCATATACCATTGCTGTGTGTACAGTGAAAAACACCTGATGATGGACAGAGGAACTGTCCGAAACATGTAGAGTTCTATTCCAAAACTGAATTCGAGAAATTAGTGCGTCTAGTTGGTTTTATTATAACAATTTGTCACGATGCACGGCCACCAGAATGTCAAAAGAGCTTTATCATGTCTGTCAGTCCATCCGACCATCTGTTCGCTAACAACTCGGGCCCAATTTGACGCATTTTCGTAAAATTTTATACCGAGTACCGTCTCCACAATGTGTGGACAAGTTAACAACGGACGAAAATAACGGACACTTTACATGAATACCAATCTCACTGTTTATGAGAATACAAGTTGACGATCTGAAGATAATATTGGGCCACATGGATGCCACGTAATTAGTGCTAAATAAAGCCAGTCATAATATTTAATGCTTATTAATTACATTTATATTATAATTATTTAACATGGCGCCGCCCTAGCGTGTGTGCGGTTTTTCTGATTGTGTGCGGTCTCGAAACCTCAGCAATGAGGTAGTCTAAGCACGAGGAGGTGCGCCACAGGGGGAAAAGAAAAATGTGGCGCCACAGTACATTACGTGAGGTCTGTTGTGGTGACGTGATAACCCAGCGACGCTGTCTTCATGTTGTTACGCGACTTCCCAATGCAATTGTCGATATTTACGTTCACGCAGTTTTCATTACGAAAATTCAAGGAAAATTCGGACGTAGTGTCATGACTTTCAGTAAGTAACTTATATAATGCTTAGTTCTGGGAAAATGACATTTTGTACTGTGGACATGTTAAAAAAAACATGCCTATAAATTGTGTACAAAATATTGTTTTTTTACATCAGCAATTATGACCTATTTCAACGCATTGAACATTTGAGGTTATGTACACCGACATTTGAGGTTATGTAGACCGCAATTTGAGGTTATGTACACCGACATTTGAGGTTGTGTAGACCGATATTTGAGGTTATGTACACCGAATTTGAGGTTATGTAGACCGACATTTGAGGTTATGTAGGCCGACATTTGAGGTTATGTACACCGAATTTGAGGTTATGTAGACCGACATTTGAGGTTATGTAGGCCGACATTTGAGGTTATGTTCACCGACATTTGTGGTTATGTACACCGACATTTGACATTATGTACACCGACATTTGAGGTTATGTACACGGACGTTTGAGGTTATGTAAACCGATACTTGAGGTTATGTAGGCCGACATTTGAGGTTATTTATACCGAAATTTGAGGTTATGTACACCATTGAGGTTATGTGCAACGACGAATGTAACACAAGCAATATCAAATAAGAGTTATTCACAAAAACGGAAGGATGACAACATACCGTAACAATAATAGTAACAAGCTACCGAGTTCCGAACCGCAACAAAAACTCTTTACTACAGGATATTAAATGATCTGAACATATGAAATGACTCCAGGAAAAAAGGAAACGGATGCGCCCTACGCTTACGTCAGATCCGCACTGTCTATCTGTTGTTTAATCACCTTGCGTAGACGATTAAACATCAAAGATTTGTTTGTTTTTGGCGCGACAGCCCCCAGTGGGCCAGTGCCTCCTCATTCACGAGGTTTCTAGATCACACACAACGACGCGCCACAGTCGGCAGGACTCCTCCGGACGAGTGATCGGCCCGCCGCAGAGACCTCTACCTGACAACACACACAACACTCACAACAGACATACATCCATGCCCCCGGTGGGATTGGAACCCACAATCTTAGCAGGCGAGCGGCCGCAGACCTACGCCTTAGACCGCGCGGCCACTGGGACCGGCAAACTTTAAAGATTACTCCTTTAAAATCTCACTAACCACAACCTGTCCAAAAAACCAGTACCTCAAAATTGCGATTTATATTTTTATCCACCCTATAGTAACAAAGTCGTACAGTAACCTGTAGTAGCAGTGTGTTGTCAGCAATGCTGTTTCGTCACCACGTTAGTATTCGATTGCGCAGTAGGTCTAAATTAGCGTCATCGAAATTTTAGCCTGCAAAGTGGCCATCAGAAATCTGGCCGAATGACGGTCATCTTCATTACACCAATGTGCATTCAGTGCGGGATGCTTGCGAAACGTACAGCACAGAGCCAAGCGCTAAATATAAATTCCGTTGTTAGATCGCGCACGCTAATTCACACTATAGTAGATAAACACGGTAATGCCGTCACAAGGTCCAGCATTTAACGAAGTCTGTATATTGACAAGGCTAGGTTGGACTACCGAGGAACCGTGGTTTGATTCCTCACTTGTACGTTCTCCAGACGCTCCGGCTTCGATTCCTGATGGTGTCACTGGAATTTATCATTGACATAATCCTTCTAGCCGCACTGTGGCCCTGGCGTCGACTCAGCCTCTAACAGAAATGAGTACCAGGAGTATTTCCTGGGGGTAAAGGCGGCCGGTGCGTAGGGCCGACAACCTTACCACCTTCATATGCCGATTGTCTGGAAATATGGGCGCCTCAACCTTCTGTAATCCTCAGGGCCTGTCTAGGCCTGTATAGGGATTGCTTTACCTTTACCCCACACCCTCCCTATGCCACAAAAGTTGATAAGTGTCCTCTTTTTTCGTGTTTTTAAGAAAGTGAATCCCTGCTCATGTCCAAGGTACGTCAGGCGCACGGTGGGAACACAACAGCTCCTGTTTCTGATGCACGTTTCGTCGTAGTACTACGAACGTTTTGCAATGAGTGGAAAATGCGTTGTACATCATCGGGAATGCATCTAAAGATCCGATGAGTCACGCGATGTGTTCAGGGTTAAGGAACGCTAGCGGCGGACGTGCGGACGTGGAGATAAGGCTGGCTCCCGGAAGAAGGACGGTGTATATGCGTATTAACTGAAATACGTACCGACACGTCAGCAGCGGCGGAGCCATGTCTTGTGGCGCTGAGGACCGGGTTTAGTATCCGGCCAGTCCTTGTTCAAATTGAGGCTGGCAAATTGGCAATTGGACAGGTTTTTCTCCGAGTACTTCGGCTTTCCCCTGGCAGTACCATTCCACCAGTGTTCCAGGCGTATTGATTCGTAACATTTGACAGCGTCGTTAAATATCACAAACATATAAACAAGCAAACAAACAAACAAACAAACCCGTTCTTTCAGTATATAGCAACTTTTCTTTATTGGAAAAACGTTGACTCAGTATTTTTTCCTAGTATATAGCAGTCGCTTGTTTAATCTGACTACTTATTGGGTAAACAATCAGCGCAACCAAGTGTATATCGTGTAATGCAGCATGTTTCGACCTTTAAAAGATCGTCATCATCAGGGATCGAAGCTTGCTGCATTAAACGATGATTACTTAGGTGTGCAGATTGTTCATTCACGTAATAATCACATGACAGACTGTCCAGTTGGATGTTTAACCTCAAACAAAAACCTGACTACAATATAATACCGCTGCACTAACCTAAAATATGTTCTCACTTCTCACCCTACATAGCCACAACCTTTCGATTTACCTCCACTTAATGTATAAGGTACGCAGATTTTGCATGTTAAAACAAAAGTTTGGGAGAACATATTTTTATTACCGCCAAAAGTACAAGGGTGTCACGTGACGTGAAATTAAATAAAGAGTTGTGATGCTGTCATGGCAGAAGCAGCATCCACCAAGAAAAAGAATGTTCTCACCGGCAAACTGGACTTCAGGCGAAGTACGAAAGTAGTGAAGTGCTACATGCGGAATATAGTTGGTACGGAGCTGGAAAGTGAGCGCTTCAGAGGGTGGATGTGAAATGTGATGCTGGAGAAGGCTGGAGAAGATGAGTTGGACGGAGAAATGAAAACGTTTTACAAAGAGTCAAGAGCAAAGCAATATCATAACAAACAATAAAAAGAAGACAGGCTAACTGGACTGGTCACATCTTGGGTAGGATAGAAGTGATGGAAAGACGAGGAAGAAGATGTAAGCAGCTACTGAATTGCGTTAAGGAAAGAGAGAATACTGCAAATTGAAAGACGAAGCACTAGACCGCACTGTGTGAAAAACTAGCTTTGGATGAGGCTGTGGACATGTCGCAAGGCAGAACACGGAGCAAATGAAATTACATGACCTGTCTACTAACTGTGAAGCTTCCTTTCGGCTCGTTTATCGTATTAACGCAGCTCTCTTTCCCGACTGACCTCCCGCACGGAAGTGACAAAAGATATTTGTTAGATAAAACAAAGACCTTAATCTAAGTCTGGACGGAGGGGGTAAAAACCACATGAATGCCAGGACAAAAAAAAAAGGTCTTTCTTTGGCGGTATCTACTGTGTATGTATGTATGTGTATGTACGTATGCATGCATTTACGCATTAATTATGTATGTGTATTCGTATATATGTTTAATGGATGCATGTATGTATTACATATGTATGTGTATGTATGTACTATGTATTATTTATGTATGTATATATATATGTACGTATGTGTATGTATGTATGTACGTATGTATGTACGTATGTATGCATTAATTATGTATGTATGTATATACGTATATATGTTTTATGGATGCATGCATATATGTATGCATGCATGGATGTATGTATTCATGTATGCATTAATTATGTATGTATGTATATACGTATAAGTTTTATGGATGCATGCATGCATGTATGTATGTATGTATGTGTGTATATATGTATGTATTATGTATGTATGTAAGTATGTATATATGCATGTATGTATATATGTATGCAGGTATGTATGTATATATGTATGCATGCATGTATGTACATATGTACGTATGTATGTATTATGTATGTATGTATATATGTATGCATGCATGTATGTACATATGTACGTATGTATGCATGTATGTATGCATGTATGTATATATTACGTATGTATCCATGCATGTATGTATGCGTTTATGTATGAATGTATGTATTATGTATGTATGCCTGCATGCATTTATGCGTGTATATATGTATATATGTGTGTATGCATGTGTGCGTGTACGTATAAGTACGTATTATGTGTATGTGTGTATATATGTTGCATGTACGTATTATATATGCATGTATGCGTGTATGTAAGCATGTATATATGTATGTATGTATGTATGCGTGTACGTATGTGTGTATATTTATATATATGTATATATATGCATGTATGTGTTTATATATGTATATGTGTATGTATGTATGTTTGCATGTGTGTATATATATAAAATATATAAATATATATATATATATATATATACAGGGTGTCCCAGGAGGAAAGGTCAATATTCTGGGAGGTCATAGTATCGGTCATTGTAAGCAAAAATGTTCATATGAACATGTGTCCTATTCCGAACGGTTTCCGAGATAGAGCTATTTGAATGTACAACCGCAAAATTGTTGATAAGAAAGAGATATTACGTGTACGTACTGTTTCTAATACCGGTATTT
>Ga0123353_10006489_pt1 | contig 15581 bp, 14 predicted proteins | sample TergutLab28metaG_3_FD_92763 | JGI IMG/M metagenome (GOLD analysis project Ga0123353, IMG submission 92763) | Labiotermes labralis P3 segment gut microbial communities from Petit-Saut dam, French Guiana - Lab288 P3 | ecosystem: Host-associated > Arthropoda: Insects > Digestive system > Gut ... | reverse complement strand
TTGAGGAATTGAAGAAAATCCACCCCCTACCCCCGCCAGCGGGGGAGATTCCACTCCTTTAATCCCCCGACGGCGGAGAGTTCAAATTTCAAATTATAGCACCTCAAACTTTTTCTTAACCAATCTTTCAGATATAATTATTAATTAAAAAAATCGTGTTTCTTTGCCAAAAATATTATCATCATGCAAGAAAATACCATTTACGGTTTTCGCCCGATTTTAGAAGCTATTGAATGTGAGAAAACTATTGACAAAGTATTGATTCAAAAAGGAATTCAAGGAGATCTTTTTAAGGATCTATTTATCAAAGTTCGGCATCATAAAATCCCATTTCAATATGTTCCGGCAGAAAAATTAAACAAAATTACGCGAGGAAACCACCAGGGCGTAATCGCATTTTTATCTGCAATTGAATATCAAAGCGTTTACGATATTGTACCCTCCATTTTTGAAACCGGAAGAGATCCGTTTATCATTATTTTAGACAAAGTTACTGATGTGAGAAATATTGGAGCTATTGCTCGCTCAGCCGAATGTGCGGGCGTTGATGCCATTGTACTGCCCCTAAAAGGAGGCGCTCAACTCAACGAAGATGCCATAAAAAGTTCTTGCGGCGCACTCTTTAAGGTTCCTGTATGTCGCCATTCGAATTTGGTAGAAGTTATCAAATTTTTGCAAAATTCAGGAATTGAAGTGATTGGAGTATATGAAAGAGCAGAAAAAAACTACTTTCTGAAAGATTTTACCAAACCGGTTTGCATCATTATGGGAAATGAATATGAGGGAATTGCCTGGGATTATCTCCGCGAGTGTAACGATTCGGTTAAAATTCCCATGCAGGGAACAATTGAGTCGCTCAATGTTTCGGTGGCAACAGGAATTGTGATGTTTGAAGTGGTGAAACAGAGAATTGAAAATTAATTTTTCTTCAAACAAAATATTTCATAGATCTTAATAAGAAAACAGCATCAACACTTTTTTTAAAAAATTATGGTAGTTAACCCTCAAATTGAAGATTCATGGAAAGTAGCACTCGAAGATGTTTTCCATGCCCCATTTTTCGCACAGTTGAAAACATTTTTGATAGAAGAAAAAAAGTACTATACGATTTTTCCTTCTGGAAATCTTATCTTTAATGCTTTTAATCTTACGCCTTTTCATGAAGTTAAAGTAGTGATTTTAGGACAGGACCCCTATCATGACTTTGGACAAGCAGATGGACTATGTTTTTCGGTGCCGGAAGGAGTGCCGCATCCGAAGTCGTTGATTAACATTTTTAAAGAGTTGAGAGAGGATGTGGGTATTACAGTTCCCGAAAGTGGAAATTTAACTCGTTGGACAACACAAGGTGTCTTATTGCTCAACGCTACCCTTACTGTGCGTGCACATCAGGCAGGATCGCACCAAAAACGAGGATGGGAACAGTTTACAGATACTGTAATACGCCAACTCTCTGAAAAGCGAGAAGGATTGGTTTTCTTGCTGTGGGGAAACTATGCACGCGCCAAAGCGGCACTTATTGATAGTTCAAAACATTATATCTTAGAAACCGTGCATCCATCGCCACTCTCTGCATTTTCAGGTTTTTTTGGATGCAAACATTTCTCTAAAACGAATGAGATATTAAGAGAACTAGGAAAAGAAGAGATTGTTTGGTAAACAGATAAATGATATTTCTAACAGGCAAAATGCTGCTTCCTAAACTGAATCCGCATTACGGTGCCCCGACCTATTACAGAGGATAATACAAACAGTTTTCCTTTATGATATTGTTGAATGATCCTTTTTGCTAATGTTAATCCAAGTCCCCAGCCTCGCTTTTTCTTTGTATAGCCGGGCTGAAATATTAGCTTGAACTCGTTAGATGCAATCCCTTTCCCTGTATCGGAAATATCTACATAAAAATATTTCTCATCTTCTAATAGATCAATAATAATAACGCCGTTTCCATTCATAGCGTCCACAGAGTTTTTACATATATTCTCAATCACCCATTCAAATAAATACTTGTTAATAGGCAAATTAAAATCCTTAATATCATTACGATTAACTTTAATTTCCACTTTTGAAGATATTCTTGATTGGAGGTAAGCAATAAAATCTTCAATAACAGTAGCAATATTTTCTATAATGAGCTCAGGCTCTGATCCGATTTTTGAGAAACGTTGCGCAATACTTTCTAAACGATGAACATCTTTGTCAATCTCTTTCATAATACCTTTATCAACTCCTTGCTCTTTAAGAAGTTCGCTCCAAGCTAATAAGGAAGAGAGCGGAGTGCCCAACTGGTGCGCTGTCTCTTTCGACATTCCTACCCAAACCTGATTTTGCTCAAAACGCCTTGCAAAACTGAGAATAAGATAACCGGCCATTATGAAAAACAATACTATAATAAGTTGAATAATAGGATAATAACGCAGTTGAGTAAGGATAGGAGATTCGTCATACAGCACATAACAGGTGCCTTGATGTGGAAGAACCATTTTTATGGGTTTATGATGGCTTAAAAAGTGTTTAATTAATTTGTTTTTAGCCTCTTGCGTTTCTATATCATCAGAATTAATCATGCCAAAAGAGAGAATATCGCACATCGTACTATCTGTAATGATTACCGGAACAGATGCATTATTAATAACAATCTCCTGAAAAAATGATTCAATCAAATTATCAATTGTTGTACGCAAATTAGTGTAAATTTTCGACTCTTTGTAGTAAAGAATGTTATAGTCTTTTTTATAGTAGTTCATGATAAGACTGTCGAAATCAGATTTTTTTTCGCCCAATTCGCTGATATGTTTCATACTCAAAACTTCGTTATCGGCATTAACAGTCCAGTTAATATGTCCATCTTTATCGGTCTCAATAGAAGGGATTGTTGAGTTTGAAGAAATAATATCTAAATATAATGACATATCCTCATATAGAGGTGCTTCAATTACTTTCTGCATTGCTTTTGCTAATATTGAGGCACGTTTGCCCTCTTCATTTCTTATTGTTTCAAAGAATTTATCCATATAAGAAACCAAACTGGCTTTATAAGTAATAGCATCTGCCCAAACACTCACCTTTCTACGCTCTTCATCTTTAATATTTTGTATTAATTTATTGGTATATAATACCATGGCAAGCAAAACAATTGTTGCGAAGAACAAAAGAATCCAATTCCAACTTTTTTTATTACCTGTTTTCATTTTCATAATTCATATATCCAAATAGTTCCATTTTGCAGCAAAAATATCAAATTGTTTCTATAAATTAATGTTTGAGCTATATTTGAAAATGGAAGTTGTTGATTTTCAAAGTTTAAAATTTTATAATTATAGATAATAATTTCTGTGTTGTGAGTGTAATATATTAATTCGGAAGTAACCTCCACTAAATTTGAGGTAATGATGGGAATAAGTTTGTTGTAAGTTCCAAAACTGTCAAAAAGATATATTCCTGTCACAGGGTCATGAAAAGCTAAACTTTTTTCTTCTAATTCAATCATTTTCTTTGGATTAAAAGAGGGGAAATTAATAGAAGTTTTAGAGATTTCCTTCATATTAAAATCTAAGGTAATCAGATATTTATTGGCATAGTCGTAGAGATGGATTTGATTGGCAGCCGAATATGAAGCTAAAGAGATAGTAAAATAATCGGCATCATGCAAAGATAAGGGGTCGCTAATAGGTGCGAGTTGTTCATTTAGAAACATAAGCATTCCTGTATCTTGATAATAGAGCATGATTTTCATTGGGTTGAAAACATCAATAGAAGATATTACTCCTAATTTATGGTTAGAATAGCTGAAGAGCAGTTTTCCTTGCAGAGAAAATTTTGATAACTGGGTCTCTTTAACCGCATAAATATTTCCGTAAGGGTCAATTTTAATAAAGTCGGCATTTGCATTCGGGATCTGTATTTGCGAAAAAGCCCTGCAGCATATTGAAAGGAGAATACAAAATATGAGTAAGCGAAACAACTTCATTGTGTTGTTAATCGTTTTAAAATTTCGCAGTAAGATTCTTCAATTTTTCCCATGTCTCTTTTAAAGCGGTCTCTGTCTAATTTATTTTTTGTTTCTTTATCCCAAAAGCGCGCGGTATCGGGTGATATTTCATCGGCTAACAAAAGATTGTTTTCCTCATCATATCCAAACTCTAACTTCATATCAATGATGTCAATTCCAGCATTATCAAAAAGATTGGAAACGATTTGATTTATTTTCATGGAGAGATGATAGATTTTTTGCAGCTCTTCGTAAGAGATAATATTCAGAGCTACTGCATGGTGTTCATTGATGAGGGGGTCGTTAAGGAAATCGCTTTTGAGGCAAATTTCAAAGATTGTATTTTTAGGTCGAACTCCTTCTTCCAAATCCAATCTTCGGGCTAAGGTACCGGCTATCACATTACGAATAATAAATTCCAGCGGGAACACTGTGATTTTTTTACACAGTTGATTCCTGTCATCTAAACGTTTCACAAAATGGGTTTTAATACCATTTTTTTCAAGTGTTTGATATACAATTTCCGAAATTTTATTATTTAAGATCCCTTTATTTTTGATAGTTGATCTTTTAATGCCGTTATAAGCGGAAATATCATCTTTGTACAAAATAACTACCAACGAATTGTTGTCAGTAGAATAGAGTTGTTTGGCTTTGCCATCAAAAAGAAATACTCTCTTTTCCAATTGTTTAGTTAATTGAAAAGCGAATTGGGATTTGGTAGAAGCATCGTACAGGTTTTCCCATTTGCTTTCCTGGCTTCCATTTGGGGAGCATTTGAACAACGCGCACAGCCTCTCTGTCGAGTTCGGGATAAACGCCAACTAACACTTTAACATTTCCAATAGCGCCATCTTTTTCAACTACAAACTCCACAAAAACCTGTCCTGAAATTCCGTTATTACGGGCTACTTCAGGATATTGCAAATTTTTCTGAAGGAAAGCATACATATTTTCAAATCCGCCGATTGGTTCGGGCATCTCCTCTGCAAAACGCATAGGAGGGGTATTATCCACTTCTTCCTCAACAATTTCAATGGGAACATACTCTTCAATAGCCATATCAAGGTCAAAGTCCTGACTAAAGTCGAAGTCGGTATTTACTTTAATGTTGTCTTCAACAATTTTAAGCATAACTTCTTGCTGTTGTGCAACCGGAGGTGGGGGGGGCGGCGGCGGCGGGTCGGTTGAAATAACATCTTCATCCATTACAAATATGGCTTCTTCATCCGGAATGCTCATATCTTTAGAGTTATCGCTGGTTGCATAGAGTTCAAAGCCGGCATATACCAACCCAAGAACTACTACAAATCCGACAAAAAGAAATGTATTTCTTCTTTTTTCGAGATCCCCTTTTTGAGATTTTTTTTCAATCATAATGGCTATTTTTAATGTTGTTTTTTACTAAAATTAGATGCCTGCAAAAATATTATTTTTTATATATAGTGAACATGATTTTTGAAAAAAATATTAAATATGTTATGTTAGTTAATGATAGAATGGATTGGTATTATGAAATTATATCTTTAAAGCTTAAATTGTTTAAATAATTCTTCAAAACTTCCATTGTTGTTCAAGATAATGTCTGCTTGCCGGATACATGCTGCAAGATTCTGTTTTGCAGGATCATTTGTATTCATTTCTCTTTGTTCGTTTGCCAAAAAAGTCTCATAAGAGATTTTATCTGTTTCTGATTTTCGGGCGATAATTCGTTCGTAACGAATTTTGGGGTCAGCATCTACTGCCCATAAGGTAAAATTTTCTTTTTCACGTAATGAGTTGATCTCGCCCGGTGTTCTAATACTCTCAATAATAGCATCTAAGCCGTTTTTTGCAGCTTCTTTGTATAGTTCATCAATAATATATGAAGGAGAATGTTGCTTGCGCAACGAATTGGCTATGGCTACATAAGTATCTCGGTTTAGAGGTAGATTCTGCCTCTGCGCCTCTTGAATTAAAAAATTACGAACAGAATAATGTTTAAAACCGTAATTTTTGACCAAATAGTCAACAATAGTTCCTTTTCCTGCTCCAATAGTTCCGGTAATGCCGATGATTTTCATAACATGATGTTTGAGATTTAACGATGCAAAAGTATTTTAATTTCAGAATCGTTAAAAAACTTAATCCTTTTAGATTTTTATATTTTTGCAAAATGTTAAAATACGAAATCCATAACACCTTAAAAAAGATTTTATCCTTTGTGTTGGGAGCAATATTCCTATTAGTTTTACCCTTTAACCTACATGCACAAAAGAATAAACTTATAGGAGCAGTGGAAGGAAAAATAACAGCTCCCATAAGAAATGATGTAAACAACAATACCGCTATTACAACTATTGGATTGGCAGGAATTGAAGTAAATCTGCGATATAAAAACAGAGGTGTCTTTTATAAACTCGGCACGGTATATACAGATGAAAACGGAAATTACAGTATCCCATACAGTAAAACTCAAAAAAAAGGAAAAAAATCCAAACTTTTCTTGCGTATTCTTGCAAAAACAGACAGCTCTTATAATGTTCGTTCTAAAAACAGCGGAGGGATTTATAAATACGACTACCTGATTGGAAATTATGGAGATAATGAAGGGATAATGTCCAGCAAGAATATTCATATTGGAGATGCTGCTAAAGGAGATGCTTTTCGTAGTGTGCATTGGGCGCGAAAAGGAATAAAGTATTTTCGGGAGCAATCTGTTCCTCTAAAAGGCGGGCTAACCATTAAGGTTAACAAAAGAGGAAGTTACTCGAATAATTACATATATTGTAAAAATCCTGTGATTCATTTGAAAAAGAAAAGCGGAATGCATGAAAATACTGTTTTTCATGAATTTGGACATTACGCCATGTATCGGTTGCAAAATAGCCATATAAAAATTCCATTGGGAGAGAAGGGAGTAAACAATCATAGAAAAAGAGATGAAAATACAGGTTTGCTTACTTGGATAGAAGGATGGGCAGGCGCTATTCAAATGATATTGGATGCCGCACATTGGAAGGACGATAACGAACTTGGCTTGGATGCGTACGGCAACACACATGAAAATTTAAGAAAATTTGAAACCATTAATAATGGAATTCGTTCAGAATACCATATTGCTGCAGCTATTTACGATTTGTGGGACGGACCCGGTAAAAACTTGCCCGAAAGAACTCCATGCCTGAATATACACGGATGGGATGATTCTGAAATCAGAAAATTTTCTTCTCATGATTACTATGCATGGAAAAGCAAAGATGATGTAGAATTAACCTTTGCACAAATTTGCGCACCTTTGCAAACCGTAAAAAAACGCAAAGAGATGAAACAACTGCGAAATGTGGGACACTATTATACTATTTTACTCTCGCAATTGCCTGAATGTAAAGACAGGGCAGATGTAAGTCGTGTGTTTCTTGAAAACAGAGTGGTTTGGAATATTAAAGATTATGAAAAAGCGCTGTATATGGGAAATTTGTCTTCAGACCCATTTTTTACCACGATAAATAAAAAGGAAAGAGGGTTTTTAAGAATGGAGTTCCCGATTTGGTTCTCTAAGTGGACAGATTATTATCCTATAAATATACCTTTGAGAGATGGCGTAAAAAAACATTCATTATACGCGCTTCCCAACACTTCGCTCTTACTTACAGATCATTATTGGATAGGGATTTACGATATGGATAAAGGGATTCAAGAACGAATGGAATTATATCTAAACCCAAACGCCAATGCAGCTAAAACAAACCTTCTTCATGGAGATTTTTACACATGCGGCAGTAACCAGATATTAGTTAGGAACGGAACTTTAGAATTGGGCGCATCGAACAGTAATTATACCGCAAATTTAACCATTAGCGATGGCACTTTGTTGAAAGTAGAAGAACAGGGTAGCTTGATTATTAACCACAATACCGTTCTGCGCATTGCATCCGGCGGAACTTTACATGTTAAAAAAGCATCTTCCGTTATCTTAAGAGGAAACGCTTCTATTATTACAGAAGATGGAGCTTCTGTTTTTGTTGAAGATGGAGGTGAATTTAATGTTTTAAAATAACATAGCTGTGAAAAACAGCGCTCATCAATCCATATTTACAATTCCTTGCCCCACACTACATTCAATACAGCGTTTTTTCTCACAATACTCATGATGCAACTCTAATAATGCTTGCGAATCGCTGGCATGGTTGGAGCAAAATCCGAATTGTTGATATTTTTTTGTGATAACATTCTCTTCAAATGGAAGTAAATCAAGTAATTGTATGCTGTATTCCTGTAGTTTTTCTTTGCCCATAAAAGTTCCGTATGCATATAGAAATGGGATCACTGCATTGATGAGAAGTAGATGAAAACTTCTTTCTCCCATTATTTTTTCTTTTTCACCACTTGCTTTTCCAAAATAATAATGCGTTTTCCAATAATTATTTAACTTATTTACAAATATATTTTGAAAATATGAGAGATTATTAGGTATCGTTGTTTTTGCAAAAAGATAGTGATGGTTATAAAATATCTCTCCTAACTGTGCCAAACGGATACACGGGAAATTATGCGGGCGTAAACGTAATAAATTCCAACATGTTACATCAATGGGAACAAGTTTGTATTTTGCCTTGAGATATAAAAACTCGTTTTGTAGCGACTGATAATATGGATCTTCTAACTCTTCATCTAACATTCCAGCCTGCCCGAAAATAAGTGCAGATATTTGTAGATGAGAATCTACATGTTTTATTAGAATTTTGTATGGCAATGCTTTGCCAAGCAGTTCAAAAGCAGGCACATTGGTTTTAAAACCAAAACTTTGGCAGAGAATGTAAAACAGCGTTTGCTCCCAATCTTCTGAAAAGGAATGTAATATCTCAAAAATCTGCGTTTGCCTGCGCGTTAAACGGTCGAAAGATAATCTTGTAAGAAACGATTGTATGGTTAAAAGAGGCAATTTCCTGATGTATGCTTCGCAAGGGTAGGAGAGGGGCGCATGTACCAACTGATTGTATCTTAATAATAGTTGTGAAGATAATAGTTTTTGAAGTTCCAATGTGGGTAATGGAACATCATTAGAAATATAAATATCTTGATCATGTTCATACACCACGTGTAATATTACCGAGTTGTATTTCATATCATTTTGATGTTCATGCTTATACCAATCCGAAGAGCGAATGTGAATCTCCACATTTCCTGCCCATGTAACATCGCCAATCTTTATGATTGCCTGTTTAAAGTCGGGCCCCGCATCTTGATGCGGAAATCCTTGATTAATAATTGAAACATCTTGTTTGTGAACGGTTTTTAAGTTCTCATTGGAAAACCACTTGTTTTTCCAAATGTAATGCAATAGCTTTTCTGTGACCATAATGAGTTGATTTATAGTGTTTGTAGTTTTTTTTTGCAAGTCTGCAAATATATATATGAAAATTACGTTTGTCAAGAGGTAGATCAATTTTTTTTATGAAAAAATTATTTGTAATTACATTTTCATTACTTATTTTTAGTAATGTTTTTTCGCAACCAATTGATACAGCAAGATTTAGATTAGATTTTACGCCAAAACTTGAGAACATCCAAAAGATTACGCAGCCGGCTCTTATTCCCGACACACCGCAAGAATCTGTGAATTTTGAGTACGAGATTCTCCCTCAAACCATTGATCTTACTTTTTTTCCCTCCTTATTAAAACCTGTAAAGCTACCCGGAGAGGTAATGAAAAAACTCTACAGAAATTTTTTGAAAATAGGGTTTGGCTATCCTATCACGCCACTCGGAGAACTCTGTATCCATAATTTCGATAATACAAAGTTCTCTTATGGACTGAATGTCAACCATATTTCCGGTTGGGCACCCCCGATAGGAGAAACCATGAAAATGTACGCGTATGCCCCTTTTAGTGATACGCGCACTTTACTCTTTTTAAATACTTTTTTTAAAAACCAAACCCTCTATTCATCGATGGGATATAACCATGAAGTAGCACATTTATACGGTTTTTATAAAGGTAATACTCCCGATTCACTACACTGTTATTACGAAAAATCTCATAGAGATTCTTTGAAAAACAACTTCCATCATGTGTATGCCGAGATTGGACTGAGATCTAATTTTGTTCAAGAAGATGCCAAACTTAAACAGGATGTACGCCTGAATTACGATTTTCTTCATACTTACAGAAAAGATATGGAAAACAGGATAGGGCTTGCTTCTGTTTTTGCTTACGACTTTAATTTCAAAAAGCTCAATGGCTTTCTTCGTCCGCAGGTGGATTTTAATATGGATTATTACATCAATAATTGGTATAATGAAGATCGGGTTATCAACACGACATTCAACAGTTTTAAGATAGAGTTTCTACCTTCTATTAAATTTGCAGTAAGAGAGTATCATATTCGTTTGGGAGTGGGGCTTCCCATTATTAACACCACCACGAACGAAAAAGCACAATGCCCTATCTATCCGGTAGCGGAGTTGCAATTGGGTCTTGTTCCCGGTATGCTAAGTATCTACGGAGGTTTAGACGGAAATACAAAGTACAACTCTCTCAAAAATTTACTCTGTGAAAATCCTTTCTTGAAACCGGGTTTAGATTCTCTAAAATTTACCAAAACTCAAATAAGTATTTTTGGCGGGATTAAAGGAAATTTGGTGAAGAAGTTGAACTATCATATATCCACCCGTTATTCAATAACTAAAGATATGGCATTCTTCTTTTTAGATACGACCTCGTTGTTGAAAAACCAATTTGATGTAGTTTATGCTGATGTGAATTTGCTGAATGTTTGCGCTAATTTAAACTGGCAAGTTGTGGACCGTTTGTATTTGAATTTGGAAGCCAATTATTGGAGATATTTTAATTTAATAAATATTCAAAAACCTTGGTATAAACCCGCTTGTGAAGTTGCTTTTGCAGGTAAATATTATTATAAAGAGAAGTTTATTTTCGATTTCAATATGAAGTTAGGATTTTCAGCATTTGCTTATGTTCCTAATTTGAATAATGAAGGAAAATATGTTTATTCCATTAAAAATATGGACCCAATTTTAAATTTTGGAGCCGGGTTTGAATATTTGGTTACAAAACGGTTTTCATGCTTTGCGATGCTAAACAATATCGGCTTTCAACATTTCTCAACATATTATGATTTTAACAATCTTGGCTTTAATGCAATTATTGGAATCACCTATTCTTTTGGTGATGAAAGTTTAAAGAGAGGGAAGAGGTAGAAATTGTCCTAATGGTTTATTACCAGTAGCCATTACCGCAAAAACATTATTAATTATGAAGCTATCCGCCTCCGAAATCATAAACACTTTAGGTCTATTGCCCCACCCGGAGGGCGGCTATTTCAAAGAAACATACCGAAGTGCCGGAGTAATTTCTACTCTTCAACGCAATTATGCTACTGCCATTTTTTACTTGCTTGCGAATGGGGATAAATCTCATTTACACAGAATTAAGCAGGATGAAATTTGGCATTTCTACCTTGGCGGTCGTATGCGGCTTTACATGATTTCTCCGGAAGGAGAATATCAGGAAGTAATTTTAGGACAGGATATTCTAAATGGAGAACTTTTGCAATATGTTGTTCCTGCCGGCTGGTGGTTTGGGGCAGCCCCTGCGGAAGGTGTTGAATACTCGCTTGTTTCCTGCACCGTGGCACCCGGGTTTGATTTTGCAGATTTTGAAATAGCAGACAAAGAGAAATTAATTGCTCAATTTCCGCATTTGGAAGGTTTTATATAGTCTCTATTATAGGGAGTTGTATTTGCCTTGCAAAGGCCTCCTAATCATTCATCACACACCTCACACTTATCGCATCGGAAAGTTTAATCGGTACAGTCTCTACTAAATTACAATAGTAGGTAAAACTTGCTGCGGTGGATATTGTGCCGGCTGGATCGTCGGAACTCCAATAAGCGGTAAAACCGTACAAATCTTCAAAACGTTGTGTGGCACTGTTGAAGTAGCCTGCACCGCGAGAATCGAAACCGGTAATATTAGTGTTGTGGTGCTGTTGCAACCAGAATATCTTGTTTCTTAAATCTGCAGAGGGGTAAATGTTCAACATCGCAAACTCTTCGGAGGTGGGAAGTCGCCAACCGTCGGGACAGATCCCCTGAATATAGGGGAGAGACTTGGCAGAGAAATTCTCTACGTGAAGGGCTGAATACCAATCATAAAGCAATCCGAAAATATCTTCATTGTCTTCAACATCAGGATAAAGTGCTTGATAATAGGGTTTTGCAAAAGGAATTGGCGTTCCATCGTGGTACAGTCTGGCGCGCAGGTTCTCTTTCGTCCAGCAAATGCCTGCAACGTCTATTACATTATAGGTATGAAAATCGTTAACGGCATCGTAAGCAAAAGGTGGGCAGGCAAAGATAATCTCAATTGTATGGTTTGCCGTTACATTGGTAAAGGTATAAGCGCCTGCGGCTACTGCTGCCATATCGTTTACTCCGTCTATCAAAACCTGATCTATAATGTATAGCGATTTGGGAACGAAGGTAAATGTGAGGTCATCGCCATACAGTACCGTATTTACGTCCGAAGGATTAATAAATCCGCGTGAACTTGCTATGGCAGTAATGGTGAATGTAGCCGGGTAAACTGTGAGCGTGTAAATACCGTCAGAGGTTGCAAATATTGTTTCACAAGTAGCGTCTTTTGCTTTGCGTATGTATTCAATAACTACATTGCTGCTGCTTAGATTTATTCTATCCGCAGTTGGGATGTTATAAGTAGCATTATTGCTTCCGGCAATAGGTGTTCCGTTTTTATACCACTCGTAGGTAATAGCGCCAAAGCCACCGGCGGCGTTTGTACTATTGACAATTTGCATCGGAGAAACATCGCCCGAAGAGACAAACGGTGCATCAGGAGTGATTGCACCGGGGCTAAAATTAGGATGAACGGTAATATCCCACGTAGCTGTTCCGGATGTACATGGCGCACCGGCCGGATTGTTCGTGGTGGCAGTAATGCGAATGGTTTTGCCCGCATCGGCTAATACAGGAGTATAAGTAACTGATGTGCCGGTAGGAGATTCTACGGATGGTGAAAGGGTTCCTTCTCCATTAGAGCTGACTATGAATAACGTGGCAGTACCGCTGAGTGTAACAGTGGATGAAACAGGTGTAGTATAACAGGTTGATACGCTTGCTGCACTAAAATTTGCTCTTGGGGGCGATAAACAGTCTTTACAATCAATCCAAATCTGAATGGTATCGCTTTCACAACCGGTATCCGTATTCTTAGCTTTTAAAATATAAGGGGTTGACCTGTCCGGTCTGTCTGTAAAGGTGGTGCCTGATTGATAAGCTCCACCATCTAACGAATACTGGTAATTTGCTCCTGCCGGAGCAGTTACTACTATGTTGGCAGTGCCTGCCGGATAGATGTTACAAGCCGGTGTTTTGGATACGACTGCCGGTTTTGCTACTTGCGGGAAAACCGTCATCGTCAAACTGTTGGTGGAAGTGACAGTTGCCGGAGTGGCGCAATAGGCGTTGGATGTCATTACGCAGGTAATCACATCGCCAGTTGCAGGAGTGTATTTGTAAGTGGAAGAGGTTGCGCCACCTATATCTACACCTCCCTTTTTCCATTGGAAACTCGGCGAAGAGCCTCCATTAATCGGAGTAGCTGTAAAGGTAACTTCTGTATTGGCACAAACGGAGATCCCCGGATCGGCAGCAATTGCTACTACAGGAGTTACTGTTGGATTGGTAACAGTAATATTCTTCGAAACCATCACACATGCATAAGAAGAAGGATACATGGATACGGTATAAGGATTTCCTGATGCCTGTAAATTAACAACTTGTCCTGATGTAACGTTTGTATGGTCAACACCATTACCTTGAATGCGAAAATAAGCAGTTGCTGAACCTCCACCCTTCAGTCTAATACTACCATCCATTTTAATTCCGGATCCTGTACAAGTTTGATCCACATATTCTACAGTAAAATTCTGATTGTCCGGATCGTAAGTATTAGCACGGCCGGTTACTACAATATCCACTGTTTGTGCACTTCCACAACCTGCTGGAGGGGTTACAACAAAACGATACGTTCCGTCAAGCAGATCTGTGTAGGTAATGGAGTTACCCACGCCTGAGGCGTTGGGATAGTGATAGGTCTGAGAGGCGCTGGTAATTGTAATGGTACTACCCACGACACCCATACCAAGCGCCATAGGTCCGCTCTGATATCTAACTGTAGTACCCGGATAAAAATAAGATGGAGTTGGAGTTATCCGTAAGTATCTCGTACCAAATGGAGAACACGTATAACCGGGGCAGCGGGAAGGAAAATGCCCGTATATGTTTTCGCTTCTGCCGCAGGAGGCGTAAACTCCTTAGAAAATGTTATTCCGCTATTATCCGTACATGTTACCAAATATTTAACCTCTCTGGTGAAATTTGTAGTTGCCGATGCAATTGTGCCTCCTGTGGAAGCTAAGACACCATTTGATACCGGAGCGCTGCTTACTGACTCTGTAATCGCCCAAGTAACAGGATAACACAATCCATATTGGGATCCAATCAAGATAGTTGTAGTTGCAATATCACAAGTAGTTCCTCCTATAAACGTGCCGATAGTGATAGCATTTGCATAGTCGGAAAGACAAACATAATCATTAAAAGTATGTTCACGGGTTACCGGGGCAAGAGTGGTATTACATGTGCTTCTTACGTGAGAATAAACCCTCGCTCCGCTACTGCAAAAATCTTGAAAATTGGCAACAGAAAGTGTAAACGTAGGGGAAGCTGTACAAGGTATCCACAAGCTACTGCCGGAAGGAGGAGGGGTAGCGCTGGTTGAATAACAATATTCAAGATTGGTAATAGTACCCGTGGTATAGGGACGAACAACGTTACAATCGGAATTGCGCACCATAGCCACGCTGTAGGGATGGGTTATAGAGAAAACTGTTAAAACTACGGTGGTGGCAGAACGATAACTCTCACATTCATCGTTACTTTGTGAAACCCAATAAGTTATACCATTATCGAGAGGAAAAGTACCTGGGAGCGGTGTCTCTCCTGCTGTTGGAGAGGAGCTGAGATACCATTTGATGTTTGTGCCTGAAGCTACCAAATCTGCAACGGTGGAGCCGGGACAGAAATATTGAGGCGTAACCACTCCCGGAGTGGGAAGAGCACATTGGGCATGTAACAGAACCGCCGACGTAAATGCAGGAAAAATAAATGTACAAGAAAATAATATTGCTGCTTTGAAAATTGTAGATTTTATTTTCATATTTTGGGATTATTTGGATTAATTTTTGCAACGCTACTAAGGGTGCTTTTGTAAATAAGGGTTTAATGTATCTCTTAATTCTTAATTCTTAATCAGTAGTGTTGCGTTGTTTATAAATATAGTTCTTTGAAATTATTGGATATCAGATTATTATAGCGGTTTTTCGATTCCCCCGATTTATAATGAAAGTAGTCTTGTACATATTGTATATAAACTACTTAGTCACTGTCTAAAAAGTCTTTTACCGCAAAGGACGCAAGGGCTTTTCGCAAAGGACGCAAGGAGAAAACTGCTTGAAATCAAATCTTTGCGCTCTTTGCGAAAATTCTTTGCGCACCTTGCGGT
>Ga0123353_10006487_pt1 | contig 15582 bp, 20 predicted proteins | sample TergutLab28metaG_3_FD_92763 | JGI IMG/M metagenome (GOLD analysis project Ga0123353, IMG submission 92763) | Labiotermes labralis P3 segment gut microbial communities from Petit-Saut dam, French Guiana - Lab288 P3 | ecosystem: Host-associated > Arthropoda: Insects > Digestive system > Gut ... | reverse complement strand
TGAAGAAACCTCACAAACCGAAGCCGCCATGGCTATCTTCGCCATGAACGCCGCTGGCTGCCTCTGGGCGCTGTTGCGCTTGCTTTTTGGGCAGGCGTGGGTGGTTGTGGGTTGTTCAGGAGGGCCTATGTAACGTTTAAAACGGTATTGATATGCGCGGGGTTCCATTAGGCGCTCTGGTTGGCCAGTGAGAAAGTAGGCATTGGATTGGCTGCTGAAATCACGTAGTAAATCCATCAGGCAGGATGGGATTGGTATGCTTCGTAATGAGCTTTTGCTCTTTGGGGAGCCAATGCAAATCATGGTTTTTCCTTTTGCTAGAGAAGCGTTGGCCTGTAAGCGCTGTACCGTTTGAGATATATGGATTAGCCTGTTGGACAGGTCTACATCGCCCCAGCGGAGGGCACATATTTCGCCGATGCGCAGTCCGGTATACAAACACAGTAAAATACCCAATTTGCCGAGATCCATTTCATGCCGCAGAGATTGCTCTAGCGCGTCTTGATCCTTGGTGCTCAGTGCATTAGCTGATTCGCGCTTATTCTCAGGGCATTTTAATGTAATTTCCATTGGAGGAATATATCGCTCCTTCGCGGCATATTCCAATGACGATCTCATGATCAGCGAAATGGTGTGCAAGGTACTGGCTGACAATCCTCCGGAGCCATCTAAACGACCATTACGTGCTTTTTCCTGCATAAAGCGAGTTAGCCTGGCCGTAGTAACTTGCCTAAGCGGCAGCTCTCCGAGCGATGGCGCAATGTGCCCATTGATCAGATTACGGAACTTCACTTGCGTGGAAGGTTTGTTGCATAGTGCTTGTGTATCCAGCCACTCCAAAAGCAAATCACCAAACAGCTTTTTTGTGGAGAGCTTTTTTGTCTCGGGTAAAGCCTTAGCAGCAAGCTGTTTCTCCTTTACTTCAGCATAACTCCTTGCGTATACAGAAGCATACTTTTTTTACCATCATCAGTCACGCCGCACGGGTAACGACCTTCCCATAATCCATCCTTACGCTGACGAACATTCTCGCCTTTCTTGGGCATTAGTTGCCCCTCCTTTTACCAGAATTTTTACCCCTTATAGCTTCGTTTGAAGCCATCGGAGAGGATTCTATTCTACAATATGAGAGGATGATCGGCAGCAAGTTTGCTTTAGCAAGATAATTTCCAAAAATATCCCAGGAAACTCTTGACAACAGCTCACTTCGCCATTATAATATAAGGTATAAACTACATCTAGAGTTTTCTGGGGTTGCATCGGGTTCCGCTTCGTAGAAGATCATTTCTACGAAAAAATTCGCTGCTATCTTTCTTCTAGCCGCAACTCGGGTTATCCGGGCATGCGGCTATTATTTTTTGCCATTGGGCACGGCTTGTGCTATAATACTTATGTCGCTATGTGAACAAAAGCTATTTTCCGGCCAACCTTCTTCGAGTAGCAAATGGTCTGATAAGTTCCTCCGCGCTTTCGTCCGTCGTAGACTGCTATCACAGCGTCGGTTCGATCTACCATGTAGCGGTTCCTGATAAAGAAGCACTCGGGCGAATACTGTTCGCTAATGACATTGACTGCGCTGCACTTGGCTTTTAACAATTGAAATTCATGAGTGCGACATTTCAGTCGCCCAGCATAGGGGATCGCCGCTTCCAGCCGAACAGGGTGCAATGGCTGAAGCTCCAGCACAAGCCGGGCAAAGATCAAATCAGCGCCTTCCGCAAATCCGCTGACAAAAGTGTCGTACCCGGCATCAACGGCACGGCGTATCAATCCACGCAGTTCGAATTCAACACGCTCTAATTGCTCCACAGGAATGTCACGATGTCCGGTAACACAGCATGCTTTTGCCGATGTCAGCACCTCCTTCGCTGCGCGGTTCATTTTCCCCCTTCATACCAGAGAGAGAAAAGGCACGAGCAATGCCTTTCATATCAACGCTTTGCTGTCTCGCTTGACCATAATTCTGACCACGAATAGCCGCCATTTGTTCAAGCTGCCTGCGCTTCTGCTCCAAGCTGGGATGCACATAGGTGTTCAGCGTAATCTGCACGTTGGCGTGCCCCAACAGTTCTGACAACGACTTGATGTCCATGCCGTTCTCCACGCAGCTCGTCGCGAAGCTGTGACGCAAGGCATGGAAGTTTACATCAGGCAACCCGCAGTCCGTGAGTACGCGTTGAAAGCGGTTGCGCATGGTGCGGGGCTCTACACAACAGCCATTTTCAGCGATCACATAGCCGCTTGATTTGTCAGAGCTAAAGCGTTTGAGCGCTGGCAACAGGTAGGCAGGCAGTGGAATAACCCTAAATGAGTTCTCCGTTTTCGGCTCCAGCGCGGCCAAAACAGTCTTCGGCACGCCGGTGCCCTTATCGGGGTTCTCGACACGCTGCAAAGAGCGGGCAATGGTGATCGTGCGCGCTTGGAAATTTACATCGCGCCATTGCAGGCCGCACACTTCGCCGATGCGCAGGCCCAGCTGTAGGCTGAGAAGCACCGCCAGCTTGGTACGGTCCAAGTCGCGGCACAGGAAGTGTTCCAACCGACTCTGATCTTCCGGCGAAAGCACACGGCAATCTGCCTTCTTGCTGCGATATTCAATCACTTCCTCATCCAGCGCAGGGCAATGCACCTGCTTGGAAACGTGCCGCAGCGCCGACATGATCAAGTAGCGCATAATCTTGATATACCCGCCCGACAGCGAACCCTGCCCAACAAGGCGCCCGCGCTTTTGCTTTTCATTTAAAAATGTGTTGACGGCCTTGGCATTTAACTGGCTCACAGCACACCGGCCGATGCTATCAACCAGATGAGCTTCCACCATACGGGCATATTTGTCGTAGGTTTGCTGCCGCAGTTTTTGCCTGTGGTGCTCCAGCCACAGCGCCAGGGCTTCGCGCAATGTCATGTCACGCCGCGCCGCGCTCGGCTTCTTTTGCTCGCCGGCGCCCTTCACCGCCGCCAGCTTTGCCTTTACCTCCAGATATCCCTTTGCATACACGGATGCATATTGCGCCTGGCCATCGGGAGTGCGGCACCTGATATAGCGCCCTTCCCAGCGGCCGTCTTTGCGCTGGCGGATATTTTCGCCTCGTCTTGCCATGAAATTGCCCTCTCTTTCTGACCCATGTTTTGACCCCAAATAACATGGGGTTCCATGGTTTTTATGGGCGCAATCTTCTGCATCAGAAAATTGCGCCCATGTTTTTCAAAATTATCTTGCATTTCTACCCCGATTCTGCTATAATTTACGGAGTCAAATGCTTTCCCTCTCTGGTATGAAGGGGGAAAGAAAAATCCCCGCGAACTCTCGCGGGGCATAAAAAAAGAACGCCAATTGCATTGCATGGCGTTCTGCTTTATTCTTGTTTCGCTACTTCACGGCCCTAAAGAATTCCATCGCCGCTTCCCCGCGCAGGGCGCATCCGCCGACAGCGCTCTCCTGCAGCAGATGATGCTTTTGCCGTATGTTCGAAAGCAGAGGCGACTTCAGCGCTTCGGTCAGCGGCACAGACGTTATGTTGCGGTCGGAGTGGCCCGCGAAGGGGCATGGTTCCACGTCGCCGGAGGCGCTGATGTGCACAAAGCCGCGCCCGGCCGCCAGGCAACCGCCAAGGAGCTTCTCGTTTCCGGGGAAGGCAAGGCGCAGCGCTCCGGCCCTTCGCCGTTTGCAGGACCAGTAGAGTCGCTTTTTGTCCAGCGGGGTTAATGCAAGGGCTTTCGAAGCATTGTCCACGGGCACGTACTCAACGAAAATGGCCAGCCTGCATCCCAGCTTGATGAACGGCGCGAGGAAATCCGTCGCCGTCACCGCGTCGATGTTCTCCCGGCTGATGGTGACCGACAGCCCGAAGGGGACATTCCTGTCGTGCAGGCACTGCATCGCGGCCTGTACCTGCTTTCCCACGCCATCGCCGCGGCGGGCATCGGTGGCGCGCTCGCCGCCCTCCACGCTGATCACAGGGAGCAAGCTGTGGCTGGAAGCAAAAAACTCTGCTTTTTCTTCGTCCAGCAGGGTCCCATTTGTGAAAACCAGGGCCAGCAGCTCAGGGTGTGCCGCAGCCGCTTCCAGCCAACTTGGGCACAGCAAAGGCTCGCCGCCCGCCAGCAAGAGAGCCGAGCAGCCGGCCTCCACCGCCTGGGCGAGCAGCGAATCCATCTGCGTGCGGGTGAGCTCCCGGCGCGGCTGCTGGTGCAGTGCCCGCGCGTAACAGCCCTCGCACTGGAGATTGCACTGCTCCGTCGTGCTGATGATCAGCAGAGGCGGGATCAGAACCTCCGATGCAAGGCGTTTTCGTTGCTTTTCGGCAGTGGACTGATGGCTCAGGATATGCCCCAGGGCGGACGCGCTTTCGGGATGGCTTGACAACAGGGCAACCCCGCGCCGGAGCTCCCTGCGGATTGCGTGGTCAAATAGGCGCCGGTATAGGTTCATGTGAGTACCACCATTTATCATTACTCGGCTTGTTCTTCATCTTCAAAGACATCCGGCTCGAAGAAGCTCATCAACGCCCAATACAGCTCTTGCGGTTCATCGTGCAGTTGGTTATAAAAGGCGATCTCTTTGTCGCTGCCGTCGTTCAGTTCCAGCTTCATGGACCATATTGGTTCTCCCTGGGGAGCCGCTTCTTCCGGCTCCTGCGGGATGTCCTCATCGTCTTCCTCGTCGTCATAGAACTCGGGCAGGATGTCCAAATATGGATCGTCGTCCGGGCCACTGTCGCTTAAATCCTCATCCCAGAAAAGGATGTCCCACTCGTGGATCAGTGACCTCAGGAACTTCTGAGCGATATGCTTTTCAACGGAGACTTGTGTTTCGTTCTCCTGAGCGAGATCCTCCAAACGAAATGAGCCGTCCCGGTCGGCCAATACGCATGCGTAGACAGGTATTTCATCGCCGTATTCATCCAAAACTTCGCCGTGCAGATAGAATTCCAGTGAAAAGACGGTCAGGCCCTTCTTGATCTGCCCGCGCTCGTAGCGCTGGAACTTCATGTGATGCACTTCGCGGGCGGCCCGTTGCACCTCGGGCCGGGGATCATTCAAATGGCTGCGCAGCCACTTGATTTCGCTCTCACTGATATGCCGCATGGCCATGCCATCTATTTTGCGGATCGCCTCCATGGCGTTGCGCTCGGCGACCGGTAGGCTGGCGCAGGCTTTGCAGATGTGCGCAGCGTGCCCCTTGCCGGAGAATTTCTCGTTGGCTTTGTGCTCGCCGCACACCTTGCAGAAATGCCCTTGTGGTTTCTTCTTAGACATAGCTTTCCACCACCGGCGAATTGATTGCTTCAAGCAAATCAGCCGTCCAATCCGGGCCAAAATCGTAGAGTGCCCTGCCACGCCGGAGGTGTTCTTCCAGCAAAGCGTACCGCTCAGCCGAAGGAATCTCCGCCGCAAGATTAGCAATGCACTTGATCGCGTCAGTTACAGCCATATGAACTTCGCCTGAATCGTCGATGTCGTTGCAGATACGCCCTATTTCCTCCAAGACAGAAAAGCACATCAGCATACGCTCGCGCGGCGCGAAACCGGCGCCGCCCTCCGCGATCAGCAGCACTGCGCTTGCGCCGAATAGAGCCTCGTAGACATCATCGTAACGCACATAGTGCTTCCCGCGTCGGTAGCAGGGTTCAAACGAGGCTCGGAAGCGCCGGATGGCCGCTTCCGGCACCTTGCCTGGCTGGCTGAGCCGCAGCTGCAAATCGGAGCGGACTTTATCGTCATACAGCGCGTACTGCTTCAATATTTCGATCAGGCCCGCCTTGTCGAGTTGCTCCAGCTTGCCGGTCAATTCCTCAACGATTTGCACGATGTAGTCCATGGCTATTCTCCGGTTTCATATACTTTCGGAAATGCAATATTACTGTTTGCGTTGCAGGTTATAACGGCCTGGATCATTTCTTCCGCTCTTTGCTCCCGCTCTCGTGCCATTAGCGCGAGGTAATCGCTCTTGGAAATGCCGAGGGTTAAGATGAAGAACCTGTCTTCCGTGTTGGAGTCGGCGCAATCACGAAACAGCGTGACACCATTGCATTGTTCTTCCTCTAGCATGGCAAGCAGCTTCGCCGGGTATAAGTCCCCGAAGCGGACATAGGCTTTCAGCGACGGGTAATACAGCGCATTGTATTTATTGCCATGGTCAAGTGGCTTGTGGTTCCTGTAGACGCGCAGGGCGTGGGCCACGGAGCCGGTGTATCGTTTTTTACCGACCATCATAGCGTAATGCCTTACCTCGTTGTGTTCCTCCGGCGTGGCCTCATATGACAGCGAATACTTCTGCGCATGCACCCGGATAAATTGACGGTGCAAGAGTCCGATCAGTAATTTACCGTCCGGCTCCGTGATTGGATAACCCGACCGCCCGGACGAGAACAGGATCTCGTCATCAAGCACGGCGAGGCTCTCCTGCCAGCGGTTTTCAAAATCGAAAACCACGGGTTCCGGCTTGCCAATCAGCATCGGCTTTCCCTCCATCTGCAATATCTCACTTCTTTATAATACCACAAATCGGCGAGGATGTCCATGCTTGGGAGGCAAAATCTAAGCCGCCTTGGATTGTGCCTTGCCGTGTTTGGGTAAAACTATTGACAATTCAATGCTTTGATGATATATTGGGTAAAGTAATAAAGTTTGGGGGACGAAAACATGTTGAGCGCCGAGCAAATCCAAGAGGCAAAATTCAAGCGCAGTAACGTCAGCGCTGATTCCGCAAAGACGAAGCAACGTGTCGAGGAACTTGTAAGGCATACAAAGGTCGCAAATAAAACAGCCATTCGCAAACTTGCGGGCGTTTCGGCGCAGGTGTTCCACAACATCTACAGCACCGGCAACATTTCCATCAAAATGGTGATCGCGATATCGCAAACACTGAACGTCAACCCGTTCTATCTTACGGGCGATGCGGACGAGCCCGGCGAGTTCTCTGACGAGGCCCTGCGCGAGCTGCTGATGAAGCACAAGTACCAAGCTGTTGTCGCGGCTTTGGAACTGCCAGAGAAGAAAAAACGCTCACGTGCGAAGCAGGAAGAGCCCGCACCGCAGCCCGCGGCGGAAGAAGTAGCCGCAGAGCAATTGATGGATGCTGCGGATATTCCTGCTGCTCCAGTTTATTCGCTGGAAGAAGCAGAACAGGCGGCCATGCTCCGTGCGCTGCACATCAAAGCCAAGGCCGGCATCGAAGGCGCACAGGAACGATTGGATCAAATCAACCAACTGTTGCTTGGCTAAATACCACGGGCAGAGCGCTTGGCTCTGCCCGTGTCTTAGGATGCGCGTATGATCGAATTGGCAATGGAGCTTTGGGCGAAATACCCGTGGAATCTTTATGCGGCTACAGCGCGTGTCGCAATCAAGGAAACCCCTCTCCTTGCGTTTGGGGTCAACGCGGCTGTGCTGGATGAAGCTGTGGCTTCACTTGATCCGCGTGAGAAGAACGTGGTGGAGCTGCGCTACAAGCAAGGCCTCAAATTTCGGGAAATAGCGGAGCAGCTTCCCTCACTGGCCGATCCGTCCCGGCATGTCATCAGCACCCGCGCGCAGCAGCTTCTTGGCATGGCGCAGCGCCATCTGCGGGAGTCGCCGTTGGCTGATGCCTTTCTGTACGATGGCGTCATATCCAAGCTGAGAAGCGAAATCGCCATAAAGGACAGGCAGCTGGCAGCGGAACACCGCAAGATAGACGCGCTGGAACGCGAGATGAAAGAATCCAATCCGCTATTTTCGAAGCTCCATGAGATACAAGGAATTTGCCGGGTTACGCTTGCCGATTGCGGTTTCAGCACCAGAGTCCGGACCGCGATGGAGCGCGAAAGGAATTACACCGTCTGCGATGTTCTGGCAAAGGCGTCAGCCCACGCCGATGCTCCGGATCCCTTGCGTGAGTATCTGCAGGGGATTGAGAACATTGGCGAAAAATCTATCGCCGAAATCACAGATAAATTCATGGCCCTCGGGATTTACAGTCCCTAGCCTCGATCTTGCCGGTGTTTCTCCTTCTGCCCGTGATAGACTCTTCACCTGGGTTATTCAAACAAGGGGGTATCTCTGTGATACTCCCCCCATTTCACCAAATGGGCAGAATGACCTCTTTGCGGCAAAACTATCGAATAACCTTATACCGGTTCGCGGTCTGCGCCTTGTTCGGGCGGAAGGCCGCTTCTTTTTGGATATACCACAGCCGTTCCAAGTCGGCGATGGCGCGTATCACGGTGCTGCGGGACATGGAGAGATCCCGCGCCATGGTATTGATCCCCGGCCAGGTTTCATCCGCGGTGCCTTGCCGGTCGCTGAGATACAGGTACACCGATTTTGCCCGCGACAGCACACGCTCGTCGTTGTAGATCTTTGTGTTATACGGCAACGCGTCACCCCCTCTATACCTTCGGCAGCGGTTTTTTCCGCGAGGGCATCGGCTGCGGAGCAGGCCGCTGTTCCGGCTCGGGGATCACGATATCGGGGAATGCTTTCATGATCGCGGCCTCGATCAATGCCTTGTCCGCATAGGCTACCTCCCGGGCGCCCTGATCCGGTAGGGCATAGGGGTTCGTCTCATCGAACTGGATGCCCCACTGGAAGAACAGCTTCAGCTTGGAGACGAAGGGGTGGGCCCCGGTTTTCAAGACGATGAAGCTGCCTTTGTTCATGGACTTGAGCTCATCGGGGGACATGAGCGGCCGCTCGCTCATCTGCAATTGCTGCGACACATTGTCCTTGCCCTTCGTGACGCTCCCGGACATGACGGTCCTGCTGCCCAGGGCCTTGGATATCCGTTCGGCGCTCTCGCTGCCCGGCGCGAAGCCCCCGGCGATGGTCAGCTGGACGTTGTCGCAGATGATCGCGGCGCCCTCGCGGCCATAATTCTTCTCCAATTGCTGGTAGCTTTGGATCACTCCTATGATGCTAAGGCGGCGAGATCTCGCTGCAGAGTACATCATCTCCGCGCTCTGGATGGGCGGCAGCGTGCCGAGCTCGTCAGCGTAAAACATTACCCGCTTGTCCAGTTTACCGCCTTTTTCGTCGGCAACAGAAAGGATTTCCCGGTAGAGCTGCTGGATGATGAGCGACACCATGAAGAACTTCGAGGGATCTTCCTCCGGCATGACCACATACAACGCGGACTTCTCATTGCAAAACCGCTCCGCATCAATGGCTGTGTCGAAGCAGAGAACTTGCTCGAGCTCTGAATCCAGAAACGCGTTCAGCCGTGACAGCACAGTGGACAGTACGGATGCCATACCCTCGCCACTGGCGTTGAGCGCCGCCCCGGCGAACCATTTGGCCTTGTGCTCGCTGGGCAGGCGCATCATGAGGACCTGGAAGCAACTCTTTCCCCGAATCGGCGAAGGCTCCAGCAGGTCCTGCACGAGTTTGAACACGGACACGATGTGCCGCTGCTTCGGTTCGGCGAACTCAGCGATGAGCAGGATGGAGGCGGTCAGCAAGCCCTCGGCGGCATCGTAAAAAAATGCGTTTTGGCCGCGGCTCGCGGAGGAGTCGCCATCGCTGAACACAATCGTTTTCGCGATGATTTTAGCATATTTCTCGGCCTTAGCCTTGAGAGAAATATCCTTCGGACACTGCTTCCAGGCATCCATATATTTGTTGACCAGGTGGAGCAGGTTGAAGCCGTCCGAGCGGGTGGGGTTGCGCAGGTCCAGCACGGCCACATGGTAGCCATAGTCTTTCTGCGCGATGCGGCCATAGTTTCGATAGATGTCGCCTTTCGAGTCGGTTGACAAGAACGACATCCCGGCTGCCAGGGCGTACTCAATGTTGGGATAAAGCCAGAACGCTGTCTTGCCGCAGCCGGCCGCGCCGATCATCATGGCGTGCACGTCGCCCTCGTCTACGATGGCGACGGTACCGTTGCGTGTGCTGCGCTGGCCGACGATGATACCCTGGGAGTCGGGCCGATTCTCGCCCTTGCGCCAGAGCGCCGGCGCAAATGGTATGGCCTTGTAGGTCTGCTTGATCTCCGCAGGCGTGGCGAACCTCGCCGTTCCGTGTTGTCCGTCGCCTACAGTTTTCGATTTGATGTGGTTGAGGGTGGTGCGGTTGTTCAGCCATTGCGCGATGGCCAGCAGGAGGACAAAGCCGCCCGCGGCGCAAGCTAGGTAAGCGACTGGTGGCACGGTTGCACCTCCATTTCCGTTTCAGTTTGGTGGCATTGGGCCTGCAAGTCATCGTTCCAGTCTTTGCTCACAGGGCTGAGCGCGGAAACGCTGAAACCCTTGTCCTGCAAGGCTCGCGAGATGCGTTCAGTGGCGACGTGCCCGGCATCGTCATTGTCCAAGCACAGGAATACGTCCTTGATGTTGCCGTGCGTGGACAGCAGGTGCATGATTGCCTCGTCGCTGACACCGCAGAGGGCGACGTAACTGTGCTGCTGCCAGTCCTTCTGGTATAGGCTGATGAAGCTGAGCATGTCGATAGGGGCTTCAAAGGCATAAAGAACACCGCTTGTTCCAATATGATGAAAGGCATAGGCGGCTTCGCTGCCCGCCTGGTTCTGCCGCCAGCCACTGTTGCTGGCTGTGGACCGTTTGTGGGCGTGCTTGGGCGTTCCATCCTCGTCGGCGCCCACGAAGACCGCGTTGTGATATTTGTCGCTCTCGTAGATCAATTTCTGATGAACGAAGTAATCCAACACGGCGCGGTCGATGCAGCGCTGCTTGAGCAGATAGGCATAAACCCGGCGCATGTTTTCGTTTTTCTCCGGTAGCTTGAACTCAGGCCGGTCACGCTGGCGGGGCTCCATCGGGGCCGCCGCAACATTCTGACCAAGCAGCATTTGGACGGCATCGGGAAAGCTAGCGTCGTAATACTTGCGAACGAAGTCAATGGCGGTGCCGCCCCGCTGCTCGTACTGATCGAAGAACTGATTGCCGCGGATGGTGACGTGGTGATCGGCCCATTCCAGCTCCGATCCGGAGCGCTTCAGCTGCTCACCGCGGACTTCGAGGAAGGCGGCAAGGTCGGCGTGCTTGGCGTCGTCGAGTTGCTGGGCCGTGAAGGGAATAAAAGATGAAATAAGAATTCCTCCTTGCGTTGCGTTGGATTTTGGTGTATAATGTTGTCAGGAAAACGGAGGGAAGTTGCTGATGCCGAAGAATCAAGTAATTACCGTACAGGATATCCCGATCACCGTAACGCAGGGCGATCAGGACAGCTTTATTTGCATCACGGACATCGCCAATGCGAAGGTCGGCGAGACGCGCGCCGCCGACGTGATCAAGAATTGGCTGCGCAACCGCATCACCCTTGAGTTCCTCGGCACATGGGAGCAGATTTACAACCCCAATTTTAAAGTGGTCGAATTCGACCACTTTAAAAGTCAGGCGGGACTCCATACCTTCACGCTGAGCGCCTCCGAGTGGATCGAGAAGACCGGCGCCATCGGGCTTTTCGTGAAAAAGGGCAAGTACGGCGGCACCTTCGCGCATCAGGACATCGCCTTCGAGTTCGCCTCGGCGGTCAGCCCGGTGTTCAAGCTGTACCTCATCAAGGAGTTCCAACGCTTGAAGGCCGAGGAAAATGACCGCCAGCGCCTGGAGTGGAGCGCCAAGCGTTTTTTGAGCAAGAACAACTACCACATCCACACGGACGCGGTGAAAAATTATGCCCTGCCGCGCATGAGCGTCACCCAAGAGCGCGAGTGGCTGGTCTATGCAGACGAGGCCGATCTGCTCAACGTGGCGCTGTTCCGCTGCACGGCGAAGCAGTGGCGCGAGGCGAATCCAGATGCCGCCAAGGGCCTGAACATGCGCGACTTCGCCTCCATCAACGAATTGACAGTGTTGTCGAACCTGGAAACCCACAACGCGCAGATGATCCGCGAGGATACACCCAAGGCACAGCGCTTCGCGGCGCTACGCGAGATTGCCGATTACCAGTTGCGCATTTTAGAGGAAGCGGACGATGTGAAGCGGCTGCCGGAATAGGCGCGGGAGAGGAAGAACGCAACATGACCTACCCCGATGTCAGCCCCGCTATTTTCTTCAGCCGCCCCAACCGCTTTATCGCCAATGTCCTGCTGGGGGACCGGGAGATCGTCTGCCACGTGAAGAATACCGGGCGCTGCAAGGAATTGCTCACGCCCGGCGCGAAGGTCTATGTGTAGCAGGTTGATAGCCCTCTGCGCAAAACGCAATACGACCTGATCGCCGTGCGCAAGGGGCAGAGGCTGATCAACATGGACAGCCAGGCCCCCAACCGGGTTTTCTATGAGTACCTGCAAAACGGTCGCTACATAGACGGCATCACCCATATAAAGCCGGAGGCAAAGTTCGGCGGCTCGCGCTTTGATTTCTATGTGGAGGCGGACGGGCATAAAATATTCATCGAGGTGAAGGGCGTCACCCTGGAGGAGGACGGCATCGTGCTGTTCCCCGACGCGCCCACCGAGCGAGGCGTGCGGCACCTGCGGGAGCTGGCGCGGTGCGCGGCGGCCGGTTACGAGGCCCACGTGGTGTTCGTGGTCCAGATGAACGGCGTGCGCTATTTCACCCCGAACGATAAAATGCACGCGGCATTTGGCCAGGCGCTGCGGGAGGCCGCGGCGGCGGGGGTTCATGTTGCCGCGCTGGATTGTGTTGTGGAGCCGGACCGGCTGGAGATCGGCAAGGAGATACCGATAAAAATATAGGGACTGATCATATTTTCAGCCCTTGCGCCTGCTTCTTCTCCTGTTCCTCCCGCCAGAGCTTCGATTCCACGACTAACCGCGAATCCTTCGGCAATGGTTCCTCCATGATGCGTGTGGTGAGCAGGCCGGCCAGCTGGAGCGCCAGGTTCGAGGACATCGCCGCGGGACCCTGCGACTGCCTTTCCTCCCAGCGATCCAGCAGCGCCTGCGCGGGTGCGTTCCCCTGTGCAGCCGAAGCGGTGAGCAGCTGCACGGCAAGGTCAGAGTCCCGTTCCATACCCTGGCCATAGAGCAGCATTTTCCCCAGCCGGTACTGCGCCCACTCATAGCCCTGTTCAGCAGATTTGATCAGCAACTGCACGGCCTTCTGGGGATCGATCTCCAGCAGTTCCTTCGCCTGACGGTAAAGCCGCAGAGCTTCCCTGTTTGGCGCTTTTTTATGTTGCTCATCGCCGGGTTCGGAATCCTCCATCACCAGTTTCGCCGCCTCCGCAATCACCGCGTTCTTGATGGTTTTGAACTCCCCGTTCTGCGACAGCGGAATACGCTCCGGCATCTCCGAGCGGTAGGTCGCCAACACGGCTTCACGCTGCTCGTACCAGAGGGCGTACAGTTGGGCAATGCGCTCGTCCTTGGCGAGCTCGTCGACGATGCGGTCCACAGTGGCTTTGGTATCGGCTGGAAGGTAGCCGTAGAGTTTTTTGCCGGACAACGATTTTAGCCGCTGCGCCAGTTTGGTCAGTAGTTCCTGCACTGCCTGATTCTCATAGCCTCCCGCTTTGATCTTCCGAACGATCTCGGCGGCGAGTGTGCGGCCATCCTGCCGCAGGGCGTCGCGATGCTGAGTCTGCCGCTGGTATACTTGCACCAGGTCCTGCTTGAAGATATCCCGCGCCATGGCGGACTTGATATTCTCAATCCCACGCTCAGAGAGCCACGCCTCGCTAGGCTTGGTCGACCAGGCCATGACGTGGACATGGGGATGATGGTCCTTGTCGTGGAAGGCGGCGTACCAGCGGAAGTTTTCGGGCTTGATGTTCATCTGTTTGGCGAGCATGTTGCGTTGCCGGCGCAGCAGGTTCATCCACTCGCCCACGTTGTTGTAGCCCAGGCGGTCGGCGTCCTCCCGGCGCAGGGAAATGACATGGATCCACACGTTGCCCTTGTGTGCGGCAACTTCCTCCGCAACCTGATCCAGCACCACGGACGCACCCTCGTCAGTGAACAGCCCGTGGTCGGCGACATGCACCGCGCCGGGGCGGGTAGCGATATAGTCCACGTAGCGGTTGCGCGACTCGAACAGCTCGCCGTGGGTTTCGGCGACGCGCATGATGAACTCGTCGGCGTTCTCCCGCGTGGGCGACTGCGCATAGTCCTGGTGCTCATGCAGGTCGGCGGTATCGGGATACTCTTTGAGTAGCTTCGCGATTGCCGCCTGCTGGTACTGCGTTGCGGGTAACTGCCGTTTCGGATCCTCCGGCTTCACCACGCCCTCGCGGGTGGCTATATACCGCAGGTGGTTCGCGGCACGGGATTTGCTGGCGGGCTTCAAGTAGGGGGACTTCAAAATCAAGCGGGCCATGCGTTACCCCTTCTGGTGCTCATACGCCCTGTCGAACGAAATTTTCCCGCCCAGGCGTTTCACCTCGTCCACGCAGTACCCCCGCAGGCGCACCAAGGTTCCCTCATCGACTTCACCCTGCGCCGCGAGGATGTGCATGGTCATCGACAGCTCCACGGCCAGCTTGAACATCATCCGCGCCATGCGGTCCTCCATGCCGCCGAGCATACCCGAGAGCACCGACTCCAATGCCGGCGTGAGGAATTCGTTGTCGTTCTCCTTCTGCAGGAAGGCGATATAGTGGCGGATGGCTTTGTTGATAAATTCGTTGCGGCTGCGGCAATCGGCCTGGCGGAGGTAGCTCTGGATGATTTCGTGTAGGTCACGGTCGATATAAATGCCGGTGGTAATGTTGTCGTTGGGCATGATTACCCCTTCCTAACATGAATTTTGCTTGATACGCTTGGCTTTCAGGCCCTTTCTGACAGGAATTCGCCCGCCCCGTCGCTGTTCTAACAGAAAACGCAATCCCCGAACGGCGTTGCCGGTCGGTGTAAACCGGCTCTGTCAGGCAGGAACCTGACAGAGCCTTTATCCTGCCTTTCCTCCCTCCTGCCGTTTTCTGCCTATGGAGCTCCGTATCCCAATCGCATCAAGCCTTCGCGGTTCCTCGGCGTTCCCCGTGGATCGCTCACAGGCGGCCACAAAGGGCCCACGCTGGGCTTCGCTGGGCTAGGTTGGGTACGTTGCCGAAGCGGGACCCCATCGCAACACGGGCCGAACAGGGGCGAGTTTGCCGCGCCTGCCCTACGTCACGCCATCGGCCTTGGCTTTGGCAGGGCGCGAAGCGGGCAGTTTGGGCGCTTCTTCGGCGATGTCGTCCAGGTATTCCTGCACCGCTTTGCTCACGGAACGCTTGTACAGGTTCAGCAAAAAGTTTTCCAGTTCGTCCTCCAAGAGGGTGTCTTTTTTCAATAAAGCACTGTTCAGGGCCTTGAGCTTCGCCTCATCGAAGGGCAGTTGGACGGTTAAGTTTTTCATCGGGTTCCTCCATTCTTATCACATTTTCATGGTCATGCCGCCGGGTTCCGCTCCGGGATCCCCGGCGAAATCCTGGCCGCCGTCGCCCATCTCCTGCTGTTGGCTCTCGTCAATATTGAAATCATCCAGTGAACGAAAGATTTCAATGGAGTCAATTTCCCAGCCGGGTTTTGCTTTGCTTATGTGCGCGGTTAGATCGTCCGCTGTTATATCCGGTGTTTTTAGTAAAATAGAAACATAGCAAAAATAAGGATAAAAGTGTAGCACCTAAAAGGCAACGAACAGCGAGTGGCCAGCGCAGTAAGTTGCCGAAAAATAAAAAGCGTGGTAAACTGTA
>Ga0123353_10006485_pt1 | contig 15583 bp, 12 predicted proteins | sample TergutLab28metaG_3_FD_92763 | JGI IMG/M metagenome (GOLD analysis project Ga0123353, IMG submission 92763) | Labiotermes labralis P3 segment gut microbial communities from Petit-Saut dam, French Guiana - Lab288 P3 | ecosystem: Host-associated > Arthropoda: Insects > Digestive system > Gut ... | reverse complement strand
TCGGGGTCGAACTCATCGAACGAGCGACCTCTCTCATCTGGAAGCGGTACCACCTCATCGAAGGGTACGGTATTATCGTGCTGCATTGATAGGACCTCTACTCTGCTACCAGCATCTTCTCCAGTGCGTAATTGTACGCGGGTGTGATCTCATCGAGCGCCAGATCGATCGATTTGTCGATCATGAGACGATCTCCGCCGACCTCTCCGATGACGCTGAACGGCACATTCTGGTTGTTGAACGCATCGATCACGTGGTCGACATCATCGCTCTCACAGGTGATGATGATGCGGCTTTGGCTCTCGCTGAAAAGCGAGGAGACCGCCGAAAGGTCGTTATCGAGCACGATCGTTGCACCGATCTCTCCTGCAATGCAGGATTCAGCTAGGGCGACCGCGATGCCTCCATCGCTACAGTCATGCGCACTCTTGACCAGATCTTTGTGGATCAGATCGCGTACGACCGTCTGAACGTCGCGCTCAAGCTCGAGATCGAGCGCGGGGATCACGCCGGCTGCCACATTGTGGATCACATTGAGATATTCACTGCCGCCCAGTTCGTCGGCGGTCTCGCCGACCAAGATAACAACATCGCCATAGTCTTTGAATGCCAGCGTACAGGATTCGTCCGCCGAGTCGAGCAGTCCGACCATGCCGATGACCGGGGTCGGATAGATCGGCACACCGCTGCTTTCATTGTAAAAGCTCACATTACCGCTGATGACCGGCACGTCGAGCGCCTTGCATCCGTCTGCAATTCCACGGATCGCCTCGACGAACGTCCAGAACACCTCGGGCTTTTCGGGGCTACCGAAGTTCAAACAATCGGTGATTGCGGCCGGCTTCGCGCCGACGCACGAGACGTTGCGCGCGGATTCGGCGAGCGCGATCTGCGCGCCCCGATACGGATCGAGATAGGCATAGCGTCCGTTGCAGTCGGCACAAGAGGCGAACGAGAGCGTCGAGTCCCCCTCGCCGATGCGTACGACCGCCGCGTCGTTGCCGGGAGCGACGATGATCTGATCGAGTTTGTCGGTGCCGTCCTTCTCATAGGCCCATTGACGTGAGCAGATATTGCTGCTGCCCAAGACCTTGAGGAGTGTCTCGTTGAGCGCTTCGAGTCCCTGCGGATGATCGAGTGCGCCGATGTCGAACGCGGCGAGCTCGTCGAGGTAGTCGGGACGCGCGACCTCGGGATCGTACGGGGGCGCCTCTTCAGCCAGCGAGTGTGCCGGCATCACACCGTGGATGACATCTCCGGCGCGCACGACGAAGTTGCCGGTGTCGGTGACTTGCCCGACGACCGTGACCGGCAGCTCCCACTTGGCGCAGATCGCCTCGACCTCTTCGAGATCTTTCGGATCGATGACGGCAAGCATGCGTTCCTGGGTCTCTGAGACCATGATCTCGTGCGGCTCCATACCCTCCTCTTTTTGAGGGACGGTATCGACATCGATCTCGATACCGGTACCGGCGCGTGAGGCCATCTCCGATGCCGAACTGGTCAGTCCCGCCGCGCCCAGGTCGCCAAGTCCGATCAGCAGACCCTTCTCGAGCAGCTCGAGGCTGACCTCTGAGAGACGACGTCCGCCATCGGGATTGCCGACCACGCCGGTCACATCCACCGAGGGACTCTCGCCATCCTCGTTCGCGACGAACTCGGCACTGGCAAGCACACTTGCGCCTCCGATACCCTCCCGACCGGTCGGAAGACCGATCAGTATGACTTTGTTACCGACACCATGTGCCTGTGCGCGGGTCAGATTCTCCTCGCGGAGCAATCCGATCACCATTGCGTTGATCAAGCAATTGCCCGCATAAGCGTCCTCGAAATAGACCTCCCCGGCGACCGTCGGCACATCCATGCCGACACTGTAGGAGGCGATACCTTTGGTGGCTTCCTCGAAGAGCCAGCGTTGATGCTTGCTGTCCAATGAGCCGAAGCGCGTGGATCCCATGAACGCGATCGGGCGGGCGCCCATCGCGAAGATGTCGCGCGCGCATCCGCCGATGCCGGTACCGGCGCCCTCGAAAGGATCGATCGCGCTGGGATGATTGTGTGATTCCATCTTGAAGGCAAGCGCCAGACCGTCGCCCGCGCTGATCACACCGGCATTCTCGCCCGGACCCTGCAAGACGTGCTCGCCTTCAGTCGGAAACGTCTTCAAATACTTGCCTGAGGTCTTATAGGAACAGTGCTCCGACCACATCAAGCTGTACATGTAGAGCTCGGTCGTGGACGGGACCCGTCCAAGGATGTCGGTGATCTTGGCGTACTCGTCAAGCGTGAGGCCAAGCTCGACAGCGAGCTCCGGCGCGGTCTGTTCGGTCAACTCGGTTACTGGTATCATGTGGGCAACTCCTCTGTTCTCGTTTCCGTCTCTGTATCCATTACTACCACTTCTTGCTCCAGATCCTGTAGGGGCGGTCCGTTCTCAACAGGGAGTTCCTCGCTGATCACTTCACCTTCTTGTGTGGCGGGCGCATTCCCGCCGGTATCGTCGATCCTCGTCGCGGGGATATCCGAAAACAACTGGTCGCTGAGCTCGTCAAAATCTGAGGGCACTTTTGGATAGACGACTCGCAGCAGGTAGATCAAAATGACGAATACTCCAGCGAGCGCCCAAAACAATGAGATGAGGCTGAAGACCCATCTGAATCTGCCGTTGATCATCGGTAGTAGTGAGAAAAGGATATTGAGCAGATAGAGGATGACCAGGATCGCGCAGTAAATCCGATAGAACGCGATCGGCTCGCGACGCTTTCCGGTCGCTTTCTCGAGCGCGGTGAGCTGATCGATGCGCTGCGCTCGATACGAGTCGAACACGACCCAGACCGCCGCGACGATAAGCATGAAATACGCTGCCATGAGCGCATAGAAGAAGGGGGTCAACGTGTACATGGACTACTCCGCGGAAATCTCGTCAGGATCGGTCGTCTCGCTATCGGTACTTCGGTCGCTGCTCTTATCAGCGCCGAATAGGCGTTTTTTCTCAGGAATCGATGCCCGATATTCTTCCCAGGTCTTTCCAGCCTGATGGGCTTTCATCATCGGACGCAGCTGGCTCAGGTCGAGATACCACGAATAGGCGACCAGCCCGACCGCCGCCCACGTCATCGCCGAGCGGATGAAGTATTGGGTCGTCTCATCGAGTCCGATCAGCTCCTGGACTTCTGCCACGTTCAAGATCAACGCCAGTGTCAACACTGCCGCCGAGACGCCCAGAACGATCCACCATTGCTTGCGCAGCGTCTTGTAGTCCTCCCAATCCGGGAAAGGACCTGCTGCCTTTTTTACTTCGGTGGCTTTTGCGGTGGTCTGCGTTCCTTTCTTGCGGACCGGTTTGGCACTCGCCGCAGATCTCTTGCTTGCCCCTTTAGGGGTCGTATCCTTTTGATATCGTTTGTTCAGCGGACTTCTTCTGCTCATTCGTATATGCTCTCCGCTTCGAAAGGAAGACCGGTGATCTTCTCGTACGCTTCGATGTAGGTCGCCGACGTCAGATCCACGATCTCGTCGGGAAGTGCAGGAGGATCCGAATCCTTGTCCCATCCGCTGGCCTCGAGCCAGTTGCGCACGATCTGCTTGTCGAAGCTGGGTTGTATCTCGCCTTCGACGTATCGATCTGCCGGCCAGAATCGTGACGAATCGGGGGTCAGGACCTCATCGATCAAGATGAGGTTTCCGTCATGTTCGCCGAACTCGAATTTGGTATCTGCGATGATGATGCCACGTGACGCCGCATACTCACGCGCGGTCTCGTATATATCGAGCGAAGCCTGCTTGAGCGCGGCCGCATCATCTTCTCCGACGATCTCGACCATTCGCTCGTAACTGATGTTCTCGTCGTGGTCGCCGACCTCGGCTTTCGAGGAAGGGGTGAAAAGCGCCGGTTCGAGCTTGCTCGCTTCGACCAGACCTTCGGGCAGTTCAAGACCGCAGACCGTTCCGTCGCGATCATATTCCTTGATTCCGGAGCCGGTCAAATATCCCCTTACGATACACTCGACTGGATAGGGCGCGGCCTTCTTGACCAGCATGAACCGACCGCGCAGATAGTCCTCGTAAGGCTTGAATTGCTCGGGCAGGTCGGCGACGTCGGTCGATATCAGGTGATTGTCGACCACATCGCCCATCATATCGAACCAGAACAGACTGAGTTTGGTGAGCACCTCACCCTTATAGGGGATCGGCTCGGCAAGCACGTGGTCGAACGCGCTCAGCCTATCGGTCGCGACCAGCAAAAGCCGGTCTCCGAGGTCATAAATATCACGGACTTTTCCACGCGAATCTGGCGCGATCATGCGTTTTCCCTCTCCTTTTGCTGTCACGTATCTATCGTAGCTGAAACGCTACGCGAGTGGCACAAAAATTCTAAACGTTGTGCCAACGTTTTCTTGACTCTCGACCTCGATGCGTCCTTTGTGGCGTTCGATGATCTCTTTGGTGATGGAAAGCCCTATTCCGATGCCGCCGGTCGAGCGCGCACGCGCGCTGTCAGCACGCCAAAAGCGTTTATAGAGATTGTTGAGATTCTCCTCGTTCATGCCGATACCGGTGTCGATGATCTCGACGACCGCGAACTCGTCCTGCTTGTAGCTGCCTACGATCACGGTGCCACCTTCGGGCGTATAACGCGCGGCGTTGCCCAAGATATTGCCGAGCGCTTGTTGAAGGCGCTCGTTGTCACCGATGACATAGAGCTCCTCGCGGATGTAGGACTCCAGCGTGAGATCGAGCGACTCGAACAGCCCCCAGTGTGCGTCGAGCGCGTAGCTGAGCGGCAGCGCGATATCGATGAGCTCCATATTGAACGGGAGCGCGCCGGTCTCAAGACGTGAGAGTTCGAGGATCACGTTGGTCAGGCGGGTGAGCCGACGGACCTCGCTCTGAATGGTGTCGAGGTTCTCGACATCGGCCTCATAGATACCGTCTTGGATACACTCGACGGTGGCCTGGATGCCCATCAGCGGGGTGCGCAACTCATGCGCCACGTCACTGGTAAGACGTCGCTCCAGCTCGCGGTCTGCCGCGATCGAGTCGGCCATCGTATCGAATATCTCTCCGAGCTGCGAGATCTCATCGTCGCCGGTCAGCCCGGTGCGCGCGAACTGCTCGCCATCGCGCAGCGCGAGTGCCGCATCGGTCACTTTATGTATAGGGCGTACAAGCCGTTGTGCGTAATAATATCCCGCCAAAGTGGCGAACACCGTCGCGGCGATCGCCGAGGCGACCAGCGTCCACATCGAAGCGGAGCGCAGAGCGATATCGCGTTGGGTCAAAAATCCCGAGGGACTCAGTGCGTAGACGCTCACCGTACCGACGACCTCGCCGTTGTAGATGACCGGAGCCTGCTCGGCGGTACCGCTGGGAGGATTCACCAGATCATAGATGCCCAACGCAGGGTCATCGGCCGCTTCTTGGGTGAACTGCATGCGGTCGCTTCCCGCGATGACCTCTTGCATGTGACGACGCAGCGCCATGTCGTCGTAGATGATCCGTCCATCGTTCGAGATGATCTGCACACGGATCTCGTTGGACATGGTGACCTGCGGGATCACGTTATAGTACGAGAAGTTCCAGCCACCGTACTGCTGGTATGCGTTGGTCGCGGCGGTCGCAACGACCGCGGCGATATCGCGTAGGTTCTGGCGCACGTACTGGTTGAATTGGTAGTTCCACGCGAAATAAGACGATATGACCGCCATAAGGGCGGTCAGTAACGCAACGATAGCGAATGCTGTCGAAAGTTGTGAAGTAAACCGTCCGCGCCGCTGGGACATGGCTTATTTCTTGGTCTTCTTAGGTGCGCTCTCGATTTGGCGGGGCTCGAAACGATATCCGACGCCGTGGACCGTATGGATGAACCGCGGATCGCGGGGATCATCGTTGAGCTTCGCGCGCAGATTCTTGACATGGCTGTCAACGGTACGCTCGTAGCCATCGAAATCATAGCCGAGCACCTTCTCGACCAACTCCATACGGGTATAGACACGACCGGGATAGCGCGCCAGAGTCGTCAAAAGCTTGAACTCGGAGGCGGTCAGGTCGAGATCCTTCTCATCGAGCAGCGCACGGTGCGCTGAAATATCGAGCTCGAGTCCGTCGTAGACCAATTTGTCACGTTGCGGATCGTCGGTGCTGTGGACGCGACGCAGGAGCGCACGGACGCGGGCGATCAACTCGCGCGGTGAGAACGGTTTGACGAGATAGTCATCGGCGCCGAGCTCGAGGCCGGCAATACGATTGTCGATCTCGCCTTTTGCGGTCAGCATGATGATAGGAATATCACTGACGTTGCGGATCTCTTTGCAGACGACCTCGCCCGGGATCTTTGGAAGCATCAGGTCGAGGATGATAAGGTCGAATGGCGGGTCATTGTGAAATGCATTCAGCGCGGCAGCTCCGTCGGCAGCCGGTGTGACCCAGAATCCGTCACGCTCAAGATAGGCGGCTACCGCATCGCGGATCGCCTTTTCGTCCTCGACGAGTAGTACTCGTCTTGGGTCCGATTTACTCATAAGTAGTCCCCCTTTGTGAAAATATGACAGTAGTAAGTGTACGTCCCGAGACAGGTGTATGCGTCTTGTTCACTGAAACTCTACACATCTCAATACGGGAGAATGTGAATTTCGGCGAGTTGGAGCGCCGATCACGTGAGGGACCCACGCAGATCACCCTTGGGGAACGGTGCAGGTGGAGCTAGGGACCCCACCAATAATTCGACGCGAGCCACTGCAGTGCGATGGCTCGATCCATGAACGGGGAATCGGCGATCGGCTCGCCCGCTTCGTCGACGACGCTGTGAAAGGAGTTGAGTGCCACGAAACACACGTCGTAGAGTGCGACATGATAATCGAACTCCTCTTGGGTCAACGGAGTGTTCTCGATGAAGTAGCGCTTGTTCTCTGCCGCTTCGAGCGCGGTGTCGCGCGCGCGGATGATGTAGGCGACCTCATCGACCGCGCTTTGCGGATAGCGCAGATGCCCGTTCTCAATATGTAGGATCATCGGTGTCGAGCTCAACGCGATGTCATCGCCTATCTCTGAGGGGACCTCCGAGATATAGGCGGGGTTGGTCATCTCCACGTACTCGAAATAACTTCGGTAAAAGCCCGGTCCCTCGCTTTTGATCCCCAACGCCAAATGCAGTTCTTCTTCGAACAGGAAATAAGCGGCTCCGTAGTCTTCATGGATCAGGATCGCGGCGGCGAGCATCGATAGTTCGTCGCAGTCCCCGGTGCCGTCGACCAGCGTCTGCACCGGCATGCGCGGGTCACCTTCGCCCGGCTCCTCATCAGCCAACACCGCGTCGGCACGTGCCTGATCGTACGGGAATGACTGGACGTATTTGACGAAGAGTTCGGCATAGGAGGCGACATCGAGTCCCTGCTCGTCTCGGATCGCTCTGAGTTGCGCCGCGACCGACTCGACCGCCTCTTCCATCGCGGCATCCATCGTCAGCCACCAGTAGTATTCGCGGATGATGAGCTCATCGGTCGTCGTATGATCGGTATACATCATACGTTCGATATTGATCGCGCCGTAATAGACCCCGTTCTCGACCTGCGCCGTGATCGAGTGCTCTATCCCGTTGAAAGAGAAGGTGACGGTCGCCGGAGTGAACTCGGGTCCTTCGACCTTGACGATCCTGCTGTTCAGGAGAGCCTCAGGAATCGGCTCCACTTCATATTTCGGCTCCTGCTCGACCGACTCTTCGACCACAACATCCGGTCTGGATCGAGCGGTCAAGTACGCGACGAGCGCGCAACCTGCGCAGCCGAGCAGCGCGGCGAGCAGTGCGGCGATCGCCAACCATTGCCACGCCTTACGTCGTCGCGGCGGCGAGGAGCCGTCGGGCATCGTATCAGGTACTCCATCGGTCTGTGCTGGTGACGGGATGGAGTACGACTCCCCATACTGGGTCGGTCGCTGATCGTCAGGCGTCATCGACCACGTAAGCTGATATTCGTCGTTGTTCACATCGTCGGTCATGCTGTCTTTTCGCTTCTGTTGATTCGCATGAACGTAGTGTATCAAGTCGGATGCACTACCTACAACCAGCGCGCTTGCTCAGTGTGCTTGTGATACACTTTGGGTACTGTTTTCAATAGCGAGTAACGGTCGCGTCCTGCAGGAGCGATCGCGCTACAAAAGCTCTCAAACGATGCGAGCGATCATGGTGAGAGCGATGTGATTAAGGAGTTACGATGAGAACTGTTCGAGTTGCGCTCATTATAGCTTTGACCTGCCTGTTAGCATTTGTTCTTGTCGGCTGTGGTGAGAAGGTCGGTACCGCACCGGATGGTAATGAGCACGAGATCGAGAAGGCCGCCAAGCAGGCCGCGGTCGACTTCTTCCAGAATCGCTACTCGATAGTCGATGCCCAAGAGGTGAAGGACTGGGTCGATCTGGGCGAGATCATGACGGTGATCGACATTCGTCCCGAAAGCGATTACCTCAAAGGTCACCTTCCCGGAGCGGTCAACGCCGAGATCGATCGCGATGAGGAGTCTACGACCGAGCAGATCGAGGCGTTCCTCGCCCTCTTGCCGCAGAATCCGGAGAGTATCGTCGTGGTCTATGACGATTACACCGCGCTCGCGGGCAGTCATCGTGCGGCGATCTATGCCGCTGATGCCGGATATACCCGAGTCTGTCGATTTCTGGGCGGTGCGATCGCCTGGGAAGATGCCGGCAACTCGCTGACGAAGAAATAACACGGAACACCACCTTATGCCTGGTCTGGGAACGCTTGTCAATATGATCACGATCGCGATCGGCGGCACTATCGGCGCGATCGCCGGTGACCGGTTCCCGCTTCGCGTGCGCGACGGTGTGGTACGCGCGGTCGGTCTTGCGACCGTCATCATTGGTCTGTCGATCACATTGGGCGCGCTGACTCAACTCAATGAAGAGGGCGGATTCCTCACAAAATACGGAGTCATCATCTTTGCCGGTTCTCTGATCGTTGGAACCTTGATCGGCGAGCTTTTGCGTCTCGAGGATTGGCTGGAGCGATTCGGTGAGGTATTGAGCGCGGGCGCTCACAAGATCCCCTTCTTCGCGAAAGGCGGATCGAACAGCGAGGTCGCTGCGGATTCTCACGATATGGTCGAGGGTTTCATGACCGCCTCTCTGCTCTTCTGTGTGGGCGCGATGACGATACTGGGATCCATCCAAGACGGACTCGGCAATCCTCAGACGCTCTTTCTCAAAGCGATGCTCGACGGATTCATGGCACTCTTCTTGGCGTCCTCGCTTGGTGCGGGAGTGCTGCTCTCGATCGTGCCGATATTCATCGTCCAGGGCTCTATCGCTTTGCTGTCGTTTTTAGCCGGCGCGGTGGTCCCCGAGGTCGCCATCATCGGTATCGAGCTGGCAGGCGGTGCGCTGATCGCCGCGGTGGGACTGAACTTCTTGCTCTCCAAGCGCCTCCCGGTCGGCAATATGCTGCCCGCAATAGCGATCGCGGCGGTGTTGTGCTGGATACTCGGATAGGTTCAATGGACGATCAGGTCAGACGATACGCACGGCTTCCCCAGGACACCATCGGTTTTTGCATGGCATGCAACGGTCTGGTCCGTCGGACGGCGAAAGGTACCTGTGAGAGAGATCATCCCGCCGACATCATCTATGGCGCGCTGGATCTTCCGCAAGATGAAGAAGTACCGCAACTACCGCGTTTTAACTGGGGCGCGTTCTTCATGCCCCCGATCTGGGGTGCGTCGCACGGAGCGGTCGTCGCGGGGCTGATCGTGCTTCCGCTGTGGCTCTTTTTGGATTCGACCATTCAAAGCGCGGTATACGGTGTGGGAGCCGAGACTGCCCTGTGGACTCGCATCGGCGTCTATGCGATGACCGCGCTCGTCACGCTTTTCACACTCGCTCTGATGTTCTGGTTCGGAAGGACCGGCTGGGGACTGGCTTGGCGACGCCGATACGGAGATGGTACCTCGAATATGCCGACCGAGGAATTCATAAAACGTGAGAGAAGATGGTACTGGATCTGTATCCCATTCACCTTCGCGCTACTCGGGTTTGCCATCTATTACTGGATTGCGTTCCTACCCCAGACTCTGTCATAAGCGTGGCAGTAGGAACCGACCCTACTGTCCCACTAACCTTTTAGCTGCGTCAGAAAACGCTCAACGAGCTCCGGTTCGGTATCCCAACTGCACACCAACCGCACAACATCATTCTCTTCGTCCCATACATAGAAGTGGAACTCCTTGTTCAGTTTTTTGAACAGGTCCGGCGTCATGACACAGAATACCTCGTTGGCATCCGGCGAGTGGACGATCTCATGACCGTTCTCGCGAAGACCGGCCACCAGCTTGGCGTTCATCTCATTGGCATGGCGCGCACACGCAAGCCATGTGTCATCTTGGTAGAGCGCGATGAACTGCGCGGCGATATAGCGCATCTTGCTGGCGAGTTGTGCGCTCTGCTTGCGTATCAGAAAACGCGTGAACGGCTGGGACTGTCCAAAGAATACCGCGGCTTCCGCTCCCATCAACCCGTTCTTGGTCCCGCCCAGCGAGAGCGCATCAAGCCCCGCGTCGGCGGTCAACGCTTTGAGAGACACACCGAGCGATGCGGCGGCGTTGGCGAGCCGTGCGCCATCGCAGTGCACGACCAGCCCATGCTCGTGCGCAAAATCACAGAGCGCGCGGATCTCATCCGGTGAGTAGACGGTGCCGAGCTCGGTCACATTTGAGATCGAGATGACGTGCGGCTGAGCTGCATGTTCATTGCCCAGTTTTCCCAGATAGGGCTCGATCATCTCCGGTGTGAGTTTTCCGTCTTTGCCTTCGAGCGGGATAAGCTTGGCGGCGGCGATGCGCTCGGGTGCTCCGCCCTCATCGGTGTTGATATGGGCATCCTTCGTGCAGATCACGCTCTGCCACGGTTTGAGCAGACCGCTCAGACACACAACGTTGGCGCCGGTGCCATTGAATGTGAAAAGGATATCGCACTTATCTCCAAGGTACTGATGCAAGATCTCCTTTGCTTCAGCAGTGAATGCGTCGTCGCCATACGCGACCACATGCCCGACGTTCACGCGCGCGAGCTCTTCGAGTACCTTGGGGTGTACCGGCGAGTAGTTGTCAGAACCGAACATCTGCATGAGGACTCCTTCGTATACAACTTTTTGAATGTGGCTGTGCGATACCTATCATACCTGAGAATGTGACAAGCAGGACGCGAGATGGGATGCCAGCGGGACGCCAAGGTCACTCGGTGGGACAGTAGGTTGACGGTTCCTTTTGTCACAGAGTGAAGAAAGAGGGCTTGGATTACCCAAACCTTTTTGTGACAAAAGAAACCGACCCTACTGTCCTCTACTGTCCCAAAACGAACGAAGCCACCCGAAGGTGGCCCCATTCATAAATAACGAGATTCGGGGAGGTGAACCTCTTCTGGATTTCTCTTGTTTAGATGTTTACCGCATTCTTCTTGCTTCGGCTGCTGATCCACCTGAAGACCAACGAGAGACCGAGCGCGACCGCGATCTTCGCGATCGTAGCGGTACTGATAATATCTCCGGTCGCCGGAAGCGGCTTGACCGTTCCCGGTATCTGATTGACGTTGGTCGCGATGTTTCTCACGGTGACCTTGACCGTCATGTCAGTCTCGGTGACCGGTACCTCGATCTTTACCGCATTTGCTTCTACCGAAGAGGATTGCTCGCCGGCTTGTACGTCAAAACCCTGTGTCCTGAAGCCTAATCCGCCTTCTTCCGCGAGATAGATGGTCGAGCCCGCAGCAAGGTTGCCGATGACCGTCGGCGCTCCACCGGCGGTGATCACGAAACGATCGATCGGTTGTTTCTCGGCGTTATAGATCACGATTGCGAACTCCTTGCCCGCACCGACAGCTTTTCCGTTGGCATCGACGAGCGATTTGGAGACCGCCAGATCGATCTTCGGTCCAGCCGGAAGGGTACCTTCGTAGATATTGTTGAAGGTGATCTCCCCGTCAGGATAGGTGACCGTTGCGATAAGATCCTGGTCTTGTGCCACGATCTCGACCGCTACCGGCCAGACGGTACTATCGAAAGTCCAGCCGTGCTTGGGCTCTGACGTCGCAGGTGCCGCACTGCCGATCGCGGGCGCCGGATCCGAAGCAAGGCCGAGCTCGATGACGGTGTACTCGGCGGTCCCCTCATCAGCGAAAGGCAGGTCGAAGGTGATATTGGATGCGTCATTGACGGTAAGATCGACGATGTTCCCGTTACCATCCACGAGCGCGAAACGGAACATCTCATCGATCGAGTCGTTAAAGCCTTCAACGGTCTTGGTCGCGTCGATCGACGATATCGCATCACGTGAATTGCGCTCGTAGAGATAGGTGATCGTATGAGCTTGATCGATAGGTGAGAGGATCACTCCGAGCGGCAGGGCGTCATCGATGAGCGCACCACCGTCGATCTGATACCCGACATAGGCCCAACCGTCTCCGAACCCTGAAGCATCGATAGGATCGGCGATCAGCTCGCCGCCCGCTTTTACTTCACGGTGCTGGTTGGGTGCAAGAAAATGCTCGGTCTTTTCGTACTCTCTGTACCGCTCGGTCACGGTGAGTTTATTGGCTGCTTGGAGTGGAGCATATATATAGGTGATCGAGATGTCGTTGGAGGTGACCGGATCGATCACGGGCGGCTTTTGCCCTTGGCACAGCGCGACCATCGCATCATAATCACTCGATGCTATTTTGGAAAAATCAGGATCCCCTCGATCGATCACCCAACCGATGTAGCGCCACTCGGCTCCTTGTGCAAAGAAGTTCGGCGGTGGATTGGTCCCGGGAGCCGAGCCGGTAAAGGTCGCGCCCCCCTCGACCTCGGTCACGACCGGATCCCGTAGTACGGTCGCACCGACCAGGCTTTGCGCGTCAAAAGCATCGTTGGCATGGAAGTTCTCGGTTATAGAGTAGTGTGTCGAGAAGTACAGTGTGATCTGCTCGCCACCGACCAACGTGTCGAATACCGGAGGAGCCTGGTCCAGATGTATCGGGCCTTCGTCGAGTTGCCATCCGCGATAGGTCGGATAGGCGACTCCCAGGATCGAGGTCGCACCGGATGCGACGGTATCGGCGATCTCTTTGTTGCTCATCGCATTGAAGGTGTGAGTCGGTCCATCACCGTCCAGCTGATAGATCTGATGCGCAGCACCGGTGCTATCGAGAAGCGACTGGACCGAGGCGTACTCGCGATAGGTCACGGTCACGATCGGGCGAGCGGAGAACAGCAATACGATATGTTTCGCATCGGTCGGCTGTGCCATCTCCTCGGTGGTAAAGGTCGGCGCCTGCGGGGTCCCATCGAGCCACGTGATCCCGCCGTCGAGCGAATACCGATCGGCGTAACTGAGCGTTCCCGTCTCGTTGACGATCGGAGTGAGGTAACTCTGCAGCATCGTATAAGGATTCATCGCCGGCGCACTGGTCTTGATCGATTCCGTCAGGTCAGGGCCGGTCTCATCGCCGAGCAGGCGAAAAGTCACATTGATATCGACGTTCTCCACGAAGTAAAAGACGATCTCGTGATCCGAGGAGACCTCATCGATCAGATAGTCATCGCCTGACAGACCCAGTGGCGGAGCCCCCACGATGATCTCGCCTCCGTCGACAGAGTACGCATAGTACCTCCAGAGCTTGCCTGCCCCATCGGTGATAGACTGCAGAGCGCTCGAATCGGGACTATAGTGCGCGATGTCGTTCTTGCCTCCAAGGACTCGGAGCACACTCTCGCGTGGCAGTGCATCGCCGAAGTCACTATGGAATTTCTGGTACTTCTCCGTGATGATGTGGGCACCATATTCAGGAGCGGCGACCCTTGAGATGGATGTATGCGCCTGCGCTGCGCCGGTATTTTTGAGCTGACCGGTGCGATCGATCCCCACCATCCAGGAGCTATCCTCACGGTCGACCGGCAGGGTCGATACGATCGAGATCTCTTTTTCGACCGTGTTGACATCTGCTGAGACACCGGATCCGGTGGTCATATCGGCCGCTGAGGTGAAGAGGCATAGTTCCTCCCCATTGCTACGAGGATTCGGGACCAAGGCGACCTCGCGTCCCTCGACATAGATCGTAAAGACGCCGGTGGCGCTGTCACGCTTGATATCGATGTTCAAGTCAGGAGTGATGACATCGTCGAACTCGGTGGTGAGAAGGACCTCGTCCGAACGGGTCGTACCCAACGCTCCCGGCTTATAGTTGTCGGCGTCCATCTGCTCGCCATCGACGAAGAGCAGCGAGAGAGTGGAGGTCCCATTCTCACAGGACAGCAAAAGCATATACCCGGTATAGCCTGTTTCACTAAAGCTTCCGTTGAACAGCAGACCTGTCTGCGCGATCGCACTGCGGTGCATGGTAGCAGGATGCATCGATGCGGAGATATGCGTGAACGTAGCGTCATTCCACTCGGTATCATTGATGGTCAAAGTCGGCGTATCGATCCGAGTTGTCTGCGTCACCTTCTCAATGCGCAGTGAATGATCGGACGGCGTCTGATCCGCATCTGCGATCGGATCGGCCATCGTGCGGAGCGGAAACACCATTGCACCCAAGATGACGCTTGTCACCATGAGGCCCGCAAGCGCGAGTATGAGCGCGCGTGAACTTACTTTTCTCGACGTATGTAACATGAAACCCTCCCCAAGCTCTTTCGCATACGTTAAAACAATTGCTGCATACCATACGTGAGTTCTTGCATAGTGAGAAGAGCCTGCATAGTCGAACCATAGGTGGTTCACAGATGCCACACAACTGCGATGAGGTGAGACAGTAGGGTCGGTTCCTTTTGTCACAAATAGAGAACTTGAGGGTTTACCGCTTTGTTCTTCTGAAGTGTGACAAAAGGAACCGACCCTACTGTCTCACCTGGCTATTCGTAAGTGATCGCGTCGCGGATGGAGACCTGACTCGCACGCCACGCGGGAAGCAAAGAGCCGAGTGCTGAGATAATCCAGACCAGCAACAAGGTGATGATGACTCCGGCAAAACTGTAGCGATACGCAAGGCTCATGCCCAGTGCCATGATGAGCGACTGCATCAGCGCCCATGACAGAGGCAGTGAGATCAGCGCGCCGAAGAACCAGCTGATGGTACCGACGACCAATCCCTGCGTTACATAGATCTTGAATATCGAACGATGGCTCGCACCGATCGAGCGCATGATACCGATCTCACGCGTCGACTCAATGACCGAGAGCGTCATTGAACCGGAAAGTCCGATCACGCCGACCGCAGCGAGCGCGCTGGCCATGATGATCAAGAAGGTGATCAGTATACCGAGCTGCCCCCGTGCCTCATCCAGTTGCAGGACCGAGGTCTCGGTACTGCTCACCACATAACCGCGCTGGTCGAACCGACGCTCGAGTTCATCGGCGATTCGCTGTTGGTTGAACGCACGCGCACTTCCCATCGATTGATCGAGACGCGGACTCGTAAGTCCCCACAGCCCTCCCAGCAACGGCCCGAGAAGCGATTGATCCATCTGGACGAGCACGCGCGTCGCGCTGCCCTCGACCCCCATCAGCTCCGCGAGATCGTCGCGCTCGAAATACAGTGTCGG
>Ga0123353_10006483_pt1 | contig 15584 bp, 5 predicted proteins | sample TergutLab28metaG_3_FD_92763 | JGI IMG/M metagenome (GOLD analysis project Ga0123353, IMG submission 92763) | Labiotermes labralis P3 segment gut microbial communities from Petit-Saut dam, French Guiana - Lab288 P3 | ecosystem: Host-associated > Arthropoda: Insects > Digestive system > Gut ... | reverse complement strand
CAACTTTGGATACAGGTGTATTGGGTTATATCGGTATACTTTAACATAAGGAACACTCTCCCGAAGTCTGGCACATTCCTCCTGGGACACCCTGTATATACAGTATACCTCTTGATGATGGGCTACAAATATGTCCGAAACATGTAGAGGTTCACTGACGAAATGTACTAAGGATAAATAATGCATCAAGTTAGTTGTTATTACACAGATGTATCGAGGTGCAGGTCAACAAAACATTAAAAAAAAGTTAGGAAATGTACGCTCAGCGTAACAATTATGAGGCGTTCGCTCCCTTTTGGATAATTATGTCTGAAACAATAAGACAATGGAAATGTGCACTAGGCATGAAATTTCTGTTATATTTCGGTCTGTAACATGTGTTGGCGCGTGAAGTACGCACGATTTACAATCGTGGTGTACGCAAAAACGCATGTCATACATGTAAAATTTAATATTATTGTATGACTTTAACCAAAATTGGAAAGAATCCCCCCCCCCCAAGAAAAAAAACATGAAAGTCCACAATATTAAATTTCATGAAGTTACTTTCAGCACTTTCAAGTTGTTAATGACATCAAACCCGCTGACTATCTACAAACGTAAAGATGGGATATGCAATATTATACTATTACCAGCTGTTTTGTAGGCGTTTGAAACTTGGCATCTCACCCTGACAAAAGGACATACATTCCGGGTGAATATTTCGGTATTTTGAGTTATTACAACGTGTAGTTTGGTACACACGACCCACGCAGCCGCTCTCAAGACCACCACACATCCAAAAACTCGGTGCAGAAAACCATATGCTGCAACTCAACATCCATTGCTCCTGATGATGGGCGTATGTACCCGAAACATGTCGAGCTAAGAACACATTAATAAAACTACCTTGTTGCATCAAGTTGGCATTTCAAGTTATTTCATGAGGAAGATGCACAATCAAACAACCCTCAGGTTTCCCCATAGACTGTTTCAGAACGACGTGCTGAGGAAACAATAATATGGACCTAGGAAGCAGCCACTATTAGGAGAGCAGACATCGGTGTATCAGCAGCTGTACATCTTGTACTGTGCACCATATATTACTTTTATTTTCACAACAGCATGAAGAAACAATGCCAATAATGCACCAATATGAACAATAAATGTGTGGAGAGAGTTGAGGTACTTGAGAGAAAAACTGAAATCACAAGAGTACGGTGACAAATCTGAAAAGACCTGACAATACGAATATAAGCAAGACTTGGAAACACGTGTAAAAAAAAAAGTGGATGTGTGTCGTCTTACGTGAAAGTTTCAAAAAATAAAGTAAGAAAAGCACTGATGCCGAAAGCTTTATTATGACTTTGACGTACACATGGCACATGGCTAGCAGATGGTACAGGTCAGATCTCCATGTGGTCACCACCGATATTTAAAATTTTGTTCCCATCATGGCACCAAGACGTAGAAGTCGGTGTCAAGTGTATGTAGCCAGAAGGTAACAACCTGCTTCATGTCGGCGTCTACTGCAAACCGCTTGCCAGCCACATTCTTCGTAAATGGTCCAAAGAGATGGAAAACACTGGGTCACTGGGCCGAAAACTGCCAACGGCACTCCTAATCGGTCACTGCGCTACGACTGCCAGGTTACGGAACACCCAACCCACAGCCCCGACCTCGCGTCCTGTAACTTCCATCTCCTTGGACCCTTGAAGAAGCATCTGGCTTCCATGCGATTTGCAAAAGACGCCGACGTGAAGCAAGCTGTCACTTCCTGGCTACTGACAACTGACACCGATCTCCCTACGACGGGATACACGCCTTGGTGCCAGGGTGGAACAAATAGTTATGTCGATGGTGGCCACGTAGAGGTCAGATTTGTACTATCCGCTACTCAGGTGCCATGTGTTCGCTATGTTATTTTTGAAACTGCTACGTATAAGTTGCAGTACCCACAACAGCGGCAAGCGAAGTTGCAAGAACTGCATTCCGTTCAGTCATGATGCCCTGTAATTTTCATTACAGTCAGTCAAGTCCATATTATTTGAATCAAACCGTGATCTGTATAATACACCACGTCACAATGTGTTGAAGAATTCAGTATGATGAAGACCAAACAAGACAGGCCATCGCTATCACTATCACTAGATGTTTCAAGAAACCGACACGAGGAGAGAGAACATCCCAGTTCCGCCAATGAAAGGCTGTCCAACCATAAGGCGACTGGATGGTGACACTAGTTCATCGCGTTTCCCTGAAAACAAAAGGAATACAATTAATTCCACAAAAAAGATTTCGCTTGCATCAATGGACGTGTTAATTAGGAAATACACGAGTATTTATAAAATTTCACAATACACCTTACAACATAGACGATAAAACAAGATTGTATATACATTCGAATCCATATTCATTAGAATAATGTATTACGCTCTGGGATATCTGTTTTCGACAGACGTAAGACCTCACCAGGTCTCCTTCAGATTTTGGCTTAGGTCTGTCACTGCTCTGAAGGTCAATAAACTTCGACTGTACAGAAGAATCAATATATTGCAAATGCCCCTTTAAAGGGAACGCATATCCTGAACATTGGTCTGCTTTAATCGAAACTCCCAAGTATGTCGGTGACAGGATTTAATAATGCGGTACACCGAGCCGTAAGGTAGGCGCTTACCAATGTTTCGGAGGAAAAGGTGCTGCCATCTTCAGGGTTTAAATGGCCAACAACTGTTAAATGCTGCTCGTAATGATGTACAGAATACTATTCTACTTATATCGATTAAATATTTTCCGGCAATTTCGAAGGTGACAACTGTTCTATCAAACTGAGTTCATGTCACGCGCATGCGCATAGGCAACACCCTGTTTACACAGCCCACACATGATTCTAAATTTACGGTCAGCAGTACAATACTTCTCCAGTCGTCGCCTTCAAAATACACCTACAGTTCTTGAACGCCGTGTCAGTGTTTCACTTTCTTTATAAGCCAACGATTCTGGATGGCTGTGCAACTTCACGAACTGGAGAGTATCAACACTCACTAAGTATACCATATTCGCACTGTGAAATATACAGATGGCACTGTTCTACTGCTTCAGGAACAAACGGTACTACAGGGCATGATGGGTAGACTAACTCAAATTGGATGATGCCATGGAATGGAAATGAATGTGGAAAAAGCCATGGTAATAAGAATCTCGAGGCAACCATTCCCAGCACTGATAATGCTAAATCAAAAACAACCGAAGAATGTGGAATATATCAGCTGGTTGGGTAGCATCAAAACAAATGATGCAAAATGTACACGTGAAATTAAATCCAGGTTTGCCACGGCAGAAGCAACACTCTAAAAGCAGAAGGCTCTTGTCACCAGCAAAGTGGACTAAGATTTAAGGAAGAAAATAATAAAGTGCTGCATTTGGAACAGAGCTTTGTGTTGCGCTGAAACTTCAGAAAGTAGATCATAAATACCTGGCAAGCTTTGAAATGTGTTGCTCGAGACAGATGGACATCAGTCGGACCGACCGTATGAGAAATGTAATAAAAAAAAAAAAAAAGGAAAGTTAACAGGACTAATCACACCTTGCGTAGGAACGACCTTCTAAAACACATTCTTGGAGGACATGTAGAAGGAAACGTTGAAGTGACCGGAAGACGACGGAGGAGACGTAAGCAGCTACTGGATAACCTTAAGGAAACGAGGAAATACTGGAAATTGATATAGGAAGTACAAGATCGGGCTCTGTGGAGAACTCGTTTTGGAAGAGGCTATGGACCTGTCGTAAGGAAGCCTCAGAATGAATGAACCCCTAGGCATATTCGTTGCCGTATTCAGTCGCGACAGAGTTCCTGGAAATATTTAGCAAAAAAAAAATGCAAAGGGAATATGTGTGAGATCACAGACACAACTAGAAGCAACTGAGCAAGTACATAGCACATGTGGAAAATGAAACAGCCGCACGCGAAAAGCGGACAACTAATTATTGGCTGGCAATAAACACAGTGTCTGGATACAATGCAGAATTACAAGTGGCAGTTCGTGTGGCTTAACTAGCCGCATGCTTCTAACCAGAAGCCGCCAAGTTAGGTGTAAGTAAAGGTGCTACTATAAAATGAGATTTGAGGTCGGTGAATGTTCGGATTGCGGTTTTCTGCTTATGACCCCGTGTAGTCCAGCAAGGTGTCATAGTTCAAGCGACCACAATCGAAAGGTTCAAAAAGATCATTTAATAATCTTCCTACACTGAATGCGAAGAACCAGTTGTTGGCTACCACACGGGGAGAATACTTTCGACAGGCGGTCAGAAAATAAGTTTACATGGCTTATAATTTTTACGCACACTCGCAAAACCGCAAAAGCTATCACTAGCCTCGTCACGTCTGTATGTCCGTCGGCATGTATCAGGAAATTTCATACTTTTGATTTCTATGAAAACTAGTCCACATATTACGATTTTGGTTAAAGTCGGAGAGAAACAACTATGTCAATACAGTCGAACCCGGTTATAGCGACATCGGTTTAAGCGACACCTCGTTTATAACGTCAGATGTTCTGTGGTTCCAATTAATTCCTCACTGCTAACCATAACTTCATACTCCTCGGTTATAACGACACCCGTTTATAACGACATATGTTCCGTGGTTCCAATTAATTCCTCACTGCTAACCATAACTTCATACTCCTCGGTTATAAAGACACCCGTTTATAACGACAGATATTCCGTGGTTCTATGCAATTCCTCACTGCTAACCATAACTTCGTACTCCTCGGTTATAACGACACCCGTTTATAACGACAGATGTTCCGTGTTTCCAATTCATTCCTCACTGCTAACCATAACTTCATACTCCTTGGTTATAACGACACCCGTTTATAACGACAGATGTTCCGTGGTTCCAATTCATTCCTCACTGCTAACCATAACTTCATACTCCTCGGTTATAACGACACCCGTTTATAACGACATCAAATTCTATTTCGTGATGTCACGGAGTTCGACTTTCAGACAGCGACCTTGAAAGCGAAATCATCTGCTATTACAGAAAACGTAAGATACAGAAATGAGATTTGCCATGTTCAGTGCACCATATCATTCTGAAGCTCATGAAAGGATTGAAGATACACAAATGGAACCGACAGAAATGCACTGTGATTCAGTACTGAAAAAACACAGTGGTGCTGAAGTGTAAAGTTTTTACACGTACTTATCTGCACATCGATTTGCAACTATCCGATCCGATCGCCAAATACGAGTATGTGCAAATTTAGTAGCACATATTTGTGTGAACAACTGTTACCATTCGTAAAAAGAAACAAGAGCACCGAAGCGTCAAGTTTAACGGATACCATATGTGATCAACAATGAAAGTGAAATCAAAGCAAAACTTTAAACCTGATGTTAATCAGCTACAAGCAAATGCGAGTTGCCACGTTTTCTGGAAAAGCTTATGATTGGAGGTGAGGCTTTAGGCCAGTACCTGGAAAATCTAATCTAGATTTTTTTATGTAGATTTGCATTCAATAAAATATTATTTTATCAAAAGCACTGACGGTATCAAGGTATTATGACGATCATGCCTCTCTCCTCTTTTTAAACTTGTGCGGCCTAACCTCAAGTCTCTTAATCCATTGTAGCCCGCACGCACCTAGGAGGTGACATGTCGCAGACGGAAACAAAACACAGCAGAGCTTAGTGGACCAGCAGTGGCGACCGAGAAATTATACAGACACGTGCATTCAGGAAACCGTAAAATGTGCAGCAAATGAAGCTATTTTCTATATGAACGCAGAGTATTTTATTTATTGCGTATATAAAAGTTGTATTAAAATTACTGCGAATACTATGCCATATTGCAAACAGAACGTAAAAGAACCGCGAACCATACATTACATCCTATGGGTTAACTGCACAAAAGAAAAAAAAGTTCTAGGAAGAATAAACGTAATAAATTTTGCCAAACGCGTCAGTCTATTACGTGAGGCTAAAACGAGACAAGTCTTCCTACTGTTGTGCCTTTAGTGTGAGGGACTGCATCACACTCTGGTTCCTTGTGAGATACACGCTGAGCCGAGGAAAGGGGTGATCATCGAGCACCTAATACAACATACAGTGCAAGGTAGGAGCTGAGGCTGAAGACACAGTTGAGGATCAAGCATATTATAGAAAGTAGTACAAACAGACGGCAGTCAGTAACTAATAATAATAATAATGTGACAAATTTCCATCAGCACAGATTCCAACGACGTTTGATTTGCATGTCAAAATATTTCTTACCGTCGTCACGTCGGTAGGCCTATCTGTTGATAAATAATACTTCACACATGATTAGCAAGGTTATGATCTACCTACAAACAAATGTCCAGATCCATAACTTCAGTGATTTATTCTTCATTACCAACACACCGAAATTAAATTACTGATACCGTTCATTCTAGACAATAAGGGGGCTGGGAATATTTAAATAGGTAAGTGGAGAAGTTACAACATAATGTTCATACACATACCAGCACATTGAGACTCCAAAAGAGCAGTAAAATACGGTTGCATGAAACACAAAAGGAACAACAAGAACAAAGAGAAATAAGAACTTAAGACCCTCGCAGACGGACTCTCACAAACAAGAAATGCATATAAGCATACGAGATAAAACTGCAGGTCGATGTTGCAGCTGAAGAGATGGCAGCATACAGAAAAAGATGGAAATTGCAGACAGAAGAGGGGAAGACGAAGACAGGTAGGTGAAGACATGGAATTATAAACACATGGCGTCTCATTCCTGTGGTCGCCGCACGCTGTAAACGTGACACAGACTAAAGAGGCATACCAAAGTTCGGTAAAACACTGAAGGCAGTGACACCTTCCAACACTCTAACAAGTGTGGGGGGATTAATATTAGAACAGTTCTTATCGAGACGGGGTATGTATCCACTCCATTCGTCTGGCTCAGGAATGGGAACATTCATGTGCACCAGTAAATCTGCAGGCTCTATCGAAGGCGCTCACATTTCATTACCAGCCTAGTGACTATTACAATCAAGAGTGGTCGGAGCCATTAAGGTAATTTGGCCTAAGGGCGGGTAGAGAGATTTGGATTTTTAGGGTTACAAAAGGAGAACCCTGTTCCTTCAGAACCCCAAGCCTCAAACCCTCAAGTGGGTGAAGCCCCTGTTTAGTATCTGGAACGTCCGAATTTAAATCCCAGCTCGAATACCGGCTATACTAATAAACTCATTTTTAAACGCCCTACAGAAAACATACAGGGTACTATATATATATAACATATACACGTATGCTGAGTCACATTACAGGATAGTGATGTCGCTGCGAACACCAAGTTTTCTGCAGTGCACATCCATTATGTTAATCTTAAGTTATACATTTTTTTTAGTGTTAGCTTTCGCTCTGGGGGATAATAGGCCTATATAAAAAGAGCCCATGACCGGTTCCTTCCACATCCTTTCCAGTATGTTATTCCACGATCGTTCTGTAATTCTACGCTGTCGGTAATAACATCATGTAAAAGCCATCTTAATTAAATAAATAAAAACAACTCAAAAAGGACTACAATTCTTTGTACCTGTTCCATACGGTAAAGGAAACCAGATCTAAGAAATTGTACTGACTCCAGTGGGAAGGTAATTGGGAGTCGATGTAGCCAGATGGAACGGATTTGAAGCTGCCAGACTATATGTGGAATTAACGCCGCGAGAGGGAAGAGCAGACGTACCGGTTCCTCGTGTCAGGTTAAGTCCCTTACCGTCCACAAGTTAATTCGGAATCTCCCACGGATTGAGCTACACAATACAACACTCTAGCGCATAATTTTGTGTGCTCTTCTTTATAATGTCGATTGTCGCTAGTGTCAGGGTAAAAACAAAAGCGTTCACAGTCTTACAACATTCAGGTCACTGCCTGATCATTGCGTGTAAAAATTAATGGAAGAAAGTACAGGGTGTATCTAAAATGCTTGGACAGACTTCAAGAGTGAGTTCTTCACACACACACACACACACACACACACACACACACAAAGAAAAAAGATTTTATGAACATATTTCGGAGTTTAACTGAAAGACTATATTCAACAATAAATACCTTAACTATGTAATATTTTGTTTTTAAACAATACATTTGCAATGCGCGTTCCCAATCTAGTGACTGCCCAGTCCTTATTGCATATCAAATCACAGCTCACAACAAATGCTCAAAATATCCTCCACGTGTACAATGCACGCGTGGTCATGTCTGAAGAAGGACTGTCACACTCTTTTCAAAACAGCCGGCGCAGTTGCGCATGGTATAGCAGGCATAAAAATGCGTTGGTGAAGTGTTTCTTCATTTTCAGTTGGAGGTGAATACACTAAGGCGTTTAAAGTCTCCCCAAAGATAAAAATCTAAAGGACTGAAGTCAACGCGTTATTGGACTGTACCTCGAAAACTGTCTGCGGACATGCATTGATAGGAACGCTGTCCTCTTTTGGTGTGGGTAACTCACTCCGGCAGTTTGCCCGAGCACTTTAGATACACCCGGTATACAAACTGCAAGCATGAACACAATATTCACAAACAAGCAGTACGTGTTACGAGGGATAGTTATGCACGGTCCTTGACACCGGAATTTGCCCACTTCAGAGAAAACCAGATAACTGAATGTAAGTAATATACGACTTAATTATACAGATAAATATTTTTGGAATTATACTAAAGCAGACCCTTGTTGCATAAGTAAGGTTTCGTTCTTGTTAGCCTTCACTGTATATTATAATGGCAAAAGTGGGGGAAGATAATGTGGACCTGGCACACAAAATACACGGGACAGATGAAAATACATAGAGAATTTTAGTTGGGAAACATGAAGGAAAGATACCACTTCTGAGATTTGGGCGTAGATTGGAGGATGGTATTAAAATATACCTTAAAGAAAAAGGGTGTGAGGTTGTGGACTCAAAGTATGGGACCAGCATAAAGCTCTTGTGAACATGATAATTAACCCTATGTTTCAATACCGTGTGTATTGTTGTAGCTGTCTTGTGTGTATTGTTATCTTATGTGTATTTGTTGTATTATGTGGGCAGTTTTTTTTTTTAAGATGCAGGACTGCCGGCTAGAAGTCAGTATTCGGAAGGTCCTGCGATCGGCCACCTCGACACAGGGTTTTCTTGGTTTCTCTGTGCCTAAAAGCAAATGCTGAGATGGCTCCCAAGATTCCAAGTTGCTACTACATGCTTCTCATGTAGCCCTCCCTACTTAAATTTAGTAGTAACCAATTTCATGTTCTGTATACATGTAAAATAACCACTGCCACCGGGTAACAACCCAACTGCAGTAAATAAATATTATTATATTATTATTTTTATTATTCATTAAAAAAGGGGGAGAATTTTTAACCAGTTGTGCTACTATTAACTTCTAAAGAAAGTCTCTAGTCCATGGAGTCAGCTTTGAAACTTTTTGAAAAAATATTGTCCTCATCCTCAGGAAAAAAGAGAGTTACAAAACTTTATACTTCAGAACATTACACATTACTCAGACCTCAGACCACACGGGGATACAAAGTTTATACTGTATTTTTATTTAATTTTGTCACCATAACAAACTGCTGCTCGATGCAGCATGATTTTCACAGCTGGCGGCGATAAGTAACCTTCCTCACATTCAAGTAGCTGTTCAAAGTAAAATGCTACTGGCAGAATCTCTGTCTCGGTGTTCCATAGGAATTACTCTGCCAAGTATCTGCCCCCCCCCCCCCCATACCACTGTTTGGGGTACCCGGTGGCGCAGCTGGCTGTTGCACTGCGCTACAAGCCGCAAGGTGGCGGGTCGTGATTTTTCATTTCCGGCCGCACTAGGATCCAAAGGTCGACTCAGCCTCTAACAGAAATGAGTACCAGACATGTCTCCTGGGACGTCAAGGCGGCTAGTGCGTAGTTCTGCCAGCCTTGCCACCTTCCTGTGCGGATTGTCTCGATATCCTGGGAGCCTCAAACTTCTGGAACCCTAAGAGCCTGTCCAGGCCAGTACATAGCATCACCTGCTGTATATCTCTTTATTGAAGGCTTATTTGACCATTCTTTCAGCACCTCACACTATCAGCCCCAAGTTATGCGCGGAAGGAAACATTAAAAGGTGAAATGAAGGGAAAGCTGTCAACGTGTACGCCACGAAGGAATACGGGGTGACGGATGTATAACAACACTCATTCTTAGCCTCGCCTTCACGCCCCGGCCACTGTACTACGGGGGAAAGCGCTCCCGGTACCCATAAAATAAGAGGCTAGGTTGACACCAGAGCCGGTCTGGACGCTTGGCAGAAGGGAATCGAAACACGATTCCTTGGTCATTCAGCACGTAGCCTATCACTGTACTGAAGACACAAATCTGTTTCCAAAATGACTTGCCTAATGTGAGGTAATATTCCGCACGTGGCTAGGACTGAAGAAAACCATAACAGAGACATCAGAAGAAAAAAAAGTCGGTCTGCCGAACGATATTTGAAACCAGAATCTCTGCATACGATGCAGGAGTGTTGCCTACCTTAGAAATATATAACCCTTTCACTTCTGTTAACGTACATGTAATACATATCTTTAGTACGTAAACGGAGCAATTAAATAATAGCTGCATTTGTAGGTAAAACGACAGAAAAATATTTGCGTCAAAATATCGATTGTTCAGCGCGTTCGTAAAAATTGCGAAAAAATACTATTAAGCTTTGTCATGTCTGTCTGTCCGCATGAAACAACACGGCTCTCATTGGAGATTTTTATTAAATATGGTATTTCAGGATTTCTCGAAAATCTGTCGAAAAAATTCAAGTTTCATCAAAATTTGAAGATAATAACAGGTACTTCACAAAAAGACCTATGCGCATTTATGATAATATCGATGTTTTGCTGACCGTGCATCTCAGTATAATCTTAGCAACTGACCAACTTAATGGGCAAATCCTTGTTTTATAATAAGTTTATTATATTCCTCTACATGTTTCGAGCATTGTTGCGCTCATCATCAGGAGGTCAAATTGTATTATACAGCATCTGGTTTCGTCACACTTTGTCGGTGGCCATCCGGTGCGCACGTGCGCATATGATTAAAAGAGCTTACATAAAGAATACGTTCTGCAGTTACATTTCAGACGACCATTCCCAGGTCTGTCGATCAAAGTGAATGAAAATATAGCATGATTTTTCCCTCTTCCCATGCAGGCTAATGCCGTACATAGCCCGCAGCTACTCTCTACCCCATGTTTATCTATTTTCCTTATTCAAAGCCTCGCTAAGGGGTACCATAGTGGTCAATCCTCCCCGACGCAAAACTTCAGAAACAAACGGACTCTCTGAACGTAGTTTTGCTGTTAAATAAATCATCATTGCAGAAAAAGAAATTCGAGAGCACCCACAAGCAATACACATCTCTATTAAAAACGAACTGTGAAGGGCATCGAAACTGAAATAACCACTATAATGCACGATTCGTATTATAATACGGTTTTCAGTTTTGAATATTTAACACGTTCTTCGCGGAAAGTCAAAATATACGGCGGTAGTTAACACTGTATATTCCCATTCAGGTGCTCGCGGGTTTGAGCCTCGAATCGAAGAAACCTCTTCTGTCTGCTTCCATAACACTTCCCAGTATATCCAGGCAAGTGCTTATCATCTTCAACCCGCCAAGGTCAAAACAGCATGATTAGCCCTCCTTAAATGCAACCATTCATAAATTTTGTGTTACTACTGACACGACTCGACACACTACATATAGGCTACTCTCTCGCTTCAATGGAAGTAACCCCGTTTTGGGTGCTTCCCCCAGTTACACAAATAAATATCTTCACATGTCCCATGCCCCAATAACCAAATGGAAGTCATGAAGTAAGTCTACTACCCCCACTCCCTACCCCAACTCCCCGCAATCACCAAAACACTCCTGCAGCTTACTTAGAATTCCGGACTGGACCAGAATGGACTTGCCAAATAATTTATATTTCTTGGTTTTGGGGCTTCTTAAATGAATATCGACTTCTCAGCAACTGAATATGATTCTGTATAAGGAATGAAATTTATAAAATTATCAACATCTTAAATAAAAAAACGTAATAATAATAATAATATTTATTAACTGCAATTGGGTAGTCACCCGGTGGCCGCGGTTATTTTACATGCATACAAAATATGAAATTGGTTATTAACAAATTTAGGTTGGGAGGGCTACATGAGAAGCATGTGGTGGCAACTTGGAATCTTGGGAACCATCTCAGCATTTGCTTACAGACACAGGGAAACCAAGAAAAACCTGTGTTGAGGTGGCCGGTAATATACGTGAATGAACAAACATGCAGGCTTATAACGGCCTAATTTCGACACAGCTAATTCAAAATGTACGCCGCTTTTGAAGAGCCAAACTCCATTACTTTTACATGTAACGAAGGCCGAAAATTGTCGAACAGTTTCAATATTTAAATCCTATTAACTTCCCTTTGACTCCCAATTATTAAGATATCAGGTCTAATGAGAACGTTCAAATTCTTGAAAATCCCCTATTCAACGTCGCTATTGAGGAATGAATAACATTAAAAATTAATACAAGACAATTAATGTAAAACTAATGAACTACTTACGATTTCTCTATTTCAAAGCTCAGCTTCCCAAACGAAAATAAATTCTTATGAGAAGAGTTCAATTTCATTCCGTACTCAAACGTCTATCGGACAGGGGCCGTGATTAAGTTCAAAAGGAAGACATGCAATAACGTTACACTCACGTATAGCACGGATGACAGAAGAAATTCGTATAATAGAAGCCAACAAGATGCGTTGTTTCTCTACTTTATTTTGATATACAACTCTAAATGTTTCGGACAGACTTACTGTCCATCATCAGGAGTCTTCATGCTGTATTTACAGCAACTGGTATTTGTCATGCTATTTATGTTGACTGGCTGCTAGCAGTCAACATAAATAACATTCTTTAGTCAATACGCGCCCTTGACGTGTCGGAGACTTAGTAAAGTAGGCATAATTCGTGAGGTTTCAGGTTCTCTCAGCGGCATTCCTGAAGATTAAAACCTTATGAAATTGTACGCCCTGACGATTGTTAAAGAATTACCGAGGTTTCGAAGGATCGTTGTACCCTCTTCTTCAGGCAGCCTTTTTCACTCCTCTCGGACTGCCTGACCCTAAAGATGAACGCGCGGTAAATATTTACCAATCGATACGGGGTAAAATTCCGGAAGACTTAAACCAGTCACAGTGTATTTCAATAATCTGAAACATACCACCGCTCCAAAACTCTGACATTTAAATCGCCCGTTTCTTGTATCTGTTTCAGGCGCATGCGCAGACCTGTGATTATTCACAATGAGCTAAATGTGCTTCTGACACTAAGTGTATGCTGGTGTGAAGAAACCATAGTTCTAGCTTTTGCGACTGTCTGAACTTGCTTCCAGCCTTATCGGTTTTGCCCACCCAGCAGCACTCCCAAACTCCCTAGTCGGAGATGGGGAGTGAAAGAGCGAGAGTTCTCGGGAGAAAGAAAGGGCTAGAGGAGCAATTTAACACAATTTATGTTCCCATTAAGGAAACTCAGTTGCCCATTCAACCCAAATCTTTACCAGAACCGAGTACCATAATAGCTGCAGTCACAAAAACGGTGTTACAAGGTCCACAATTATAATGTCTGCTGATCGCACAGACTTTCTGTGACATAATGGAAGATAAGAAAAGGCAACAATCCTGGCCATAAAAACTTATATCATGTCTTCTGTCATCGCGTACTACACGCTAGGCTTCAAATCTATATATGAAGAAAATATTTTAAGTTTTTACCAGTAGAGTTTTTTATCTTGAGCTACATTAGAAAGTTTCATGGGATCTCTCAAGGATGTTGGAAAATTTAACATTCATAGTGCCGTGCATCGCTAATATATGCTCAAAGTACAACCAACAAGATGCGACGTTTCTCAATTTATTTATTTCTGTAAGACGCTCTACATGTTTCAGACGGTTTTTCTGTCCATCATCAGGAGCTGAAAACTGCACATACCGCGTCAGGTACTTGTCAGATCATTACTGCTAAGTGCTGCTAGTAGCAGGTAGCAGTAACGTTCTGACAAATGCCTGACGCTGTATGTGCAGTTTTGAGCTCCTGATGATGGACGGAAAACCGTCTGAAACATGTACAGCGTCTTACAGAAATAAAATGAGAAACGTCGCATCTTGTTGGTTTTACTCTGAGAATATGTTGTAAAATGTCTGTGTAAAGTGAAGATAAAATGTCCATTTACTTCGCTTATAAACGGACAAAGTCCAGTTGTAATCACAGATAACACCAACTGCAGTATTCACATCTCCGCATTTGGTTCATAGTGTGTTTGTATGTTTAGTACTATTCTCAAAGTAGCCACCAATTATTCCCCTACACAACGCTATCTGTTTGGTCTTCGCAATGGATAAACAACCCGTTTTTAGCGCGGGAGAAACTTGACATTTATATACGCCTTCAGATTAACTTCAGTCTTCTGATAAGCGCAGCGCGAAGGTGAAGACAAGCACAGTCCCACATTCACGCTGCTCTTACCAGAAGGAGTTTCTTGCAATGCTATTTCAGAAATCGGGGAGCAATGGATAGGAAAGTACCGCCACTTCAGCCTTCAAAGCGGTAAAGCATTCTGCAGATCAAACATTTATAACCGGTATATGCAGTGTAAGTCCTTCATTAATTGTCAAAATTATACATTTGGTAGATAGGAGAGATCTGTTTAAAATTACTAATTTACTTTAGGGTGTAAAGGAAATTGTAGCGGGTCTGTATAGCGACGGACAGAGACAGGCTCTTTATGGCGGGTATAGTGAGCTAACAGGATCGCCGTTTGTCAGTGTCAAAATCGATGGCTTAAGGAACTTTCTGGAACAACTGACATTGTAAACTTCGACAGCTTTTGGACATCTTAAATCCTACTAGGATGGATACCGTATTAGTCAAGCTTGCACATTAAGAGAAACCAGTAGGACGCGTGAAGGAGTTCACGTTTTACGACACTGGAAACAACACTACATAAATGGGAACCAACGGAGTTAAAGTATTCAAAATTTGACTTCTGGACTTACCAGAAAGCAGTGAAATTTATAATTTAGCCACTCGGAAACAGTAACAATATTTAAGGTGGGAGGGGGGGTATTTGAAACTGCACGAGTTTTGAAAACTTAACTCAAGCTAGGTGTCTGTTTTCTACCCAGGATGTGACAAGTTGCGTGCGTGATACCGAGGCTAGCAGCGCATACATTTTTCAACGGCACATCTATATATGCAAACATCTGTAAAATCTAATAATCGTGAAATAATACAAAGAATATTAACCTTTTGACGCCTAATGTCAACTATAGTGGTCGTACCACACCGCTAACCTCTAAAGTTGCATTTTATATATTTATTCAACAAATATAGGTACTGAATATTTGAAACATGGTATACACTCTCCGTGTTTTCTCTTCAAAGTCCAGTTTGTTTCATAATTCTAACGTATTTAGTTCCTGTATGATTCACATTTTATATACAGGTGTGCTAAAATTAAAAAAAATAATTCCGGCGCCAAAAGGTTAATCGT
>Ga0123353_10006482_pt1 | contig 15584 bp, 16 predicted proteins | sample TergutLab28metaG_3_FD_92763 | JGI IMG/M metagenome (GOLD analysis project Ga0123353, IMG submission 92763) | Labiotermes labralis P3 segment gut microbial communities from Petit-Saut dam, French Guiana - Lab288 P3 | ecosystem: Host-associated > Arthropoda: Insects > Digestive system > Gut ... | reverse complement strand
TATAAATTAGATAAAAAGATGTTTCAATTAGAAAATGCAGTATCAACATTAGGTGTAACAGAAGTAAAAGTAAATCTTTACTCTGGTGTGATAGCTAAAATAAAAGTACATCTATCAAAGTAGAGGTGATAATTATGGCTTTAAAGTCATTGCCAAACAATTTAGTCGCAGAGCAATCTGTTTTAGGAGCTTGTTTCTTATCAAAATATGCATTACAAAAAGCATGTGAAAGTTTAGAAGCAGATTCTTTTTATGATGAAAAAAATGCAAAAATTTTCTCAGTAATGCAAGAATTATTAGAAAGTAAAACACCAATTGATATTACAACAGTTACAACTGAATTGAAAAATAAAAAGAAATTAACAGAAGTAGGTGGAGTAGAGTATTTAACAGAAATTGTTGACTTTGTTCCAACAGCAGCAAACATAGAATATTATATTAATGATGTAGTAGATGCGGCTATTTTAAGAAAATTAATTGATACTGCAACTACAATCGCCACCAATGCTTATGATAGAGAAGAAGATGTTAGTGATATATTAGATAATTCAGAAAAGAAGATTCTAGATATCGTCAAAAATAGAAAATCAAGTGAGTTTAGAGGGATTAAAGATATTCTTTCAAAAACACAAGCAGATTTAGAAAAATTAGCAGAAACAAAGGGAGAAATTACAGGACTTTCAACTGGTTGGTATGATATTGATAAAATAACTGCAGGACTTCATGAAAGCCAGCTTATCATCGTTGCAGCAAGACCAGCAATGGGAAAAACAGCATTTGCATTAAACTTATTAACTCATGTAGCCAGAACACAAGAAAAATCAGTTGTTTTATTTAACCTCGAAATGAGTGCAGAACAATTAGCGATGAGAATTTTATCTTCACTAGGACAAATTGATGGTTATAAATTAAAAACAGGAAATTTACAGAACAATGATTGGAAAAGAATTAATGAAGGAATCAGTCAACTTGCGGATACTAATATGTTTATCGATGATACTCCAGGGATTACCATAGGAGAGATCAGAGCAAAATGTAGAAGACTTGCAAGTAGTGAAAAAGGTCTTTCATTAGTAATGATTGACTATTTACAACTAGTATCTGGTGGAAGAAACTATGGAGCTAATCGTCAACAAGAAATATCAGATATTTCAAGAAGTTTAAAAACATTAGCAATGGAGCTTAAAGTTCCTGTCATTGCATTATCTCAACTTTCCCGTTCAGTAGAAGGAAGAGAAGATAAACGACCATTAATGAGTGACTTACGTGAATCAGGAGCAATCGAGCAAGATGCCGATTTAGTATCATTCTTATATCGTGATGATTATTACAATAAAGAAGCTCGTACTGACGACAATAATAGTATTAGTGAATTTATTATTGGAAAACATCGTAATGGTCCAACTGCAACAATAGAAATGTTATTTAAGAAAAACACATCAACATTCTTAAATATGAAAAAAGAAAAAAAAGAAACAAAGGAGGGATAAATGAATATGAAACTAAATAAAATTGTTTCTATTGTATTTGCCACCATTTTTAGTATATTATTTTTAGTATTAAGTAGTACAAATATAAATATGATACCGAAGAGTATTTACCGAGTTTATCTAGATGGAGAAACGATTGGATTCATAAAATCAAAAACAGAATTGGAAGATTATATTGATAAACAACAAGAGGATTTGAGAAAAAAGTATGATGTACAAAAAGTACATGCACCAGATGAGCTAGTGATAAAAAAAGAAATCACTTTTAATAGCAATATTACTACAGTACAAGATATTTATAATCAAATAAAGGATTCTTCTATCTTTACTGTTGGAGGATATGAAATTGTTATACGAGGATTACCAACAAAAGATGCGGAAGGAAATGAAGTAGAAGGAAAAGATAACTATATTTATGTATTGGATAGAGAAATCTTTACAGAATCTATGGATAATACAGTAGAATCTTTTTTATCAAGAGACTATGTAGATGCATTTTTAAATGATACACAAAAACCAATAGAGAATACTGGTTCTATTATAGAAAATGTATTTATTAGAAATGATATTACAATTAGAAGAAGAAATATTCCTTCGGATAAAACGATATATACAACAAAAGAAGAACTAAGTAAATTTTTATTGTTCGGAACAACAGAAGAACAGAAAACATATGTTGTTCAAAGTGGAGATACAATTCCAGATGTAGCATTTAATAATAAAATGTCAAACGTCGAGTTCTTAATTGCCAATCCAGAATTTTCAAATGAAAATGCTTTATTATATGAGGGACAAGAAGTAACACTTGGAATATTAAGACCACAGTTTGATTTAGTAGAAGAAGAACATGTTGTAACAACTCAAGAACAAAAATATGAAACAGAAACAAGATATGATGATAATAAACAAATTGGATTTACAGAAGTAATTCAAGAAGGGTCACCTGGAGAAAATAGAATTACTCAAAAGGTTCAAAAAGTCAATGGACAAGTTGCCAATGTTGTTATTGCTGGAACAGAAGTATTAAAAGAACCAACTACAGAGATCATTGTAAGAGGTGGAAAAAAAGAAAACGTCTATCAAGGTGGAGGAACTCCTGCCGCAACACGTGGTCAATGGGGATGGCCTACAGTTACTCCATATGTAATATCTTCACCGTTTGGATATCGTTGGGGAGTATTACATACAGGTGTCGATATTAGTGGTAGTGGACATGGTTCACCAATATTTGCATCCCAAGCTGGTGTAGTAATAGAATCAAGTACAAAATGGCCAAACGGAAACTATGTAACAATTGATCATAGAAATGGATTCTTTACAGTATATGCCCATCTGAATACAAGAAATGTAAGTGTTGGTCAAACAGTAACAAGAGGTCAAGTAATTGGTACAATGGGTAGAACAGGTATGGCAACAGGAACTCATCTACACTTTGAAATCTGGCAAGGGCAACCATATAGAGGTGGAAGACCATCAAATCCACTGAGTTTCTTCTAATATGAAAGCAAAAATAATAGCCAGTGGATCAAAAGGAAATTGTACATTCCTTTTGTGCGATCATAAAAATTTTATAATTGATATAGGAATTTCTTATCTAAGTCTTCAAAAAAGCTTAGAAAGAAATTCTTTGTCTCTAGAAGACTTTGAAGGAGTATTGATTACTCATAGTCATTCAGATCATATCAAAGGATTAACAAGTATTATCAATTATACAAACTTAAAAATATTAATACCTACCCCTATGTATCAAGAATTGAAAGAGAGAATACCAATAGAACGATGTTTGTTTATTGAAGATAATAATGACTTTGATGAAGTAAATATTGAATTAATTCATACATCACACGATACTGAATGCTCAGTAGGATATATTGTAAGTCATAAAAATAAAAAGTTAGTCTATGTCACAGATACAGGATATATTAATCGAAAGTATTTAAGTAAAATGATGAACTCTGATATCTATATTATAGAGAGTAATCATGATGAAGAGATGTTAATGGATGGACCATATCCTTACTTTATCAAACAAAGAGTAGTAGGGGATAGTGGTCACTTATCCAATAAAGTAACTTCTAAATATTTAAAAAAATTAGTATCAGACAATACAAAATATATCGTTTTGGCCCATATCAGTGAAAAAAATAATACAGAAGAACTTGCATACCGAGAAACAGTAGATAGATTAGGAGATACACAAATAGAAATAATAATCGCCAAACAGGATGAAGAAAGTATGTTATTAGAGGTGTAGTATGATAAAGATAATTTGTATTGGAAAACTAAAGGAAACTTATTTAAAAGAAGCAATAGAGGAATATAAAAAGAGATTATCAAAATATACAATCATAGAAATTATAGAACTAATGGATGAAAACTTTGATAAAGAAAAAACATTACTTGTAGAATATCAGAAAATAGCAAAACAAATTAAAGAGAAAGATTATGTGATTACTTTAGAAATAGAAGGAAAAGAAATGACTTCAACAGAACTCGCAACCAAGATGGATCAAATATTTATAGAAAATAGTAATATTGTATTTGTTATTGGAGGATCTTTTGGGTTATCAAATAAAATAAAAGAAAGATCAAATTTAGCGTTATCATTTTCAAAAATGACATTTCCTCATCAATTGTTTAGAGTAATGTTATTAGAACAAATATATCGTAGTTTTAAAATAAATAATAATGAAACATATCATAAATAGTAGGTGATAAAATGATAGGAAATAGTTGGGATGAATATTTAAAAGATGAAATCCAAAAAGAATATTTTAAAGAGTTAATCTCTTTTGTACAAAACGAATATAAAACAAAAACAATTTTTCTAGCATCAAATGAATTATTCAATGCATTCCGTTATACACCTTATGAAAAAGTAAAAGTAGTAATACTAGGACAAGATCCATATCATGGTGATAATCAAGCAGAAGGACTATCATTTTCGGTATCCAATCAAGTATTAAAACCACCATCATTACAAAATATTTTTAAAGAAAGAGAATCTGATATTGGAATACCATTTCCAAAGAATAATTCTTTGATACCATGGGCAGAAGAAGGAGTATTACTATTAAATAGTGTATTAACAGTAGAAAGAAAAAAACCAGCCTCTCATAAAGATAAAGGTTGGGAAACTTTTACAGATGAAGTAATCAAAATAATAAATAAAAAAGAAAGACCAGTTGTATTTATACTATGGGGAAGCTTTGCAAGAAGTAAAAAAATATTTATTACTAATAAAATACATTATATTATTGAATCTGCACATCCATCTCCATTTTCGGCATATAATGGATTTTTTGGAAGTAAACCATTTTCAAAAACAAATAATTTTCTAAAACAAAATAACATAGATCCAATTAATTGGAATAATGAATAAATAAAAATCAGAGTAATTAATTTTACTCTGATTTTAATATTTCATAAACTTCTCTTTTTTCAAGAGAATAAAACTCTTTTTTCTTATAACCAAAGAATAAACGAATAATATTAGATGGGAATTTCGTAATTAACTCATTTAATATCGTTACATTATCATTATAATATTTAATAGCTGCAGATAACTCTACTTCATTTGTATTTAATGAATCTATAATCTCAATTAAATTGTTATTCTTTAAAATTTTTTCATTGTCATCAATTTCTTTAAATAGCTGATTATAATAGTCTTTCAATAAAATATTTACTTCAAAAGGAGTTAAACAACTTTCTTTTACTTCGCTTAATGTTTCTATAAATTCTTCTTTCTTTAAATCCTTTTTTATAATAGGTTTTGAACGATCAATTAAATCATATTTTTTTTCTAATAAAATATCTATATTATTTTCAGCTTCTGTTATTTTTATATTAACAAGTTGAAATTTATTATATATTTTGGAAACAACAATTCCGATTAGTCCAAGAAAAACTAGAGTTCCAATTATAATAATATATGTTATTGTCATACTACCACCTCTATATGATAGAACCATTGTACCAAATTGCTGACATAAAGTCTATGAAAATACATAAAAAGTGCAGATTATGAGCTACAGTTTAAGTGCTAAACTGTAACTCTGCTAAAGTTAAACTTTAGTTAAGGTAGATTATGGTTTTAAAGCATGTTATAATACTAATCATTTAGAGGTGATTAATATGGAAAGCTTAATGATAGATATGGATGATGTAATAGTAAGAGGTGGTTTCTTGTATCTTATTAACGAATATTTAGGAACAAGTTATATAGAAGAAGATATTAAAGGTTATTATATGCAGGACATGATTCCAGAAGAAGCAAAAGCAGATTTTTGGAATTGGTTTTTTTCTGGTAAAAATATGTATGATCATTGTGAAATGCTGCCAAATGCTTATGAAGTAATTGAAGAATTAAACAAAGTATATAAAATATGTATTAGTACGGCTTATATCTTTCCTGAAAGGCCAAGAGAATCAGGGAAAGTATTAATTCAGAAATTTAATTATTTAATGGATAACTTGCCATTCTTAACACCACAAAATTATGCTTTTATTATGGATAAATCATTAATAAATTGTAAAATCAAAATAGATGATAGAATTGATAATTTAGCTATTGCTGAAAGAAAATTAATGTTTACAGCTTACCATAACAAAGATATTGAAAATAAATTTTTACAACAACGAGGAGTTGACAGAGCTAACGATTGGCTTGATGTCAAAAAAATATTGTTAAAAAAATGATTCTTTTTAAGATGGAGTTATTGTTTCTAATCTTTCATCAAAAACAACTTCAGCACCTGTTGGCTCAGTACCTTTAATAAAATACATAACCTTTTTTCTAGGAGAACTTTCTGTCACTGGTTTTCCTGTAATAGGATCCACTAAGACAGCAGTTATATTAGAGGGAATATCATACCAACTATCTTCTTTATCTTTTTCGTATGATTCAATTGATTGATACCAAATATTTCCTACATATTTATATTCTTCTTGTACTAAATCACGATTATCATCATAACCAACCCATACAGAAGTAAGAATATCTTTATTATATCCAATATACCAATTATCTGTATTTGTAGTACCACTCTTTATCGCATATTTGTGAGTTAATTTTGGTGCTAAAGCAAGAGCAGTAGGTTGATTATAATCAATATAATCTTTATCATAAGTCGCAGTTAGTAAATTATTTAAAATAAAGGTTAAACTCTTATTTAGAACTTGAATTTTATCATCTTTTCTTTCATATAAAACATTACCATTTTGATCCTCTACCTTTTTTATGAAATGAGGTGTTACTTTACTACCTTCATTAGCAAAAGCAGAGTAAGCTGCGGACATTTCCAAGATACTGATCTCTTTTGTCCCTAGAGGAAGAGAAGGAATTGCTTCTAAGTTCGCAGTAATACCAACTCTTTTAGAAATATCAATTAATGCGGATTCACCTAAAAACATATGAGTTTTTACAGCGTAAATATTTTCAGAATAAGCAATTGCAGTTCCCATTGAAATGGCCTTATGACCATAAGTATTATTATAATTTTTTGGAGAATATGCATCTGCTTGATTAAATGTAAAAGTTGTCTCTTCACTAGTAAAACTTGTACTAGAAGTAAATCCATTTTCTAAAGCCGCATAGTATAAAAGAGGTTTCATGGTAGATCCTACTTGTCTTTTTGAATCAATTGCTCTGTTATATTCAGATTTATTGTAGTTTTTACCACCCATAAGTGCAATAATTCCACCAGTATTGGGATTCATCATTGTTACGGAAACTTCTAATTCACTATCCTCAGGAATTATTTTATTTATCGTCTCTTCTAAATTTTTTTGAGCATTTAAATCCAGATTAGTATAGACCTTAAGACCATTGGTTTGAATATAAGAACTAGGAATACCAGGTAGAGTCTCTAATTCTTGCAGTACTGCATCTTTATAATACATACGTGATGATAATTCATCACTATTTTTTTGTCCAATATATTCAAGAGGTTGATTATATGCCTCCTCTTTTTCTTCCTCAGTAATCAAGTTATTGTTCATCATAGCATTTAATATAACAAGCTGTCTTTTTTTCGCAGCTTCCTCGTTTACTAACGGAGAAAAATTAGAAGGAGACTTAGGAATTCCTGTTAACATAGAAGCTTCCGCAAGATTTAATTCAGATGAACTTTTATTAAAATAGAACTTACTAGCATTTTCAATTCCATAATTCGCATGACCATAATTAATCGTATTTAAATAACCTTCTAAGAGTTCATCTTTTGAATAATGAGCTTCTAATTCGATCGTATACCACATTTCATCCCATTTTCTTTGCCAAGTCTTATCAAAGTTTAAGAACAAGTTTCTGGCGTATTGCTGTGTAATGGTAGATGCACCTTGTGATGTTGTTCTTGTTGTTATATTGGTATAACCTGCTTTTGCAATTCTTAAATAGTCAAAACCTTTATGCTTATAAAAGTTCTTATCCTCAATCGCTAAAGTCGCATCCTTAACATAAGTAGATATCTCATCAAGAGAAATCCATTCATCTCTTCCATTTCCTTGGAAAAATAGATTCTTATCTTGATCAAATAAAGCAAAACTATTAGCATTTTTAATCTCTAACTTCGGTAAAAACATTTTTGCATAAAAATAAACACCTTGATGAACTAAAAAACCAAGAATAAGTAGTAAACAAGATATTTTAAATATTTTTTTAAAACGCTTCATGTTATTACCACCTTTCTAATGTTAGTATTACAAATGATTAGAAAATTTATGTATGAAATTTATTAAAGCTATGTTATAATCATCAGTAGAAATTACCAGAGGAAGTGTATATGTGATAACAACAAAAATAAAGGCAATTTTAAAGAATAATAATATAGAACATAAAACTGAAACAACCGCATATTTAAATACAGATGGAGATACATTGTATTATGTTGAATCTGATTCAGAAAAAACAGTTGTAGAGGTTGATTTTATTAACAAGATACTTAGAAGAGACAATAAAAAGCTGTTTTTAGAATATCGTTTTGACTTAGATAAAGAAACAGAATCTATTATTGTTGATAAGGAATTAGATCAAACATTAACAATTTTAATTAAAACAAATAAATTTGAGATAACAGAAAAAGATATAATAATTGAGTATGAAATTGAAGGAGATAATTTCATATACTCTTTAAGAAAGGAGGACTAATATGAGTATCATTAAAACAGTAGAACAAGAATTATTAAAAATGATAAATGAATTAGGATATGACTTAGAAAAAGTAACTTTAATGGTATCAGGGAGAAAAGAACTAGGAGATTATCAAATCAATGATGCTATGCAATTAGCGAAAAAACATGGTAAAAATCCTAGAGAGATTGCAACTGATATTGTTACCGTTTTAGAAAAAGACAATCGTTTTACAAATGTTAATATCGCAGGACCTGGTTTTATTAACTTATCATTAAGTGAAGAGTTCTTAGTAGATAGTATGAACCAAATAAATGAAGATATTTATTCTAACATTGATAAAGTAGAACCAAAGAAGATCATGATGGATTATGGTGGAGCAAATATAGCCAAAACACTTCATGTAGGACATATAAGATCTGCAAATATTGGAGAAGCCTTAAAAAGACTCGCAAAAGCACTTGGACATGAAGTAATCGCGGATGTTCACTTTGGAGATATTGGAAGACAATCAGGAATGGTAATCTATGAAATTAAAGAAAGATATCCAGATTTAGAATTCTTTAATGAAAATTATGAAGGTGACTATAACACATTAGAATTATCAATCACAGAAGCTGATTTAGAAGAAATTTATCCTATGGCTAGTATAAAAGCCAAAGAAGATGAAAATGTAATGGAACAAGTTGTGACAATTACAAAAGATTTAGAAGAAGGACATAAAGGATATAGTGCTTTATGGAATAAAATAAAAGAATTATCAATTAAAGATATCAGTAAAGTATATGATAGATTAAATACAGAGTTTGATTTATTAGAAGGAGAAATGGATTGTTATCCATATATTCCAAAAATGCTTGAATATTTTGAAAAAAATAATTATTTAAGAGAAAGTGAAGGGGCAAAAGTGATTGATGTCATAAGAGAAGATGACAATAGCCCAATGCCACCACTAATTATAATAAAATCGAATGGTGCGACAGTATATGGAACTAGAGATTTAGCTACTATCTACTCACGTCAAGAAAGATTTAAACCAGATGAATATTGGTATGTAACAGATATTAGACAATCATTATATTTTGAACAAGTATTTAGGGCGGCTCATAAAACAAAATTAGTAAGTAATGATACAATCTTTGAATTCTTAGGATTTGGAACAATGAACGGTAGTGATGGAAAACCATTTAAAACCAGAGATGGTGGAGTTATGTCACTAAAAGAATTAATCTCACTTGTAAAAGAAGAAACAAATAAAAGAATTAATACTGATATTGTCGCAGAAGATAAACGTGAAGAAACTGCAGAAATTATTGCCATATCAACATTAAAATATGCAGATTTAATTCCTTTTAGAGGAACGGATTATATCTTTGATATCTCAAAGTTCGCAGAATTAGAAGGAAAAACTGCTCCATATTTACTATATTCAACAGTAAGAATGAAGTCTCTTTTAGAAAAAAGTAAAGAATTAAAGCAAGAGAACTTTATCAAAATAAATAATACAGATGATAGAGAAGTATTATTAACTCTATTACAACTATCAACCATACTAAATAAATCATTAGAAACAAAGTCATTAAATGACATTGCAGACTATGTATATAGATTAACTAGTGCATATAATAAATTTTACGCAGGAAATAGAATACTTACTTGTGAAGATAAGGAATTACAAGAAAGTTGGTTGGTTTTAACAAAAGTAGTATATACTACAAATAATCTACTTTTAGATATCTTAGGAATGAAAGTTCCAGAAAAAATGTAAAAACAGTTGTACTCTGAAGAAATATATGATATAAGTTTTATGAGTATAAATGAACAAAAAATTGACTTGTGCATAAAAGATACTAAAGTTATTAAGATGTAGGAGGATGTTATGAGTATGAAAAATATAAAAAAAGAAGATATAGAATTGTTATCAAATAAGGAGATAACTTATCTATTATTAGAAAACAGCAAAAAAGGAATAACTACGGCAGATTTATTTAAAAAGATAATAGAGTTAAAAGAATTACCAGAATCAGAGTTTGAATCTAAAGTTGGTGATTATTATATGGCTTTATCAACAGATAAAAAATTTGTTATGTTAGAAGATGGAAAATGGGATTTAAGAAACCGTCATACTTCTGATAAAGTCGCAAAAGTATCTGATGAAGAAGATAATGATGAAGAAGAAGAAATCGATGAAATCGAAAAAGAAGATGAAGAAGAAATCGATGAAGACTCTTATGAAGATACAGATGATAATGAAGATTATGTTGATGCTGGAGAAGATTTAAAAGATTTAGTAGTAATTGACGAAGATGAATTAGAATTAGAAGAATAAAAAAATAAAGCTACAAGATTGTCTTGTAACTTTTTCTTTTAAAATTTCTTTAATAATGCCTCTGAACCTGTCACAATATCCTTATAAGTTTGTTCAAAGTCTCTTGTATACCAAGGATCACTGATATCCCTTCTTAAAGTTGTAATATCAAGAAAACGGAATACTTTATGTTCTCTATCTCCGTTAAATATTTTTATCATATTTTGTACATTCATCATATCCATTCCAATAAAATAATCGAAAGAATCATAATCTTCTTTTTTTAAGGGAGTAGATTTATGAAGAGTAAAAGGGATTCCTTTTTCCGATAGTTTCTCTTTTGTAAGGTAATACATGTCATTACCTTTTTCATTGCTACTAGTACCCCTAGATTCTATAATGAATTCCTTCATTAAACCATTTTTATTAACTAAATCTTTGAACACAAATTCTGCCATTGGAGAACGACAAATATTCCCTAAACATACAAAACAAATTTTTTTCATAAATATCCTCTTCTTTCTTATTTGTAATAAACATATTTATATCATATCGAAAAACTGATAAAATATAAATACTTAATACCGATCCCGTAAATAATATAATTAGGAGGTGGAACATGAGTAATAAAATTAATCATCCATTTGATGCAGTTTATGATAAAGGTTCTAAAATTTTATTATTAGGTACAATTGCTAGTGAAAAATCAAGAGAGTTAGGTTTTCCTTATGCAAACCCTTATAATCGATTTTGGAAGGTAATGAAAGAACTATTTAAAGAAGAGATAACGGACTATAAGAAATTTCTTCTTGATCATCATATTGCACTGTGGGATGTAATAAAAAGTTGTGATATCAAAGGCTCAAGTGATGCAAGTATTAAAAATGTTGAGGTAAATGAAGTCTGGGAAGTGATTGAAAATAGTGATATCACTCAGGTCTTTACTACCGGGAAAAAAGCATATCAACTCTATCAAACATATTTATTTCCTAAAACAGGAAGAAAAGCAATATCTCTTCCGTCGACATCCCCAGCGAATGCAGTAAAAAGTTTAGAGGATTTAATAGAAGATTATAGTATAATATTAAACTATTTATAATAAGCAAAGAGAGCAATATATTTATTGTTCTCTTTGATAGAATTGTTTTAAGATTCCTCTAGTTAAATAATCTGCCATCATAATAATTTCTTGTTCCACTCTATCAAATGTTTCAATTTCTTTGACATGATCTTTTTGGAACCGATTTATAACTTCTTCTTTTGTTAAATCTAAATGAGTATGTAACATACTTCTCAATAATTCTTTATCATAATGAGGATTAATACTAGAGAACGCTACTGCAATATCGTCTGCATTTTGATACCATGCAGTATTTAAAGTATCAATCTCAGTTGTATTATTATCAACAATCGCATGTACAAGCTTCGCAGCAATTACAAGATGTTCTGTGATTAATTTTGCAATAGTACTGGCAACATCACTGCCATAGTAAGGTCTATAGATATCTGCTAAATCATCTGCGTTTCTAAGTAATCGTTTTGTAGTAGCATCTTCATCACCTAGACGTTCCATAATACTAACAATTAGCAATCTAGTCCAAAAAACATGTTGTTCCCAAACCTGTCTCATACGTTCATGAAGTTTATTATCAATCATAAAATGATCTTCTACAATAGGTAAATATATATAAGAACCTACAAGTAAGTTTTGTGGATTTATTCCTGGGTTATTATCTAATATACTATCAACACTGATATTATGCTTTTTTGCAATCTCATACAAATTGTCTCCTCTTTGAATTTGATAACTCAATTTTATCCCTTCTTTCTATTATAAGTTATGCCTTTTGCTTAATTCTGTTAATATAAACAAAAGTGTTATTTTTACGTCACTTATGATATATTATAGAAACAGGAGGTAATATTAATGGTAGAACAAAAATATATTTTAGAAGAATTATATGAAGAATTTTTTGAAAAAGGAATGTTTCAAGAAGGTAGAGATGAAGAAAAATTAAATGGACTTGTTTTTATCTTACAAAGAGCAGGTATAGAATTAGGTTATGATTTTTATTATGATAAAGAAAAAAATCAAATTGTAAGTGATCAAGTAAATAAAAATATGTCTTTAGAAGTCGAAGACGAACAGATTGATGAAATCGATATACCAGAATTAAATAATGAAGTAATCTCTATACTGGATTATATTAAATCTATAAATCCAAAAAGAAAAGCAAGAAACCATGAAGGTTGGATTTTAAAATTACTTGAAGTCGCAAAAGTATATGATTTTAATGAACGAAAGAATCAATCAGAAATAAGGGAATACGAAGGAAGAGTTTATTTTGATTTAATAAGAAAACGTTATTTTGATGATCCTGAATTCAAGGTAATGATTAGTCCAACAGAATTATGTGAATATGTTACTAATAATATAGAATTTCTTCAAATGGAAACAATAGATACAGCCGAAAAAATACGAAAACTCTGCATAATAAAAGGAAAAGTGAGTGCTATAGAATTCAAAGAGATACAATTAGATTATGATATTGACATTGAATATGAATTAATAGATAAAGATGGATCCTTCAATCAATGGCATGCAAAAATTCCATCTCCATTTTATAGAAAATTAAAAGATGCAGAAAACAATAGTATTGAAAGAGAAGATATAAAAACAAAAATTAAAGCATTGAATGAAAAATAATCAAAACTAATACTTTTGGTTTTTTTAAGTTTATGTTATAATTACTAGTGACTTGTGAGGAGGTTATAATTATGATAGAAAGATTAGACTCTTTATTAAACAGATATCAAGAATTAGAAACAGAATTAACGAAACCAGAAATATTAAGTGATATAGGTAAAACAAGAGAATTATCAAAGGAAATGTCGGAGTTAGAAGAGACTGCTGTTTGTTATAAAAATTATAAAAGAGTAATATCAGAAATTGAAGATGCGAAAGAGATGACAAAAGATCCAGAATTAGGAGAAATGGCAAAAGAGGAATTAAAAGCTTTAGAAGAAGAAAAGATAGCTTTAGATAGTGAACTAGAAATATTATTGATTCCAAAAGACCCAAATGATGGAAAAAATGTTGTAATTGAGATTAGAGGAGCAGCAGGTGGAGATGAAGCAAATATCTTCGCAGGAGATTTATTTCGTATGTATACAAGATATGCAGAAAAAGAAGGATTTACATGCCAAACAATCAATGCTCTTGATGGTACTGCAGGAGGATTCAGTCAAATTGAATTCATAATCAAAGGACAAAGAGTTTATTCAAAATTAAAATATGAAAGTGGATCTCATCGTGTACAAAGAGTACCTGTAACAGAATCAAATGGTAGAATTCAAACATCAACTGCAACAGTACTTGTAATGCCAGAAGTAGATGATGATATTGAAATTGATATTAATCCAAGTGATTTGAAAATTGATATCTATAGATCAAGTGGAGCTGGTGGACAGAGTGTAAATACAACAGATTCTGCAGTAAGAATTACTCATTTACCAACTAATACAGTAGTAACTTGTCAAAATGAAAGAAGTCAAATTCAAAATAAAGAACAAGCAATGAAAGTACTTAAAGCTAGACTTTATGATTTAGAAATACAAAAAAAGGAAGAAGAATTAGGAGAACACAGAAATAAAATTGGAACTGGAGATCGTTCTGAAAAAATAAGAACTTATAATTATCCTCAAAACAGAGTAACTGATCATCGTATTGGATTTACTACAAAACAATTAGATCGTGTAATGGATGGAGATTTAAAAGAGATTGTTGAAGCATTAATAAGTGAAGATCAAAAAAGAAAATTAGAAGGCGAAGAATAATGTTAGTAGAAGATTTACTTCGTTATGGAAAAGCTCATTGCCATTCTGATTTAGCGAAAATATTACTTGCGGATATCCTAAATTTAAATCCATTAGAATTATTAAATTATTTAGATTTACTAGTAGAAGATGATAAGTGTGAACGTTATAAAAAATTAGTAATTGCTATATCTGAGGGAACACCTATTCAATATGCATTAGGTCATGTTAATTTTTATGGAAATGAATTTATCATCGATAATAGAGTATTAATACCAAGATTTGAAACAGAACAACTAGTGGAGCAAACAATTACTTATATTAATAAGTTTTTCCACACACCTGTGGATATAATTGATTTAGGATGTGGAAGTGGTATTATTGGACTTACTTTAGAAAAGAAAGTTTCCACAAAAACTGTGGATTTAATTGATATTAGTAAAGATGCATTAGAAATTACCCACAAAAACTGTGAAAAACTAAATTCAAAAGCAAATATTATAGAAAGTAATATGTTTGAGAATGTGGATAAAGAGTATGATGTAATTATAAGTAATCCACCATATATAAGAAATGAAGAAGAAATCGAAGAAATAGTAAAAAATAATGAGCCACATCTAGCGTTATATGCAGGAGAAGATGGGCTAGATTGTTATAGGACAATATTAAGTACTGTGAAAAATCATATGAAAGAAAAATGTATCATTGCTTTTGAAATAGGAGAACTTCAAGGAGATGCAGTAAAAAGTCTAGCGTTTCAATACCTTGATAATATTAGAGTAGAAGTAAAAGAAGATCTCGCTGGAAAGACAAGAATGGTATTTATTTTTAAAAATTG
>Ga0123353_10006480_pt1 | contig 15585 bp, 9 predicted proteins | sample TergutLab28metaG_3_FD_92763 | JGI IMG/M metagenome (GOLD analysis project Ga0123353, IMG submission 92763) | Labiotermes labralis P3 segment gut microbial communities from Petit-Saut dam, French Guiana - Lab288 P3 | ecosystem: Host-associated > Arthropoda: Insects > Digestive system > Gut ... | reverse complement strand
GTCCAGCAGCAGGACGGCCGGCCGGTCGATCAGGGCCCGGGCCAGCGCCACCCGTTGCCGCTGGCCTCCGGACAACTGCGCGGGGCGGCGCCGGCCGTGCCCTTCCAGCCGCACCAAGGCCAGTGCGCTCCGCACCCGTTCGGCGCGTTCGGCCCGGGGAGTCCCCCGCACCTTCAGCGCGTAGCCGACGTTCTGCTCCACCGTCATGTGCGGGAAGAGGGCGTAGTCCTGGAAGACGGTGTGCACGTCGCGCTCGTACGGGGCCAGACCTGTCACGTCCTGGCCGGCCAGTTCGACGCTGCCGTCGGTGGGTTCCTCGAAGCCGGCGATCAGCCGCAGCGTGGTGGTCTTGCCGGAGCCGGAGGGGCCGAGCAGGGAGAAGAACTCGCCATGACGCACCTCAAGGTCGATCCCGGCCAGGGCTTCGGTCCCGCTGTAGGACTTGCGCAGGCCGCGCAGGCGGACGGCTGCTCCGGTATCGGCCACGGGAGACCTCCCTCCGGTGCCAACTCCTGTGACACCCCAGCGACTTGCCCACTCGGAGGCGCATGTATGCGGGAATTCCTGCGAGGTGGCCGCTCGGGTTCCCTCGGCGTGGGCCACCGGAAGTGCACTGTGCGTCAAGGCCAGTGCGCTGGCTGCTCATGACGGAGCCGGTGCCCGACGGCAGGATGATGGTGCGCTCCGGGCAACGGCACGGGGCTTCCGTGCTGGTGGCGCCGGGCTCTTGCGCGGCATGAAGGGCGGGGGCGGTTCGCTGAGGGGCCGCGGGGTGCGGCGGAGCGGAAGCCCGCGAAGTGGCTCACATCGACGAAGGAGAGACCACATGATCGTTTCACTCTTGGGAATGCGCCGCCGGGTGGTCGCCTCTGCCGCCGCCGTGGTGTGCCTGGGTGGGCTGGCCGCCGGGCTGGCGCCCGCGGCGCACGCTGCCACCGTCGAAGGGGCACGCTCCTACGCCCCGGTGGGAGCCGCCGCCTTCACATGCGGCTACTACTCCGGCAACGCCCTGACCGTCCGAGGTGACCTCGGCCCCCGGGTCCGGGAGGTGCAGTGCCTGCTGGGCATCACGGTCGACGGCCAGTTCGGCCCGATCACGGAGAGCACCGTCAGGCAGTTCCAGTCCTGGTACGGCCATGGCCTGGCCGTGGACGGCAAGGTCGGAGTACACACGTGGGCCGCGTTGCGCGAAGTGGCCGGCGGCATCCACGGGTAGAGGCACGGCACCGGCACCGGCACCGGCAACACGCGGCCGGGCCCGGGCGGGTGGGGAGCGCCGGGCCCGGCGTCCGGTGCCGTGGGTGACCGTCGTGCCGGCAGGCACTGCCGGCACGACGGTCGTCGAGCGCCCCTGAGCGTCGCGCCGACGCGAGCGGGGTCAGGGCGCGGATGGGTCAGGGGCGCCGCGGGTCAGGGGCGCGGCGCGGCCGTGGAGCCGCGGACCACCAGCGCGGTGGGCACCAGGATCGGCTCCGGGGCCGGCTCTCCGTCGAGGATGCGCCGCAGCGCTTCGATGACCGCGGCGCCCATCGCGTCGGTGTCCTGACGCACCGTGGTCAGCGTCGGCCGGACCATGGTGCCCAGTTGCAGGTCGTCGAAGCCGACCACGGAGACGTCCTCGGGGACCCGCAGCCCGTGGTCGGCGAGCGCGGCGATGACGTTGATGGCCATGACGTCGCTGCCGGCCAGGACCGCGGTGAACGGCGCACCGGACCGCAGCAGCCGCACCGTCGCCTGGTACGCGGCGTCGGGCGTCCACTCGGCTTCGAGGACCAGCCGGGGGTCCTCCAGGACGCCGGCCGCCGACAGGGCGGCGCGGGCACCGGTGTTGCGGCCCTGGCCGGCCATCGGGTCGGCGGCCTTGGAGATCCGTGCGATGCGCCGGTGGCCCAGGGCGAGCAGGTGCTCGGTGGCCTGCCGGGCGCCGTCGGCGTTGTCGGAGGTGACCGAGGTGGCCTTCGGACCGCGGCCGAACATGTCCACGAACACGGTGGGGAACTGCGCCTCCAGCAGCGCCCGGGTGCGCGGGTCGTCGAAGTTCCGGGCCATCACCACCACCCCGGCGGCCCGGCGCGAGCGCAGCCGGCGCAGGTAGCCGCCGGCGTCGTCCTGCGGGCGTGAGGGCATCAGCAGGTCGTACCCCGCGGCGGTGGCGTGCGCCTCGATGGCCCGCAGCAGTCCGATGTAGAAGTACGACTCCGGCTCCACCAGCTGCGACAGTGCCCAGGAGGTGCCGCCGAAGGCGTCCAGGGCGATCGTCGTGGACCGCGCGCCGGCCAGGCCGGCGGCCGCCGAGTCCGGCTCGTAGCCGAGCTCGTCGATGATCTCCAGGACCCGTTGCCGGGTGCCCGGGGCCACGGGCCGCCGCGCCGACAGGACATGCGAGACGGTGGTGAGGCTCACCCCCGCGCGCTCGGCGACCTCGGCGATCGTGACGCGTCCACGGCGCATTGCCACCCTGGCTCCCCTCTCCCCGGTGTGTCACCACCGCTCCAAAGCGTATTGCATCCCCGGCGGTCGGCAGGGTTGACAATCCCATCACCCGGCGGAAAGCTTCCAGCAACGTTTCATGCAAAGCGCTTTGTGTCACGGGTTCCCGGGAGGGGCTGCGTGAAAGCCGCCCCTCCCGGGGCGGGCACGGCCCCATCCCATCTGCACCATGACGTCCGCACCATGACGTCCGCACGATCCCGTCCGCACCATGACGTCCGCACCGCCGCCGACGCCGACCCGCACGCCGACCGCGTCGCACCGGCCCGGCTCACGCACCTCCGCGCCTGCGCCGCCGAACTCCGCCTGGACGGCCCCGGGTTCGACGGCCTCCCCGACCGCACCGCCCCCGGTCCCGGTGGGCGATGACGTCCGAAAGGAGTTCCACGACATGGTCCAGCGCCGAACGGTCCTCAAGGCCATGGGCGGTGTCGCCGCCGCCTCCGCGTTGTCCCTCGGGGGCCTCGCCCCGCAGCGCGCCGCGGCGAGCACCACCCTCACCGCCTGGGGCGTCTGCGGGCACCCGCCGATGATCGACGACACGTCCTACCCGGCCGGCGGGATCGACGACCAGATCGCCCTCGCAGCCGAACTGGGCGTCTCCTACTACCGGGTGGACTTCCTACTCCCCACCGCCGGCAGCGCGTCGACCGACTGGAGCTGGTACGACGCGGCGGTCTCCGCCGCCCACGCGCACGGGGTCGGCCTGATCGCCATCCTCACCGTCCCCGACTCCGTCGCGAACGCCGACAACGGGTGGCTGCAGGACCAGGTGTCCATGCTGGTCACCCGCTACGCCGGACAGATCCCGCTGTACCAGATCCAGAACGAGATGGACGGGGTCTGCATCAACTCCGCCGGCGTCGACGGCTCCTCCATCAACGACTACAACCCCGATGTCTACGGCCCGGTCCGCGACCGGATGGCCGCTCTCGGGGCGGGCGTGCGCGCCTCCGACTCGCAGGCCGGCCGTCTCGTCAACATCACCTGGAAGCACACCGGGTTCCTCCAGCTGCTCAACAACGACGGCCTGGAGTACGAGGTGAACGGCCTCGACTGGTACTGGGGCACGGACGACATGCTGGGCGTCCTCGAAGTGATCAACCGCTTCCCGCAGAACGAGATCCTGCTCACCGAACTGGACATCGCCGGTGGCACCTCCTCGGCCACCGAGCAGGAGCAGGCCGACTACATCGGCACGGCGCTCCAGGCGCTGACGGCCTCGGCGCCCGACAAGGTGCACGGCGTCTGCGTCTACGAGCTGTTCGACCAGCCGGCCTGGGCGGACTCCCAGGCGCACTACGGCCTGGTGAACGTCAACGCCGACGGCACCTGGGGCGCCCGCAAGCAGGCTTTCACCCGCTACCAGCAGGCCATCGCGGGCGGCTGAGGCCCCACATCCGGAACCCGTCCGACCAGCCCCGACCCACACATACGGAGAACACCGTGAAGCGCAGATCCTTCCTCGCCGCTTCAGCGGCGATGGCGAGCACCGTCACCGTCACGGGCCTCGGTCTCGGCGCTCGACCGGCCGCCGCGGCCGGCGGAACGGCACCGGGCGCAGCCCCGGCCGCGTCGAACGTCTTCATCGAACCGGCCAAGCCGCAGCTGACCGTTCCGCACGCCCAGCCCGGCGACAGGATCGCGGTGACGGTCTCGGTGCCGGGCGGCGACCCGGTCTGGTCGGGGTCCCTGACCGCCGACGCGGCCGGCCGCGCCCGGATCACCGTGCCGGTCGGCCGCGGCTACTACACCGCCGCCTACCAACTGACCCGCGCGTCCGGCACGGTGACCGCCACCGACACCTTCTGCGTCCTCGGCGCGATCGCCGCGACCGTCCCCGGGCTCGGGGTCAACACCCACTTCGGCTTCGGCCCCGATCCGTGGGACCCGACGGTCCTCAGCCCGCTGATCGCCGCGGCGGGCATCGCCACCGTGCGCGACACCGAGGAGTGGTGGGGGGCCGAACCGACCAAGGGGACCTACGACTTCTCGCTCTACCGCCAGTACCGCGCGTCGCTCGTCGCCAACGGCCTGACGGACCTTCCGGTCCTCAGTTTCAACAACGCCCATTACGACGGCGGCGCGACACCGTACACGGACGCGGGCCGGGCGGGCTTCGCCCAGTACGCGGTCGAACTCGTCAAGCAGAACCCGCAGGTGGCCGCGGTCGAGGTCTTCAACGAGTTCAACATTCCGACCTTCGGGGCCCGCGGCGGCAGCCCCGCGAACTGCCAACCGGACTACTACTTCCTGCTGTTGCAGGCGACCGTCACCGAACTGCGCAAGCACTACCCCCACTTGCGGTACGTCGCACCGGCCAGCTCCGGCGTCCCGATCGACTGGCTGAAGGCGGTCTTCGACCTCGGCGGACTCGACTACGTCGACGCGGTGTCCGTGCACCCGTACTGCTACCCGGCGGCACCCGACCAACTGGCCCAGCAGCTCCGGCAGGTCGACGCGCTCGTCCGCTCCTACGGGGTGCGGCGCGACCTCTGGATCTCCGAGCTGGGCTGGACCGACGCCACGACCCAGCGGTCGGTGGACGCCCGCACCCAGGCGGCGTACGCCGTCCAGAGCGCGGCAACCGCCTACGCGACCGGGGTGCGGGACTTCTTCTGGTACGACTTCATGGACGACGGCACCGACTCCGCTGAGCAGGAACAGAACTTCGGCATGGTGCGGATGGTCTCGGGCGGGTCGACCCGGCCCAAGCCCGCGTACGCGGCGTACGCCAACCTGGCGCGGCAGCTCACCGTCGCGGCGACGCCGTCCGGCCCGGCCGGGCTGACGCGCGACGCGCCGGCAGACGGCGTCACGCGGGTGATGATCCCGGGCCGGCCCGGGACGACCTGGATGCTGTGGGCAGCCGCCCCGACGCCGTTCGCGGTCACGGTCGCCGGTACCGCGATCCTCACCGACACCTACGGCGCCGCGGTCCGGGTCTCCGGCGCGCCCGGCGCCGGCACGTTCTCGCTCACCCTCGGCCCCGAGCCGGTGTACCTCGCGTCGCCGCGGCCCCTGGCGGTCGCGGGCTCGGTGCGGCACCGGCTGACGGCCCATGAGGCCAAGCGGGGCGAGGACCTCAAGGCGACCTGGCTCGTCGACAACACCGGCGGCGACCGCCCGGTCACGGCGAAGCTGCGGAGCGGCGGCAGGATCGTCGCCACGGCCGTGGCAGCGGCAGGCGCCAGGTCCAGCACCGAGGTCGTCCTCGGCACCGCGGAGGCAGCGGGCCGGCGCACCGTGCACGCATCCGTCACCGAGGACGACGGGGTCGTCGCCCTGCTGGCGGCGGAGTACCTGGTCGCGGAGCCGCTGACCTTGTCGGTGCTGCACGTGCTGAAGGACGGTCAGGACGCGCTGCGCGTCCGGCTGGCGAACTCCGGCAGCACCGCACAGGACGTGCCGTCACTGGCGTGGGCCGTCGGGCCGGTCCGCGGTTCGGAGTCGGACCTCACGATCGCGGCCGGCGCCGTCGACGAGCGCTTCGTCCCGCTGGCCGGGCTCACCGCCAGGGCGCCGTACGAGGTCGAGGCGACCATGGGAGACGGCGCCCAGCTGACCTCCACGGGCGACGTCGTGGTGGTCGCGGCGTCCGACCTGCGGCACGTCCCGCGGCGCACCGTCACCGTCGACGGCGTCAACGAACTGGCCGGCTCGCCCCGCACCGGGACGTCGAGCGAGGGAACGGTGGTGATGACGGGTTACCAGGGCGCGCAGGACCTGTCGTTCGACTTCTGGCTCAGCCATGACGCGGACCGCTTCTACCTGACGGTCGCCGCCACCGACGACGTCCACAACGGGTCGGCGATCGGCGACCAGATCTGGCAGAACGACTCGCTGCAGTTCGCCGTCGGCGCCGGCACTCCGGGCGAGGCGCAGACCTGGAACGAGATCGGCGCCTCCCTCGTCGGCGGCGCGGTCTCCACCTGGCGCTGGTCCGGCCCGTCGACCGGAGCGCTGCTCGCAGGCGACGCGGCCGTCGTACGCAGCGGCACGACGACCACCTACGAGGTCGGCATCGCCTGGAGCGACCTGGGCATCGACCCGTCGGGCGGCCTGATCAGCTTCTCCATGCTGGTCAACGACAACGACGGCCAGGGCCGCAAGGGGTACGTCGAGTGGGCCTCCGGCATCGGCGACGCCAAGGATTCGGCGCTCTTCAACGGCTTCGTGCTCGACGCGTGAGCGGGCCCCACTTCGCGGTCCTCCAGGGGCTGTTGCCGCGGACCGCGCCCTGTTCCACAGGGTTGACCCGACGCCCTTGACCGTCGCACGCGCCTCCCAGGCCGGTGCCGCAGCAGGTTGCGGCACCGGCCGGCCACTCCCCCGGCCGCGCCGCACATCAGTGCGCCGCGCCCTCCCAACCGTCGCCGCAGGGGCCCCCGCCGGTGCTCTCGTCGATGTGGACCTCGCGGCCGAGGGGGTCGACGAGTGGCTGGTAGTAGCGGGAGATCTCGACGCTGGCCCGCGGGACGTAGTGGAAGATCAGGGACCGGCGGAAGCGGTCCGAGGTGGTGTTGGGCAGGGATCCGTGCACGGTGCTGCCGTGGAAGAACAGCACGTCCCCGGGCCGCAGTTCGCTCTGCACGACAGGCAGGCCGTCGGGCGGGCGGACCAGGCCGTCGCTGAAGGACTCGGCCCGGTCCGCGGACTCCGGGCACGCGATCTCCATGGTGTGGCTGCCCGGGACCACCTTCAGCCCGCCGTTGGCGGCGTCGCACCGGTCGACGGCGATCCACGCGGCCAGGCAGGTCTCCGGGTGCGCGCGAAGGAAGTAGTTGTCCTGGTGCATGGCCTGGCCGCGCGCCGACGGGGGCTTGAAGTAGAACATCGACTGGGCGCCGTACGCGGGCCCGATGAGCGTGGTGACCACGTCGAGCAGACGCCGGTCCGTCATCAGCCGGCGGGCGATCCGCCCGACGTCGAGGTCGGTCCGCCGATGCGGCTGCATGAAGCGCGGGTAGCGGGCCAGGACGTCGTCCGGAGCGACCCCGTCGTGTGCCCCGAGACCTGCGTGATCGCCGTCGACACGGGCCATGAACGCGGCGCGCACGTCGTCGATCTCGTTGCCGGGCAGAAGGCCGTCCACCTGGACGACACCGTCACGGTCAAAGCGGTCACGCAGCACGGTGCCGTCCTCGGCTGCGGCCGACAGAGCAGTTGCTGTCATGCCTTCATCCTCGTGCCGGGCGGACGGGACGGGTATGGATCAACCCCTCGCTCCCATGGAGGATCCTGCCGCCATGCCCCACCCTCACTCCGCGCCCCGGGCACCCGTCGTCACGCGCGCGGCGCCGGCCGAGCCGGTGATCGCGGGCAGGCTGGACGGTCAGGGCCTCGCGTACCGGACGGTCCGCCCGGGCGGCACGGCCGACTGGCTGCTGCTGGTCACCGTCGAGGGCCGCGGCCGGCTGCGCCTGCCGGACGCTCCTGACGTGCTCGTCGGCCGGGGCCAGGTCGCCGTCATCGAGCCGCGTACCCCGCACGACTACGGCACCGACCACGAGGCCGGCCGGTGGTCGCTGCGCTGGGCGCACCTGCTCGCGCGCCCCGAGTGGCTCGTGCTGCTCGACTGGCCGTCATCGGCACCAGGTGTCCGGCGCGTCGACGTCGACGAGACGGTCGGTACCCGCATCGTGCAGGCACTCGACCGGGCGATCTCGGCACGCCACAGCGGACTGCGGCGCGACATGCCGTTCGCCGTGAACGCCGTCGAGGAAGCGCTGCTCTGGTGCGACACCGCCAACCCCCGCGAGACGGTCCTCGACCCCCGGCTGCGCACCGTCCTCGAATACGCCGGCAACCACCTCGAACTTCCCCACACCGTCGCGTCGCTGGCCCGCGTCGGCGGACTCTCCCCCTCCCGCCTCGCCCACCTGGCGGCGGAGCAGCTCGGCACGAGCCTGATGGCCCACGTGGACAACCGGCGCATGGAGCTGGCCCGTCTCCTGCTCACCCGCACCGACCTGCCGATCGCCCACGTCGCCCGCCAGGCCGGTTTCACCGACCCCCTCTACTTCTCCCGCCGCTTCCGCGCCGCCACGTCGATGCCGCCGTCCCGCTTCCGCACGCTGCACCGGGACGCGGAGGCGTAGCCGGCACGCACCGGCCGCAGCACGCAGCCTTGGGCAGGCTAGGCTCCCCCGGGGTGGAGGAGCCGCCCGGCCCACGCACCTCCACCTCTTCAGTGCGTCGTGGACGTCGGCGACTCCCTCGACCGCACGGGGCAGGCGCGCCGCCGCCGGGTGACGGGTGCGGGTGCGGGTGCGGGTGCGGGTGCTACCAGAGGACGCCGGGGGCCTCGCCGGCCGCGAGACGCCGTGCCGCGGCGACGCGGGTCAGGCCCGCCGGGTAGGGCAGGTCGGTGGCGAGTTCTTCCGCTCGTGCCAGGGACGCCTGCGCGGCACCGGCCTCGCCGAGCCCGAACAGGGCCGCGCCGAGGGCGATGTGGGCCTCCACCTCGGCCAGCCGCTCGCCCGTCCGGCCGGCCCGTGCGACCTCGGCGAGGGCCCGCCGGCGCGCGGACTCGGCCTGCCCGGAGAGCAGTTCGCCCCAGGCGACCAGCACCGGCGCGTCGTCCTCCGTCCCGTGCAGGACCGCCAGCGCCTCGTCCGGACGACCGGTGCGCAGGGCGAGTTCGGCGCGTCCTGCCCGTACCTCCTGGCCGGCCTGACGGTCGCGCGGGACCGCGGCGGCGGATCCGGCCCGGTGGAGGAGGTCGCCTGCCTCCTCGGTGGCGCCGGCGCGCAGGCGGATCCGCGCGAGGGTCGCCAGCGCGTACGGCAGGCACCAGGCGTCGTCCGGCTCCGCGCCCCGCACCGCGGCTTCCGCGAGGGTGGCGGCGGCACCGGACTCCCCCAGCAGCATGTGCAGTTCGGCGAGGTTGGCGCGCTCGAACGCGGCAGCGGTCGGGTCACCGGACCGCTCGGCGAGGGCGAGGGCGCGTTCCCCGGACGTGACGGCCTCGTGCAGTCGCCCGGCGCGACGCGCGTTCTCCCGCAGCGTCGACAGCGCCGCCACGATCACGGTCGGATCACCGGACCCCTCGGCCGGTGCCAGCGCCCGGTCGGCGGCCTCGCGGGCCTCCAGGAACCGGCCGGCCAGGGCCAGGCTGCGGGCCTGCACGACGTAGGAGCGGGCCTGGAGCCCCATGCCCGCCGGACCGGGTACCAGGCGGGCGGGTTCGAGCGCGCTCAGGGCCGACGTGTACGCCTGCTCGTACTGTCCGAGGACGCCCCGGACCAGCGACAGGGCGAGATGGTGGCGGGCGGCGGGGCCGGGCAGGGTGTCCGCGGTGGCGGGGCGGGACCGCAGGACCTCCCGGGCCTCCCGGGTATCCCCTGCCTTGGTCAGGTTGTCCGCGAGGTGCGCCGCCGCCAGGACCGTGTCGTCGTGTTCGCCCCGCCGCACGAACTCCGCGAGGGCGCGGCGCAGCACCTCGGCCGCCTGGCTGAAGTGGCCCATGCGGCTGAGGACTTCGCTGTGCGCCAGGCGGGCGTGGGCGGCGTCGACATCGAGCCGGGTGACCAGCTCGCGGTAGTACCGGTCGGCGGTGTCGTTCGCGTAGAGGGCCGCCGCGCGCTCCGCCGCGCGCCGCAGGTACTCGGCGGCCCGCGGGTCGTCGGCGCGCGTGAAGTGCGAGGCCAGCTCGTCGACGGCGTCGGGGCGGCGGCGCAGCACGGTCCGGGCGAACGCGGCGTGCAGCTGGCGGCGGCGTACCGCGGTGAGCCGGTCGTAGCAGGTGAGGCGGACGACCGGGTGGCGGAAGGCGACCCCGGCCTCGGGCCGGCCGTCCACGACGACCTGGCGTTCCTCGACGAGCGAGAACGAGATGGCCCGTTCCAGGGCGTCGGCGGCGGCCGCTCCGGCGACCGGCGGGTGCAGTCCGTGCTCGGCCACGTCCAGCAGTTCCGACAGCGCGGCCTCGCCGCCCGCCGCGGACAGCGCCTCGACGACCCGGCGCGTGTCCTGGTCGAGCCGTCCGAGCCGCTCGGCCACCAGTTGCCGCACGCCGTCGGGCGCCGCGGCGTCGGCGCCGGGTCCCGCGTGTCCGAGCCCGCGCGCCAGCTCGATGGCGAAGAGCGGGTTGCCGCGGGAGAGTTCCCACACCCGGGCCGGCAGGGCGACGGCCCGGGTGTCGTCGCCGGCCCCGGCGGCCGCACTCCCGCCGGGGTCGCGCCCGGAGTCCGGGTCACCGCCGGTTCCGGCGAGGGTGTCGGCCGCGACCGCGAGGCACGCCTCCCGGTCCAGCCGGCCGACCTCCAGCCGGACCGCGAGCCCGTGGCGCAGCAGCGCGGCCATGCCGGTCCGGCGGGGATCGCCCTCGGCCAGCTCCTCCTCCCGGCAGGTCGCCAGGAAGCGCAGCCGGGTCCCGGTGTCCGCCGTCCGGCGGGCGAGATGGTTCAGCAGCTGGAACGATCCGGTGTCGGCGGCGTGCAGATCGTCGAGGACCAGCAGCACCGGGTGGGCGGAGGCCAGTTCGCCGAGCAGGGCGGCGGTGCCGCGGAACAGCCGGTCGCGCTCCTCCTCCGGACTGCGTTCCGTGCCGTTCCCGGCTCGCCCCAGCGCCGGGAGGAACGCCGCCAGTTCGGGATGCTCGGCGCCGACGAGGGCGCGTTCGCCGGCGTCCCGGCCGGCGAGCCATCCGTTGAGCGCCTCGGCGAACGCCCCGTACGGGGTGTGGCCTTCCGCGTCGTGGCCGCCGCCCCACAGAACGGCGACCCCGGAGCCGGCGGCGCGGCGTGCGACCTCCCCCGCCAGCCGCGTCTTGCCGACGCCCGCCTCGCCGGTGAGGAGCCGCACCGGCGGTCCTCCTGCGGTGAGCAGCCGTGCCAGCAGGTCGTCCCGGCCGCGCAGCGGCGTTCCGAGCCGGCCCCGGAGCACGACGGGCAGCGCCGGTGCGGTGGACGGTGCGGATGCCATGGTCATCGGCCTGGCGGCGAGCGCGGCGCGGTGCAGCCGTTCCGTCTCGGGGCCGGGCCGGACGCCCAGTTCGGCGTCGAGTGCCTCCCGGCACACGTGGTACTGGCGTACCGCGCGTCGCCGCAGGCCCTGGCGGATGTACGCCTCGATGAGCACGCGATGAGCGAGTTCCTCGGCCGGGCTGGCCGCCAGCACCTGCTCGGCGGCGGTGGCCGCCTCCTGCACGGCGCCCTGCTCCAGGTGAGCGGCGGCGAGGGAGAGCAGCACTTCCTCGCGCAGCCGGGCCAGCATGTCCCGGCGCGGCTGCACCCAGGTGGCGTACCGGTCCTCCGGCAGCAACTCGCCACCGAACTCGGCCAGGGATGACGTGAGTTCGGCGGGTCCACCGGAGGCGAGGGCGGTGCGGGCCGCCGACTCGGCGTGGTCGGCGTCGATCCACACGGTGGCCGGGGCGAGCCGCAGCATCGCGCCGTCCGAGACCAGGTACGAGGAGGCGGTACGCGGGGGGAGTTCGGGTTCCAGAGCGCGCCGGGCGGCGTGCAGGGCGACCCGCAGGCTGCCGACCGCGGCCTGCGGCTCGGCCTCGGGCCAGCAGATCTCCATCGCCTGCTCGCGATGGAGTTCGTGTCCGGGAACGACGGCGAGCAGCTTCACCAGCGTCCGCGCGCTGGGCCGCGGCCACCGTTCGGAGAGCGCCGGCCCGCCGTCGCGTACGGCACGAAAACCACGGAAAAGGTACAGCCGCAGCAGGGGTGGGGTGCCCGGACCGTCTTCCGTGGTGTGCCGTGCGTTCATCAGGGCGCCCACTGTAATCGAGCGCCCCGTGGGCGTCCGGGCGGCCCAAGGGGTGGGCGCCCGGACGCTCGGCGGAGCGCGGACCACAACGGCGCCCCGGCATTCCCCTCCACTGCCATGAGCCCCGCACGCTCCGGTCGCTCCGGGCCGGTCCCCCGGGAAACCCGGCCCGGAGCGCGTCCTCATGAACCGCCGTCGCGGCGGCTCATGAGAGCTTGTACGTCGTCACGTTGTGGAGGTACTGGTTCGACAGCAGGTAGCCGCCGCCGATCATTTGCGCCATCTCGTTCACCCCCCGGTCGTCGAAGTTGAGCGTCACGACCTCGTCCACGCCGTCGCCGTCGAGGTCGCCTGCGACGAAGTTGCGGGAGCCGCCCTGGGCCAGCGTCTTGCCCAGGTAGTTCGGAAAGACCTTGTTCTCGAGCAGACCGGACGCCGGGTCCCAGAAGTAGACGCCGCCCTCGCTGCCGGTGATGTTGAGCTTGTGCCCGCCGGGACCGTTGATCCAGCCGATCGTGTGCGTCGGCGGGACCACGATGGATTCGGTGTCCGCGCCGTCGGCGCCGAAGGTGTAGACGGCTCCGAAGCCGGCTTCGATCAGCTTCCCGTCGGCCTCGGAGTAGTTGCCGTGCGTCCACAGGCCGCCGGTCACCGCGGTGTGCAGCACCTCGCCGGTGCGGCCGTCGCGGATCTCCACGACGTTGAACGGGGAGTAGGCGTCCGCGCCGGCCGCACCCGCGGGCGTCATGGCGATCCAGGTGTAGACGACGGCGTGGCCGTCCGCGTACGGGATGTTCGGCGAGGCGTAGACCGCGCCGTCCAGCAGCGCGCCGATGATGCCGTTCTGGGCGTTGGCCGGTGCGACCGGGTCACCCTCCCATCCCAAGGCACCGGTGGCGCCGGCGAGTTGGACGGCCTTGACGACCGGGTTCGCGATCTGGATGGCCTTGGCGCTGGCGTACTGGGTGTACACCTTGCCGTCGCTCACCGCCGGGTCGGCGAAGTAGACCGGTCCGGCGCTCGCGGGCGCCGCGTAGGTCCACAGCAGCCTGCCGTCGCCCTTGTAGACGCGCAGCGCGTCGGTGGGGACGAGGATCTCCTTCTTGCCGTCGCCGTCGACGTCGGCGAGCACCACCGAGCGGACGAACTGGCCGCCGCCGTCGATGGTGCGCAGGATCTTTCCGGTCCGCGCGTCGAGCACCACGACCGCGCTGTCCGCGGCCACCACGATCTCCGGGGTGCTGTCGCCCGTCACGTCCGCGACCTCGATGCGGTGCACCGCGCCCGGCAGCGTGGTCTGCCACAGCTTCTTCGGCGTGCCGCCGACCAGCGAGGTGCCCTGGTAGGCCCAGATGCCGTTCGACTGGCCGCCCTCGACGAGGTCGAGCTTCCCGTCGCCGTCCACGTCGACCATCCGCCCGTACGACATGTCGCCCTGGAGCGGGGTGAGCCGCTGCTGCGCGCCGTTGGCGAAGTTGTAGGTCCTGACGTTCTGGTCGGCGTCGACGACCCGGACGTGCCGGCCGTCGGTGTCCTGGTAGACGTCGTCGAAGACGGGCGAGGTGGTGGCGCCCGAAGTCCGCCACGCCACCTTGCCCTTGGCGTTGAACACGGTCAGTGACCCGTACCGGCCGCTGGTGTTCACCGCCTGGCCGATCTGCGTGTCGTCCTGGCCGACGGCGACCAGCTTGTTGCCGGCGATGTCGAGCCGCCAGGTGCTGGGGCCGTCCTTCGCGTTGTCGGCGCCTCGCTTGGTCGTGTACTGCCACAGCGCGTTGGCCGAGTTGTCCCCGTCCAGCACCCGGATCGTGCTGGCGTTCACGAACCCGTTGTCCGTGAGCGAGGACTCGCTGACGGCGTAGGCGTCGTTGGCACCGGCGCCCAGGTCACCGACCGTGAACGCGGTGGGCAGCACGTTGACGCGGCTGTCCAGCGTGGTGCGGCGTCCGTCGGCCAGGTCGTAGGCGGCGACCTCGTACCGCACACCGTCGGTGGTGTCGGCCTGCTCGACGGCCACCAGCCGCTTCCGGCCGGTGTCCAGGCGCAGTTGGCGACTGTAGATCGAGCTGTCGGTCTGCCACGCCACCGAGCCGTCCCGCGTGTCGAGCACCGCGGTGCGGCCCCGGGAGGCGCTGGTGTCCGTCTTGGCGAGGTTCCAGGAGACGGCCGCCTTGCCGCCGCCCAGGTCCTGCACGGAGGCCCACTTGGAGGTCGCGGACGTGCCGGTGTCGTACGTCCAGGTGCTCGCCTCGGTCAGCGCGCCGTCGGCGTACGAGAAGCGGGTGCCGGTCAGCCGGGTCGTCCCGGTCGCGCCGTTCAGCACGGGCGCGTCACCGACGAGCAGCGTGCCGTCGACGATCTTCACCATCGACGCGTACGCGTACACCTTGGAGTAGAGGGTCTTCCCGGTCGCGCCGTCCAGGACGGTCACGATGGTGCCCTTGGTCATCGTCGTACCGGGGAGCACGACCCCGACCGGCGGGACCATGCCGAGGGCCGCCGAGAAGACGACATCGGGGACGCCGTCCCCGGTCAGGTCGCCGGTGTCGTACCCCTGGTCCGAGTTGGCGCTGAACGGGGTGACGGCGTTGTACCCCATCATCAGCATCGGCGGGTAGAACTCGGTGTCCCACGGGCGCGTGTGCTGGACCTTCCAGTCGGCCAGCAGCGAGGCCGCGTCACGGCTCCACTGCTGCGCGCCGTCGGCGGTGCTGCGCGCGATGTGGCCCTGGGTGTGCAGGGTGAAGTAGTCGCCCTGCTTGTTGCCGACCGGGACGGTGGCGGCGAAGCCGCGCACGCCCTCGATCGACGACGTCTTCGTGGCGGTGACCGGCGCCAGGGCGTCGGTGGACGCGCCGGCAGTCGGCGCCGCAGCGGTCGGCGCGCCGGTGGACGGCGCGGATCCGGTGGACGGAGCGGCGTCGGTGGACGCGGCACCGGTGGACGTGCCGTCGCCCAGGTCGGTCTGCAGCCGGTCGGAGAGCGTCTTGCTCTGCTCGGCGGTCAGCTTCAGCACCGGGGTGTCCGGTCCTGCGGCCAGGGCATGCGGGGTCGCGGTCAGCGCGAGGCCCGCCACGGCCATGAAGGAGGCGAGCCGCAGGGCGCGCCGCGATGTGCGGGATCTCATCGGTTCTCTCCCTGGGCGAAGTGGACGGCCGAACCGGTGGTGACGACCGCCTGGTCGTAGGCGTACTGGAGCCCGTCGGTGCCGGCCTGGTTCTCGATGCCGACGGTGGCGCTCGCGCCGCGGTCGTCGACGCTCTTGTACTGGAGGGTCACCCCGCCGGTGGCCTCGTCGAAGACCGCCTCGAAGGTGGCGCGGGCGCTCGGCTGGGCGGCGTAGGAGGCGTTGTTCCAGACGACGGCGAACTG
>Ga0123353_10006479_pt1 | contig 15586 bp, 4 predicted proteins | sample TergutLab28metaG_3_FD_92763 | JGI IMG/M metagenome (GOLD analysis project Ga0123353, IMG submission 92763) | Labiotermes labralis P3 segment gut microbial communities from Petit-Saut dam, French Guiana - Lab288 P3 | ecosystem: Host-associated > Arthropoda: Insects > Digestive system > Gut ... | reverse complement strand
GGGGGGGGGGGGGGGTTGAAACTATGATCAGAAGAATTCGGTTGTTTGATTTCAGAGATTACATCTTCCAAACTCCCACAGCACTTACACACAAAATTGAAAGAAAAAAAAAAGACGGAATCGATAAATACTTTCATCGCCCACCATTCTGCCCCACCCCATAGATCCCATTACCCATCCTTTTGTCGTAACGGTGGGCAAGTGACGTTCACACAATTTATAGTTTTTGTCCAAATGTCCAGCTTTCAAACACAAACTGAACTCTAAACAAAACCACAAACGCATTTCGGGGAGAGTAATTACAACGTTCTTTTGAGTTGCAAACCGGCAGATCCGGTTTTTAATATTCATAGGTCCGTGCATCGCTAATATATTCTAAGAGAACAACCAACAAGATCCGACGTTTCTCAATTTATTTATTTCTGTAAGACGCTTTACATGTTTCAGACGGGTTTTCCGTCCATCATCAGGAGTTCAAAACTGCACATACAGCGTCAGGTATTTGTCAGAACGTTACTGTTAGCTGCTGCTATCTGCTGCTAGCCGTGAGGCTAGCAGCAGATAGCAGTAACGGTCTGACAAATACCTGACGCTGTATGTGCAGTTTTGAACTCCTGATAATGGACGGAAAGCCCGTCTGAAACATGTAAAGCGTCTTACAGAAATAAATAAATTGAGAAACGTCGCATCTTGTTGGTTGTACTCTGAGAATATAGCAGATACGGTGTTTCTATATAAACGTTCTGCGATGGATCTGAAGCATTGGTTGAATTAATTTCATAACAGGTATTCTGAATGAAAGGTATCATATGTTTTGTACTCCGAACTTGTGCACGAAATACCTTCTTTGTCAAAAAACACCCCCCACCCTCCACAGAATGCACCGACTGATACGACAGTTGGACGCTGAAGAAAGGTCGCGTCAATCGATATCGGGAAGTTGCAGACATTTTTATTCTTTTGGTTCTTTAGTGTCTTAAAATTTCAACTCAAAAGTTTTCATTTTAATCTTTAAAAATAAATCGTTTAAAAATCCTAATTTCTTTGTGTAAAATCATAAATTAATATTCAAGTCTTCACTAAAATGTTAAATTTAAGAAATCATGCGAAATCGGGATTGATTACAAATCGTGCAAATAGAGAGAAGTCCATTATAATGAGGTATTACTGCATCTTGTATTAAAATCTAGAAAGAGAGACGCACACCATAAAATGATCACATAGGCAGACAATCACAAAAGCTGCAGATATTAATTATGATTTAAAGTAAAACGGATAGAACTATGTAAAATATAAAGGTAAATCAGTCCCATTACAGGCCCGAGGTGCCCAAAGGGTTCCAGGAAAAGGTTCCCAGATTACGTGACAATGGCCTAGGCTAAGGTTGTTAGCCTTACGCACCGGTCGCTTTTTACCCCCAGGAAATACTCCTGGTACCCATTTCTGTTAGAGGCTGAGTCGACCCCAGGTCCATAGTGCGATCGGAAGGATTATGTCAATGAAAAATTCCAATGACACTATCTGGAATCGAACCAGCGACCTCCAATTTGTAGCACAGCACCTTAACCACTGTGCTACCGCGGTCCCCGACAAAACTATGTAGGCTCAATAAAAACTAATATTCTTTAGGATAATATCCATACCATCCGTGAATGTAAGAATGACATACGTACCACATCTTCAGCCCATTCACTACGTTTCATCAACTAAAGCCGCGTTAAGTCTGCTTAAATAGTCATTGAGAAACCGAAGACCTAACCTTGCTTTCTGCTGCGACAACGTACCACGTATTTCTTTCCATCCATCTGCGTCTCACCTTAGAAATATGAGATCATGGGAAGCTCCAGAGTGAATCCAGTGTAGCAAAGTTGCGGAGTGAATGGTCGGATGGGAGAGTGAAAGCTGCCGCATATGTGCCGACCTCTGCAGGCAATTCCTGTCTCGTGTTCGCCAGGCCAACCCAGTGACGCTGTCAAGGACAGCACCGGTGTGGAAGAACGACGCCGAACAGCCGGGGTCTCGAGGGAGAAGCAGAGACGAAAGGGGGCAAAACGACGATGAAGAAGGAAGAAACGAAGAAAGAGATAAAAAAGCAAAGGGAAAAGTACGGATAGAAACAAAAAGCAAGCAAGAAACATAAGAGAAGGAAATCGATCGGCTTATTTCGTGTTACATTCAGGAAGTACTTTGTTAAAGCGGGATTACAGCCGCAGGCACAGAGTCCCCGTCGTTTTGGATGACAACCGTCAGGAAGTCTCACAAGCCTTACGGGTCCTCCTACCTCAGTCACGTGATTGCAGCTATTGTGTAGGCAGACAAATACTGCCACCTAAACTGCTATGACTGCAGAAAACCAATGATTTACTCCAACATGGATTCGCGCACCGTCCCGACTTGTGCCATCAGCCTAGGCTCGCTGTTACTTGCGCCTGAAGCTAGAGACTCAGTAGGATTACTCCTGTTATAACTGACACCGGGGAAGTGGCTATTTGATTGTCGTATTATGTGACTTTAGTTAGTTTGGAAAAACAGTCTACCGAACCATCTTTCCAAACATCTCTTCATAACCATTTTCAAACCTCACTGGACGCTGAATGACCTCTCTTGTTCGCAGAGCATCACGAATCCATCCAAAGCCGCCAGACATGGACGCGTAGCAGTAATTGAAGCAGGATCACATCTCGAGCCGCAACAAGATGTCAGCCGCTAGAGGTCAGAACGTGACAGTGGATAATGCATGCCAGAGGCTGGCCGCATGTGAAATGAACTTCCAAGGGTAGGGTGGGGTTGCCAACGTCCCTCTCACGGAAGCCTTAATGGCCTGGATTCTCCTAATGATCTCCACCACCAAGCATCAAAACCGCACCCCGACTACTGCTGCAGCATACGTGCCGAAAACCTGCTAGGGTATCCTAACTAGGTAGTCATCAGGCTAGCTAATCTTCTTTCCTTCATGTACTGGGCAAATTAATTCCTGCAACGGTCCGAAACTCTTTCCAGTAACAGACGGATCATTCAGCCAGCCTTCACCTTACCTACTAAGCATTGTATTACCGAAGTGTCGGCAGACTATTACATTTCTTACTTCAGAGAGCCAGGGTAGCTCGGTCGGTATAGCGACTACACCACGGGCTAGACAGGAGACGAAAAGCGATCCAATTTCCAGCGGGGCAAGAGCTTTATTTTATTTTATTTCTTCTGGGAGGATCCAAACCTGGTTCCGAGGTTCTGGGCACTGGTATAGCTAATGATAGCGAACCTCTCGCATTTCACGGGGTAATCGGATTCCGAAGTTCAGAAGGAACGTAATCTTTACAGGTCCATAAGTACTGGACTGAAACTTGAAAATGAAGGAAGTAGGTTCGGTCGAAACGTCGCGATGTAATTGTACCTGACGCAGCGGGCATATCCATGAAGAAAATAATGCCTAGCCCACTCCGGCTCTGAGACCCCCCAACCAGCCTCCGATTCATTGGGAACCGAGAACTATATTTTTTCAGTGTAGTTCTACAGCCGAGGTTAGCCGATTCATTTAGCGACGACGTTGGTGACCCAGATTCATAGGTAGAATAATTTGATAACTAGCAAGTAATTAAATGGAAAGATGTGGAGCGAAACGGTCTTGGCCTAATGTGAAGTACTGGGAGTGTGATATTTTGTCGGTGGGCAATAAATAGAAACTGCAGTCAGGATACGCAACATTCGAAGTGAGTATATCAATACAGCACGTCAGTCAACAACACAACATTTTATTTATACACAATAAAAAATAGTATATTGTCAGGGCGAAATGTTTCGACCTTTATTAGGTCATCTTCAGGCCCTCTGAGAAAACAGATCCAAGAACTGTCTATGTTTCAATGCACTGTGGGATCCCAAATGCATTGAAACATAGACAGTTCTCGGATCTGTTTTCTCAGTGGGCCTGAAGATGACCTAATAAAGGTCGAAACATGTCGCCCCGACAATATACTACTTTTATTGTATATAATCAAAGTGTAGTGTTATTGACTGACGTGTTGAATTTATATGTTAGAACACTTCGGGATGGAAAACGTCAAATTCGAGGTGAGACTTGCACCAGTGACGTCACTGGCGACGGTCGTTAAGAACCCAATAAACGGACACCTAATCCATTTAGACATAATCAAAGTAACAAACAAGCAACTAGTTTCGTAACGACGTTAAAAATTAGCTAACAAAGGGTACGTAGTATTATTATTTTCCCGATTTTTGTGTCTGTCATCGTAAATGTCACTTTAAAAGCCATCAAAACTATTTCTTTCCTATCCTACAAGCAAGTCAAGCTCATCAATTTCAGTGGCTCAATGACACACAATACCAGATTCTGAAGAGGGAGGAAAATCTTCCTCCGAAATACTGGTGTTACTAAACGGTGTTACAGCCCAGACAACTATAATCTGATTCACAAAACGAGAACCTCAAATCCTACATATTACACCCTATAATTAAAGAATTCATAAACTGCGAATTTCATCCTAAAGTACTTTTCTCAGTTCTCACTCATCCCATCCACAAATCTGAAGCACCAGGTGCGCAGCTCTTGACATTCAAGCACTCAGAATTTATCTTCTCTTCTTAGAGTAATAACTAAACGTATACACAACAGTAAGCTGTATTAGCAGTCTTGCACCAAAATTGAAGTGCGCATAATTCATCAAATTTCCGCATGGATTAAGTTCCCAATACTGAATTCGGCTTCGTCACTGTGAATCTATTTAGAACAGTACGAAGGACAGGACGGTATGATGTCTCTTCAAGCGGCGAGTACGCGATTTAAATACCCACACACCTACATTCAGTACCTGTAAACAATTCGTTCTCGTTGTCTTCATCCTTTCGGTGGGATATGGATTGCTAATGAAGGAAAGCAGTCCCTCGCCATACTCTCAAAACGGCTTTTGTAGTTCTGTTCACAGCCTTTTGCCTATTTCAGTATATACATAATTTTCAATCTCTCTCTCACGTTAGAATTCCTTTGGTGGTCCAGACCCGCAATACAACACTCCAGTGGTATGAGACACCTCTTCTGTTCTGCCTCACTGTGATTCCTCCTGATTTAAAACAAAAATATCACTTATATAATCCTCGCACTTAGCGTGATATCAAGTGACATTTCGAGATTCAGAATATATTTTAATTACACATCTACTATTTATTTAATGGGCCGGGTAGCTCAGTCGGTATAGCGACTGACTACGGGCTGGACGATCCGGGATCGATTCCCGGTGGGGACGAGATTTCCACCCGTCCAGACCGACCCTGGGGCCCACCCAGCCTCCTGTAAAATGGGTACCGGGTCTTTACCGGGGGTAAAGTGCAGCCGGGGCATGCCGTTGACCACTCACCCCCTTCTAGTGCCGCGGTCATGGAAGAGCAGAGCTATACCTCTACCAACCCTCTGGGCCACACCGGGCATGAAACGGGAACACTTAACCTTTACCTTTATTTTACCTGCTATTTATTTAGACGTATATCTGTGACTACAAGGTAAGAGCTTGCTTTGGTTCTGAAACCATGTTGCCTTCAAGTAAATATTATCTCCTCGCAGTTTAACGACACTATCAATAGCCTACAATATACCAGGTCGAATTATTCAAAGATAATAAATTGGAAAGGATGTTGAAGGAACAGGTTGTCGCCAAATGACGTCACTCGGAAGGCAATATCCTAAGATAAACCAGGACAAGCTTGTATTAGGGTATTTTGCGACACAGTCGAGATGCAAACACGAATAAGAAGTTATATTGCTCCAGTCAGCTACTGTGTGACTCAAGTAAAAAACTTTCACCTCGCTCCATTACTTTTGCATCTAATCTCTAATTTTACTTTATTTCGCAGACATATTGCCATAACACTGCTTCAGATTTTGATGGGGGGAAAAGTTCGCGTCTCATTTACGTACAAATTTGATAACTGAGTGTTGCAATTTGCAAATGTATTAACACTTGATTACAATAACATGGAAGAGAATAAAAACGCTTGTTTGAAGTAAAGTAGAAATCATATAATCTCTACTTCCACACATAACACACACATACAAGGGCGGGGGAGGGGAGATACAGACGGAGAGCAAGTCTGCATTTATTGCTGTGACGTCACGCATGCTCTAGACTTTCGTTGTAATTAGTACAGTAACACGGCAGTTGGAACGAGAGTACGGTTCTTCTAACCAACCCACCATACACCACTGTTATAATTAGAATACAACCCTCAAACATTTATGGAGAGCGACTTTGTACAGGTGCTTGCGGTGCAAATGTCATAATTCTGTCACGGTGTGTTTGCACAACATGTAGCGAAATGTACTGCGGACTGTTCTTTGCAATAGTTTGCAGCCAGGGACACTGAACCATCTTTAGTCAACAAGAAACTGTCTAAACAATCAGACATTAACTGCCGAACTAAACAAACTTCATAATTATCTAATTACCTAATTACGTACCTATATATGTCAACACACAAAACATACATACATACTAATTATGTACATGTATAAATTTACCTGCTGTCACAATTTGAACAGGTCATTCGCATACAAAAAACATTTTGTCACATATTATCAATTACCAAGAGGCTTCGATCTTTCAAAAAACTAAATTTTATCTATTTGTAATACACAAGCAGACAATTCGTGACCATATGGACAGTACGAGACATCTAATATAACGCTGAGTGGTTCCACGTATATGACTTCACAGTTTATTGCGTTCTTAGTGCTGCTTTGTGAAACTACGCTGCTTATGATCGCAAAAGCGATCGAAACATGTAGGCAATTAATAATGTGTGATGAAACATATTTTATGGTTGTTTGTTGTTGGTTGTTTTACGCGAGTTTCAATTTTACTTTGACGCACGGATGTGGACCAAATTAAGGTTATTTACAAATTAAAAATCACCAGCCAGTGAGAGAATTAAACTTCCAACAACAGCAGCAGTAGCAGTAGCAGTATTAGTAGTAGTAGTAGTAGTAGTAGTAGTAGTAGTAGTAGCAGTACAACAGTAGCAGTAGTATAACAGTAGCAGTAGTAGTAGTAGCAGTAGTAGTAGTAGCAGCAGTAGTAGTAGCAGTAATAGAGTAGTAGTAGTGGTGGTAGTAGCAGCAGCAGCAGCAGTAGTAGCAGTAATAGCAATAGCAGCAATAGCAGTAGTAGTAGCAGTAACAGAGTAGTAGTAGTAGTAATAGCAGCAGTAGTAGTAGCAGTAACATAGTAGTAGTAGCAGCAGTAGTAGCAGCAGCAGTAGTAGCAGTATACTTCTAATCAGGTCAAGTCAAAACATCCAAATGAGGCACGCTGCCACTCAACCCCTCCACATTTCCTCACGAATGCTATCCATCGTTGCAACTAATATTCTTCCCACATTTCAATAATGAAATTTTAATACCTGAGACTGCAGCGATAGTGACAAATGTAACTACAAAAATGTTCAGAGCTTTTTTTTCTAATTATCAATGTGCATAAAATTTTAATTCAGTGCCTCTTGAATGTCGATTAAGTAACATTTTCTAGCTAAGATGGCTATCTGCTAGTCGAAACAGCCGGGTAAATGTTTTAACACTTTATGTTCAAAATATCTAGGTATACTTCGCGTAATGACGGTATTGTTGTGAAATACATTGGTTAACCTCTGCAGTTCAAGTGTCGTCAAATACGACAGCATTCCACACTGCCACAGGGCACAAAACATGCACTTCCACTGCATGTGGAGGTTACATGGACCGTACATTTTATAATGAGTCTCCAATTAACATATTTCCTGTGTTCAGACAGTTCATACGAGACGGCGGAATCGCTCTAGCCCGTAATGGAGTGAAATCCGATAAACGGTGTGACTCATTTCCTCGTTAGTTTGCATCATCTACTGGCTGATGGCTGCACGTTCTACCTCATTACGGGTCGTGATATCTGTTCCATAAAGATAACGAACCATCATGGCCTCTACCTTGTATTCATCCAGGTAGACAGACACCAGGAGCAAGAGAGATTTTGGGTTCCTCTCGCCGTGGCGTCTATGAATATTACGGGCGTGTGGCACACGACATCGGTAGTTTGGTGGGTAGATATCAGGGTTTCGGAGGACCTGCTGCCTCCAACACAGGGTAACTAAGCACACGCCGAGCACCTACCGACCTAACTACACGGCGTCACGAATCAGAAGAAAGTAATCTTCACAGAGCACCGTCAGAACCTCAAATATCAGATCGAGTTCTTGTCAATAACATGTTGAGGTCATTTGTACTGAAGGTTGGTACATTCGCTGTATATTTACTATATCCCCATTTATATATATATATATATATATATATATATATATATATGTGTGTGTGTGTGTGTGTACGCACGCTCCCTTACCAAACATAATTTGGACCCACTGCAAGTCAATGGCGCTAGCGTCACGCCCACCCAAAATATTCGTTCGTCTTCCACGCTGTTTTTGCTGATCGTAGGAACTAGAAAGTATGGTGTGGGAATCTACAGTATTATAACATGCTACTAAGTACAAATTTTACAGTAAGTTGTTCCAGCAGTGAATTAAAAAATAACCATATCGAGGTTAATGCAGGCCGGCGATTCGGAATTTCTTGTTAAATTTGAACTGTAAAATACAGTATATTTTTCAAAGCAGTGTACGAATAACGTTCACAGTAGCCTTCAAAGTTAACGTGCTTCGGTGTTGTACGGGAAATCTGTTAAGAAGATCTGGGCCTAACGCCGATGTTAGATTATACAGACTCGGTAGTGTAAATAAACGGGTCGAATCATATAGCCTTTACGATAAGTGGAAAATATGAGATGCAGATTGTAAAAATGTATGTACAATATTGAATTTGTGCCGACGGTTTGATAGAAGGTGTCGCACAATTCACTTGACACCCTTCAATTAACATGTCTCTAAGTGTCGAGCGATTTAGACGCCATCCTATATAACAAACACAAACTACGTAACGCCAAAAACAGACGCACCCCTTTTATGCGACATTATTCGGAGAAGAACCTTCTCAGCGCCACGACATTCCCACAAACCAATTCCTAATTACAACAACAACAACAACAACAAAACTGATTCGTAGTCTCAACACATCCTGTAGCTTCGGACGTACTTAGCAACTGACAGACATTACCGCCGCATTTTGAGTTCATTTTAAGCTCTCGGCGTTAGCAACGCCTTTAGACATACATACAGTTTGTCAGTCTGAGAAGAAATAAATTTCATTACGTAGACATAATATAAGATCAGCAAAGATATAAAACCTATGTATAATTAACTGGGCCGGAGCTTCAGAGCTCTTAAAGAGTATAATAAAACTCAGTGTGTTAGCTCAGCACGTAGTCAGTAGAACACTAAAACGCATATATATATTACACGGTGATGTTGGTGCAGGAAATTACGTACCCGTCCTCGTTCATTACCAGCCACTCAAGTTTCCAAAATACGAGTATTCCCCCCACCCCCATCCCCCAACCCGCCCAACTTTTTCACGCAAACCCAACTCTATTTCCAGCGACTCGTTTTTTTTACAGTGGGTGTTGCTCAAACGACGGTATTCTGTTTTTCTTTTCACCTGAAAGTATGACGCGTGTGTTCTGGCGTTTCGAAGGACAGTGTTGCCTCCATCTTCAGGGTTACTAAATTTGATATAGGTGGATGCTCAAGCACAAGAATCACACACCAATGGATGAAATTCTATGCTCCAAATTCGCCGGGGTTTTTATAAAATTTTATTTTGCTCTTTCCTCTACACGTCATTCTAAGACGCTCCCACTCTTCGCACCACGTGGACGCCAGTTTGATTCAACATTAGTGCATCGTTATCCCTCCAACTGCACCATTTAACTGACTGCTCCGTCCGCATTTAGTATTTTGGGCAAATGTCCTACTTCAGTTCCGAAACCTTATGTTTCCCAAGTAAATGATACCACAAAACCAGTCCACAGTTTGATACACATTTGATACAGTGGTCAAAAAACGAACACATACAGTAGTAATAATACAAAATCAAATCACGGGTAAGACGGACTGGACTTGAGGCACGCGGGATAGAAGGTAAATATGAACATGTATTTGGTGGGAAAGTCTGTAAGGAATGAGATAATTTTGAAAACCTAGGCTAAGACGTGATTATAATATTAGAATACATGTTCATATTTACCTTCTATCCCGCGTGCCTCAAGTCCAGTTAAAGAAATGTAAAGAGAAAGCGTCGGTCGGGGCCTACCGACTCAGGATAGAGCCAGGTGGCGGATTATTATGAATGCGGTAACGAATATTTGGGCCCCAAAAATGGAGGAAGGGAACTTATTGCCTCAATGGATTTCAAACAAACACAGTACAGTATTGGGTACTCACCGGCCCGAACTGCTCGAAGTAATTCTTCACATCTTCTAGCGTTGTCGGTGCCGACAGCCCACCCACAAATATCTTCTTGGTTCGGGTGACCATCTGCAACAAGAGACATGCATTAAAAGGTGTAGAATCAGCAAGCTGCAAAAACACCTCAAGAACCAATACTAACTATTAATGTCACACTTGCCAGACTGGCAGCAGAATATTGAGCCATAAGGTAATATAAGATCGTGTCTTTTGGTTTGCAACGCCACGGCTTTCCAGAGAAAACTGCTTCTTCCTTGTAGGGTATTAAATGGAAGCTGCAGTTCCCTCCGAAATATTTGTGACGTCAAAGCTTCATATTCCAGACCATCGCGTTCTCAATATTCACCGTCGTGAGAACATGAAACCCCATTTAAGCCCCGGTACAAAAGATATCTATACTGGCACGAAACTCACACAGCTTTCAGCCGGGAACACCGTTGCCTTTCACTCGCGGGTCAGATGCGGTTAGTTCGAAGTCGCGGCTGGATGGCGATTCTTCAGAGATGGAACTGTAGTGCATAATTGCTAAGCGCCTACTAATTATTTCTAGTGACATATCACATTTTACACACAGACACACACACAAATATACATTAAAAAATTAAGGTAATAACCTTGTATGTATTCAGGTTAACCGAAATTATATATCAATATTCATTACGTACCGCGCAGTAAACACTCTCCGTCTCGCTTATAAAAAGAGCAAACCGTTAACGATGTATAAAGAAATAGTCGCTGTTTGTTCTGAGATTTATAAAACACGTAAATTCACTGTGTGGGGGAACGTATAGATTTTGAATATGAAAGATGGTGGTGGCTTCAGTAGCCAATGGTCTTTAAGGAATTAATAATTGATTCGAACTTCAAGCTCTATAATCCACTCTTTCCAGGTCCTAAGACACATACACACTTCACCAAATATTTCGCAAACCAGAAATATTTCTGTTCCAGCAAAGGTATTTCGTTTGTATCAATAGAATCCCTTACCCAGTGTTACAATAGTCAATGTATACTACACACTGCTGAGCCAACAACACATGAATATCTGAACACATCCGTGGGTCGAACTGATGTTTTGGTTACCGCTGCGATAAGATCATTGCGTGTGTGTGTGTGTATATATATCACATTTTTTTATTCTTGTTGTAACCTACATAGAATAATAACATTTAATATAGGCGTTAAAGTTGTTCGGGCGGTATCAGTGGCGTAGGTGGAAGAACCGGGTGCCAAGTGGAGAGGCCGTCCCGGAAGGTAGAGTCCAAAGGAGGCAAAATGTGTATTTTGAATTAAAAAGTTAATTTTGCGCTAAAAAAATTACAATATTGAGCTAAGATAAACAAAAATCAATAAATGATTTTGATTTAGGTACATAATTACTGTTATGATACTCAACGTAGGCGGTATGGCGACTAGGTACGGGCTGGACAGTCCGGGAGTCGAATCCCAGTGGGAGGCGACATTTACCCCAGCTGTCCAGACCGAGCCTGGGACCCACCCAGTCTCCCGTACAATGGTTACAGGGATTCTTTTCCAGGGGGTAAAGCGGCCGGGGCCTGGCGCTGACAAACTACTCCATCTCGTGCTGAAGTAAATTACAGAGTAGAACTATACCTCTACCCCCGTCTGGGTCTTCACGGCCTGTTCTGGGGTGACATTTACGCCATACTGATATCATTTTAGAGCTGCCATCGTGATAATTCGCCCCGGGCGCCAGAAATCGCAGGTACTACGCCACTATATGGAACCAAAAACTGTGTAATAACATAGACAAATTATTATTAACTCCAGTTTAGGCTTATGACTTCAGTAATATAGAGGGAAATGCTGACCACCTTGTGAAATATTACAACTTAAGTACAATTTCAGACAGTATGGGCTACAAGGAGTTGATAAAAATAACCGAAGTCCATGCTAATCATTACCAAAACTGTGCCGCGTCCGTCAAGCACGCGCGTGTGTACACGCAGAAGACATTGTCATCTTAGATACACTCTTCGTTCCTCAGCTTTTAATGAAAGCTTCAGAACATTACACTCACACCGACAATGTTGACACGAAAGCAACATGAAACAGATAAAGTTGCAGCGTCTGATCGAAACACGTCGCTTGTGGGACGGAAATGGCTCAGGACAGTAACACATCAAGGTAGGTCATCTGAGACATAAACCTCGTACGCACTGTACCGTAAACTAGCTTCCTGTCCAAACTTACTCTGGTAACGTCTGACATGGGACACCCAATGATTAAACTAGTTCAAGCAGCAAGTTATACACTGCAGTTCAGGTCAGATGTGATTGCAGACGTTTAATGGAGCCACTACGTGGCAGGATGAACTGCATCTCGATCGGTGTAGGAAGATTTTTAACGTCTAGACGTGATTTATGGAGCTACGGAGTTTATGACTTAAGGCATGTTATATTGCGACACGTCTCCGTGAAGAGAGAAACAAAGGCGGTATGGAAGGATCTAATTTAGTAACGGACAGTTCCGCTTTTAGAAAAGAGTTTTGATACCAAGACAGTGACTAGAATAGATGCTAAACGACCAGAAGACCAACGTAATATTATCTGTCACCTTTTTTAAGAGCCCCCCCCCCCAATCCTATCCCCCGTCTACAGGGGGCGTATTTCCGGGAATAAAACGTAAGGGGTTAAGAATAAATAAGAATCTATCTTCACTTCCCCCAAATTTATTAATGCTGCAGGTTTTTACCGAAGTAAGAACAGAGACAGTGTAATTTTGTACATTCATTGGAAACATTTCGAAGAATAAACAGCATAATCACGAAGTTAAGAAAGTAATAGATTCTCCAGGGACGACACTCGGACCAGTATAACTTGTCTCTCTGAAAGAAGAGCATAGATTTAAAGTGAAATATCGATATAAAATTACAACTAAAGGAACTCCTAGTCACTGTACTAAAGAAACGGAGCAGGTCTGAAAGAATCACAGCTGAAACGTTTGGTGTCATAGAATAATGCCGATTTTAAATCCAACATCGAAAGACGATTAATTCTCAATTAAGGGAATGAGACAGCAGTAAACTGAAGGTAAGACAAAGTACGAGTAGATTCGGAAGACTCACACTCTGTGAAAGCATATCCTGTATTAAAAAAATAGTGTAATTTTTTAGTCTGTAGCCCAGAATAATTATAACTAATTAGTTAGCGTACAGTAATTAACAAAATCAATAACTAATGAACTTAGTACATCCTTGCGCGTTCTAACTACCTAATTACCTACACATCTAGCCTATTACACCGACAATTAATTCTCTGGTAACAGAATTTGATGCTCGACGCCGGTGGTAGCATATCTGAGGGCCAGCGGCAGCAACACAAGGCCCTCTCTGCATTACACCGAAGCAGTTCAAATCCGAATTACGCATTTTCTTAACCTGAAGTTTTCTTATTATGCACCTTTCTTGAAATTCTAAGTGGCGGCTTTGCACGAAGTGTGTCCAAGAAATTTTTGAACGCATTTCTCGTTTCTTTGTCTCGAGATAAATTTCTATGTCACCGTAGCGAGAGAGGATTAAAATAAAAAGAAATCCGACAACTAATTCTTGTTATTGAATTGTTGATGGTCCATTTTCAAACTATTTATAAACATATTAAGCTGTTAAAATAACATTACGCTTCCCATATTCACAATACACAAAAATTAAACATACCCCCTTAAAATGTCCCTACTGCAATAAAAGAACAAAGCAATACACCGTCACAACATGCATCAAAGCTGTGTGGTTGCTAAGGCAACCTCAATTTGCTAAATGTGTGGAAGCTCTAGACTAGTGCTCGTGCAACCTCATTAAAATATACAAACAACACAGACCGAGTGACAGAAAGCAATCGTGTCTATATATATATATATATATATGTACGCCTTATTATATAATGAAGATATAATTTAGTCCAACATTTTGTAGGAAGGTGTCGTATTAAAACATGTTTATACACACATACACATAACCTGTGTAAGTTAATGGTAATGCGCTATGACATACGTGCGAATTGTAACACATTCACTGCATGTTGCATCATTCATTTTTTTATGGTTCACTTCACGAAAATATCGGCGAGGCACACACGCCATATAACATCAAATTGTAGGATAAAGCGATAATAAACCAGAAATGACGTGGAAGAGATTTGTCGTGGCCAGAAGACGTGATAACCAGGTGCAAGGAGTGGCTGAGGAAAACTACGGAACATTTATGTGATTTCAAGCTTCCGCCGTGAAGTAGATAAGAAATGCAGATTTCCGGGATATTACGCAGCGTATAGTGGTAATACCTTACCGACGTTTCGGGACAACCTATCGGTCCCATATTCAAGGGTCAAGAATCCAAGAAGGAAAACGTGTCAAGAAAGTCGGTGTCGGGGACGACATCGAACCGGACACCCGCAGAATATAACTCAGAAATACTACCGACTGAACTAGCTTGTTCGCTTTTTACACAAAATTCTCGTCCTTGGCGACTTTCCAGTTGATGAGGCTTGTTGGCGGAATGTTTATTTTTGTCCAGCAAACTGGACCAATACCGCTGAAAAACGGGATCGCGTGACAACGAAGGTTCTCACTTCCAATTAAAAGAAACCTGTCCGTCGCTTTTGCTACTCACACTTTGTCACAGTCTGAGGTCAGACATGGTCTCACATGACGAAGAAGCTCTGAAAGAGTCGCCTGTTCAATACAATCACGTTGGTGAATGGGCAGATTGTGCTACTAGCTCTCTTCAACAGACTTTTCATTCGTTTTCATTAGATACGCCAAACAGTTAAATAGGCCACAAACACAGCCTTCTAATTCCTAAAATAACAATTATTTTTTAACATAAAATCAATAAAATTATGTCGGGAAATTGTTAGAAATCAAACTTCTTTCAAACTATACAGTCTCAATGCCTGGAGAAGCTTTGCAAACGTTTGTAGGTGCTGATGAAATAAAAGCAGGCACTGAATTGTGCTGCTAACTACAGGAATCTCTTTTTCCATAAAGTGGAAAGTGTAGTATCAACAAGCATAATTTCGATTGCCAGCATTTTCTGCTTCTCTTCGTAAACACAAGCTGGCATATACAGGGTTATTCAAAATGACTGTCGGGGTTTTAACAACTTGTCATACACAATACACTTGATATAGGAGTATATGTACTTTTTTATTTAATAGAACAACACTCCACGTTT
>Ga0123353_10006478_pt1 | contig 15587 bp, 13 predicted proteins | sample TergutLab28metaG_3_FD_92763 | JGI IMG/M metagenome (GOLD analysis project Ga0123353, IMG submission 92763) | Labiotermes labralis P3 segment gut microbial communities from Petit-Saut dam, French Guiana - Lab288 P3 | ecosystem: Host-associated > Arthropoda: Insects > Digestive system > Gut ... | reverse complement strand
TTGTGTTTTTGGCTTTCATCAATAAGGAAAACTACGTTTTTTCCTGATTTCTTAACGATATCCAGCATTTCGGTTATTTGATATCGAAAAGTTTTTGTAAAGTTTGGCGTATCATTACTTTTTTCCAAGCTTATTGAAACGCCATAACTTAAGGAGATACTTTTAATCCGGGGCAAGCCTTTTAGCTTAGATTTTGACATCTGTTTGTGCAATTGCCCTAAAACATTGTCTAAAAAATCAGCTTCCGGTGAAACGGAAACAACATAGGTATCCTTGTCCTTTGCTTTTGCTTGTATTTGTGACAAGACCGCAGTTTTTCCACTTCCGCGTACACCGATAAGCAATGTGGATCGCCAGGGGCTGTTTTTATTGGTGATCGCATCAATAAAAGAGTCTACAATATCATCTCTTCCAAGGAATTGCTCAGGTCTGACTCCGAATGACGGGTTGAACGGATTTTTCATTTTATGTTCCTTTATACTTTGAAAATTGCTTTATACCTTTTTAGACTTCTTGAATGATTTTATACCTTTTTATACAAAATTGCAACAAGATTTTGAGTTCTAACTCTTAATCGTTTCATCGCAAATGTATCACAAGCTTGAACCCATTCGACCACACGGATAAGGTGTTCGTATTTAGCGTCAAATGGCGTGCTACGAAAAAAATCAATCGGTATGTGCTGGTCCAAGTCATATTTCAATATCGCAAACGATGTAGTCAACGGCGCTTTTATCGCAGATGCGGTGTGTGTAGCGTTTATTGAGTTTAGTATGGTCGCACATAAAAACCTTTGTTTTTGCGCGGGTGAGCATAACGCGACGCAAGGCGCTTTCTTGTTCTGAAGAATCAGTTATTTCGCCTTCGTTGCTGTAACCTTGCGAAGAGAAGAACAGAAAGTCTGCATAGAAATCCCTCAGCGTCGCCTCCGCCTGGTACCCCGCGAACACTTTGTTTCGAACTAGGTACTGACCTCCCGTGCAAATAAGCTTATGCATTGAGTTGCTCATACCGTTTATTATTTCGAGATTGTTCGTTATAATAATAAGGTTCTTTAGCTTGTTCAAGTGTGGAAGCAGCATCCGTACCGTTGTCGAACCGTCTAAAATGACTGATGCGCCGTCAAACAGCAGCTTTGACGCTTCTTTTGCGACAACTTCTTTCAGATGCAGATTTTCGCGCGCACGAAGATCCTGGGGAAGGTTTTCATTTAAAAACTTTGTCAGCACGACGCCGCCGAAAACCCTGTGTACCAGCCCCCTTTTCTCCAGTGCGTTCAAGTCCCTGCGTATCGTCGCTTCGCTGACATATAGCTTGCTCGCCAGCTTGCTTATTGAGACGGTCCGTTCCGTTTCCAAATGCTGGAGTATTTCCTCATGTCTTTGAAACTTGAACATGGAACGACAACTCCTTCTGCTCATTTTTGTCCATTTGTGATTGATTATATCTTTTATCATGATATTCTGTCAAGTTTTGTTCCACTGTTGATTTTGCTTTACTCAGAAGATAAACTAATGATAGTACCGCTTACACAGCATTAACACAAATGAAAAGCAAGATGTAAAGCGGTACTAAGCGCCGCAGGCGCTTAGTGAGCAAGCAAGTCATAATACAACTCTGCTTAGGTTGCGGGCGCAGCTCACATTTGCAAAAAGGAGAGGCGGGAATCTTAATGCATACGGATATTAAACAAGAGATAATCAATGCCGCGCTGGAGATCAAGCGGTATGGGCTGATCGCGCTGTCGGGGGGCAATGTCAGCGTCCGGCTGGACGACGGCAGCGTTTTGGTGACGCCCTCCGGAATGAGCTATGAAGGCATGAAGCCGACGGACATCCTGCACATGAAACCTGACGGCGAGATCATTGAGGGAACGCTTCGGCCGTCCGTCGATACCGAAGCGCTGCTGTATATCTATAAGCGCATGCCGGACGTCAACGCGATCATCCACACGCACCAGCCATACGCGAGCGCAGTGGGGCTCATCGGCGACGAGTTTCCGGTCGCCTGTACAACGCTTGCGAATGTAACGCTGGGCGCCGTGCCGGTCGCGCCGTACTCAGCCGCGGCAAGTCTGCAAATGGGCGAGGAGACGGTAAAATATATAGGCGATAAACGGGCGGTGATCCTGAAACACCACGGCGTCGTCACCGTAGGCAAAACGTTGAAGGAGGCGCTGTACGCGGCGATATATATGGAAGAAGCCGCGAAGTGCTATCTTGCGGCGAAGGCGGCGGGCGAGGTCGCCTTGATGAGCCCGGAACAGGTAGCCGAGGCTGTCGAGACGTTCAAAGACTACGGGCAAAAAAAATAAGAGAAGCCGGGGGGAGCAAATGAACCATCTTGAGCGCGTTGAAGCGGCTTGCCGGCACAGGCAGCCCGACCGGACCCCTGCATTTATCGGCAAAATAGACGACCTCGATAAATGGTGCGAGCGTTTTGGCGTTCACGATGAGGAAGGCGTGCGCGCTTTCCTGCATACCGATATCAGGAAAGTCTCGTATACGGGGACATTCAAGGTCGAGGAAGGCAGGAACATCTGGGGTGCGAGCGAGCAGTGGGGCTCATATCACAGGGGGCGTGGGTTATATCCGCTGGCACACGCCGAGAGCGTGGCGGAAGTCGAGCGCCACAACTGGCCGCAAGCCGACGCTCTGGATATTGAGATGTACAGGCAGCGCGTAGAGATTATCGGACCGGAGTTCCCGCTCATCCTTTCGATCGGGTTTCTGCCGGTCCTGAACACGCTTATGGACATGTTCGGCATGGAAGAGTCGCTGATACTCATGCAAACCGATCCCGAGGTAGTGGAGTCGGCGGTCGCGCATATCGAGGACTTTTTGCTGAGCGCGATGCGAAGGGTGCTCGACGCGTTCGCTCCGCGGGCCTTCGCGTTCTGGCTGGGCGACGATTTTGCGACTCAGCGGGGCATGATGATCTCGCCCGACGCGTGGCGGAGGTTCCTCAAGCCGTCATACCGGAAGCTGTTTGACCTGGTTAAATCCTACGGCCTGCTGGTCTGGTTCCACAGTTGCGGCACGTTCAGGCAGGTCCTGCCGGAGCTTATCGACGCAGGCATGGATGTTTGGGAGACAGTCCAGGTGCATTTGCCCGGCAACGAGCCTTCGGAGCTGAAAAGGGAGTTCGGCAATCAAATCACTTTCTTCGGCGCGATCAACTGCCAGCAGACGCTGCCGTTCGGAACTCCTGAGGACGTCCGGCGCGAGGTGCGCGAGCGGATCCGCGTGCTGGGCAAGGGCGGCGGTTATATCTGCGGCCCCGACCACAGCATCCAGGCAAATATGCCGGGTGAGAATATCGCGGCATTATATGACGAGATCAGAAAGTGCTGAAAACGGGGCATTTGCTTTCGGCGGATAGAACACAGTTTGCATACAGAATATCAATTGAAAGGGGACAATATCAGATGAAGTACAGGAGACTGGGGAACAGCGGCATCGATGTATCGGTCGTCGGGCATGGCACATGGCAGTTGGGCAGCGACTTTTTTGGCGATACCGACGAGGCGCAGGCAATCAGGGCGATACACGCCTCTCTGGATCACGGGGTGAACCTTATCGACACGGCGCCGGGTTACGGGCATAACTACGAGTCTGAAAAAGCGGTCGGAAGGGCAATTGAAGGCAGGCGGGACAAGGTCATCCTGTCCACAAAACTCGGCGTACTGCGCTTTTTCGGAGCTTATGTGAAATGCCTCGACCCGTCGGTGATGCGCAAGGAACTGGAGCTCTCGCTTCAGCGCCTTAAAACCGATTATATCGACGTATACTTTATTCATTGGCCCGAATACAATAACAGCATCGAGCGCGCGCTCGAGGAGATGGCCGCCATGAAGAAGGAAGGCAAGATACGCGCCATCGGTGTATCGAACTTTTCGGCGGAGCAGATACAGACGGCGATAGATATCGCCGACATCAGCTGCGTGCAGCCACCACTGAGTATGCTGAGCAGGGGTTCCATAGAAAACGGCATCGTCCCGCTTTGCGCCGAAAAGAACGTCGGCATAATGACATACGGTTCGCTTGGCGGAGGGATACTCGCCGGGCTTGCCGAGGAGCTGCCGGTCGGCGGCAACGAACTGCGCGCGTCGTTCTACGGATACTATGCCGAGCCGATGCTGTCGAAGTGCAAAGAGCTTCTCGCTTTCCTGGGTAAGATCGCGGAGAAACACGACGCCACGGTGGCCGAGGTTTCGATAAACTGGGTACTGGCGCAAAAGGGCGTGACTTGCGCGCTGACTGGCTCGAAAAGAGTAGAGGCGGCGGTCGCGAACACAAAAGCTGCGGACTGGGAGTTGAGCGCGGAAGAGATCGACGAGATTGAAGCAGAATACAAGCGCATAATGGGCTAGTAATATGCGCGATCCTGCCTGCCACAAGATGCGTGTGAAGAGTGTTAATGTATTGTTGTAATTCAACATGAATTTCAAAGTGAATTCTTGTGTTTCTTTGTTAAACGTGTTAAAATAAGGGCAAAACGGCAGGTGAAATTTATGCCGTCAGAAACATAAATATTTATAGGAGGATACAATGAAAGGAAAAACCAAACTGTTCGCGATTCTACTCGTCCTGGCATTATTGACAGCAATAGCAGCAGGTTGCGGCCAGCCGACCACATCGGCCCCGCCGTCAGAGGAAGTAACAGGCTTTCGCGGAACGCCCGACCAATCCTATTACATGATCCAGTTCGTCACCGGCGTTGAATACTGGTTCCCCGTCTACGCGATGTTCAAGCACGCGGCGATGCAGTTGGGAGTGCAGGCACACTATGTTGAGACTATAGAGTACGACGCGCAGAGGCAGCTCGACGTCTTTGAGCAGATCCTGGCTATGAACCCGACAGGCATTCTGTTTTGCCCGATAAACCCCGACATCTTTGTCGAGCCGATCAACAGGGCGATCGCTCAGGGCGTGGCGATCGTAACCTACGCCACAGACTCCCCCGATTCAAACCGCCATGCGTTCATCACGTCCGACAACGTCTTTGAAGGCCAGTTCGCAGCCCGCAAACTTGCGGAAGAAATCGGCTATTCCGGAAAGCTGATGACGCTCTGCAATCCGGGTCAGCTCAACCATGACATCCGCGTGGAAGTATTCATCAAAACCATCGAGGATGAGTTCCCCAACATAGAGCTCGTAGCCAATCTGCCGTCAAATCAGGACGTTGAGGTGGCTTACACGCATGTAATGACCGTTGCGCAGATGCACCCCGACCTCGCCGGAGTGTTCATGCCCGAAGCAAACAGCGGAATGGGCGCGGCGCGCGCGTCACAGGAGCTCGGCGGCAAAATCCGCGTCCTTTGCACCGACGTCAACGACGCGATCCTCGATATGATAAAGGCCAGCCAGATTTGGGGCGCTATCAACCCAGACCAGGGAATGCAGGGTTATTGGGGCATGCTGCTCACGTTCGTTTCCGCCAACCCGCAGCTTATCGAACCCATGAACCACAGAAAGGCGTTTGGCGAGAATCCGCTCTTCATCCCGTTTATGGACAACGGTTTGAACATCGTGACCGCGGAGACCGCTGATTATTACTACATCGATAACTACTTGAAAGTTTTAGGCGTCGGCAGCGTTGACGAACTGCTTTCGTCATACATCCCCTAATTAGGAGCCTCTGACAAAAGTCCCAAACGCCTGTTGCAGCGGGCGGCCGGAAACGGCCGCCCCTCAACAGCACGATCGCATTGCTTATCCGATTTTGCTTGGGGGGAATGAAGCTTGGACTCAAATATCCTTCAACTCAAAGGGATCTCGAAATCTTTCGGGTCGAACCTGGTACTCGACAATGTGGATTTTTCCGTCCAGCCGGGTGAGATTCACGCGCTGGTCGGCGAAAACGGCGCGGGCAAGTCGACGCTGATGAACATAACCTACGGGATCGTCGCGCCCAACGCGGGCGAAATCGTAATAGACGGGCAAGCCGCGCTGATAAATAACGCGAACGACGCCCAGAAGTACGGCATCTGTTATGTCCACCAGGAGATAGCGCTGTGCCCCGATCTTACGGTGGCGCAGAACATCTTTATGTCCGAAATCAATGTGTCAAAGAAAATGTTGGTGAACTACCGCGACCTTAACCGCAGGGCCGCGGAACTCCTGGCGCCGCTGAACAGCGAGATCAGGCCCGATGATCTGATACTGAACCTGAGCATCTCCAGCCAGCAGGTGGTCGAGATAGCAAAGGGGATGTCCACAAACTGCAAGGTCCTTATTCTCGACGAACCCACCGCGTCCTTGAGCGAGAGTGAAACCGAAGCGCTTTATGAGATCATCCGCAAGCTCAAGGAGCAGGGGATAGGCATCATCTACATTAGCCACCGGATGGGTGAAATATTTGAGCTTTGCGACAGGGTAACGGTTTTGCGCGACGGCGTCATAATCAACACTTATAACGTGATCGATGTGACGGCGCGCCAGATAGTCAAAGACATGGCGGGCCGCGACATTGAGAGCATCTATCCCGAAAAAGCCGCCGAAGTCGAGCGTTCCGACAGCAATATCCTGCTGGAAGTGGAAGGGCTCGCCGACGAGCAGGGGCAGTGCAGGAACATTTCGTTCAAGCTCTATAAAGGCGAGATTCTGGGCTTCGCCGGCCTGGTCGGGTCCGGGCGGACCGAGACCATGCTCAATGTCTGCCAGCTACTTAAGCCGAAAGCCGGAAAGGTAGTATATCAGGGCGGGGATATAGTGGGCAAAAAGGCCAGCAATGTTTTCCGCGACGGCCTCGTTTATCTTCCCGAGGACAGAAAGGCCTACGGGCTGTTTCTTGAAATGCATATCAAGCACAACATCCCTTCCATGCATTTATCAGAAGTTACCGACGGGATACTGATCAGCTCCGGAAAAGAGGAAAACATGGCGCGCCAGATCTCCGAATGGGTCAATGTCCGCTGCAGTTCGCTGCTGCAGCAGACGGTCAGCCTCTCGGGGGGCAACCAGCAAAAAGTGCTGGTGGGTAAGACGCTGGCGAAGATGCCGCGCATCATGATCATGGACGAGCCGACGAGGGGCATCGACGTGGGCGCGAAAAGCGAGATACACAAGCTTCTGCGAGGCCTGGCTAACGACGGGATCGGCGTAATACTGATTTCCAGCGAGCTCAACGAGATACTCGGGATGGCGGACAGGGTGATGGTCATGCGCGAGGGCGAGATCTGCGCGGAAATAAGCAAAGATGATATAGACTCGACGAACATAATGCACTATGCGTCGGGCGCGCATCTGCTGGCTCATGCCTGATAGCGAGGTACTCACACCCTAAGCCCCTGGTGAGGCTTGCGCCCCTGGTGGGGCTTCCGCCGGTACAGAGTAACAAACCATAGGAAGTGAAGTGATTTTAATGTCTGATACAAATCTGACGACGGCGCCGGAAGCCGGGGCGATCAAGAGGAAATCGGCCTTTCGTCGGCTGACGGAAATGCGCGAGTTCGTACTGGGGGTAATCGTTGTACTGGCGGTCGTCATCCTTTCCGTTTCTACTCAATATTTTCTGACATGGCAGAACATTAGGACAGTCCTGAGTTCCATGTCCACTGACGGCATCATTGTAATCGGCATGACAATCCTTTTGATATCCGGGGGGCTCGACCTCTCGGTGGGCAGCGTGATGTGCCTGTCGATGGTCATCTGCGCGAACCTGTTCAAGAGCAACGGCTTTAACCCGTGGATTGCAGCGCTTGTCGCCCTGACGGTCTGCGCCGCGATCGGATGGGTAATGGGGATGCTGGTCACGAAGATAAAACTCACGCACTTTATCGTCACGCTGTGCATGCTGGGTATAGCGAGGGGGCTTGTCCTGACGCTGTCGGGCGGCACCCCCATATCGCTGGTAGCGGCGATGGGGACCGTGCCTGCGTTCCGGTTTCTCGGGAACGGTTCGGTAGTCGGCGTCCCCATGCAGGTAGTGATTTTCGCTGTTTTGGCGATCACAGCGGATTTTCTTGTACGCCGGGGGAAAATCATGCGCCTCGTCTTTTACACCGGGAGCAACGCGAAGGCGGCGATCTATTCGGGGATACGAACCTCGAAAATCCTCATAGGAACGACGATGGTGAGCACCGTTTCCGCCGGCATGGCGGGCATAATCTACCTCTCGAGGTTTTCGGGCGTACCGCTCACGGCGGGGACCGGGCTTGAGATGACCGCCATCAGCGCATGCGTCATCGGCGGGGCCAGCCTGACCGGAGGAAAGGGGACTATTCTGGGCTCGGTGCTCGGATTGGCGTTTATGGCGCTTGTGACCAACGCCATGACGATGTTCGGCGTGTCCGCGCGTTCGCAAGACCTTATACGCTACACGATTTTGCTTTCAGCCGTCGCCTTGGACCAAATACAGCAGAACATGGCAAAAAAACGCGCCATGTAGGAGAAAATGAATCATACGCGAGCGATATAAGCCGCATTTGCATATATACCGCCCGCGGGCGGCCGCAGGAGAATGACAATGAATAACGCCTACAGTAAAGAGTTTCTTTTGGAACTGCTGGAGAAAATGCTGGTTGGCCGCAAATTTGAAGAAAAAGTGCAGTGGCTGTTCTCGCAGGGCCTTGTCCATGGCACGACGCACCTGGGCATCGGCGAGGAAGCCTCGGCTGTGGGCAGCGTAATGGCGCTAAAAGCACACGACTATGTTTTCGGGACGCACCGGGGCCATGTCCAGGCGCTTACGAAAGGGCTTGACGTCAATAGTGTGATGGCCGAGATCCTAGCAAAAGAAACAGGGGTCTGCAAGGGGCTGGGCGGTTCGATGCATATCGCCGACGCCGAGCGCTTTTATTACGGCGCGGACGGCGTACTAGGCGCGAGCGCGGTGATCTCGTGCGGCACGGCGCTCTCAATAAAAAAGAAAAACGAGAAAGACCGCATAACGGCAGTCTTTTTTGGAGACGGTACGTCAAACCAGGGCGCGACCTTTGAAGCGATAAACCTGGCGGCGGCCTGGAATCTGCCGCTGTTGTTTCTGTGCATAAACAACGAATATGGGATGTCCACGCACATCAGCAAGGTGATGAAGGATACCGATATTTCGAAACGCGCGATCCCGTTCGGGATCCCCGGAAAGACGGTGGACGGAAACGACGTCCTGGCCGTCTATGAAGCGGTGTCGGAGGCGCGCGCTTACGTTCTGGAAAACGGGCCGATGCTGCTGGTCGAGGACACATATCGCATATCCGGCCATTCCAAGAGCGACGGCAACCTGTATCGCACAAAGGAAGAGATAAACGCGTGGAGGGAAAAGTGCCCGATCAAGGCTTTTAAAAGTTATCTTGAGAGGGAATGCGGGATTGCGGTGGATATGCTCGCCGAGCTTGAGCAAAAAGCCGACGATGTGATCGAAGCCGCGGTCGAATACGCGAAAAACAGCCCTGAGCCGAAGCTCGAAGCAGCTCTCGGCCTGGTCTATGCCTAGGGAAGGAAAAAATATGCCGGAAATAACGTATGCTCAGGCTATAAATGACGCCATCAGCGAAGAGATGCGCCGTGACTCTAATGTGTTTATGCTGGGCGAGGACATTGGCGAGTACTGCGGCGCTTTCGGCGTGTCCAAAGGGATGCTGGCCGAGTTCGGCCCCGAGCGCATAATGGATACGCCGATATCCGAGCGCGCGATCATGGGAACAGCGATAGGCGCCGCGATGGCGGGTATGCGCCCGATCGCGGAGCTGATGTTTTCCGACTTTATGTGCGTATGTTATGACGAACTGGTGAATGAAGCGCCGAAACTCCGGTTCATGTTCGGAGGAAAGGTAAAAGTCCCGATGGTCATGCGCACGCCGTCGGGAGGCGGCACAGGCGCCGCGGCGCAGCATTCCCAGAGCCTTGAAGCCGTTTTGGCACACATGCCTGGGCTCAAGGTCGTGATACCGTCCACGCCTTATGACGCAAAAGGGCTGATGATAAGCGCGATACGCGACGACAACCCCGTGATGTTCCTCGAGCAGAAGCAGCTTTACCGCACCAAAGGCGAGGTCCCCGAGGGAGAGTATTCGATCGCGCTGGGTGAGGCGGACGTAAAACGCTCCGGTAACGATGTCTCGATAATAACGTATGGAAAAATGGTGCAATACTGCCTGGACTGCGCTGAGGAGCTTGAACGAAACGGCATTTCGGCGGAGGTCATAGACGTTCGCACAATCGTACCTCTGGACCTGGACGCGATCATACGGTCGGTCAGGAAAACGACGCGGGCGCTCATAGTGCACGAGGCCGTCAAGTTCTGCGGGTTCGGCGCGGAGATAGCCGCGGCGATAGCCGACAGCGAAGCGTTTTATTATCTGGACGCTCCGGTCCGGCGGCTTGGCGCGAAATATACGCCGATACCATTCAACCCGGTCCTCGAGCGCGCGATAATCCCCTCCAGGGAAGAGATAACGCGCAACGCAAAAGAGCTGGTGGGGTAAGGCGGCTGGAAACAGCCCTTATAGTCAAATGAGAATGGAGGACAAGGAAGTATGAGCGGCTTATCGAAGCAGAGGGTGATCGCGGCTCTTGAAAACACATGGCTGGACAAAGTGCCTTATTTTGAATGGAGCATAGATAAAAAAATCATCGAAGAACTGATGCCGGGCGCGGACCACAACGATTTTTGCGAAGCGTATACAGACGCGATCATAGTCGATCTGAATTATGAATCGACCGACCTCGGGAACAAACGCCATCGAAACGAATGGGGGATCATCCACGAATACTCAGAGGAGGCTCACGGGTATCCCATCGACGGGCCGATACATAACAAAGAAGAACTTGAGGCATATACTCCGCCCTCGGCCGACAAGCCCGGGCGTTACGACGAGCTTGAGCGCGTGCTAGAGAAATATGGAGACGATAAAGCGGTCATATTACACATGAATGACGTCTGGTCGCTGCCTTCGCGCATGATGCCGTTTGACTACTATCTGGAGCAAATCATCGAAGAACCCGAGTTCATAGTCGACCTTGTCCGAATGACGGTGGACGCCCAGATACTTCTTGCGGAGCAGGCGGCAAAGCGCGGCGTGCAGTTCGTGCAAACCGGCGACGATATCGCGTATAAGCACGGGCCGATGATCTCGCCCGTTATGTTCAGGGAAATGTTCTTCCCTGAGCTTAAACGCATCATCGGAGCTTACCGCGACCTGGGCTTCTATGTCCTTAAGCACTGCGACGGCAATGTACTTCCTTTTATGGACATGTTCATTGAGGCGGGTATCCACCTGTTCGACCCGGTCGACCCAACGGCAGGCATGGATCTGGCGCACTTTAAGAAAACCTACGGCGATAAAATCACGATCAAAGGCAATGTCAACTGCGCTTCAACTTTAGTCTTCGGAAGCGTAGACGAGGTTGTGGCTGAGACGAGGCGCTGCCTCGAGATCGGAATGCCCGGAGGCGGATATGTGATTTCGTCAAGCAACTCCATCCACTCGTCAGTCAATCCCGACAACTACCGCGCAATGCTTGAGACGATAGACCGTTACGGCGCGTATTGACAGGGCGCGGCGCCCACGTAAGTTAAGGAGGGGACGTATGACGATACTGGGGAATTTACTGCTGGGCGTGTATGAAAAGGCGATCCCGTACTCCTTCTCCTGGGAGGAAAAATTCAGCATCGCCCGCGACACAGGCTTCGATTTCATCGAGATGTCCATCGACGGGCTTCCGCCGCGCATAGAGCGCCTGGACTGGCAGCCCGCGCAGATAAACGAGGTCCGCCGCTGCATCGAAATGTTCGACATGCAGATGTACACGCTGGCGCTCACCGCGAACCGCTACTTCCCGCTCGGCGACGAGAGGGATGAGATCCGCTTGCGCGGGATCGAGCTTGTAAAGAAAGCCGTCGAGCTCGCTGTCCGCCTGGGCGTCCGCACGGTACAACTCGCGGCGTACGACGTTGTCGACCGCCCCTCGACTCCTGAAAACGACAGGCTCTTCATCGACTCTTTGCACCGCGTCGTGGAATATGCCTCGACGCGCGCGATGACGCTCTGCCTCGAGGTCATGGACTCGCAATACTCAAACTCGCCCGGAAAGCTGAGGCGATTTATCGACGCGGTCGGCTCGCCTTACCTGCAAATATTCGCGGACCTCGGAAACCCGGTCTCAACGGGGCTGCACGACGTAAACGAGCTGGTTGCCGGGGGAAAGAATATCCTCGCCGTACATATAAAAGACACAACTCTCGGAAAGTGCAGGGACGTGCGTTACGGCGAAGGCGACGTCGACTTTTTGGCGGCTTTCCTTAAGCTTCGCGAAATGGACTTCCGGGGGCTGCTCGTCGCCGAGATGTGGAGCAATGACGATCCGGAGTTCATACCATATTTAAAGACAGCGTCGCAGTTTATACGGGATAATTTGAAAATCGCCGACTCGTTATAATTACAAACTCAGGAGGGATCGATTATGGCGTATCTATGCGGGATCGATATTGGCTCAACCAGCATCAAAGCCGTTATCTATGACGAAACAGGAAAGCATATTTCAGACGGAAAAACTCCAACGCCTCTTACACACCCAAATGCGGCATACCCCGCCTGGGCAGTATGGGAGCATAAAAAGATCTGGGACGGCGTTGTATCAGCGCTGCGCGAAGCGCTCTCCGGAACTGACCGCCCGGAGGACGTCAAAGCCGTTGCCGTGACAGGATTCGGCATGGACGGAATACCGATCGATAAGGACGGCAAAGAGCTCTACGACTTCATTGCGTGGCATTGCCCGCGGACAGTCGAGCAGAGCCAGCGGTTCAGCCAGGAGATCGGGCCGTTTGAGCTGTTTCAAAAAGCAGGCAAACAGGTCATGCACATAGACAGCATATACCGTATGATCTGGATGAAGGAGAATCACCCGGAGATACTGGAGCAAACGGATAAATGGCTGCTGATCGAAGATTACATAAACTTCAAGCTTTGCGGCTCAAAAAGTATTGATTACTCTATGGCGACCTGCACATCTGTGTTCTCACAGGAGACGCGCGACTGGTGTTATGACCTTATAGACAGGGCGGGTATCCCGAGGCACATCTTCCCCAAAGCTTATCTGAGCGGCACTCCGCTGGGCGAGATAACCGGCGAAGCCGCGGAACTGACCGGGCTATCCCGCGGAACTATGGTCATCGAGGGCGGGCACGACTATATCTGCGCCGCGCTGGGCGTGGGCGCCATTGACGAGCGTTCGACGATGAACGTAATGGGAACATGGGAGATGATGGTGCAGCCTGTCTCACATATAAAGCTGACGAAAGAACTCTTTGACAGCGGATACTTTATTGAGGGGCATGTCGTGGACGGAGCGTATTGTTATGTGGGCGCATTTGTCAGCGGAGATATGTCAGAGTGGCTCAAGGATCAGTTATGCCTAAAAGAAGAACTGCTGAGCAAAGAAAAGGGTACATCCATCTGGGACGAGATCGCGCTTGCGGCCGCGGCTCGCCCGGTCGGCAGCCACGGCTGTATGTTCCTGCCGCACTTCTCGGGCAGCGGGACGCCTAAGTTCGACCCCAACTCCAGGGGAGCATTCATTGGAATGACGAATATAACTATGCGCGAGGACATGATGCGCGCCGTATTCGAAGGCCTCAACTTCCAATTCCTGGAACTCATGGGAGCGCTCAAAAATGCCGGGCTGTGCGACAGTTCGCGCATAATATGCACGGGCGGCGCGTCAAGAAACTCATTTTGGATGCAGAACAAGGCCGACATAACAGGGCTTATGCTGGAAGTCCCGGACGTCTATGAAGCTACTTGCCTTGGCGCGGCAATGGTCGCCGGTATAGGCGCCGGAGTATACAAGGACAAGTACGACGCCGTCAGCCGCGTCAGGAGCGGAGCAAGCGTCAAAGAGTACGCGCCCGACATGTCCGTCCACGGATTGTACAACGAGCTCTATGCGATCTTCCGCAGGCTTTATGGCGACTTGATCGCGGCAAACACATTGATTTCCGAACGAAACCGCTAATAAGCATAACGTCATATAAAAGAGCCGAACCGACTCCGGTATCGGCTCTTTTGTAATTTGCAGAAAGCTGCTTTCCAAAAAAATCATTGATTTTGCTAATCTTTGCGGCCGGGGTTTCCGATAAATAACAATAGGAGGTGAAACGATGCAGATACCCATGGAGATTCTGTCCCAAATGTTGACCAGGGCAGACTCTGGCACAAGCGTCCGGCAAAGGGCTGGGCCAAGCGCTCAAGACGGTTTAAAATTCGGAAGGCTTCTTGATAAAGCGCTGGCTGATTCGCAGGCACAGTCGCCGATACCGGATAAGGCAGCGGAAAGAGACGTAATGCCCCCGCCGCCCCTGAAGACTGAAGATAACTACGGTTCAGCTCAGGCTTATGCAGCCGGAGTAATGGGAAATCACAAGGATGTCGTTTTTATTCTCGAAGGAGATATGGAATCTGCTACTGAACTTGATATCCGTGTAGACGCAGCAACCGCGGCGGCCGGATCCCTAAAAAACGAACCGGGGATCATGGAGCAAAGAGTGGTTTATGAAAGACCTGTAGAGGTTGTTGCGGACGAAAGACCCGTAGAGATGGAACTCAACGCCGGGGAAGTCGTTAAAGACACAGGAGAAGCGCAAAGCGCCGCAGGACACGCTGAAAAAGCCGGAACAGCGAATGCGGAAGCAGCGAGGCAAGCGTCCGCAAACACCGGAGTTGAAGGCGGCGCGACAGGGGAAGTAACGGCACGGACGCCAATTGTAAGGACGTCAGAGCGACAGGGAAACGAAGACAGCAACTCTCGTTTTTCCGGAAACGGCGATCTGAGCCCTTTGGAGAATGATAATGACGCAACCCAGGTGAAGGGACAAAAAGACAAGGCTTTTTCCGATACGGTGGCCGCCGTACGGAACGCAGCGGAAGGCGTACAGGAAACTGTAAATAGCGCGCCTGCGCCGCTCGCGGAAGGGATCAGGCCCGAGCAGTTCAGGGCGGACCAGCAAATGAAACAAGCGACGCTGAGCGCCCCGGTCAAAACGGAAAACCTGTTTGAAGAGATGATATCACGTCTCGAAACGATGCGCACGGATAACCAGCGCGTGATGTCGATACAGCTCAAACCGGAGTTTCTGGGCAAGGTGGCGCTGGAAATAGCGATGGACGCCGCCGGCTTGCACGTAAAAATCAGCGCGGCTGACAGCGGTGTCAGAGCCATGATAAACGGACAGGTGACAGCCCTGATCGAATCGCTCGAAAACAAAGGACTTGCAGTAGTTGAAGTCGAGGTAGCTTACACCGGCGTCGATAACGGCGCTTTCAAGGAAAACCGCGAAGGGCAGGGGCAGCAGAACAAACAGCGCCGCTCGGTACGCGAGATAGATCAGGCGGACGGAGTGACGTATTATACCGCTTTGCCGCTGGATACACTTGAATACTACCTCGAAGCCGGAGTCAGCTCGGTGGAATACAGAGCCTGACCGTTCGAAGGGAGAAACGACAAATGCCAGTACTAGATACTGTTAGAGACTTACAGAACCAGACCGCATACCAGCAAATGTTCGACGCGCAGCGGATGCGCAGAGAGAGCGCGGAACCGGGTAATAACCGCAACGTCGGCGGAATGATGGGGAAAAATGATTTTCTC
>Ga0123353_10006477_pt1 | contig 15590 bp, 17 predicted proteins | sample TergutLab28metaG_3_FD_92763 | JGI IMG/M metagenome (GOLD analysis project Ga0123353, IMG submission 92763) | Labiotermes labralis P3 segment gut microbial communities from Petit-Saut dam, French Guiana - Lab288 P3 | ecosystem: Host-associated > Arthropoda: Insects > Digestive system > Gut ... | reverse complement strand
GTTGCCGTTTTCATCCGTAAAATCGGCTATGACTGGCAACGGCAAATATTCTTTTACCTCTCGTGCGACGACGGCATTATCCACCACGATTTCCGCATGAAAAATCTTTTGCTCAATACGTTCATCAAAATTGTCCGACACCGCCCCCACAAACATTCCCTGCGTGAGGTTCGCGATTTTGCTTGCCGGAATCAAACTGTCCAACTGTGTGGAGATGGAGGTTGACTTGTCATTTCGATTAATGGTCATGGATTGCCGTTTTTGCAGCACCTTTCCAAAGCGTTCCGACAATGTTTTGGCCGATTCTCCCACCACCTGTCCCGAGAAGATGTTTCCGACCGTATTCATGACCACGGCGGCCTCCTTGTCTCCGTAGTCTCTTTTTAGCTGCGAAAAATCTTGAAATCCCAAACATACCGCGACTTTGTTTGACCGCGCCGTAGCAATCAGATTATCCAACCCTCTAAAGTAAATGGTCGGCAACTCATCAATCACCACCGATGATTTTAACTGCCCTTTTTTGTTGATTAATTTTACGATTCTGGAATTATACAGTCCCAGCGCCGCCGAATAGATATTTTGCCGGTCGGGATTGTTTCCCACGCAGAGGATTTTGGGCGCATGGGGATTGTTGATGTCGAGGGTAAAGTCGTCCCCCGTCATTACCCAGTAGAGCTGTGGCGAAATCATCCTCGACAGGGGGATTTTTGCCGAAGCAATCTGCCCCTGCAACTGTTCCTGCGCTCCCCCTTCCCAAGCATCCATGAAGGGCGACAGGTAATTTTCCAACTGCGGATAGGAGGTAAGTATCGGAAAGATGTCTTCGTATTTGCGGTTCAGGAACTCGATGGCATGGGGGAAGGTGCAGTATCTGCCGTTTTGGTAGATTTTCAAGTACCAGATGATGGCCGTCAGCAGGATAATCGGCGATTCCACAAAGAAGTCCCCCTGTTTCTGTATCCACGTTTTGTTTAGGTTGAGCATGATGGTATAGGCGCTTTCGTAGGCATCCGAGATATCGGTCATAAACTCCGGCGCGATGGGGTTGCAGCGGTGCGATTTGCGCGGGTTGTCGAAGTTTATCAGGTAGAATTTGGGTTTTACTCCGTATTTATCAAGGTTGTCGAGCATGGTATTGTAGGCGATTACCGACAGGTCGTCAAATTTGTAATCATATACATACATTGAAAATCCTTTCATAATCTGCTGTTTGATGTAATTATTGACCACCGCGTATGATTTTCCCGACCCCGGCGTGCCGAGTACAATGGTTGCCCGGAACGGATTAACCACATTTATCCATCCTCTGTTCCACTTTTTGCGGTAGAAAAACCGCGTTGGCAGGTTTACCGAATATTCATTTTCCATCAACCGCGTCTCTTGCATGAACGATTCGTTTTCGAGGTTGAAGACATCCTCCATGAGGCTGTTTTTGAGCAGGCGACTCATCCAAACGCCTGCGACCAGCAGGAGGATATAGCCTAATGCCAAGGTGAGGGCATAAAGGACGGTGGCGAGGGTTGGGACGGTAAGGAAGTTTAGGTCTAAGAGCCATCCGTTGAAGAAAAAGAGGGCAAAGCCAAAGAACAGGCACAGGCCGATGTTTGTCCATTTGATTTTTTCTTCCTTTACTCCTCTTGTTCCCAGACAGGACAGGGCAAGGAATACAACGGCAAAGAGTTTGGTCCACAAAACGGAGGCAAACAGTCCCGTTGTCCGGTTAAAGTTCAGCAATATCCTGTCCACCACGCCAATATCAACACTCCATTCTACCATGCTCTGATAGCAGAACCAGTAGACATGAATCACGCAAAACAGGATGCTGATGGCCCGCATGAACTCCATGGTCTTGGCCAAGCCTCTTAGGTCATCTTCTTGATTCATGGTTGATGGGGGTTTGAGGATTAATCATTACCGCCGGATGCGCCTGTTCCGTTTTCCTTTCTTGTTCAGGCGCCGTGTGAACATTTGTTCTTCGATGTCATCGTTTGCTGAACCTGCGGGTGGAAAGAAGTCAAAAATTCCTCCGAAGTCGGTATGTTCTTCATATGTCCGGTCATGTTTTTGGGACGGATGGAGCGGCGGTATGTCCTTATGGGGTTGTTCCGGCGTCTGCTCCCTGCCGGTGAACCGGTCATTGAATACGTTTGCCGAAAACTCTTTTCCCAACCTTGAGCCGTTGAACACACACTTTTGTATGTGGTCTATAAAGGTTGCGCCGTAGATGCGGCCTTCGCCGTTGGTGCGCAGCGCTGCCGAGATGCCCTGTTTTTCCAGCGCCTTTTCAAAGTCGGGGCGGTTGTTACAGTTTTGCATGGCCTCGGCAATAACTTTTCGGCTGCGTTCTTTGAGTCCTTTGTTTTTGATGATTTCCGCCGACTGCCGGATGCGTTTTTCCAGCGCATCAATACCGGCGGATTTACCAAAGAGGGACGATTTGAAAGGATTTCCCGTTTTTTTATCCTGTTCATCAAGGACAGTATACAGGATTCCCCGATATGGCTTGCCTTTTTCTTCGCCCCGTATTTCTTCCATGCCGATGTTGTACAGGGAGAGCAGGGCCTTGTATTCTTTCAGACTTAAAAAGTGATAATCCCGCGCAAGGGGACGGATGACGTTTGCTGCCTGCTGTTTTATATCGCCCTCGCGGTAACGGACAGGCTTCGGCAAAAATCCTTCCAACCGTTTCTTTTGGCCGGCGGGGATTAATCCGTACTTCCGCTCCAGATTGCGGCAGGCCTCCATGGAGCGGCGATGCTCAAACCTGTCGTCAATTTTCCGTCCGTTTTCATCCACCCTCAAGGAGACAATGTGGAGGTGTTTCCGCCCGATGTCTTCGTGTTTGTAGACGATAAACGGCTGGTCGCCGTAGCCCATCTTTTGCATGTATTCCTGCGCAATATCGGACAGCTGCCGGTCGGTTAAAACATCTTTCGGGTCCGGGTTTAGGGATACGTGCAGCGCCGGTTTTTCCGTATTCCTGTTTGCCAGCAGACAGGGTTCAAAGGAGCGTAGGCATGTATTGATGTCAAAAACTCCGGATTGCGGCTCTATCATTCTGTGGGCAAAGATGACCTTGGCCAGATGGTTATCGAGTTTGACTTGGTTGTAGGCAAGGGCGCCGTAGAGGTTATTTCCCGAACTCATTTTTGCAACCATTTCCTTTCAAACTCATCGGTCAGGCTTATTACCTGCCTGTGTATGGCGACTAATTCCATGGTTGCCTTCTCTAATTTGTAGAGGAACGCAAGGGCCTTTTTCTCTGTAAAGGTTGCCTTGATTGCCTTTGTCGCCTGATTATAGTTTACGCCGACAGCCCGAAACTGTGCATGAAAAGTGGTCAGGCGCATGTAGTAGTCCATGGCGGCCTTGTCTATTTTTACCACTTTCAGTTCACGGTTAAAGATGCAGGAGGTGATGAAACGCGCCCTGTCCGGCAATCCCGATGTCTCGTAAAGAGCGAGGAACCGTGCATAATCCACGTCATTGAGATTAAAGGAGAGGCGGTGTCGGCAGGGATAGGCCTTTGGTTTGCGACCTCCGGGTCGTTGATGTTTCTTTTCCGGCGTCATGGCTACTGATTAAAAATGCTGACTTCGGAGGCATTTTGCTCCCTGCAAGGGCAAGTGATTTTCGGGCACTGAAAATGTTTTGAGTACCTCAAAACACAACTTGCCATGTTCCGGCGAACATGAAATCCCGCCGGTGCGTGATTGGTTTTTTGCATGATAACAACGGATGTTTGAAAGACGCTGCAAAGTTAGGGAGGTCTTTGGGGAGGGCAAGCATGGTCGGGCGAGCCAACCCGCACCATTGCCCGGCCGGTGTGTGCCACCACCGAGAAGACCGGAGAAAAGACCGGTTTTTCCGGCTTCTTTTGCAGTGAAATGACGCAATGTGCCATCAATCCGGTAAACCGACAATGAAATGAACAGGCAGGTAAATACATCCGTACAAAAGCGACTCTTTGGTGATGCGCACCATCATTGTTGTGCTGACGTACTGTCGTATTGTTGTGTGGATGTACGTCAGCAGGGAAGCGCTTCATTGAACAATTACACAACTGAACAACCAAATCATTAACCTATAAAACATTCAAATCAATGAACAGAGAAACACCGTTTGTATCCTTCTCCACCCAGAAAGGCGGGATGGGGAAGACGTCTGTAACCGTATTAGTGTCCGGCTACCTTCACTATGTCAAGAGACTGCGTGTAGCGGTGATTGACTGCGACTATCCGCAGCACAGCATCGTAAGGGAGCGCAGGCGCGACAGCAAGCTCGTGATGGAGAACGACTATTTCAAGCGTATGGCTTACGGGCAGTTCCGTAATCTGGGCATCAAGGCGTACCCTGTAAAGGAGAGTACCGCCGCAGAAGCGCTGCACGATGCCGACGTTTTGATGGAGCATGCCGAAAAGCCCTTTGACCTCATCTTTTTTGACCTCCCCGGCACACTGAACAGCGAGGGCGTGATTAAGACGCTGGCGGCTATGGACTATATCTTTACCCCCATCAGCGCCGACCGTTTAGTATTAGAAAGCACCCTGCAATACGCCACGATGCTCAGCGACCACATCATCAGCGCCGGCAGGGGCAAGCTCAAGGGTCTTTACCTTTTTTGGAACATGGTGGACGGGCGCGAAAAAACGCCTCTTTACCAAGTGTACGAGGGGGCCATTGCCGAGCTTGGACTGCAAATATTGAAAACCTCTCTTCCCGACAGCAAGCGTTTTCGCAGGGAGATGTCTATTGAACGGAGGTCGGTGTTTCGTTCCACGCTTTTTCCTCCGGACAGGGCGTTGCTTAGGGACAGCAATATAGAAGAATTGTCGGAGGAGGTATGTCGCATCATCAAACCGGAGGGCCATGGCAAACAGGAAAGTGGATATTGATGAAACCTTTCTGCTTTCCTCCATAAGGGAGCAGGATGCATGGACGGGGCGAAAAGGTCCGGGGCCTGCCGCGCAGGTTGAAGAACGGTCCAAAGGAGTCAAAGACCCCGTCAGACACGGAGGGGGCATCCCTGCCGATTACAGTTCACGGTTTCTTGGGCGGAATGAGTTTAAGGGTCGCCGGTGCGTATACATCAGCGAGCGCATCCACGCCACGATACTGGAAATCGTCAAAATCCTTTCCGGCAGGGAGGTTACGGTTGGCGGGTATATAGACGCCATTCTGACGGCTCACCTTGAAGCGCACCGCGACGAGATTATCGGGTTGTACCATGGTGAGCTGTCCAAAAAGAGCGGCAAGGGCCTTCTTGAGTTTTAGCGCAACATGCAAATCCTTGCCCTTGTCATGATGTTTATTGCCCTGTGTCTGCTGTACCGTATTGCCTTTCCCCGGCAGGCGACAGCAAAGGGATGCGGCGCCTCCTCCCGAGAGAGGGATGCCGACACTTCCGGCGCAGTGGTAAAAAGCCGGTTTATCCGTCCCAACCGGAGCCAACCATTGCCAACTTGTACAGGGGGTGTAAAAGCTGAAGTTCAGATAGAAAAACCCTCTATTTTTGCCGGTGGGAACGAAGGAGCGAACGCTGTGGCGGCGGCTATTCCGCTTGAACGGCTGGCGGAAGTGTTCGGCACGGACCCCGACCCGGAAGACTTGGATATTGCGCCGGACGGGGAAGAGATAGACCCGGAGGAGGAGATGGAGGACTTGCGGCAGGTGTTGGGACGGGATATGGGGCAGGCAGGGGGATGGAGCATGGAGGAGATGGCGGAAGCAGTGGAGGCTATCGACAACCCGACTGAGGGCAAGGGAGAGATACTCTACAGGGCGGAAAAGACCGATATGTTTGAACGGCTCGTTTCCGCGGACACGGGAAAAGCGGCGCGGATAAGGGCGGTAATCGACCGCCACCTCCGCAGGCAGGGGGCAGAAGGCGGCGAGGATGAAGACAATGAAGAAAATGCCAATGAGTGGAAAAATTTCGACATGCAGGAATTTTTAAGTTAGACAAACAATTTTAAACAGTTAACCATTATGAACAAATCCAAGATTATTTTATCGGCAGCCGTTTTTTTGTCGGCTGCCCTCGAAGCCCTTGGGCAGGGTAACGGCGCGGCGGGCATCACCGAAGCCACGCAGATGGTAACCTCTTACTTTGATCCTGCCACCAAGCTCATCTATGCGGTTGGCGCCGTTGTGGGACTTATCGGGGGCGTCAAGGTGTATACCAAGTTCAGCAGCGGTGACCCCGATACGGGCAAGACGGCTGCAAGCTGGTTTGGCGCCTGTATCTTCCTCATCGTGGCGGCCACCATCCTCCGTTCGTTTTTTTTGTAAAACAAGAGAGGCATGGAGTATCCGGTAAACAGGGGCATAGGCAGGCCGGCGGAATTTCAAGGGCTGAAAGCACAGTACCTCTTCATCTTCGCAGGCGGGTTGCTGGGAGTATTTATTGTGTTCGTCGTCATGTACATGGCAGGCGTCCACCAGTGGGTGTGCATCGCCTTTGGCGTGAGCGCCGCACTCATTTTGGTGTACGGCACTTTCCACTTGAACAAAAAGTACGGCGAACACGGACTGATGAAGGCGCAGGCAAGGCGCAACCATCCGCGGTATGTGATTAGCCGCCGGAGCTTTCCCCGACTATTTACCCGTAAAAAGGAGGAAGCATGAGGAACGTATTAAGGGCTGCCACCTTAGAGAGCAAGTTTCCGCTGTTGGCGGTCGAGCACGACTGCATCATCTCCAAGGATGCCGATGTAACGGTGCCGTTTAGGGTGGAGCTGCCCGAACTCTTTACCGTTACTTCTTCCGAATACGAGGCGATACACTCGGCGTGGGCAAAGGCAATCAAGGTCTTGCCCAACTTTTCGATTGTGCACAAGCAGGACTGGTTTATCAAGGAGGATTACCGCCCCGACATTCAAAAGGACGGATTGAGTTTTCTTTCCCGCTCGTTTGAGCGGCACTTTAATGAGCGCCCCTTTCTGAACCATGCCTGCTACCTGTTCTTGACCAAAACGACTAAGGAACGTATGCGTATGCAAAGCAACTTCAATACGCTCTGCCGCGGCTTCCTTGTTCCCAAAGAGATACGGGACAGGGAGGTGGTTGCCAAGTTTTTGGAGGCAGTCGGGCAGTTTGAGCGGATTGTCAACGATTCGGGATTTGTCAAGCTGACGCGGTTAACGGGAGATGAGATTACCGGCACGGCGGACAGGCCGGGGCTTGTGGAAAAATACTTTTCGCTCTCGCTTGAGGACACCACCACATTAAGGGACATCCGGCTGGACCCCGAAGAACTGCACATAGGCGACAATATTTTGTGCCTCCACACGCTTTCGGATGCCGAGGACCTGTCTCCGCGCGTGGCGACCGATAATCGTTATGAAAAGCTCTCTACCGACCGCAGCGACTGCCGCCTTTCCTTTGCCGCTCCCGTGGGCGTGCTGCTGGGTTGCAGCCACCTGTATAACCAGTATCTGTTCATTGACGACCATGCGGAAAATCTTAAACGCTTTGAGAAGCAGGCGCGAAACATGCACTCGCTCTCGCGTTACAGCCGTCAGAACCAGATTAACAGGGAGTGGATTGAGCAATATTTGAATGAGGCGCACTCGCTGGGGCTGACCTCCGTCCGCTGTCACTGCAATGTGATGGCGTGGAGTGACAACCGCGAAGAACTACAACGAATAAGGAATGACGTGGGGAGTCAGATTGCCTTGATGGAGTGCAAGCCGCGACACAATACGGTAGATGCCCCGACCCTGTTTTGGGCGGGCATTCCGGGCAATGCGGCCGACTTTCCGGCAGAGGAGAGTTTTTATACGTTCATGGAGCAGGCGTTGTGCTTCTTTACACAAGAGACCAACTACCGGTCATCTCCCTCGCCATTCGGTATCAAGATGGTGGACAGGCTGACGGGCAAGCCGCTGCATCTGGACATCTCTGACCTGCCGATGAAAAAGGGCATCATCACCAACCGCAACAAGTTTATACTTGGGCCGTCGGGCTCCGGAAAATCCTTTTTTACCAACCACATGGTGCGGCAATATTACGAGCAGGGGGCGCACATCGTTTTAGTTGATACCGGCAACAGTTATCAAGGGCTCTGCAACTTGATTAACCGAAAAACGGGTGGCGAAGACGGTGTGTACTTTACCTATACGGAGGAAAATCCCATAGCGTTTAATCCCTTTTATACCGATGACGGCCTTTTCGACATTGAGAAGCGCGAGAGCATTAAGACGCTGATATTGACTCTGTGGAAAAGGGATAACGAGCCGCCTTCGCGGGCCGAGGAGGTTGCCCTGTCCAACGCCGTGAGCATGTACATAGAGCGCCTCAAGACAGGCATCGTTCCTTCATTCAACACGTTTTATGATTTTGTCAGAGGCGAATACAGGGACGTCCTCGACACCAAGGAAGTCCGCGAAAAGGATTTTGACGTTGCCAATTTTTTGAACGTGCTTGAACCCTACTACAGGGGCGGCGAATACGACTACCTGCTCAACTCCGAAAAGCAGCTTGACTTGCTCTCCAAGCGCTTTATTGTCTTTGAGATAGATGCCATCAAAGACCACAAGATACTCTTTCCTGTGACCACCATCATCATCATGGAAGTTTTTATCAACAAGATGAGGCGGTTAAAGGGAATCCGAAAACTCATCCTCATAGAGGAGGCATGGAAAGCCATTGCCAAGGAAGGGATGGCGGAATACATCAAGTATCTGTACAAGACCGTCCGGAAATTCTTTGGGGAGGCGATTGTAGTCACTCAAGAGGTGGACGATATTATCGCTTCGGCCATTGTGAAAGAGAGCATTATCAACAACGCCGACTGTAAGATTCTTTTAGACCAGCGCAAGTACATGAATAAGTTTGACAGCATACAGGCGTTGCTTGGACTGACCGAGAAGGAAAAATCGCAGGTGTTATCCATCAACATGGCGAACCATCCGAACCGTAAATACAAGGAGGTTTGGATTGGTCTGGGCGGGGTGCAGTCGGCGGTCTATGCTACCGAAGTCAGCTTGGAGGAGTATTATGCGTACACTACCGAGGAGACCGAGAAGCTGGAACTGATGCGCCTTGCCGACAAATTGGATGGAAATATTGAATTGGCTATTAAACAATTAGCAGAAAGTAAACGAAATAACTAACCATTAAAAAAAGAAAAAAATGAAAAAGGTAATTTTAATCATCACGAGCGTCATCATTACGCTCATGTTTTTTATGACGCAGGCAAGGGCGCAGTTTGTCGTAACCGACCCGGCAAACATTGCCACAAGTATTATCAACTCCGCCAACCAGATTGTGCAAACTTCTTCCACGGTAACCAATGTGATTAGGAACTTTGAAGAAGTGAAAAAGGTTTACAATCAAGGCAAGGAATACTACGACAAGCTCAAGGCTGTAAATGATTTGGTCAAGGATGCGCTCAAGGTACGGGACGCCATCCTGCTGGTGGGGGAAATCGGCGACATCTATGTGAACAGTTATCAGAGGATGTTGAACGACCCCAACCTTCACTTTGCGGAGCTGATAGCCATCAGCGCCGGCTACACCGTTTTGCTGGGACAGGGTGCAAACATGTTGCTGGAGATGAAGAACGTGGTCAACGCCAACGGACTTTCGATGAACGACAGTGAGCGGATAAACATCATCAACTACGTTCACGCCAAGCTCTTGGAGCATCGAAATGTAGTGAACTACTACACGAACAAGGTTTTTGCCACCTCCTACCTCCGCGCCCAGAAGACGGGCGACATTGACAGGGTACTCGCTCTCTATGGAGACGCCATGGACAGGTACTGGTAACAGATAACGGAGTAGATGGTACCGTTAGCGATAGACTTCGACAATCTGCATCAGATTCTTCGTAACCTCTACGAGGAGATGATGCCGCTTTGCGGGGATATGGCAGGCGTGGCCAAGGGGATTGCCGGTCTGGGGGCGCTGTTTTACGTCGCCTCGCGGGTATGGCAGTCCCTTTCCCGCGCCGAACCCATTGACGTGTATCCCCTGTTACGCCCTTTTGCCATCGGCTTTTGCATCATGTTCTTCCCCACCTTTGTGCTGGGAACAATCAATACGGTATTATCACCCGTTGTGAAGGGGACGCATCAGATGCTGGAGTCCCAAACCTTTGACATGAACCGGTACCGGCGGCAGAAGGATCAGCTTGAATACGAATATATGATGCGCAGCCCCCAAACGGCGTGGCTGGTGGACAATGATACGTTTGACCAGCGCCTCTCGGAACTGGGACTGTTCGATGCTCCGGAAATAGCGGGAATGTACATCGAACGGGGCATGTACAACATGAAAAAGAGTATCCGCGGATGGTTTCGTGAACTGCTGGAGCTGTTCTTTCAAGCGGCGGCGCTGGTAATAGATACGGTACGCACCTTCTTCCTCATTGTACTTGCCATCCTTGGGCCCGTAGCCTTTGGCATCGCGGTCTATGACGGCTTCCACGCCACGCTGACACAGTGGATAAGCCGCTATGTATCCGTATATTTATGGCTTCCTGTATCCGACCTGTTCAGCTCGATACTTGCCAGAATACAGGTGTTGATGCTGCAAAACGATATTTCGGAGTTGCAGAACAACCCCAACTTTTCTCTCGAGGCAAGCAACGCCACCTATATCATCTTCATGATTATCGGAATCATCGGATACTTTACCATCCCCACGGTGGCCAACTGGATTATCTCTGCCGGTGGCATGGGCGCCTATAACCGCAACATCAACGCTGCGGCAGCCAAAACGGGCGCGGTGGCGGGCGCCGCCTCCGGCGCCGCTTCGGGAAACATATCGGGACGGTTGGTAAACAGGGGCGGAAATTAAATAGTAATAATCAGAAAATCAGATGGAATTTAAGAGTTTAAAGAATATTGAAACATCATTTAGGCAGATACGTTTCTTTGGAATCGTGTTTGTATGTCTGTGCGCTGCGGTTTCGGGGTACGCGCTCCTTAGCTCCTACCGCTTTGCGGAAGCGCAGCGGCAAAAAATCTATGTGCTTGACGGCGGAAAGTCGCTGATGCTGGCGCTCTCGCAGGACCTGTCGCAAAACCGTCCCGTCGAGGCGCGGGAACATGTCAAGCGCTTTCATGAGCTGTTCTTTACCCTTGCCCCCGACAGGAACGCCATAGAGAGCAACATCCAAAGGGCGCTCTTTCTTGTGGACAGGTCGGCGTTCGCTTACTACAAGGACATGCAGGAAAAGGGATACTATAACCGCATCATATCCGGCAATATCAACCAAAACTTACAGGTAGACAGCGTGGTTTGCAACTTCGACACCTACCCGTACAGGGTGGTGACATATGCCCGTCAGCTGATCATCCGTGAAAGCAACATCACGGAGCGCAGCCTTGTAACCCGGTGCAACTTGATTAATTCTGTGAGGAGCGACAACAATCCCCACGGCTTTACGATGGAAAATTTTGAGATCATCCAAAACCGCGATTTGCGGGTGATTGACCGATAACAGGAGGCGTTTATGGCAACAGGAATCAAACACGCACTTGCCCATGCAGGGGATGCTGTCGAACACCGCCTTCGACTTCTTTGCGGCAAACCAACACCCATGAAGCGGTTCATTTTGGTGCTAGTCATCGGCATGGCGCTGGCGATAGCCAACGTGTGGTTTGTGATAAGTTCCATCTACAATATCGGCAGGGGCGAGACAGAGTTGATGAAAGTGCAGCATATCGAAGCATTAAGGCTGCAAAAAGACAGTGTAAACCAAGGATTATGACAGGCAACCATCAACGGACGGACGGGAATAAGGGTCTTATTTCGGATGAGCAGAAGCAGAAAATGAAGAAGTACGCCGTCTTTGCGCTGATGGGCGTCATCTGTGCAGGCTGTCTCTTTTTCATCTTCTCGCCTTCGGCAGACGACAAGGCCAGACGTGAACAGTCGTCGGGCTTTAATACCGACATCCCGATGCCGAGCAACGAAGCGATTATCGGCGACAAGCGCGATGCCTACGAGCAGGAGCAGGTTAAGCGCAGGCAGCAGGAGCGGATGCGCTCGCTGCACGACTTTGCCGACCTGCTGGGCGACAATACTCCGGTACAGTCCGGCGACCTGTCGCTGTTGCCTCCGGAAGACCCCGTTTGGGAGACGACCGGCGGCTATAATCCGCGCCCGCCATCTTCGCCCCGAAATACTGCCATCACGGGATCGGCAGCAGCTTACAGCGACATAAACCGTGTTCTGGAAAATTTTTATGAGACACCCCGCGAAGACCCCGAAAAGGAACGGCTAAAGCAGGAGCTGGAGGAGATGAAGATGCGGATGGAGGAGGAGGATGCGCGTAAGAACTCCGTGGATAATCACCTTGAGCTGATGGAAAAGTCGTTCCAAATGGCGGCAAGGTACATGCCGGGGGCGGCGGGAACATTCGGGACGGCAGAGGCGGCGGAGATGGCCGCTCCCGTTGTCGAGTCTGCGGCGGGACGCACAGGGAGCAATATGCCCTCAGATATGACCGCCACACCTGTCTCTCAAGTGAGGGAGCAGACGGTCTCGGCGCTGCTGCCCCAAATGAGCGATAAAGAGTTTATCGCAGGCTACGGCAATGAGCGCAACAGGGGATTTATCACGGCTACCGAGGGAGCGACCGACAGGGTAAAAAACACGGTTCTTGCCTGCGTACATGCCGACCAGACGGTAACGGAAGGGCAGAGCGTGCGGCTGCGGCTGCTGGAACCCATGCAGGTCGCAAACATGGTGATTCCCGCCAATACGGTGCTTTCCGGAGCGGTGAAACTTCAAGGAGAACGGATGGGAATAACCGTAAGCCTCATCGAACACACAGGGGTAATCATTCCCGTAGACCTCCGTGTTTACGACATGGACGGTCAGAACGGAATCTTCATCCCCAGCCTGCAGGAGTTGAGCGCCGCCAAGGAAATCATCGCCAACATGGGCACATCGGCGGGAACAAGCATAAGCCTTTCCAGTGATGCCGGACAGCAGTTTGTGGCAGACATGGGGCGGAACGTCATTCAAGGAGTATCGCAGTTTGCGGCAAAAAAGCTCCGCGAAGTCAAGGTACACCTTAAAGCCGGACACCGCCTTTACCTCCTTACGGAAACAGGCTTAAAATAATCGGTCAACAATCAATAAAACATTAACCAATAAACAAATGAAACAGATTTTAGCCACGCTTGCCCTTGTTGCGGGCGTGTTTACCGCGGCAAACGCACAGGAACAAAACAATCCCTCAAGGGGAGACTTTTTTAACGGGCTTACGCGGCCCATCACATTCAACCGGATGATTCCGCCATACGCACTCGAAGTAACCTTTGCCAAGACGGTACACATCATCTTTCCGGCTGCCATCCGCTACGTGGATTTAGGTTCCATCGACCTGCTGGCAGCCAAAGCCGACGGCGTGGAAAATGTACTCAGAGTCAAGGCGGCCACACAGGGATTCTCCAGAGAGAGCAACCTTTCGGTAATTACCGAAGAAGGCAGTTACTACAGCTTCAATGTAAAGTACGCCGACGAGCCGGTAAAGCTGTCGGTGGAGATGGCAGACTTCCTGCACGGATGGAACTTTGAGAACAAGCCGGGAAACGAGATTCCCATATACCTCTCCGATTTGGGCAACGAATCGCCCTACTTGGTTCGTCTTATCATGGAGGCCATCCACCGCAACAACCGGACAAAGATTAAGCACATAGGCAGTAAAAACTTTGGAGTACAGTACCTCCTCAAAGAAATATATACGCACAACGAGTTGCTGTTCTTTCATCTGAGCTTGAAAAATAGCACAACCGTCTCCTTTAACATAGACTTTATTACCTTCAATATCGTGGACAAAAAGGTGGCCAAGCGAACGGCCATTCAAGAGCGGGTAATCATGCCGCTCCGCAGCTACAATCAAGTAACGGGCGTGGCCGGAAACAGGGAAGAGCGCACCGTATTTGTCCTCTCAAAGTTCACCATTCCGGACGATAAGCAGTTAATCATAGAACTGTTTGAAAAGGATGGGGGGCGCAACCAGACCTTGACCATAGAGAACATGGATTTGATACGCGCAGAGGTAATTGACAATCTAACCGTGAAAATGAAATGAACAAACTTTTCCTTGCGATTATCATCGTTTTGGGCATCGCCGCACCGGAGTTGTCTGCGCAGCGGTGCCTGCCCGGCATGCGCGGGTTGCAATGTACCACAGGCCCTGTAAACGGCCTAAGTCTGCGGGAGGGCTTTTTCGCGGGCATCGCCTTTTCCCAATATGTAAAGGGGGCGAACAGGTGGGCGCTGGGCATCGAATACCTTGAAAGGCGCCATCCCTATGCCCGAATCCGTATCCCCCGGTCGCAGTTTACCGCCGAAGCAGGGTATTTTTTCAAATTTCTGTCAGACCCGACCAAGACAGTATTTCTCTCCGTCGGGGCCTCCGCCATGGCGGGATATGAAACGCTGAACCGGGGAGAAAAGCTGTTGCCGGACGGAGCAACCATCAACAACAGGGATGCCTTCCTCTATGGAGGGGCTTTCGTCCTTGAAATGGAAACCTATCTGACAAACAGGCTTGTGCTGCTTACCCATATTAGAGAACGCCTGCTGATGGGTTCGTCCGTCGGAATACCCAACACACAGTTGGGGATTGGGTTAAAATGGATTATCAACTAAATACAACAATAACATGAAAAACCTACTGATTTTATTGGCGATACTCACCCTCTGCATCGTGGGCGGTATCGCCTGTTCCTGTAGCGGCAGGCTTGATATTACGCAGGATTATGCCTTTGACCTGCAGGTTATGCCCTACCCGAAAAGGATTGCACAGGACGAAACGGTCGAAATCCGCTGCCAAATAGTAAGGGAAGGGTATTTTGACAGAATGAAGTTTGTCATCCGCTACTTTCAGCCCGATGGCAAGGGAGAACTGAGGCTGGGCGATGGTATGCTGCTGGTGCCGAATGACTACGCTACGCTCACTGGGGATGCGTTCCGGCTCTATTATACTTCACGCTGCAACGACCGGCAAACCATTGACGTGTACGTGGAAAGCCCGTTTGGACGCATAGTGCGCAGGAGCTTTGATTTCAGCAACGAGGACGGGGAGAAAAAGGAATGAACACCTTAAAACTATGATTTTCGACCAAAAAAGGGCTATAACAGCCCCGAGTCGGCAAAGCTTGTAAATGTTTCATCGGTTATAATCACATGGTCCAACAGTTTTATGTCAAGCGCTTGACAGCCTTTTTGAAGCGCTTTTGTCATGGATATATCCTGTCCGCTTGGTTTTGTGTTTCCGGAGGGATGATTGTGACTCAGCAAGATAGCAGAAGCCGACACCTTCAGTGCTGTTTGCAGTATAATCTTGATATCAAACGTAGCGCCGGCCATCCCGCCCTTGGCAGCTTGGAATATACCCAAAACGCGGCCGGCCCTGTTTAGGAACATGACATACACCTCCTCATGGTGCTGCATGTAATCTTTACAGGCTGCCGCAAATATCTTGGCTGCATCGGCAGAGTTGCCAATAACAGCTCTTTCAGAAGTCTTTACGTTATCCTTGTACGATACGGTAATTTCCGGAATGGTGAAATAATCTACTTTCATGACAATTGATTTTTAACGATTTTACAATAATTTTT
>Ga0123353_10006475_pt1 | contig 15590 bp, 8 predicted proteins | sample TergutLab28metaG_3_FD_92763 | JGI IMG/M metagenome (GOLD analysis project Ga0123353, IMG submission 92763) | Labiotermes labralis P3 segment gut microbial communities from Petit-Saut dam, French Guiana - Lab288 P3 | ecosystem: Host-associated > Arthropoda: Insects > Digestive system > Gut ... | reverse complement strand
ATATACCATGTTTAAAATATTCAGTACCTATATTTGTTGAATAAATATATAAAATGCAACTTTAGAGGTTAGCGGTGCGGTACGACCACTATAGTTGACATTAGGCGTCAAAAGGTTAATGGAGTTAGAAATTTAATCAGAGTTGGTGACTCATAAAATTAGGTTTCAGGTTATCTGCCACGTTCACCTTGTGTCAAGAGTTAGTCTGGTTGTGGTCCTGAAAAATTCTGAGGCAGCAATTGCCACTACTTGGAATATGAAGGGTTTTGGCAACAGATTTGAATGAAGTTGGCGCTTTTCTGCATAGTTCATGAACAACTCAACAGGTGTCGCCGAGTTGTGCTGAGCAACAGTCGTGCAGACCATGGTGTTAAAAGACTTTTTATCGTTACGGCTACGTGTGCACTGCATACTCCGCCTGATCTGCAAAAGAAGTTTGTCTTTATAAATTGTACTCGTCATGTGATAACGTAGAATCGATTTATCGTTAATCGCTTCTACGTATTTGCAATTCTGCGTAACTGATACTGCTGTATAAAACAACACCAGGGTTCTTTAACTGTAGATGTTTTGACGTTGCTCTTGCATTTACATATTTCTGTTAATGGGTTAATAAGTCTGTGAATTTGTGGAAATAATTCCGATTGAGAAATCAGCTAATTAGATACCGCAAAACGGGTATGAGCATTAACTTTTTTCAATGGGTCATTGACCTTGGTAAGGTCCACCGAGTAGATGTGACGTCATGGGGTCGTGGGAGCGGCCTCCCCACTTGCTACGTTAAGGTCAATGAACCCATTTATCCGACCAACTAAGAGGGTGTATAAGACTAGTCTGGCAATAGGGGCTCTATCTTGCCGTAGACTTCACGCTGTGGAGGACAGTGCAAAGCTTCTTTGTGGTGACTGTTTCTTGTTTCTGCCTGCAATTCACGATGTTGTATAGGAATTTACTTCTTCGTACGAACGCGGTTAGATAGTACCTCACAACTATTATGCTTTTTCGGATGATATTCGAGAATAAGAGTACGATTAAATTCAAAGTGCAGTGTATTTGAAAGCGAAAAAAAAGTAATACGGGAGTATGCTTACATCCTGAAGTTGCTCAGTTCAGATACCGGTAACTTTGATTTCCGTACAATCTAACACCCTTGTTTTCAGGTTGTAGAGTTAACCAAGAACAATTTAAATGTAGGGTTAGGTTAAGTCTAGCGAGGAGGAGGACTGAGAGAGAGTGTGTGTGTGGGGGGGGGGGACAAGGGGGCTGTTTTTTAAGTTCACCCCTACACTGCACGTGTGCGTTTTAAGGGCTGGATTTGAAAGAGGGGAGAACAGGCTCAGAAGAAAGGAGAAACACCAGACGGAAACAAAATAAAAGCGAGACGATACCACGGAGTCACACTTTTGTATGTGGGTCAGTCAACAGTCGTCCTAACAACACAGTAACTGGTTGTGGTCGTCGAAGCATTCCAAGTATTCTTGATGTATATTCTCTCTCTATCTCTCTCTCTGTTTCTTCGCCTACTATCCTTTCCCAGTCTGTAAGTTTGATTAGGATGGACAAATCTGATTCTATTCAGAGCTGAGTGCAAATAATGAAGGTTAAATGAATTGGTAGATTTGAGACAAGAAAAGCGAGAGAATCTAGAGAAAATCCTCGAACTCCAGTCCTGTAGGGCAGATCGTCTGGTAGGACGCCGTTTGTGCCCGGACATGCTACGTTATCAAACCGTTTCCGCAATTGTAGAAGGGATAAAAATCGATGGTAGTTTGTACCACTGCAGGGGGGGGGGTTCTGAATGTGTGTTATCATGTCTTGAGGTTTTCGTAGTTTTTCTCAGCTTCCCAAAAACAAATATGTCTGCTAGTACTGGTTTATTGTGACCGTTCTATTCAAATGACTTTCGGCGCAAAATTCGTGATATTTGGCACAACTATTATGATTGATAAAGCGTCGTTAAAATGTACGAACAGAAAACTTGATTCTGCGATTGAATTGTAAGGGGTGCTGCCGTGTATAAGCACAAAACCATGTACACGTAAATGAGCAGGGTGTTAACACTTCACCCATTCTTATCCTCGACAACGGTAGGTGACGGTAGGTCAATCTCAGGCTCCGGCCACTTAACCTCCGTACCCACCGGAATCCCAGATCGTTCTGGACGTGCTACCGAGTCAATCCCTGGTCATCCACCTGTTTAACCACTCCCTGCTATTCTAACAATTTATCTTGCTTGGCTTATTCAACTACATGAAGCACGTTGTGATAACTTCGATGACCACACAACGAGAATCTTGTATTCGCAGTACACTCTTCCGCGGCAAAGAAAAAAGAATTATTATATTTTTTTAGGCTACAGATTTGTAAAACTCTCTAGGAATAGGCTTCACTCGATTTACATCGACTTGTAGGTACCGCGAATATATGTCAGGATCCCAAAATTATGATTTCGTTCAAAATCGAGATTTATTTTCCCTAAACACTGTTTAAAACCTAGTGGCGCATTAATTTTTAACTTTTCTTTGTATTATTTGATAAAATTACAACACAGGTAAGAACGTATTGCAGAGTTTTGGGGACTGTTTCTGTCGACGGCATCATGTTGAAATGGGTGTGCTGTGTCGGTAAAGGCTACTGGACAACTATGGCAGGGGTGCTACGACACCTTGACCCCTGCTAATTTACGCTTCTGTATAGATGATGAAGATAACAGCAACTAAAGTAAGGTTAATGCACCTCTGCTTGTGAGCCTCCCGCCCTGAAAGCGAAAATTTGCCCCGCGGTAAAGGCCCGAGCAGTAAAAAAGACAAGAGTAGAAAAATGAATGGTCAACTAGCTTCATACTTGCTCTCTTTCTTCCACGAGAGAAGACCCAGACACCTATTGCATTTAATGTCAGGCGCACCATGGTGAGGTATAAATCGTCATACTCTTGTATCCTACAAAAACTTTGCAATTGAAAAGGGGTAAAATAAACCAAGTATTAATCAATCAAGGTACGGAACATGTCAGGCTCTCCCCGTGGACATGATGCATCAATTTACCAGCAGTCTGAATGGTGAAATTCTTAACAAACGAATGCATGAAGCATTCTGTGTGGCAAAATGCCTGTCAAGATCGATGATGGGAGGATAGAATTAAAAATCGATCTTGGAGGAACAGATTGTGGGGATGTGACGTGGATTGAAATTACTCACAATATGACCCATTAGTTTTTCTATTGATGAATTTCCGCTTGTGTAAAACAATACACGTTACCCTGTTTCCCATACATAAGCCTGTTTCAAAAAACCGACTTGCATAATATTCACTCGACTTTGCCACTGTTGTCGAATAATATTATTAAGTTCATCCATTAATTATAATTGATAATGCATAATTTTCCGGCCTATTTCATTCGCCAAAAATAAAAAATATAACACCTAAATCTGGCGTAAATCTGAGTTTTAGGGTCCGAGTACACGTGCTTGCCATTTTCGGTTCCTTTACGAACACGTGGCCTATCAGAGTGCATGCTGTCTAAAGCTGCAATCATGAGTTTCAGTTCTACTCGGGGCTTGAATGTAGGATGCGTTTTTTCTCTCTTTATGTTGTCCTCTATAGGCAGAGGCCTGGTTTTGGGACGAAAATTAGTCCATGAAGCCCTACCAGTATTGGCATAAAAGGATTAATGTACCCGCTGCAACGGAGACTCTGGCTGGGATTGGTATTAACGTTACTGAAATTGGCAGATTTGTAGATAAAACTGTGTACAAGAAATTCGAAGTGGCGACCACTCCAGATCCCACTTAAGGCGTGTGTTAGATTACAGAAAAAACTAGTCTGGATTTATAAAAAAACTATCATGTCCGAATTAATTGGACTACTGTGTTGTGTGTTTTTATACTTCTGTGGACTCAGCTTGGGCATGAAAACTTTTAAAAACAGAATTCTTTTTAAATGATCGCAATAACTGCAAACTGGTTCTGTCAATCCCAACCAAGATAAAGGCCCCACTCATGCTATACCTGTATCCTTTTTTAAATGACATTTAAATGCCACAATATTTAACGTTGTATGTCAATATTGCTAATAATAATGAGATGGACAAGATACGGTCGTGATCTGCGTTCAGACACATCCCGACATTTGCCTGAAGGGGTTGAGTAAAACCACGGAAATATTTCATAAAGCTGTCCAGTTGGCAGTCGGTTTGAAACCGCTGCCGATTCCAATACTCGACCGCGAAGTTTGGTACTTGCTGTAAGGCTTAGCTGCTTGCCCATGAATCGAATCGAGTTCAGTCAGACAGAACTGAGTGAGATTCTGGCCAAAGTTATGCACTGTGCTATTCTGCTAGTACAGTAAATTGTTGCAGCTGCTGGACATGTGGACGGTCCCTGCTGCAACAGTACATCAATGTGTATGCGGCTATTATTGCGCCCGTTGTACGACGTCGCATGCGTCCACTGCAAGAGCTGATCTTGGGACACATTTTTGTTTCAGATGCCGCAAAAATTTGTATTATATTCACAACCACGCTTGTTTTTTTGGTGAAGAATTGCTGTCATTTAATTTCACGGTCATAAGAAACAACAGGCCAACTAACAGTTGCATACATTTTAGTTCTTAGTGATTGTAATTGCAATATAATCTTACACCTGACACATTATTTTGCTTTAAATTGGTAGGTACCTGAGAACCTCGACGGCACCTGTACTGCACCTTCGAGGTAACTGGTTTGAATTTCGATTGTCTGAAGAGAATCTCGGAATGGTACCTTAAGGTGGCCCGTAGCTCTATCTTATCAGGTCCTTTCAGGGCACAATTCATAATCATTCCACCCTTTCCTTTTCTCCGCGAAACATAACCCCTGCAGGTGATACAAACTTTGCTGCAAAAGTTTACAAGCCAAGTTTTCTCCTTCACGCTTTGTTTTCACAGTACTTTGATTGAAATACCTGCTGCTTGTAGCCTCTTCTATATTAGTACGGAATGTGCTTTTATATACAAATGAATACTAACAAAAATTATCTTCTTCTTTGATTTGCTATTTTATTTTTAAAGACAAATCCCTGTTTTTTTTTACAACACGAAGATTTAAAACCATCATATGAATCATAAGTCATTTCAATACAGTTCTCATTTCACAACCGTTTTCTTAGATTCTTTTGTCCTCATGTACGTTTAGATTTCCTATAGAATGGATTGAGTTTGTTTCTTAATCACTGCGTGTTACATGGCCTGTCAATTTTTCCCTTCTTGATTTACTCACTGTAGCTGTAGTAGGTAAAGAATACAAATAATGAAGCCCTCCATGAAGCATTTTCTCCATTATTATTCCATCTCCTTCAAAACAAAAAAAAAATTGTTGTTCTCCTGATTCTGAACCGTCTCCAGTTTCCATTCTTCCCTTCGCAAGACAAAGTTTCACACCAATATACAAAAGAGCAGGTGTATATATTTTTTTGCATTGTTCAGGATTTTGGAAGGAAACCGAAGAGCTAACAATATTCTGAAGTTTGTGAGGCTCCTGGCTTCAACGTGTATCATCGGTTTATGAATACACTCCCTTGTTTGATGTTTTGTTGTAAATGCAGTGAGGGAACGTCATTAATACCGATATGGTCTGATACGTTCACATATTAATCAACCAAGTCTGGGGAGCATGCACGTGCTACGTATATGCTGCTAACACAACATTCTCTTTCTCTAGTGTCACTGCTGTAATTTTCTCTAAATCATATTCTTGTCGGATCTTGAAGAAACTTAAATTTCTCGAAAGATTTTCGACAAAGCCTCAAACATCAAATTTAATTTAAAATCCGTGCCACGCAGAGAGACAGAGAGACGGAAAAGAAGGACAGGCAGACATGGCGAAGCTAATAGTCGCTTTTTGCAATTTTGCGAAAGCGCGTAAAAAAGGAATTTTAATTCTCCTATTATGTTTTTACATGTCATTTTAAATAACAATAATTTTTTTTCTGTGCGAAATTTCCGGCTGTTATATTCAGCAGCCCTCATCCTAGTTCCATCTCAAAGTTCGCGGTTCGTACGACAACCCAACTGTTTAAAGATATGGATAAACAAAATATTACCTCGAAACGACCTTCAGTGATGTGACCGTCCTGCTGACTTTCATGTCAGTCAGTCAGCCAGTCGAGAACGCACATGGACACATAATATTCATGGTCTTACGAAACGTTGGCATTTCGGTGACCACCTCGGATGAATACCATACCAAGCGTCATGTTCCTTGATAGAGAGAGAGACCAGTCTAGCGGTAATTGGTTGGCCTTTCAAACTTGCTGCACAAGGAAACAAGTAGGGAAGATCCATGAAATTTTGGGGAAAACTCAAGCGCTCGGAGAACAGTCCCAGTGGCATTTTGCCATTGAGATTCCAAATGCACTGTCCCTAACTTAAACCTGAGTATCCTCTCTACTCAGTCGAATTTTAACTGAACTATTGCAAAGCCTGAATAATTTACTAATTCCGCAGACCATGATCCTTCTTTACAAGCCTGTAGACACTCACCTGGTCAAGAAATTCTGCACCTGTTGTGGAGGTCCAAGGTTCATCACCATGTTTACAAGAGTCCATTGTCGAATGTCGTACCAATAAATCCCTCCCTTTGTCATATGTATGAAAGTGCTACGTGTTGCGGTCAGTGATTGTCGTTTCCCTCTTAGTCAACAAGCTGGAGAAATGTCCTTTATATGTTCTCCGCCGCTGCTTGTTTGCTTGCTTCCTGAGTACATACACACATTCGCAATTACCCTACATGTCTGGAGGTCGTCCCTCCATCCGTGACGCACCATGCTTTTGTGACGAGTGTCACACGTAACACGATAGAATACCTTTGCAGTTTCTCGTAACTTCTGATAATTTTATTGCTGTAGGGGGGTGTTAGCCATTATTTGTGAATACGACTGTACTGGTACGCGGAGCTTAGCATAGCAAACAGCAAACATACCTCTGCGATTACAGGGTCTGTAGAATATTCTATGAACTCAAGGCCCCTCTTAGTCTCCCTCCTCTCACGTTTCGTTTGTGTAAGATTTGTCTTGAGTGTTTGCTTAGAGGGATGAGTAAATTTCTGGACTACAAGTGACAGATATTGCAGCACTAACAATCGGCTCTACTGTGACAATTTTTTTTATCTATTACCTGTATCGATATGCTAACTGCTTTAAGGGTGTTTTTTTTGTGGCATTGGCGCCATATCTCTATCGTTTAAAGTATCTATACAACTCAGTCTTTTGCTGACACATTGCAGTTTATTTATTTCGATGGCTTCAATTCCCACACTTTCTGCTATACGCATAATGAAATGTTCTTATAACACTGTATGTGACAATAGAATTGTGGGTGCCTTCGTATTTGGTGTGGAAGCATACACGCATTGCCTGCTCAAAATTCCTCTAAACGTGACACTCACATTGGCCAGGTGCAGTCCGTGGAAAAATGTGTTGCAGAGATAGAATTTACCTTTCTTGGGATGAATATAATACACACAACGTTCAGCCGTGTTGCAATACAGACAATCAGAAAAAATACCCGAACCGCGGAAGGATTCAAGGCAGTAGGCCCACTCTTTTACGAGCTGGATATGCGACCGAATGGTAGAAACACACACAGCACACTGAAGGTCTTTGACGTCAGTATAAAAGTCCAGCTACTGGAGATTCATTAGCTTTTCTATAACTCTAGATACCTTAAAGCAAGAAGGAAAGGCACTGCCTTGTTTCTAAAGTTACGACACGTGGTATCGTGTTAGAAGGCAGTAAAATAAAACGTAAATCTTTGAAAACAAACTGTTAGGGATAATACTCATACCCAGGCAAACACAATAAACTTTAAATGAGTACGCGACATTTCAGACATCCATCGCGGTGATGCTGATGCTTTTCATTTTCCTGGGAGACAAAATGGCCCTTGAAGATGGGACTGATAGGTTGTACAGAACAGTCGGTAAACAGCTACCAACGTACGCTGCATACACATTCCAGAAACGTGAAACAAGTACCTTACGGATTAGTACACCACTATGAACATTGCTCGAATACCTGAGATAAAATAGGTTACGTTTTACAAGGCAGGAACTGGACAATTAAACACTTTATTATCCAACTTATGCACAATATATAATTCGTAGCTACAATTAAAATTATAAAATATTTAAAAGTGCTTCAACATGTTTCGGGCCACAGGGGATCCATCATCAAGGAGCCTTATACAGTGCTTGGCTAAAATTACAAGAATGATTCTATCGTGTCCGTTGACATGGACTACGTCCATTCTTGTAATTTTCAGCCAAGTACTGTATAAGGCTCCCTAATGATGGATCCTTTGTGATCCGAAACATGTTGGAGCAATTTTAAATATTTTTTAATTTTAACTATATCTGTGCATTTGTTGGATAATAAAGTGTTTAATTGTCATTGATGCACAATGGAAACATGAAAACATGAAGCATGAACTGGAGTTTACACGCCATGAAGGTGTATAGGGGGAGTGGAGGGATAGCACTCCTCATTCGTAAATAAGGGGCTAAATGGAGGTTAGTGGTGAATCTCATCCTCTGGTCGCTGTGCCCCTGGGAAAGAACCTCATTATCCATTGAATAGGAGGCTGAGTTGGTATGTACAAAGTCGGCTGAGAAAGATAAAAACTGCGAACTGAGTACAGGTTCGAGAATATAGTGGAAAGCCAGCTTGACCAAGCAGACGGAAAAATAACTAATTGTACTGTACACTTTAGTGCAGTAGGGTGCTTCTTGAAAACCTGACATTAACTTAGGTGTTCGAAAAATTTACTCGCATCGTGTTGAATCAGAAGATTCATTACTGTGTTTACAAGAATCCGTTGCTTGACTACTGAATCCAGTTCACACCCTCATGCCCTACTTGTTTCTGTCATGTCCGTTTTGTTGTTTCCCTTCCTTCTGCACTCAGGCATCTCGTATTCAATGGGTGATTTCAGGCTTCCTCCGCAAAGTAGATGTGAACTGCGCTCTTCTGGGCTATTACGCATCTTTAATACTACTCGCTGCGCAATAGCTCAGAAGAGCCCAGTTTTCATGCCGTATTCAATTTTCTAAATCAAAATCTTTGAAGCATTTCTCAATTTTCGCGTTGTTTCTGCACGCCTGATATTCTTCATTTCCGTACCGTAATAAATTATTATGAAGGTTACAAAAGATAATAATTCTGACTGTCCTATTTTCTCTATTATCTTGCAACTTCTGTCTTAGTTTCGAATATTCTTCTCAGCACTCATTCTCAAGCACTGTGAATCTATGATTTTTCAATTTTGAGTTTAGACATTCCGTTTGCCTATCATGTAATTATTATTTTAATAAAAAGCCAACTCAGCAATGTATATGTCGTTTATTGCAAAGTGTTTCGACATTTATAAGGTCATCGTGAGACTAAAATAGTTGTTATAAAACATAAAAAGCGATTGGATCACTTGGTTGAAGCACAGCGATACAAGCCGGGAGGTCGCGGGCTTGATTACCGATGGGGTCATCTTGATTTTTCATTGACTTATTCTCTCCGGGCACTTTATGGCCCTGGGGTCGACTCAGCCTCTAATAGAAATGAGAAAGATAAAGTAATCCCCGTACAGTTCTGGACAGACCCTGAAGGTTCCAGGAGGTTCAGGCTCCCAAATTTCCAGATAATCGGCACCTGAAGGTGGTAAGCTTTCAGGTCTAAGCACCAGCCGCCTTCACCCCCAGGAAATATTCGTTGATACTCATCTGTGTTAAAGGTCGAGTCGAAATCAGGGTCATAGTGCGGCAAGAAGTATTAAGTCAATGAAAAATTATGCCTTCGGCAATCGAACCCTTGATCTTACGGCTTGTAACGCAGTGCCTCAACAACTGCGTGCCCCAACAGAAATGGATACCAGGGGATATCATCCTGACAACCTAAACACCTTTATTTGGAAACTGTCTAGAAATTCTGGAAGCCTCAACCTCCTCGTGCCCTAATGATCTGTCCAAGCCTGTACTGGGATGGACCTACTTTTACACATCATCTATATAGTGTTGGAGTTGCTTGACAATGAGCTGTCAATATAATTGAAGATACTCTTCCAGTACTTAGATGGAAGGAATGATAAGAGCTTTTCTTAATTAGTGTACCCAGTCTTTCAACTAAAGAACTATTGTCATTGAGCAGGAACTGCACGATCAGGGTTTTATTTGCTGCATGTTGTCCTTATGAAAACATCTAGAACAACTCTGGGACTCACTCATTTCTCAGAAAGAGGACTCATTTCTTGGTACAAAATGTCACCACCTTTATAAACCTCTCGTTAATCAGAAAATTTGATATGCTTGAGATATTTTAACTCACGCAGTTGTACTGCTTAACTTATAGTGTAAGCGTATGAACATCTTTACTTTGATCTTACCCCTCTCCTTGAGTCTAATAAATTATATGATTCGTTACGTTATATAGGATGTATCTTTCGAATCTATTGCGTGTGCTTTTTGAAATGTGCTGTACATGTTACGAGAAAAGAGCACCTGGCTGGGTACAGTAGGAGAAGTTCTGGTTTCAAAAGTACATCGCCCTTCAGACAGTACTGTGAAAAGTGGTAATTTTAATTCGAATCTTTGTGTAAATAACCGCGATCACCTTCATATTGTTTTTTTTTTCCAAAATTTATGTGGTATTCTTGGCCTTTATTTCTGAATGCTGTGTTCCAATTTAAACTTATATATGCGTTTTAATGTCAAACTTATAATGTACGATGTTTTGAACCTGCAGACTAGTTGCCTATGCAGTCCAGAGAATGCAACAATATTTATTTCGGTTGAAAGTGTCAGGCACTAAAGCCACACAACGAAGGGCTGGTTCCTAACATGCAACAGTCTTATTTACAGAAGGGCTGTGTTTAATGTCACCAAAGTGTAACTGACATCTGTATACAATTTTCGTCGATGGATTCTTATGTACTTAGCCGGTCAACAAATTCTTATTTATCCACAAAAGCCCACCATTTAACTCTATTGTGATCCATTTGAATTCAGCATATACTGTCACACTCTATTCTTATAATAAAACCAACGAGATGCACTTACTTCTCAAATTTATTTTTGGAATAGAACTCTACAGGTTTCGGACAGATTTTCTGTCCATCATCTGGAGTCTAGTACGGTATACACAGCAATAGGTATATGTCATACAGGTTTTGCTGACAGCTTGCTAGCGAGATCCCGCTAACAAGCAGTCAGCAAAACCTATATGACATATACCTATTGCTGTGTATGCAGTACTAGACTCCTGATCATGGTCAGAAAACCTGTCCGAAACATGTAGAGTTCTATTCCAAAAATAAATTTGAGAAATAAGTGCATCTCGTTGGTTTTATTATAAGAATATATCACGATACAAGGTCGTCTGACTGTCAAACTGTCACAAGATAAATTTCGTACTCTCCTCCTAAAATAAGTTGCCATCACAAGTGGTCTATAAATAATTCGACCAATATTTCATTCGTATTAATGATATCCCCATATATGTTACTTGTTCCTCCTACATTATCCGTTTTGATTTAATATCCCTAAGATATTTGCTGAAGAGAAGTACTCTGGATCTCCTTATTGCATAATTTCTTCCAATTTCCTGTTACTTCAAATCCAAATATTCTTTCAGCACATTGTGCTCAAACACACTCAATCTTTTTTCTTCCGTAGCGTTATGGCCAAGTTTTTTGCCTTTATCAAACAAAATACAAACTAGACTATATTTCTGTAGATGATGATTTTTAGTGTTTAACGAGGATAGAAGATTATAGTTCCTCTTAATTCAGTAGCAGCAGGCATTATCTTATTTACATCTACTGTTAATTAATAGTCTGTATAATTTTAGTATGTTTTTGTCGTTCCCAGCTCCTTGAAATTTGACAAATATTGGTACTACCACATATCGCACACTCTGACAAGAAGACTGTAGAACTATGCGTAATTTTACAAGCACTGTCAACATTCAAAAATTAATATATTTCGAACTCATGTAACGACCGTTCAGAAGCTAGAGGGATAAACAGAAGGCGTAGGAACACACTTCCTCGAATTCGTAGTTATGCTGAAACTGAACAGTCGCACTCCGCAGTTGAGTGGTTAACACTCCTGCTTCTTATTCTGGGGGGTGTCCGAGGTAAAAATATCCGAGCGAAGATCGTGTGCCATAAGCGAGGTGGAATTTCGCTATCTCCCCAGTCCTTCCAGCAAATTCCAGAATAGTTTCTTAAATTCGGTCACGACCGCTTCCTGACACATCATTTCCATTTCATGGTTTACGTATCCATTCTTGAACTCTAATCTTAGTAGTTGCAGGCGTCGTTACTTAAAAGAAGGATAAATATATAAAAAAGAACCCGAACTTATTTATTTTTAGCACCGACTAAACTCGGGACATAGCTGTGAAAGTGGCCCCAGGTAAATTGTTTATATCGTGAGGTTATCCGGTTTAACGCTAACAGGATACGCGCTGGAAAATTAGACGTGAAGTTTCTAGGCGCTTCGCATAGCCTATGAAATGTAATATTTTATGGTATAGGAAATAAATAAAATCACCATATATAATGAGGGTTACAGCCGGGGGGGGGATTGGGGGACTGCAGCCGAATTAAAAAAAAGTGGATTTTGTAACATGATGATATCAAACTTTTTACATGATTTACCTTTAACAAAAATCCGCCACTGATATCGGTTGATAACTAGCACATTAGAACTTTCAGAAGTACATTAAAAAGTTTACGTCTTGAATTAAATTAAAAAAAAAAAGAAGGAGACTAAACCTTGTGATTTAAATTACGTGAGTGAGACATGGAATATGTATTTTATTTTTATGTATTGACTGCAGTGTGTTCCATAATCGTGCCTTAAATTGTTAACTCAGTCTACACAACAAGACCAACAAAGGCACGCATGTGAAATGTTTTCATCACAGTTTATTCATTACCTACATGCTTCAACTGCTGTCGCGAGTATTTGTAATTTACCCCGAGGACGATTGCGAAAGCTTTTGAAACATGGGTAGTGAATGACATGTGACGAAAACATTTCACATACTTGCATTTGTTGGTCTTATTGTGTAGTGTTTCGTTGCAACTATACTTAAGAAACGATTTTAAGAAATAATTTTTTTTTAAATCAGACTTTTGTCTGAAACATTTCTCCTTCTACGAAGAATTTAGCGATATATGACCAAAAATATATAATGGTCTTCACGTAGTGTAACTGTTATTCTTGTCAGATTTTAATGGAATTTGAAATTTCTCGACAGATATTCGAAAAATACTAAAAAAATTTCACGAAAATTCGTCACGTGGGAGTGACTTGATCCTTGCGGACGGAAGGACGTAGAGTGAGACAGGCAGAAGTGACGAAGCTAACAGTCGCTTTTCGCAATTTTGCCAACGCCTAAAAATGAGAATATGAACCGTTTCAGATCAGGGCTCAGCGATGACCTTTCTTGAATATGTTGGTGAAATGTTAGATTGTTTTCAAACAGGATTTTCATGAGCTGCTGAACTGGCCAAAACAGAACATGCACACGTTGTCAGTAACATTTCAAAATATATAACATAGCAAAATATCCGGTTACGTTGTTTTATTCATGGCAGCACAAATAATTTTTTCTGCATTCTAGTACGGACTATCCAGATAATTTATTCTATAATACTGTTTCACTTGTGATTGTCAAATAATTTATTTTTCAATGCTGGTTTTGTGCTGATTGCAGAGATAATTTTTTTCTGCAGTCCAAAGTGTTTCATTTCTGACTGTGTAGGTTGTTTATTATTCAATACTGTTTCAGTCCTGTCATGTAAGTTGTCCAGCAATAGCATTTTGTCCGCAACTGTACAGCTGATTTTTTGTGCGATAATTTACTGTTTTAGTCCTGACTGTCCAGGTGTATGTAATTTGTTCTACAACACATTTTCACTCCTGGCTTATCACTTTCCTTAAAACCTGTGTTACCTATCGTAACCATTGTAATTTAGGACCAAATACTAAGTAACCCAACCAACCAAAAGGAAAGACGGCCTCCTCCTGCGTTTAGGCTCTGCAGTGCACGGGGAGCATTATGACGCATTTTATCAACCAACAAAAGCACTCAAAAAAGTACAATAAAACATAAACCATAAAATATAGTTCATGACAAGTGTCAAACTCCTACATGTTTCGGCACTGGGGTGCCATCATCAGGGAGTCTACTAAAACAAAGGAATACAAGTCTAAGACGCCAATCTAGGTACTGATCACCCTCACTAATGTCATTAAAATGTTAAAATTCTAGAATATACAAACTTGACAAAATTGTCAACTAGACTGGCGTATTGAACTTGTATAACTTTGTTCTAGTAGACTCCCTGAGCGTAGCATGTTCAGGGGGTTCATTGTTGTCATGAATTGTATTTTATTATTTGTATTTTATTTTATTTTATTGACTGCATTCGGTGGTTAATATAATGCATATAAGAATATGCAAGGTGTGCGTAACATAAATTCGCATTACTGGGAACCTTGTAATTTCACCAAGAGTTGTGCTTACGCTAGCGGATTTACCATCTTGACTGATGGCGTTGGCGTGGTGACACTATGGCCTTCTACTACACACAGTAATATGTCCGTTGGGAAGGAGACATTTGTTTGGATTACGTACGGGGTTTGAACTCAAAGCGTCCAGTCGCTTAGCCTGAATGCCTTAAGACCTGGGAATAGAAGTCGACCATGACGTGTATGATACAAGATGAATCATTAACACAGATAGGCGAAGCGAACGAAGGAACGTAATCCAGGTAGTTTGGAATCGTTTTACTTGTTGTTTCATAATTTATACTTTATTATTTCAATTGTTTTTGAAGGCGGCTATTGGGCTGAACAACGATAGAATTAAAATATTGATTGATTAGATTCATTCGTAAATTATTTATCGACTCCGTGTCTATAACAGAGAAGTCCTTTAATGAGAGTCAGGATAGTAATGGCACCGGAATTGTGTGTGGAGAAGCAGACACTGTCCGGATGAAGAGTCCCCTGAAACTACCCAAAACTATTTTCATTTTTTTTTCATTTTATTACCGTGAAATATGATAACAATATTTATTAAAACCAACTAATTGCACATACTTGTCAAACCATTTAAAACCACATAATTGGATTAAAATCCATTTTAATCCAATTATGTGGTTTTAAATGGTTTGACAAGTATGTGCAATTAGTTGGTTTTAATAAATATTGTTACATAAAACTAATTGAACGTTCACTGTGAGCTAAGTCCACGTAACTGATCTTGTTATACCCTGCTCTGCACACATAAAAAGCAATTGAAGTCCTTTTATATAAAAGGCTTTCGACAACCATTCTCCATGTTTTCCTTCCTTCTGGTTGCTAGGTTACCATAAATTCAATCTTTATAATACGAAAGACGACGTACGAGTGTGTATGCATGTATGCCGCTGTTTTGTAGAATCACTTTCATTTCCTTGGTATTTCGCGATCTAATCCAATTAAGGTGAAAATTTAAGTGGCATTACATTCCCGTATGAGTGGGGAGGTTGGGGGGTTGGGGGGGTTGGGGTGT
>Ga0123353_10006474_pt1 | contig 15591 bp, 11 predicted proteins | sample TergutLab28metaG_3_FD_92763 | JGI IMG/M metagenome (GOLD analysis project Ga0123353, IMG submission 92763) | Labiotermes labralis P3 segment gut microbial communities from Petit-Saut dam, French Guiana - Lab288 P3 | ecosystem: Host-associated > Arthropoda: Insects > Digestive system > Gut ... | reverse complement strand
CCTCCGTGTGGAAAAGGGAACAAATGGACTCTGACACCGTGACTACGTGAAAAAAGCCAACGTGTCGGGGACTTTTTTGCCAAGTTCCCAAAAATGAGAAAAAAAACTTGTCGACGGACTGACTCTCTGACATAATGGGGCTTTACTTTTGCCTTCCATCGGGTATCATGAGGGGACAATTCAGTTTTTCCCCTTTTAACCCCCTTTTTAGGAGATTCATGAGCGAAGGTCGATTTAAGATGGTCGATGGAAATGAAGCCACCACCCTGATAGCCCATGCCTGCAACGAAGTCATGGCAATTTATCCCATTACCCCCTCTTCCACAATGGGAGAACTCGCCGATGAGTGGGCGGCACATGGAAAAACCAACATTTTCGGGACCATCCCCCATGTGATCGAAATGCAGAGCGAAGCCGGAGCGGCAGGAGCCGTACACGGCTCCTTGCAGTCTGGTTCACTCACCTGTACCTTCACCGCCTCGCAGGGACTTCTCTTGATGATCCCCACTATGTTCAAACTTGCCGGTGAACAAACGCCAACCGTCTTTCACGTCTCTGCCCGAACCGTCGCCACCAGTGCCCTCTCGATTTTCGGAGACCACAGCGACGTGCTCGCTTGCCGAACCACCGGCTGGGCGTACATCGTAGGCGGAACCGTTCAAGAAACCCACGATATGGCAATGATCGCTTATGCCGCGACTTACAAAGCCAGCATTCCCTTCCTGCACTTCTTCGATGGTTTCCGTACTTCCCACGAAGTCAACCGAATCGAGCCGATTTCCAACGAAGTCATCGAGAAAATGCTCGACTGGGATGCCATCGCCAAATTCCGTAAGCGGGCATTGACTCCCGACAGTCCGCTCCTGCGCGGAACAGCACAAAATGGAGACGTGTTCTTCCAAGGACGCGAAGCCTGTAACTCTGTCTATGCAAAGGTTGCAGACGAAGTGCAAGCCGAAATGGACAAATTCGCTAAATTGACGGGACGCGCCTATCATCTGTTCGATTACTTCGGTGCTCCCGATGCCGACCGAGTCATTGTCGCAATGGGATCGGGCACCGGTGTTATCGAAGAATATCTCGACCACATCAAGGGGGGCGAGAAGGTTGGACTCATTGCCGTTCGGCTCTACCGTCCTTTTGATGGTGCAAGATTCGTGAAGGCGTTGCCGAAGACGGTCAAGAAAATTGCCGTCCTTGACCGGACGAAAGAGCCGGGCGCGGTGGGCGAACCGCTTTATCAAGACGTTGTTACCGCTCTTTCCGCCTTTGCTCCTAATGAGGGCTGGACAGGCGACAAGTTGACCGTCATTCGTGGACGCTACGGTCTTGCCTCGAAGGAATTTTCGCCGACGATGGTCAAAACCGTCTATGACGAATTGGCAAAATCGGCACCGAAAAAAGAATTCACCATCGGAATCAAGGACGACGTGACCAAGTTGAGTCTTGAATTCGATCCCAACTACTCTACCGAAGCGGACGATGTGCGGCGATGCTTGTTCTTCGGGCTCGGAAGTGATGGAACCGTCGGGGCGAACAAAGATTCGACCAAAATCGTCGGTGAATACACGCATCTTTCCGCACAGGGTTACTTTGAGTATGACTCGAAGAAAGCCGGTACGGTAACGATTTCGCATCTCCGGTTCTCTCCGCGTCCCATTAAGGGGTCGTACTTCATTTCAAAGGCGAACTTCGTGGCATGCCATCAGTTTGTGTTCACCGAAAAACTGGACATGCTCAAATCGCTTGTGGAAGGGGGGACTTTCCTCTTGAATTCACCCTACGGACCCGACGCTGTTTGGGATCATCTTCCGACGGAATTGCAACAAGAGATCATCAACAAGAAGGCGAAATTTTATGTCGTCGATGCCGTTACGGTGGCGCGGGAAGCGGGGATGGGTAGCCATCTCAATACCATCATGCAGACGTGCTTCTTCCAGTTGGCGAAGTTGTTCCCCACTGCCGAAGAAGCCATCGGGCACATCAAAAATGCCATCAAGAAAACTTACGGTAAGAAGGGGGATGCAGTCGTTCAAAAGAACTTCGCAGCGGTCGATGCGTCCATTGCCGCCTTGAAAGAGGTCAATTATCCGAAGACCGCCTCGTCGAAATTCCATCGCCATACCGGAACGGTCGGTAATCCGCCAAAATTCGTCAAGGAGACGCTCGGGGAAATCTTGGCGGCTCGCGGAAACGACCTGCCGGTCAGCGCATTTTTGCAGTGTGCCGATGGAACATTCCCGACGGCAACATCGCAATACGAAAAACGGAACATCGCCATCGATTTGCCCATTTGGGACCCAAATGTGTGTATCCAGTGCGCCCAATGTTCGCTGGTTTGTCCCCATGCAGCAATCCGATATAAGGTGGCTGAACCCGGTCAACTGGCGAAGGCACCGAAGTCGTTCAAAACGAAGGATTACAACCTCAAAGACTTTGCCGGTTGCAAGGCGGTCATTCAAATTGCTCCAGACGATTGCATCGGTTGCGGACTCTGCGTCCAAAATTGCCCCGGCAAGAATAAGGAGCAAGAAGGACGCAAAGCCATTAACATGGAGAACAAGATGGCGTACATGGAAGCGGAGCGGGCAAATTGGGAGTTCTTCCTGACGATTCCCGATGTGGATCGCTCGAAGGTCAACGCCGATACCGTAAAGGGCTCGCAAATGCTGGTGCCGCTCTTTGAGTTCTCCGGTGCGTGTGCCGGTTGCGGCGAAACGCCTTACGTGAAACTGGTTACGCAGTTCTACGGAGACCGCATGATCGTTGCCAATGCGACGGGATGTTCTTCCATCTATGGCGGAAACATGCCGACGACTCCCTACACCGTCAATGCCGATGGTCGTGGACCGGCATGGTGCAATTCGCTATTTGAAGATAATGCCGAGTTTGCTATGGGCATCAGGGCGGGTATCGATCAACAGAGTGGATTCGCCAGAGAAATTTTAGCCGCTCAACGCGACAATATCGGTGCCGAACTCGTCGATAACATCCTGAATAACAAACAGGAGACGGAAGCCGAAATCGCACAGCAGCGGGCTTGGGTTGCCGACCTGAAAAAATTTGTTCAAGGTCAGGTTTGCGGCAACACTTGTTCTTGTTGCGGCAATGAGAAAATGTTGTTGAGCATTGCGGATTCCTTGGTGCGCCGTAGTGTTTGGGCTTTTGGCGGAGACGGCTGGGCATACGACATCGGCTATGGCGGTTTGGATCACGTCGTTGCCTCGGGTCGGAATGTGAACATTTTGGTTATGGACACCGAAGTCTATTCCAATACGGGCGGTCAAGCCTCGAAATCCACACCGCTGGGAGCGATTGCGAAATTTGCCGCCGGTGGAAAACCGACTCACAAGAAAGACCTCGGCATGATGGCAATGGCTTACGGCTCCGTTTTTGTTGCCCAAATTTCGTTGGGCGCAAATCAAGCCCATGCCATTAAAGCGATTCGCGCTGCCGAGTCCTATCCGGGAACGTCGCTACTCATTGCTTACGCTCACTGCATTGCTCACGGACCGTCGGACATGAAGATCGGTTTGGAATTGCAGAAGGAAGCGGTGAAGTGCGGTTATTGGCCTCTCTACACGTATGACCCACGCAAGGATCAACCGATGGAATTGGTCTCGAAGGCACCGGAAGGTTCGGTCAAGGATTTCGAGTTGAAGCAGAATCGTTTCGCACTTTTGAATAGGGCAAAACCGGAGGAGTTTGAGCATTACGTCCAACAGGCGCAGGCGGAGGTGTTGGAGCGTTTCAAATTCTACTCTATTCTCGCCGGGGTGAAAAAGTAGTGTCTCGCGCATAAGCGGCGGGCTTATGTCCGCCGATGATCAACCAAAACGTGACGATGAATCAACACCGCGTTACCTTACGTCGGGAAGACAGTCCTGTGCTGAAGAAAGTGCTCGTTGTGCCGACGGGCACCCGACTCGACGAAGCAGTTGTCCAAGCCGGGTATGGTCTGCGGACGCACTGTGGTGGAGCAGGAACCTGCGGAAAATGCCAAGTGATTGTCGGTCACCAAAAAATTCTCGCCTGCAAAACGGTTATCGAAAGCGATCTTGACGTGCTCATTCCCGACGCTTCGTTGCGAAGTGATGAAGATGTTGTTGTGCTAACTGGTGTGCACGAGCGGGGCGGCGTAAGCCCCCCGATGAGTCCCCGCACAGGACACCGCTACGGCATCGCAGTGGACATTGGTACCACGACACTCGCTGCCGAGTTGCACGACTTCACCGGCGAGTTACCGATGCAAACGGTGTCGCGCGCTAATCCGCAGAGAAAATTCGGTGACGATGTGATGGCTCGAATCCAAAATGTGATGGAAAATCTTTCGGCTCTGACCGCAATGCAAGAAAGCATCGTGGAAGCAATCAACGGAATGACTACCGAACTTGCCGAAAAGTCGGGAATCACTCCCCAAGATATTTCGCTGATGGTCGTTGCGGGGAATACCGTGATGCAGTCACTCCTTTTCGGAATCGATCCCTCACCGCTGGGTGAATTTCCGTTTCGTGCACCTGCCGAAACCTTTCCGGCACGGCGGGGGAGCGAAATCGGGCTAATCATGTCGGCAGATGGAACGGTCGAGGCACTTCCCATCTTCGGCGGATTCGTCGGCGGCGATATTGTGGCGGGAGTGCTAACGTTGCCAACGTTGCATTCGAGCGATTCTCCCCGTTTTTTGTTGGACATTGGAACGAACGGGGAAATCGTGCTGGCACATCGCGGCGAACTTTTCACGGCGGCAACGGCGGCTGGTCCCGCTTTTGAAGGAGCAAAAATCGAATACGGAACGATTGCCGTACCGGGAGCGATTGACCGGGTCGATATTGTGTCGGGAAAAGTGGTTGTTTCGACTATCGGCAACAATACCGCCATCGGAATTTGCGGTAGCGGTTTGATTGACGCGGCGGCAACGCTGTTGGAACTCGGAATCATCTTACCGACGGGACGGTTCGCCGACAAAAAATCCTCCTTTGAATTGGTTCCCGCCTCGGAATCGGGCATCGGTGAAGCCATTGTGCTCACCCAGCGGGACATTCGGGAACTGCAACTGGCGGCGGGTGCCATCAGGGCGGGTATCACCTTGTTGCTTCAAGAAAACGGCATCATACCGGAGGACATCGAAACGTTTTACGTTGCAGGCGGATTCGGTCAATCGATTCGGCTTTCATCGGCAAGACGGGTTGGTCTGTTGCCGTCCATTCCACCGGAGCGATTTCAGTTTAGCGGTAACACCTCGCTTGCCGGTGCAAGAGCGATGCTGCTGAATCCCGACCACGCCGAAATAGTCAGCCGGTTGGTTCGGCAATCGCATCACTGCGACTTGGCGGCACTGCCCCGGTTTCAACAAGTTTTTGCCGAATCAATGCGATGGGAATTCTGAAAATAAGCCCGAAACGAAAACAACCGGAGTCGACACTCCGGTTGCTACCCCCACATCTCAAGCCATCAATTTTTGTTCGTGCATCAATAACCGAATCCAGTGGCGGGCGGCTGGTGAGGCTGATAAGGCGCAGATGCTGGCTGATCGTAGCCGCTACCGCTACCATACCCCGCCGGAGAAGCCACACCGTATGGGGAAGGTTGCTGGATTGTAGAAGCGGCAAATGAATCAGGCTGCTGCGATGTTCCATAAGGGGTGTAATTCCCTGACTGGCTTGCATCATAGTTGCTATATAACGGTGCGTGTCCCGCCGTAGGATGATACTGCCCCGCCGAATATTCACTGTTACCATACGGCATCGGATTTCCATTTTGTGCCGTCTGATACTGCGGTGTCTCAGACGGATACTGATAGGAGGGCTGGCTTTGGGGAGCGGGATACTGATAAGAAGACGGAGTCACACCCTGCCCGCCGTAGGATGATTGTTCGTAGGATGTTTGTGCGTAGGATGTTTGCCCGTAGGACGGCTGTGCGTAGGATGTTTGCCCGTAGGACGGTTGCCCATAGGACGGCTGTCCTCCTCCATCTACCAGATAGGGTGGCGGAAAGGAAGAAGGTTCAGCATTGGAAAAACCCGAGTAAGGACTCGATGAGTTGTGCGATGCCACCGGGTTTTTCTGTCCCCAATCCGACGAACGTCCACTGGATGAACTGGGCGATCGGTCAGCGACACTGTTTTCAGTGTATCCTCCCGGTGCAGGGCTGACATTCGGACGAGAATCCAAACTCGGTTTCGTATTCTTTGAAGAAGACGAATAGAGGGAGTTGCTACTATCCTTGGAGAAGGGATTTTCCATAGGGAATGGTTTCGTCCAAGTGTAGGACTTTGGATTATACCAGGGTCCGCCGGTATTCCGGCATCCGACCGTTCCCGAAACAAACAATATCGCCACAAAAAGCGTAGCAATGGACGAAAAGTGAACTCGCATAACCATTATTCCTTTGGGTGGGGGGTAAAAAGCAAACGCCAATGTTGTCATTTAATACCACATGACCGTTACTATCGATAAAATCGGAACGTTTTACGTGAAACTCCAATGCTTTTTCCGATTTTTCGGAATTTTCCGTTGCCGACGGTGGGATTATGGAGATTTCTTCTACGGGTGTCAAGAGCAATTTAGCCCAAGTTCGATAGTCTGCCCTATTTAGGCTTCTATGAAAACCGGCGATTGTTTGAGGAATATATCGACAGTACCGAAGTTTTTCCCATTCTTCTATACGAGTTGAATGCTCAGAAGAATCCGACCAGCGGCGGAGGGTAGCCAAAAAGACTCACGGCAAGCGGCGAAACCGTGTACAAACGCACACCACATAGAGAGCGATTAAACCCGCACCCGTTAGAAGCGGATAGCGGAATAGTTCGGAATACTGGGTGTACCTGTGTCCTTCGTGAACCGTCTTTTCGAGTTGGTCGATTTCCGCGTAAACTCCTTTTAATGCCTCGGTGTTTCGGGCATTGAAATAACTGCCGCCGGTTGATTCGGCAATATCTTTCAATACTTCCTCGTCCATACTGACAAATTGCATCATCGTTCGACGATTCCCCAGTACGTCCGTAAAGGGGTATGGTGCCTCGCCGTTCGAGCCGATTCCAATCGTGTAAACTTTAATCCCAAAGGCTTGGGCTATTTCCGCTCCTTCCATCGGCGAAAGAACACCGAACGTTTGTTCGCCGTCCGATAGGAAAAGAATGACCTTGCTTTTGGCTTCTGTTTCCCGCAATCTCTCCGCCGCCATCGCCAAAGCGTCGCCAATCGCCGTTGCTCCTTCCTCAGGCAGTGCAACAAATTCATGTTGATTGATAGCCCGCCTCGTCGGCAGTTGAATTTGATCGAACATTTCCAAGAGCGTCGAGTGGTCCAGTGTTACAGGGCAATGCGCATCCACATAACCGCCGAATGCCAAAAGTCCGATCATGTCGTCCACTCGACCGGACAATGACCCGGTTCCACGTATAAAGTCCCGGAGGGTTTGCTTGACCACTTCGAGCCGAGTGGCGGGTTGTCCATCAATCGTGAAATCAATCGCTGCCATCGACGCACTTCGGTCAATGCACACCATCAGAGCGATCCCCTCAGAGCGGACTCGGTAGTCCTCTTTGCCGAATTGCGGACGTGCCAGTGCCGCGATCCACAGGGCAATGCCCCCATAAAGCAGGTACGGCACAAAAGGTGCAAGCCGTTGAGTGAACGAACGGGGCAGAGTCCGCAATACCGCCAGATTGCCGAAGAGCACATTCAACCGGGGCAACCGACGGAATTCGCATTGAATCACCAGAATCACCAGCGGTATCAGGAACAGGAAAAAAAAGGGACTCTGAAAGCGGAACATACGGACACAATTATACCCAATATGGGGATTCTTGTAACGTTCACTCCGAACTGGGACGAATCGACTCAAAATATCGCCGAATCACTTGACGCTGTCCCAGCGGAATCGGCTCCGAGTCAAGAACCGCCTCCGACAGTTTTTGGTATTGTTGATACTGATCCCGATACTCCCGCTGACTCGCTGCCGCCGACATTTCCTGCGAATCGATTGTTTCTTTTTCGGAGTCCCCCTGCTCTCCCATCTCTCCTGTCAATGTTTCACGCTGCCGCTGTCCATTCAACTGGGTTTCCTGACCCGCATTGGGATTGCCAGCCGTCCCGCTGCCCCACGTTTGGCTGGCGGTATCCGATTTGTCGGTTCCCTTTCCGCCGCTCATATTGCCCTGCTGTCCGCCGTCCGCTTTCATCATTGCCAAGAGCATTTGTTGCTGGGCAAGACTTTTCGCAATTTCCTTCCGTACTCCATGCTTTTCCACTTCATTTGCCAAGTCATCGGTTGCCGTTTTGCCCGAGTCGCCGTCCCCCTCTTCGAGAGCGTCGGACAGATTTTGCGCCGCCTCTTTGAGCGGTTGCTGACTCCGCTTTTCGGCATTGTCCGCAAGGGACTGCATTTCTTCTGCCATCGCCTTTTGTTCTGGATTCGTTAGCGATTCCAGTGTTTCGGCATCCAATTTTCGCAATTCCATTGCCGCCTGACTGAAATCCCCTTTTTCGAGCGATTTACCGATGGGTGACGTTTTTTCGGCGAGTTCCAATGTTTTCGCCAGTTCCGAGAGGGATTCTTCCATCGCTTCCAACTGCAATGAATCCAGGGCGGACTGGAATGCCTCTTCCATTTCAGAAAGGGTCATGAGCGATTCTTTTTTGTCCCCATTTAACGATACGAATTTGTTCATTAACACATCTAACTGTTCGTAAAGTTTTTGTAATGATTGTTCGCCGGCATGTTCTTGGGCGAGTTCATCCGTTTTTGCAATCATTTCTTCCAATGGAGCCGAAATTTCCGGGGGCAGAGCCGTCTGGATAACCGATGCCGTATTGCCGGAAGGCTGATAGTCCTTGCAGTAGGAAACTGCGGCAATAATACACACGCTGACGGGAAAAGCGCACCAAAACATTTTGAGACGAAGGGGGGGCATGACCGCTTGTAGGGGGATCATAAGATGATCGGCTGTGTCTTCAATTTGGAGTTGTTCCATCGGCGTTCGGTCAACACGTTCGAGCAGATCGACCGACGTAAGTGTTCGGTCTTTGAGGTTGAGGCGTTGGTCAACCAAGCGTGCTGCCGTTGGAACAGGGCATGAGCGCATCAAGGCGAGGAGGCAACTTGCCAACAGGATTAATAGGGCGGCTAGTGGCGAAAACGGCACGAGGGGAGCACTGGCGATCATTCCCCAGGCACTGTAATCAAACCCCCGTTGCATTCTCAGGTGGGAACGTACCGCGTTTATGGGGCGATGAATATGATGTTTCATGGCATGATAAATATACCGGAGTGTTGGCTAATTGGAATACCTGCCCAATTGCCCACGTGATTATCAGGGGTACGGCACAGGTCTATTGTTGTCTGGCTACAAATTGGCTTAACTGTTTTCGTGCCCCGCAGGAATAAAAATGTCTGTCCAAAATTTCACCATTTGTTATACTATGAATGTTCTTTTCATTTGCTACATGCCAAAATGCCCATCAGAAAACCAATCCAATCTACAACCGTTCGCCTCGGAACACGAGGTAGCGCGTTGGCACGCTGGCAGGCAAATTGGACAGCCCAGGAGTTGTCAGAACAACTCCACACACAAGGAATCGCTATCGAAATCGTCGTCATTCAAACGAGCGGCGATATTATTCAGAATGAATCCATTGTCAATATCGGAGCACAAGGTGTTTTCACGAAGGAAATCCAACGTGCACTGCTCAATAACAGAATCGACATAGGCGTTCACAGTCTCAAAGATTTGCCGACCGAATACGTTGCTGGGCTATCCCTTGCGGCTGTTCCGAAGCGGGAAACTTATCGGGATGCTTTTGTGTCGCTCATTGCCGAAAAGATCGAAGACTTGCCGCCGGGAGCACGAATCGGCACGGGAAGTTTGCGGCGAAAAACACAGATTTTGCACCATTTTGGCGACAAATACCGTGTTGAAGACATCCGGGGAAACGTCGAAACCCGACTAAAAAAAATGGCGCACGAAGAATACGATGCGGTGATTCTTGCCGAGGCGGGACTGATTCGACTTGGTTTCGCCGATTCGATCCGCTCATTTTTGGAACCGCCGTTTTTTTTGCCAGCCATTGGACAGGGAGCACTGGGTTGGGAAATCCGAAGCGATGATCAGCCGATGGCAGAATTTCTAAAGCCACTGAACGATGCAGCAACGTTTGCGGCAGTACTCGCGGAGCGGGCAATGCTTCGGGAATTGCGAGGCGGTTGTTCTGCTCCGATTGCCGCACTGGGAACGGTCAAAAATTCTACGCTGTCTTTACACGGGCGCGTCCTCTCGCTGGATGGCAAGCAAATGTTCGATGCAGTGCAATCGGCACCACTCGCAGGTGATCCCGAATTGTTAGGGATCAATGTTGCTCGTGAAGTATGCCGTACCTCGTTGTGAAAGGGTCGTTTTGTCTTTGTGTACTTTGGTCTTTGGGCAAGGTATGGATGACTCCACACACCTGTGTTGTCCCCTCTTGTTCGGCATAACGACCGGGAATATAATGGACGCACAGTTACCAACCAGAAAGGAGCCTTCAGATGCAAATTAGTTTTCACGCCGACGCTTTCGTTTCCGCTTTTTGGACGATTGACAAGTGTCTCGAATGGGCACAAAAAAACGATGTCCATTTTATCGAATGTGGTCTCATGGAAGGAGTTAGTTGGATGCACGGACTCGGCTATTGGCCGCATCTGTCCCTTATCGATGATCCGTTGATTCTGCGGAAGAAAATGGAGAAATACGATGTCCGCTTCTCACAGATTGACGCAGCGTTTCCCCTGTCAGGGAGAGACGGGATGGCATACGGCATGGGATACGTCTTGAACTCGTTTCGCTACGCCAAATTGGCAGGCTGTCCCCGAATCTGCACTACCGATGGACTGCTCAGACCCGAAGGATATACCGACGAGCAGTCAATGTCCCAAATGAAGTGGTGCTATGAAGAAATAATCAAAGTCGCGGAAGAATACGAGATCGACGTTACGATTGAGATTCACGGTTATTTCACGACCAACATCGACCGACTAGGCGAAATGCTGGACTTTGTCAAAAGTACCCGGCTGGGCTTGAATCTCGACACAGGCAACTCGTTCATCGCCGGCGGCAATCCGGTTGACTTTGCGAATCGGTTTGCCAAAAAGGTTTCGCACGTTCACATCAAGGATGTCTCGCAGGAACTGGCCGATAAGGCTCGGGGAAAAGATACAGGGATCGCATTGAGCCATGCTGCCATCGGCGATGGTGTCAATGCAGATAACATCCGCGAGACGCTGAAAATTCTGCACAAGGCAGGATTTGCCGGACCATTAAGTTTGGAAGTCGAAGGGCAGGGCGGTCCGATCCTCGAAAAATCGCTACGTTGGATGCGAAAAACCCTGTCAGAATTGGGAATCCCCGAAGAGAAAACTGTCTAACCTCACAAAAGAGCCGGGGACAGTGCGAAGCGCAGTTCCCGGACAACCCCATGAAACATCTATGAAACAGTCCACCATTCTCCTTGTTGCTTTTGCATCCCTGTTTTTGTTTTCCGCCATTATATCGGAAGCAGAGGTTCCGACGGACACGCCGATTCGCGTGTTGCTCATTGACGATACCAGTCCGGGCTACTATCCCATGCCTACGGCAACGACGCTCCGAAACGTCATTCGGGAAGACAAGCGATTTGAAGTCGTTCTCGTCGAAGATGCCGAAATCCTCGGAACTGACTTGCCGTTCGATTACGATGTCATCCTGATCCATTTCAAAAATTACCGCGAACCGAAACGTTATGCGGCAATGAAGGCAAATCTTGATAAATTCGTCACCGGCGGCGGCGGACTCTTCGTCTATCACTTTGGCTGTGGTGCCTTTGAAGACTGGGCGGACTTTGAAAAATTCAGCGGTCGGGTTTACGATTCCCACATGCATCCTCACGATGATTACCGATCTTTTACCGTCCAAATTGCCGACAAAGCGCATCCTATCACCAAGGACCTTGCCGATTTTGAAATCCATGACGAACTCTACACGTGTTTTAAGGATAGCGAAGTGCCGATCCGAATTCTTGCGGAAGCGGGCTCGAACCGCGATCACAAGACTCATCCGATGGCGTTTGTACTTGAAAAGGGCAAAGGTCGCATTTTTCACACAACGCTTGGGCACGACGACCAGTCGCTTTCATCCGCTGGGTTTCAAACGATGATCAGACGAGCCCTCGTTTGGTGTGCAAATCGATAAGCCGTCTGTCTTTTGTTTTATGGGGTTGCGGCGGGGAATAACGCTTACGAATTCAATGATTTCGGCAGCAATTATGACGTGTTCATCCATTCGTTGGGCTTGACCGACCAGATCGGCACGAAATTAGAGTATGGTTTCGAGGGGAGTCTCCTAAATCTCAACATCGGCGGTGCCGGAGTGAAGGAATGCAGTACCGCTTATGCCCAGTGTCCATGACGAAAGTAAAATCTACTTCGGCAAATGATTATGAAAACCGCTTGCTCTCGGCATCCTGATAGAGTTCGGCAACTTTTGTTTCGCACAACCCCCGCAACTCTTCCTCGGTCAAATCCTTGATCTCGTCGTAAGGTATCGGTTTGCCGTACACAACGCAAATCTTTCCCCAGAGCGTTGGAAATTTTTGTGTTCGCGGAAAGACTTCATAACAACCGCTGATTGCTGCCGGAAGAATAGCCGACTTCGTGCGCTGTGCAAGAACCAGCGAACTCTGAAGAAATGGAGCGATTTTTCCGTCCCAAGTTCGTTCGCCTTCAGGCATGACGAGAATTGCCTCGCCATTCTTCAAACGCTTGAGAGACTCCATGATTCCTGCAAAGCCGATGCCTTCCTTGTCGAGTGGAATCGCATCGAGCATGTCGATGAGCCAAGCAAGGGGTTTGAATTTGAACAACGATTTGCGTGCCAGAAAATTGAGCTGACGTCGCAATCCCGCTGCAACGAACGGCGGATCGAAATGTGATTGATGATTGCAAATAACAACCACCGCCCCACTCTCCGGCAGATTGTTCTGACCGTAGTAACGCCCGCCGTAACAAATCATGAAAAGCAATTTCACAGGGAAACGGCACAGGAAATAAAACAATCGTTTTTGCCTGGAAATGCGGGACATGGGAGGAGCAAGGAGAAACGCTGCTCGGCTTTGCGAGTGCCGTAGCCAACACGACGAGTTTGGAATCAATATACTGTGAATCGGCAATAAGTCAAGAAAGAGCATGTTCGCAGGGTGCGAGCACGTTTTTTCCGAGACGAGTCAAGATGAATTCTACCACGTTGCTACACTATCCAAAAATGAAAAGTTAATAATGAAAGGATTGGCTTCATCGGATTCTTTCTAGTCGAATTGTTTCACCGGACGTTGTTTTCCAATCCACCGGTGATGTTACCGTCTTGGCGGTTCCTTGTGTCGGCACCAAATTCCACCGACCGGCAGGCACGTTGATTGTTACCGAACGTTCCGGACCGATGAACGTTAACTCCACTGTATCTTGCGCAACGCGAATACTGAGGTTTTGATCTTGCCATCGGATTCGGTCAATGGCAAGGCTAGACCAGTCTTTCGGCAGTTGGGGGTTGAGGTCAAATCCGTTCATTTTTGGCTCGAATCCCATGAAGCCGAACAACATCACCTGGGGATAGAGTACGCTTTCAAGGAATTCCAGATCGAGTCCCAGTCCGCCGGGAACATTCCCGCCCTGCATGTTCCCGCGTTGCTTTTCAGGGGCATAAAAAGCACGGTAGCCGCCTTCCGCCTGCACTTCGCGGAACCACCTAACGTTTTCCGCGAGATACTTGGCGGCATTGTCCGCTCCGAGATATTTTATACGAGCCATCAAGTCGTGAAACGCAAAACCAAGAACGGCACCGCCATCTTGAACCTGGTCGCCAAAGGGGATCGAATCGGGAGCCGACCAGCCCCAAAAATAATAATCGAGATTCCGTTTAGTGGTGGCACGGGGACCAAACCGCCAATGATAAATATCGGCACCTTGTGATGTATCCCCAGCAATGATGCGGTCGCCGTTGAGCCAACTCAAAATGGATTTCGCTTGTTCGGCAGTCGCAAAACCGTAATAGATTGCCTCGTTGTTGACAAACGTAAAACCAAAATCGTACCTTGCGCCGTCCACAATATCGACGGCGGACACAAATCTGCCTGTTTCCGCATTCCAGAACATTTTGTTAGCGTCTTTGAGTTTTTTTGCCAACGAACGCAACCATTCGGGAGTACGAACGGTTACTGTGGCGGGAACAACCCATTCGGGATGTTGCTGAATCGCCTCTTCCAACGCCGCCATTTTCAAGAGCGCATCGTAATAATAAATCGTCGCCAGACAATCCTTGCCGCCAAACGGAAGAAGATCCCAGTAATTTCCGCCGATTCCGCGACCGACATGGACAACTGTGTTCCCAGCGTCATCGAGGGAAAGACCGGAGCGTCCGTCGTGTCCCGTCCACGACATACGCACACAGTGGTATTGTTCCATTTCAAATTCCCGGATCGCGTATTCCAGTGCCGTTCGCATCCGATTCATGTTCTTTTGCAGGAAATCAATGTCCCCTGTCCATTGCATGTAATCGTAACCGCCTTGAATGAAATTGCATTGGTTGATGTTATGTCGGCTGTCGAACGTCGCAATCCAAGAACGAAGATTGATATTTGCGCCATTGCCGTTTTCGATCGTCAGACGCAGTTGGGTAACTTTGCCCTTCCAGCCCGGTTCTTTGTTCACGAACAGATGAGTGTAATGTTCGCCTTTCGCGGGAAGCGGCACTTCGGCGCGACGTGCAACGGAAAACTCCGATTCGGTTTCGGTAATCCATTCGAGGTGAATCGTTGGGGTGGCTCCCACTATGTCCCAATCCCATCGCAAAAGAGTTATTGCCTCCGCATCGAGGGAACAGGGCGGCGATGTTAGCATGGCTTTCGTATCCGTGATTGGCAATTTCACACCGGTCTGCACTTCAATTCCGTTGTCTTTGACTCCCTGCAAGCGGAAATCGTCGAGCGATGTTGTGAGATGAACTCCGTACTGTTCGTTATAGAAAACACCGTGAACATGCGAGAACACCCAACCGCCGCCCCCTTGTGAATGGAGCGGAAAGGGCCATCCGTCGGCATGGGCATAACCTTGATGTTGGAGCGTGGTGACGTAACCTTCGGCATCTATTTTGCGTGCAAGAAAAGCGGTTTTCCAGCGTTCACGGTTCGTTTCCACCTTGTCCGTATCCGGCCAGAGCGACGGTGTGGTCAACCAAGCGTCTTCAAACGTCGACACCGGACCGGCATTATGATAATGGTGCCAATACATGTCCCGCATGGCGGTTCCGGTGTCTTCATGACCTGGAACCAGAAAACGTGGAAAGTTTTCGGGGATTTGCGGGTTCGGTACTTGCGAGAAGCCAAGTGGGGTGAATAAAAACAGAATTACAACCAACACGATGCGCTTCATAGAGGGCTCCTTGGAATGAAATTTCATTATTCCCTTAAATTATACCTTAAATTATACGAGTAGCAGTGTACGAAAGTTATTTGGAGTAGTCAAGAGGGTACGCGATATGAGTATTTCTGATGCGCTCCCCCTGTCCAATTAGCAAGGCGACTTTTGTT
>Ga0123353_10006473_pt1 | contig 15591 bp, 14 predicted proteins | sample TergutLab28metaG_3_FD_92763 | JGI IMG/M metagenome (GOLD analysis project Ga0123353, IMG submission 92763) | Labiotermes labralis P3 segment gut microbial communities from Petit-Saut dam, French Guiana - Lab288 P3 | ecosystem: Host-associated > Arthropoda: Insects > Digestive system > Gut ... | reverse complement strand
TTACGTTCTTTTCCCTGCCTGTAAAAATATCTAAACTTAGAAAGGAAGAAAACTATGCGTAAAAAGAATAATCACCTTGCAAAAAAACGCAATATCTCGTTTCACTTCTGTGCGGACAGAGAGGAAGCCGAATTGATTAAAGAGCGTTTTGCTTCAACTGGCATGGTCAGCAGAGCCGCGTTTTTTCGGCAAATGGCAATCAAGGGATGTCATGTTAACATGGATTTAACCGATATTAATGAAATGATCCGTCTGCTGGGAAATATTACCAATAATATCAACCAGCTTTCCAAAATTGCCGTTGAGACACAAAGCAATTACACTGCCGAAATCGAGGAATTACGTCAGAGGTATGATTCGCTTTGGAATACAGTCAATGGGATTTTGAAAGGGTTGGCGAAGATTTAATAACGGCAAGACTGAATTAATGTAAAGAATCTTGAGGTATTCTATCCCTGCCGGGTATCAGAATCTCGAAGCAAAATAGCGGGCAACGTCCGCGCAGCCGCTCCGCAACGCGGAGCGATCACGGGGGTCTGGGGGCGTGCCACCAGCGGGCAAATTGCAGAGTGTGCATCACTCTGCATTGCTCGCCACGCGAGTTGCACACCAAAAAAACGGAGGAAACAAATCTTTGCTTTAAACCCGTTTGCGCTGTATGTCTGAATAAATTACACCAGCCACGGCTTGTGCTAACAGAGGCGGAACCGCGTTACCAACCTGTTTCATTTGGGAACCTTTATTACCATAAAAACGAAAGCTGTCAGGGAATGATTGAATTCGTGCAGCTTCTCGAATTGTAATCGCTCTGTGTAAATAAGGATGTGTAAATTTCCCCGATGATGGTGTGTCAAATCTTGTTGTTATCGTAACTGATATTTCATCTTGCTTCATGCGTGTCCATGTGCCGCTATAAATTGATTTAGTATGATGTTCTTTTGGGAGTGATTCTTTTCCTCTGCCCGGCGGAATCATTTCCATGCGCTTTATAGCTATCGGTGCATGTTTCGTTGAGATATGATTAAATAATATGTTTTGTGTGCCGCGCAGACGTTCTTGATATTCACTCTGCGGGGTATTCTTATATGGTTGTTCTTCCAAACCCTCACCTGATTCCAAGAACGCTAAGTCACTAATGGCTTCCCAAATTGTCACGGATTTATTAGATGGTTTAGGTAATGCCAACTCTGTACTCCCTTTTTTTCCAAGAATAAATGCTCTTTTTCTATTTTGTGGAACACCAAAATCAGAAGCATTTAATACTCCCGGACTGATGGTATAGCCTAATTTATCAAACAAATATCTAATCTCTTCTTTGAAGCACCCTTTTTCAGCAGTGAGCAGATTCGGTACGTTTTCCATCAAAAAATATTCCGGCTCCACGAGCGAAACTACTTCATAAAAATATTTAAATAAAAAATTGCGTTCATCATTAATAGACTTGCGTTGCCCTTTTTGTGAAAACCCTTGACAAGGTGGGCCACCAACAATAACGCTAACTTTTCCGATGTATGGTTCAAAGGTTTTCTTAATGGGGAGCTTGGTTATGTCAGCTATTATCATGTTGGCATTGCAACGATTTTTTGTATAGGCTTCAGCAATAGAAGAATCATACTCATTAGCCAGTACAACATCAAAACCTGCCATTTCAAATCCGAGAGACAATCCCCCAATACCGGAAAACAAGTCTATTACTTTAGGCTTTGCTTGCACGGGAGTACCCCACCTCCATTCGTTGTTTCGCTACACGCTGTTGTGCTATTCCAAAATATTCATCACTTAATTCAATGCCGATGAATCCTCTGTCAAGGTTTTGTGCGGCGACAGCCGTACTGCCACTACCCATAAACGGATCCATAATTATTTCTCCGTCATGTGTCAACAGGGAAATAAAATGCTCCATGAGCTGCACCGGTTTTTGTGTCGGATGCTTGCCAATCTTTTTTTCACCGTTCGATACCACGGCCGATTCATAGAAATCATGCATCATTTTTCCACCGTTGTTAAAGGTACCGGTCTTTGCCTTGTATGTAAAGTAGACCCACGCTTCAGTTGAATTAACAAAGTGAAGGTTCATGTTTCTTGGCATTGGGTTCAGCTTGTGCCATATTCCGGTTGTCTTGTAGTATAAGCCGTTTTCTTCTGCAAGCCGAATTAATGTTTCCACCTTTATAATTGACATGAACACAAGCATCGAACCGCCGGGTTTTAATACTCTGACGGATTCTTTGAAAAAATTGCTCATGGATTCAACCCATTCATCATATTCGAGGTCATCCCATCCTGCGGCTCCAAAGAAGTTTTCCCGCATCTTTTTCAAATTTGTAGATCGATTCCTCATAAAGTTACCAAGATTATACGGAGGATCAGTCAGTATCAAATCCACAGAATTCGTTTTTATATTTGTCATTGCTTTTATGCAGTCGTCGTTAAGCAATGTCATCTCAGCCATGATTTATCCCACCTTTCCGTATTTTATTCGATAGCACTCTTGCCGCTCTTGACCCAAGCATCTATTTCGGATAGCTTAAATTTCCATTGGCGACCAATTCTTTGTGCAGGGATATCAGTCTTTTTAATCCAATTACGAATTGTATCCTTGTTAACGTCCAAATATTTGGCCACATATTCAAGGCTGCACCATTTTTCTTCGTAAGAATTTTCCACGCTACCACCCCTTGAACCATTTTTCTTATGATAGCACAACTCACTTAATAATGCAAGAATTATTTTGAATTAAATATGAATACCTATGAACAACTATATAATGTTTTGTTTTTCTATATACAAGCCTAAATAATTGTGATAGAATATCCTTTTGTAAGGAGACGATTGCATGAATTTTTATGAATCCATTGATATTCCCATAAAGATAGGAAAAAACGAGCTATCTCCGGAATGCGCTTATTTTTTAGGCGCTATCATGTCGGCGGACGAGTCTTTTGTTTTTGAAGGCAAGCGTTATTGGCTTGCACCTGTTCGTCATAATCATGGGCAAGCTACTGATGAGGAGCTCCGTGAGCATATGCAAATTTTACAGCAAATCATCGGTCGAGCAAATGGCGAGATTCTGACAAGAAGCGAATTGAAAGAGAAACGTTGGTTTAACTCTAACGTTGTTATGCGTGCATTTACAACAAAGCAAGGCTTTACTGCCATCTTTGGGAGTGACGAAAACACAACCATCGATTCATTCTTCAATGATATCAAAACTGCAATGGACAATTCTGTTCAAGAGGTAAAGCAAGCTTTTATTGCCGGAGCCTTCGATGGTCGAAGTTCTATTGATAGAAACATGAACGCCAATAAAATCAGATATTTGGTGCTTGATTGTGAAAATCAAAGGGTTGCAAATTATTTAGGCGAATTACTTGATGCCCTTGGAATTGAATTCAATTATAATACGGCGCGAGAACGTCTTGAGGGTGGAATACCAAGAAAAGAACAATTTCGGATCAAGGGTTACTATATGCCTTTGTTCATGGAATATATTGGTTTGGTCTCTCCATGCAAATTTGAATTGATGCGTTCAATGCTTGATTCCAACTTGGCAGTACATATTGATAACAGGTTATTATGGGGACTCAAGACACTTTCTGCTACGCCGCAAGTCGGGGAAGCCTTTGAGCTCCTCACGCCATTCGTTCAAAAGGTCGAAGACGATCTTGACGATCAGCTCTTGGAATTCACATCGAAACACAATGCATACACTATACACCACTTTACAGGCGATCCCGATTTTAGTTATTCCGGAACTCCTCAGGAGAAGGCAGCACTTATAAATGTGAACGGACGCCAGACCTATCGCCGCGACCGAAAGGTTGCATTGAACGCACTAATGGTGGCTGAAAACAAGTGTGAAATTGACAGGAATCATCCGACTTTTATTCGTAAAAACAGTAATCTGCCATATTCTGAACCACATCATTTTGTACCGGTTGCATTTCATGAAATGTTCCCGGTTTCTCTTGATGTCGAGGAAAACATAATTTCGCTATGTAGTAATTGCCACAATCAGCTACATTACGGAAAAGATATAAAAGCGTTGCTGACAAGCATATACGAGACGCGAAAAAATTTACTACGCTCCGCTGGGATTGATGTTTCTCTGAAAGAATTATTCAAGATGTATAATACCTGATATGGTTTATAGCGTTCAAAAGAGATGTTGCTTTCATTAGCAATGTCTCTTTTTCATATAAATGACAACGTTACTTATATACGAGCTTGCGTTAGCCGATGTGTATGTCGGCGCGGGCGTTGTGGCTCTCAGTCAGGCACAGATAACCGACCAACGTCTCAACAGCGCCCTATGCGGTCTTGTGGTGGGGACGGTTGGCGAACTCGACACAACGGCATTTTCGGCACAGCTCCAAGCGTGGTTTGAGGAATACCGCAAGCAGAGCGCAGACACTTATGATGGCTTTGTTGATTTTGTTGACGGTCTGAAAACATCAAGCAATGGCGCTTATGCCGCTTTCGGGCAATGGCTGGCAGATTTCAAAACACAGGCAAACACAGAGTTTCAAACATGGTCCTCTACAATCCAAGACATTCTTGACGAAAACGCCGCAACGAATCTCTATAAGATACGTTTGCTATAACAAAACCCGCCATCCGCAGTATTGCAACGGACAGACGGGTTACACAGTAAGCAAAGTGGATGCGTTAGTCGAATCGCTTGTGCTAGAAATGTTTAATAATGCTAAAACATCACCTCGCGCCGCACTTCTTGACAATCAGTATAAGGAACACATGGCAGGGGTGCAGGGCAATCTGAAAAGAGCGGAGTTGGCACTCAGTAAACACGAATCAAATCTTGAGGGGTTGAAAATTGAACTGCTGGCGGTTATCAAAGGCGAGAGTATCTTGGACAGGGGAACGTTGAACGAGACTATTGCCGTTACGAAAGCAGGATTGGAAAAAGCGGCGGCGGATGTCGCTTATTGGCGCAGTGAGCTTGATAACAGTGAAAGCGTAACGGAACAGCTCTTCGCCGAGTTCCAGCAAGTCATGTCGTGGGCCGGGGCTTACAAAACAAGCACCTTCGAGGAAAAGAAGATGATCATCACGTAGATTGTGGAGAAGATACACTTAAAGAGAGATTACGAAACCCGCGTGGAACTTAAAATCAACTACCACGATTTCTGCGCGGACATCAGCGTGAACATAAATGATTAAGGGCTCACGGTTAGCCCGTAAGCCCTCATCATTGGTGGAGATAAGCGGGATCGAACCGCTGACCTCTTGAATGCCATTCAAGCGCTCTCCCAGCTGAGCTATACCCCCATGCAATCCAAGAATTATTCAATTTTCAATGCCATTCATGCGCCCCTGCCACTGGGGGTGGTTTACCGTATAGTCCGTCCTCCCAGCTGCGCCACGCCCCCCGGTGTTGATTTATTTGGTTTTTCGGACTGCCATTCATGCGGTGGAAATTAGTTTTTAATGCCATTTATTTGGAGGACTTTTTTTGGGGGTTGTTTCCGACCAGTCCGTCCTCCCAGCTGAGCTATACCCCCACGGTAAGGAAAATATTCAATTTTTAGGGTGCCATTCACGCGGTGGAAATAAGTTTTGCATGCCATTCTTCCGGATGTCAATTTTTCGGGGTGTAAACCGACCAGCTCGCTCTCCCAGCTGAGCTAATCCCTCACAGTTTATTTGTCAACGCAACGCGTATTATACCCCGAGATATGTCTTTTGTCAATACCAAAATAGCAAAAAAGCTAAAACTTTTTTATATATCTCCACTTTTTATCTAAGCGCGCCTTGAACTATAATTCTTTCATTTCTGTTATTCCCGCTAACACAAGTGGAAAGCGTAATGATTTGCGCAGCGTCCAACGGAGCGCCGCACCTCTCTGCAAAAGCGCGGAAAGAGCCGGGAGTGCTGAAATCAAGAAAATATGCAGGATCGTTTATATCAGTTTTTCTCGCAGAGTATATCTCGTATTCAACAATGCGGTCATTTACTTTCAGAGTAATTATCGGGTGTTCCGCCAAGTACCGTTCATCAAGAAAATTATGCAAATCACTAAACATATCCCCGCGTCTGGAATTGTGTCCATAAATAATAATATGCGGAACATAATCACCTATACATCGGTAATCCATGAACACAGCGCCATATCTATTCCTTTCGCCGTAAAACGAGCGATTTAGATACTGTTCGTTATCATTGCCGCGCACTACGGGATAGTCTATTGTCGTGTTTTCAATTTGTATCCAGCATAAATAATCAGGGTTAATTTGACGCATTTCCGAATCGAAAGCGCTTAAATAAGTATAAGCTGGCGATTTTTCTGACTCCAGTGTCTCCGCTAATTCCAACAGAGATGCACGTTCTCTCTGTACGTCAAAGAAATGGCGCATATATAGTGTGGTTGCTAAGTAGAACACAAGAGCGCCTGTTCCGGCCGCTGCGGCCAGGGAGATTGCAATAAACCGAAAGAAGCTTGAGCCTTTTTTTGACTTATTCTTTTTCATAGGCTGTACGTCCTTTAAATATATAAACACATAGAATAGCCGTTATCATCAATGATACAAGCATAGCTGTAGCTAACCACGCAATATCAGGGACGCCTGTCTGCGGAACGTTGCCGAAGCCTGAATTGCCGTCAGTTGCGGGAGGGTTAACTGTTTCCATTGTATCGGTGCCGGAACTATTGTTTTCCTCCGGGGGCGGAGTGCCGATAAATCCGCCGTCCTCAACGGTCACGTTCCTGGAATTAACCTCTGTGCCCGATAGTATAGTTCCATTGGCATTTGACGGAGTGCCATCCGGCGATCGTGTATATGTCAAATTTATTAAACTATTACCGATTACCGCATTTGATTTTACATAAAATGTTATATTGGCCACAGTTCCGTTGCCATGCCAGTTAACAAGGTTGGTATTAACAAGGTGAATCCATTGGGTACCCGGCGTTGTAGTCAGAGCGAATTGAGAATTCAGAGGCATCGCCGCTACAGGAGCTGATACATTTCTAATTTCTAACACTTCCGGGTCGTATGTCAGCGCTAAACCGACAGCGGCAAAGCCCGGATTGTTACTGACGGTGATTGGTATAGTAATTGTTTCGCCTCTTGCAGCGTTCCCTATAGAGCCGACAGAAAACGTCAACCCGTTGGCGGCGTATATTTGCATGGGCATTATCGTTATAAACAAAATAATCAAAGTCATTGATACCGCAAGAAATCTTTTCATTACGATCCTCCTTAATTCTGTGGTCCTAAGATAATGCCGGGCTGTGAGAAATATCTCAATAACAAAATCAAATCAGCCATGTCTACTCTGCCGTCTCCGTTAACGTCAGCGGCTTTTAAGTCAATACTAACCCCGGGGCGAGCAAAGTATCTAAGCATAAGTACCAAGTCGGCGCTGTCAACTATGCCATCGCCGTTCAAATCACCGTAAAGGATATTGCTGCCTACGGAGAAGGACAGATTGACGGCAAGAGCTTCTCCGCTGTTATTAGCCCAGTTGATTGTCAGCGTACCGGTATACGGGGCAGCTCTGGTCGCAAGTCCGCTGACAGGACGTATCGCAAGATTTATCGAGCTGTTGGTCGCAAGTGCTGTTGTTGGCAGTGGGGTAATAATTTGAAAATGTGTGCCGCTTAGTGTAGCGGTTAGCCCTGTTAACCGCTCTGAACCTATGTTTGTTATGGTAAACGTTTGCGACAAATCTGCATTGTTATATCCAGCATTTCTGCTCGGGAATGTATGGTTTTTGGGGTTGACCGATGCTATAAAAGTTAACGTTGTCACTGTAAATTCAAGAAGGACCATTTCACCTGCATCATTATCGCCTTTTATTTCCAACCAACCGGTATAGACTCCTGACGCAAGACCATTTCTCGGCCGAACACTTACCGTCGTTGTACTGCCCGGAGCAATTGTGGTTGGGTTTACCACTGTAACTATCTCGAATATAGGGTTATTATACGCCGCGCCATTAAGACGGTTGTCGGTAAAACTGGCGCTAAGGTTGGTAATCACACCTGTACCAGTGTTTGTTATGGTAAATATCTGTGCCATATTCGCATTGCTATAGCCGGGAGGTGCCGATGTGAATGGGTGGTTCGAAGGGTTAATCGTAATTTTATAGGTATTGCTTACCGTCAGTGTAAAACTCTGTATTGCATTAGGCGGCGATGCTGCATTGCTTGCCGTTATCGTGAAATTATATGTACCTACCGCCGTTGTCGCTGCAATTGTAATAAGTCCGCTTGTCTCATTAATAGTTACACCGGTCGGTACAGTTCCGCTTAACAAATAGGTAATTGGCGTTGTACCTGTTGCCGTAACTTGAAATGTGCCTCCCGTGCCGTTTACTACACTTGTGCTGGTCGCGCTGGTGATGCTCGGAGCGATGGGCGCTGTCTGCGGCGTTGACGTATTCTGCGCGGGTGTCTCGCTGTCACCCACGGCGTTGACTGCCCAAGCCTTGACGGTATAGGTTATCCCATTAGTTAAGCCTGTAAAAGTATGCGTGAGCTCTGTTGCGCCTTTGTCCGTGACTGCGCCGTCATCAAGCTGTATTTTGTAGCCTGTAATCACACTCCCGCCGTTACTTGCCGGAGCCGCCCAATTCGCGACGATTTGTGTGTCGCCGGGGGTAAGCGTAAGGTTTTGCGGTGCACCGGGGACAGTCGGAGGCGCAGGTACATTATTCGTCACAGATTGGTTTGTGAACGCCGCCAGTATTCCGCCGTCTGCCGCCGCCACCGTTCCCGGCGAATAACTTGCCGTGACCGTCTGCCCGTGGGCAATTGCGCTTGTCAGCGTCAGTGTTATCGTGGAGCCACTTGCCGACACAGCCGTTACAGGTCCGCCCTGCGTTACAGTGAATCCACTGGGCGCCGCGCCAAGGCTCGCTGAATTTATAGCTTTGTTAAATGTTATGGTTATCTGATTCCCTGCCGTATTTGTTGCTGCAGATTGAATTGTTGGGGGTGTTGGCGGCACAAAAGCACCGACTGTCAGCGCTAATCTATCGCTTGCAGTCTTGCTAAACTCAGTTACCGAGACGTAGTACGAACCCGGCGTAATACTACCACCGCTGTCGGTCAAAGTAAGTATACCGCCCGCGAAAGCCGCCGTTACCGTAGCGTGTGGTGTTGTTGTTGAGCCGTCTGCATAAACTGTCCAAGTTCCGGTATTTGTTGAAGTTAAGGAGAACGGCACAGCCGCCTGTGTTTCCGATGTTTTCGCTATCGTCGCCGTGTTTGTCGTTGGTGTCGCCGATTTCCAATCGACATAAACAGTCACCGTCTCTTTGGCGAGGATTCCATTATTGTCAGGTCCGTCCGTGCCAACAGCACTTATAAGCGCCATATCAATTTCATACTTTCCAGGTTCTTGCGCGAAGAAGTAAAATTCAAATTCCCATTCTTTTGGATTAATCGGAGTAACTCCTGATGTATTATGGACTCCCAGCGCATCAAAATCCCTGCCATGTTGACTGCCCCAATAACCCTTAAAACTATTTGTTTCCGCCACATTATACAAGTCGGAATTATTTGTTTTCAGCCCCACACCGCCGTTGCGCTCTATGTTATCCGATATATTATGTAAAAAACCGCTATAGCTTTGCCAGTCCGCATAGCTTATCGTCGGCAAATCAACGCCAACGAGATTATGCGGCAAATCCAAACTGTATAACGCCGCAGTATTCACATCACCACCGCTTACCGCTCTAATACTGAACGCCATTGTTGTTACTTTGTTGGACGGCACATTCACCTGGAATCCGGCGGTAAAGTATGCCGTGGCGGCAGCTCGAAGCGCATTCACTTGCGCCGGCGCATTTCCCTGAACAGTAACCACTCTGTATGCAAAATTATCAAAAGTATGTCCAAGTGCAAAATCAGTTACTACACTCCCGCTTAAAGGTTTATCGGGGGCAATCATCTCGTATGGATCCGTCGCCGCCATTGCCGTCAGCGGCGCAAATGCTGAAACAAACCCCAGCAACAGCCCCGTTGCCAATACCCACGCCAATACAGAACAAAGCGACTTCTTCATTGAATTTATCTTCCTCTCGAAACAAATCATTATCAAAGATAGTTAGATGCTACCATATTATATTTCGTAGTTTACATAAAAACATTAAATAGTTTTACCAAAATTCAACAATATGTGTAATTCCTGGGCATAATAATAGAGTCTTATGGTCTTTTCAGGGCGAGAAAAATCTGTGGAAATACAGGCCGGTCTATGCTATACTGATTATGCGCCGTATCATTCTTTTTGCGTTGGTAAAAGCGAAAGAGTCGCATAATATTTATACCATCACAAGCTGTCTGCTTCGGCAGGCAGTTTTAACAATAGAAATTTTTTAACTTTAGGATTAATTTATAATTGATATTTTATAATGTCCTCGAGGTGATACTTTATGATTCTGAAAATGTTTGTAAAAGACTACAAGCGCAAAAAGGTAATTACAATTGTCCTGTTTGCGTTCATGTTGCTGGCCGCGACATTGGCGGCTGCGGGAAGCAGCATGTTCCTCTCGCTGACCGGGGCTATGGACAGCATGTTCCGGGCGGCAAACACGCCCCATTATCTGCAATTCCACATCGGCCCGTATGACGAGGACTTTGTACGGCAATGGACTCAAGATAATCCAACTGTCAAAGAGTGGTCAATCGCTGAGGCCCTCCATCCACGAGAGGCAAATCTTTACTTAAATGGGAGCGCCGAAGCGTTGGATGTGAGAGGTAGTTGGTTCACTTTCATTACACAAAATGAGGATATTGACATCATATTGACCATCGAAAACAAGCCAATCGATGTACAGGACGGACATATCGCGGTTCCGATCATCTTTTCCCAATGGGCGGATATGGAAATCGGGGATAGATTGACAGTCAGTTTCGAAGGTTATGAGAAGATATTTACCATCAGCGGATTTTTGCGCGATTCCATATTTGGAGGCGAGATGATGACCGCCAAGCGGTTTGTGCTGTCGGATAATGACCAGACTGAAATAAAAAACGCGGGCGCAGATGTTCACACTTTATTTTCCTTTGTATTAAACGATGAAGCTCTTTTGGGTGGCTTTTTGAGAGAATATCGAAGCTCGGATATGCCGCAAAGCGGCGTTACTGTTGATATTGCGCTTGTCCGTATGGTATACAGTGTTACAAGCGGAGTTATCCTCGGTCTTGTGCTCCTGTGCAGTTTGCTTTTGGTATTGATCGCATTCCTGACGCTGCGGTATACCATCCTGTCCGCTATCGAGGAAGACTTTCGCGAAATCGGTGTGATGAAGGCGATCGGCTTTAAGCCGGTCGGGATTATACGGTTGTATATGTCAAAATACATCTTGCTGTCTTCAGCCGCGTGCATCGCGGGATCTGGTTTAGGGCAGCTGCTGTTACAGATCTTGAATACGAATATCCTATTATTCTTAGGCGCTCCCGATAACGGAATGGCAGGAATTCTTGCGTCTGTTGGCAGTGTAATACTGATACTGGTTTCAATTCTGTTATTCTGCCTGCTCACCTTACGGCGTATCGGAAAAATGACGGTCATTGACGCAATGCGCGCGGGTAACATCGGGGAAACATATAGCGAGCGCAAATGGCTTACACTATCTCGCCGCCGCCTGGTTAATGTAAACATATTTATTGGGCTAAAAGAAGTCTTGATCCAACTGAGGGTATATGTTCTGTTGTTTATTGTTTACCTGCTATGCGCTTTTATTTGCATTTTTCCCATTAACCTGAAAAACAGTTTTTCAACACCGGAATCGATGAGGTTTACAGGTTCGCCGATTTCCGATATCAAGGGTTCTATTCTCGGGGGCGCGGAGACTACTGTAGAAGAGTTGGAGAAAATGCTGGCTGAAGACGCCGATGTGACGAAATGGGCAGTTTATTCCTTAGAACAATATGGAGTCATACACGAGGATGGTATGATGCAAAATTTTGATACCATCGTAGGCGGCCAAACACTATTTTATCCGCATTACACTGCCGGAACGCCGCCGGTGCTGCCTAATGAAATCGCGCTTTCATTTTTGCTAGCGCAGGATTTAAGGAAAAATGTGGGCGATAGCATACTTCTTTACATAGATGGCGAGAAGAGACATATGCTCATAAGCGGCATCTACCCTCACACGGATGACGGCGGACGCTCCATGCGATCTTGTCTTGAGCAGAATGCCTCGAATACCCGTTTCTGGAGTTTCCATATCAATGTAAACGGCGACGCAGCGGAGAAGGTTCTGGAATATAGAGATCAAATAAGCGGTGCGGCATTCTTTACCTTGCAAGAGACCTTTGAAAATGACATGAGCGAAACCGCAAGCCAAATAGAAATGATTAGCATTTTACTTGCAGTCATTGCAATTCTCGTCACGGCACTGATCACCGCGCTGTTTGTCAAAATGTTGATGGCAAAAGAGACTTCACAAATCGCCGTGATGAAAAGTATCGGGTTTGCCCAGAAGCATATCAGCGCACAGTATATCACGCGCGTAGGCTTAGTCTTGCTGGTCGGTATTGTTATGGGTATGCTGACCGCGAATATCGGAGGCGAGAAGATCATGAGCGCGGTTTTTGCAACAATGGGGGCGCCCATAGTAAAACTCGTGATTAGGCCCGTGGAAGTATACGCGATACTCCCGCTGATTTTACTCGTTGTAGTATATATCACAGCCTTGCTCGGGTGCCGGGCAATCCGTAAAATCTCAATATCTCAAATCAACGCCGAATAGGAGGAAATATTTATGAGCGCAATAGTAGAGGTCAAAGACCTGTGCAAAACATATGTAGTGAACAAACGGCAAAACCACGTCTTGCGCAATGTGAGCTTCAATGTCGAAGAAGGTGAGTTTATTTCCGTCATGGGGCCGTCAGGCTCCGGCAAATCCACGTTGCTGTACAACGTGAGCGGCATGGATAAAATGACCGCCGGAAGCGTGGTGTTTGATGGTCAAGAGCTTGCCGGATTGAATGAAAATCAAATGGCAGGACTGCGGCTGAACAAGATGGGTTTCATATTCCAGCATATTTATCTGCTTAAAAACTTGGGCATCATGGATAACGTAATCGTATCCGCCTATATGGCAAAAAAGAAAAACCGTAAAGAGGTAAACGCCGACGCGGTCGCCCTACTCAAACGCACGGGCATTGTGCAACTTGCCGACAACGACATTACACAAGCCTCCGGCGGCGAATTGCAGCGCACTGCCATCTGCCGCGCCCTGATCAACAGCCCTAAAATCCTATTTGCCGACGAGCCGACCGGGGCGCTCAACTCTAAAGCTGCAGCGGAGATTATGGAATTGCTGTTGGATATCAATAAAGCCGGCACAACCATTATGATCGTCACACACGACGCCAAGGTCGCCGCCAAAAGTGAACGTGTACTATATATGGTTGACGGCAACATTAAAGGCGAGTATAATTTAGATAAATTCAGCGGCAGTGAAACAGACATTAAAGAACGTGAAGTGAATCTTTCCAAGTGGCTTTTTAATATGGGGTGGTAACGATAATTAACAATTGACAATTGCGGTGGGAGTTGAGAACTTGGCGAGGGTGCTTATTGTCGAGGATGAACGGGAGCTGGCGGCGGTCACAAAACGCTATCTTGAGAAAGAGGGATACGATGTATCGCTTATTTCAGACGGCGGCGAAGCCATGCAGTTCTTGCTGACTAATAACGTTGAGCTGCTTATCTTAGATGTCATGCTCCCCGCTATGGACGGTTTCTCTATATGTGAAACTGTCCGCAAGCGAAAGAATGTGCCTATTATTATCGTCAGCGCGAAAACAGACGAGGAGAGTCGGGTATTGGGCTTAAACCTCGGCGCGGACGATTATCTGGTCAAGCCGTATTCGGTTAAGGAGCTTGTGGCGCGGGTAAATGCGCAAATGCGCCGCAGTATGGGCGGATACATCAGTGAATTGTCCGACGGCGAGTTGCGGTTAAATGTCGCCTCAAAAGAGGTTCTGTTGGACAAGATGCCGCTAACGCTGACGGCGAAAGAGTTTGACTTGTTAAAACTGTTCTTGGAAAACCGGGGGCGTGTTTTGAATAAAGACTTTCTGCTCAATACCGTGTGGGGCGTGGATAACGAGAGTGAACCATCCACGTTGACTGTCCATATAGGCAAGCTGCGAGAGAAGATTGGCTCTGGACGCATCGCGACAGTCTGGGGCGTTGGATACCGATATGAGGGTTGCTGATGAAACGATATATTGTCGCCATCGCTGTCACTTGGATTGTTTCTGTTGTATTGCTGCTCATATATAAGCCGGAATCTGACCGCGGATATATGATTGAAATCAACCGACTGCATAGGGAGCTATCACAGCTTGTTTTAGTCGGCCATACCATCCCGCCTGTGGAATCAGATGTTATTCAGTCCGTAGAAGCCGTGAAAACAAATGAACTGACGTTAGAGCAACGGCAGATCTTTTTACCAATTGGGCTAACAGATACCTTTATCCGTTACACCCTAAAGCCCCAAAGGCAGAGCCATCTGCCGATGATTGTCCTTTCGAGCCTGACGCCTTTGATGGCGCTATTCATTCTTTTCAAGACGCATACGGACATAATAAAACCACTGCGCTCCATGTCGGAAATCCCCGGCCGGCTGGCAAAAGGGCATCTTCAATATAGCGTACCGCAGTATAAGAGCAAAGTGTTCTATCCGTTTTTATGGAGCTTGGACATGCTTCGCGCCAAACTGCACGATCAGAAAAATATTAACCTCGGCCTTGAAAAGGAGCGTAAAACGCTGGTCGCCAGTTTAAGCCATGACATCAAAACGCCGATTTCCTCCATCAGATCATACAGTTTGGCAATCAAGGATGGCATATACGGCACTCAGGAGGAAATACAAGACGCGTTGGATGTAATTTTTGAAAAGACCGTTAGAATCGAGCGGCTCACAGACGAACTGCTGGAGTCCTCGGTCAATGCCATAGAGGAAATCACTGTGGACGCTTCCGGGCATTATTTAAGCGAATTGTATGAAGCAATCGACAGGACTGTCCGTAATCGGATCAGCTTACTGAAGATGGAATATCATATCGATTCGCCTGAACAGGATTATTTGGTACTGACCGATATCGATAAATTGATTGAGGTCTGTGATAACATTATGGAAAATGCCGTTAAGTACGGCGACTTGGGTGGCTTATCCGTTCGTTTCTGTAATGAGGAGCAGTGTACGCTTATCTCGTTTGAGAACACGGGAGGCCATATTCCCAAAGCGGAGATTAAACATGTGTTTACAAGCTTTTATCGAGGTTCCAATGTGTGCAGAGTGCCGGGGCATGGTTTAGGATTGTATATCGCTAGTAAAATCATGCGGGCAATGGAGGGGGATATTTATGCCGAGAATACTGATAAAGGTGTTGTGATCGTGCTAGTGATGAAGCGTATATAAAGAGCGAGCTGAAAAAGAACATATAAAAAGCCTGTAATTGTTGTAATTACAGGCGCCTCAGACTGCAGACAAAGTCTCCGTTCGGCGCAACCGAATGGGGGCGAATCTTATGCGACGCAATGGATTTCAAGATAATATCGCTGAAGCCACAAAAACAGAGCAAATTATCGGGCAAT
>Ga0123353_10006471_pt1 | contig 15595 bp, 18 predicted proteins | sample TergutLab28metaG_3_FD_92763 | JGI IMG/M metagenome (GOLD analysis project Ga0123353, IMG submission 92763) | Labiotermes labralis P3 segment gut microbial communities from Petit-Saut dam, French Guiana - Lab288 P3 | ecosystem: Host-associated > Arthropoda: Insects > Digestive system > Gut ... | reverse complement strand
ACAACGATACCGCCTGTCGCTTTTACTGTGTGCCCCGATCTGACGCTGCCCGAAATATGAACGCTGCCGTCAAAGTCGATGTTGCCGACGCTGATATCGCAGTCGCCGGTTATGTTGTATACGCTTGACACATTTACCGAACCGTTTATAAACTCCACCATACCCGAACACTTGGCGCGCATTTCGGTTTTTTCTTCGTTTATATCGACATTTTTGCCTCTAGGGAAGTTGACGTCCTTACCGGGTTTCGGCTTCAGTGGTTTGCCCGTTACTGTCGTGCCGACTGTTCCTTCCGTGGCAAGCGACCTGGTCACGAGGAGCTGCCCTTCGTTTACGGGTTCATAGAGGTCAAGCGATCTGTAGTCGACTCTGCCTCCGCCTATCTCTCTCGGTCTGCCCGTCCTCTCGTCTCTGGAGAATGTGAATACGAGCACCCCGCTCTCGCCATCCACGGGAGGCGTTCCTTCCGCGATCGTTTTCTGTTCCCGGTATTCCTTCGATTCAAGAAGCTCACTGAGCGCCTGCTCGTTTACGCCATGAATGACTCCTGCGGCTTCGATCTTTTGCTTTGCTACTTCAAGCTTGAGCGGAGCGCCTCCCGTCTCGGGCTTCAGTAGCCTTGCATCCGCTGACATCTCGTCTTTTGATATCTCGACAGTAATGTCTTCTCCGTAGATGAACTCCTTCTGCGCAGGCGCCAGCTTCACGCGCCCGCTCCGGGTCGCCATGAGGGTTTGCATGGCGGTCAGGCTTGCCCCTTCTATATTTTTTCTGTTGAGATGCCTTACCATCTTTGCGGTATCGAGCTGTTGTCCCGCTCCCCGCTCTTTATACATCTCCAGAAAAACGCCGTCCGCTTCGTAGTAAAGTCCGAACTTTCCGTCCATATCATTTATAAGCGCAGGCGAACCGTTGATCGCAAGCAGCAGCCAGTTGTCATTTCCCTCGGAGCCGCTTACCACCTCGAACGTTATTTCATCCTTGCTGCAATGAAACCATGCCGCTGCTCTATCTTCAGCCGCTTCACGGCTGTCCGCTGCAAAATACTTTGAACTCAAATCATCACGTCCTTATATAACCTTTTCCAGTTTTGTCCGCATTTTAGCAAGAACCTTTGAATGTATCTGCGAGACCCGCGATTCCGTCACCTGAAGTATATCGGCGATCTCTTTGAGCAGCAGCCCCTCGTAATAATACAATGAGATGACCAGCCGCTCCTTATCGGGAAGCGCGTCGATCGTCTTGGCAAGTATTTCCTTTTTTTCTTTCTCCAGCAGCTCGTCTTCCGGGGAGTTTTCTTCACGGTCTTTTATCTCCGCTTCCGGATTTCCCGAGTTGAGCGCATCTTCGAAGTTGACCAGGTTGAACATATGCGTCTGAGTCAATATCTTATGGACTTGCTCCACCGGCATACCCAGGGAATCGGCGACGTCCTGGTCCACCGGGCGGCCGGGGTTCATGCTTTCATATGTCTCATAAGCGTTTGTGATCGCGCTGATTTTTTTCCGCAGGCTGGGCGAAGCCCAATCCTGGGAGCGCATGTAATCAAGTATCTCTCCCCTTATGCGGGAAACGGCGTATGTCTCAAACTTGACTTCATGCTTGAGCTCAAATTTATCGACCGCGTCGATAAGCCCCAGCATACCGCAGCTCACAAGATCGTCGTATTCGTTGTAATTGTTGTATTTTGGCATCATCCGTCTGACGATCCACTTGACGAGGTAGCCGTAGTTCAGCAATATCTCGTTCTTAGCTTCAATGTCGCCGGTACTTTTGAAGACCTTCCACAGCCGCTCGAGTTCTTCCGGAGTTTGTCTGTGTTTTGCTTCATTAATGCCAACCATTCCACCACCACCCGAACGGCGGTTCCACCTTCATTGCCGGCCATGATATTCTTTTGCGGCGCCAGGTGGATCAGCCGCTGTTGTACTGACTTCTCTGCTTAAGCAGTTTCTGTTGCAGTGCGTATACGTATCTGGAGAGGGCTTCGTTCATATTTCGCGTCAAACCGATAAAACGCAGCCCTACATGAAATGTACCTCTGTCGTGTCCCGGATATGCCCGGGTGACTCTTGCACAGACGGTAAACGGTTTCTTTTCCAGCGGGTCCCTGAGGTGCAGTTTAAGCAGGTAGACTTCGCCCGGCCTATACTCCCTCTTTGTTGAAATCGAGATTCCTGTGAGGCTGATATCCTTACTGGCTACCGCTTCCAGAGTGACCGTCTCAATGACGTTTGTATTGCCGCCGTCGTCCGTCTCCGCCGCGTCCGCCGGAGCAGCGCCATCGCCGTCTTCTCCGGCATCCGGCTCTGCTGTTTCTTCGGAGGCTTTACTGGTTTCGGCCGCCGCCAGCCTTTTCTCCATGCCCTCTTCGTACTCGCATACCAGGACTTTCATCCTCGCCGGCAGGCGAAAAGCACCGCGCCGCTGGTCCCTTTGGGGTTCGGATTTTTGCAGCAGCAACGCATAGCGGATCTCGCCGCTCTTTTCAAATGCCGCTACCCTCATCGGTGCAATATATCTTCCGGATTCACGGTAAAAAACCATGAAAACCTCGTCGTCCACATGCAGCAGCATGGGTATTCCGCCGATGCTGGGCACCCCGACAAGATATGATCCTCCTCCGTACATGTCTTCGATCATGGTCCTGTAGAATCGGCCCTTTTCTTTTACCAGATCTACCTTTTCTCCGACAACGATTTCACTATCGTCACGCATAAGGCTTCGTCCTCCGTTATTTCCTGCTACCAAACATGCTATGAAATATCCTTGATAAATAACTGTTTGATGTCTTTTCAAGCGGCATGTCAAGGATCGCCCTTGCCACTTGTGTGATCTCCTTTGATGTTGCGCACCCGGGGTCGCTAACGGTTATCGGCGTCTGTCTCTTGATCGACTTCGGCACCTCCGGGTCATACATGATGAGCCCCAGCGGATTAATGTTCTTGCCCAGATGCCTGCCGACGACCTCGATGAACCCTTCCTGTACGCGCTGCGCTTCCTCCCTGTTCTCACACTTGTTTACCAGTGTGTGCAGCGGATGAGTGCTGTCCCGTTTTACTATCGTCTTCACAAGCGCATAAGCGTCAAGTATCGACGTCGGTTCCGGCGTTATGACGATTATAGTTTCGGACGAGGCCAGTGTGAGCTGGATGATCTTCTCGTTTATACCGGCGCCCGTGTCGATTATTATCAGATCTATCGGTGCATCGAGCCGAACCAGCACGGATAACATCTCCGCGAGGCGTTCTTCCTCCAGGTTGAGCAGGTCGTTGACGCCCGATCCGCCTGATATGAACCGGACTCCCTCGTGCCCGAGCTGTATGATCTCATGGAGCGCTTTTTCTCCGCGCAGGAAATAACTGACGTCATACCTCGACGTGACGCCGAGCATAACGTCCACATTTGCAAGGCCAAAGTCAGCGTCGACGACAAGCACGCGTACCCCAAGCCTGCTCATGGCAACCGCAAGGTTGACCGAGAGGCTGGACTTTCCGACTCCGCCTTTGCCGCTCGATACCGAAACGACCCTTATCTCCTGTTGTTTACCTACAAGTTCTCTTAAATTATGCGCCTGATCTGCCATATGTCCACTCATTTCATCCTTGAATGGGACTAATGTCTAATCCCTGATCCTTACTTAAACCTTTGTTCTATGATTCCTGAATTAACACCTGTCCTTATTTTCCGGCTCCCGAATCCCGGTCCTTATTCCATCGTGGCTTCCATCGCTGCTTCCTGCTTCTGTTCGCTCAAGACTATCTGTGGTTCCCAGAGTACCGCACCGTCGTCGATCTCCGGCGGCGGTGGTGTTTCAACCATCACGGTATGTTCTCTGGCGGCATGCCCCTGCCTGCCTACGATCTGCCTGGCGATCGACTCCACATCGACGACCTCTATGTCGTCCGGCACGTTTTGCCCCGTTGTGACATAGGCCAGCGGTCTTTGCGTGTACCAACTGATGTTAAGCAGCGGCCCGCGGTATTTCGTCTCGTCAAGTTTTGTTATAAGCAGTCTGTAATCATCCACAAACCCGTATGTGTCGACCATTTCCATGATAGCCGCAAAACCGGTCGTCGCCGACAGGCACAGAAGCGTATCTTCAGGCCGCACGATGCGGAATATATCCAGCAGATCCTTCTTATGCTGTTCGTCGCCCGGGCGCTTGCCCGCGGTATCGACAAAAATGATATCTCTGTCGGACATGTTCACCAGTGCGTTTTCCAATTCGTCCGCCCAGTATATGACCTGAAGCGGAACGCCCAGTATATCTGCATAGGTCTGGAGCTGTTCCTGCGCGCCTATTCTGAATGTATCGGTGTTTATGATCCCGACCTTCTTTTTTTGCTTTACCGAAAAATCGGCGGCGAGTTTCACTATCGTAGTGGTTTTGCCCACCCCCGTCGGCCCAAGGACCAGTATGACCTTTTGGGTGAATTTTTTATGCAGTATCGGTTCGGGTCTTCCGAGCTGCTCCAGCACCAGATGCTCCAGTATCTCCGCCGCGTTCGTATCCGGCTGCTTGCGCAGTAGATGCTCCGCTTCTTTAGCCAGCGAGTGCGCCAATTCTTCCCTGACCTGGTTTTCCATCATTTTTACCAGCAGTTCCTGGATCTGCTCCGGGTAGTCATATGTGACTTCGCGCTTGACAAACGAGAACTTTTCTATAAAGTCGCTCAGCATGGCGTCGATCGAGTCGATGCGCTTATCCAGACGCTCGAGCTGCTCGCTGCTGACCGGCGCGGGTTTGTTATGCCTTTGGTCTTTTTGCTGGCCCTTGTCGGCGCTTCCCGCTCCATATGCGGCGTTCAGTTTTTTCACGGCGGGTACGTTGGCGGGGTCATAGGCCACCATGACTTCGAGGACCGGTTTGCGCAGCAGGTTTTTAAAGCCCTTTTTCCGCACCTTACGGCTGTTAAGGATCACCGCGTCCGACCCCAGTTCCCTGATAACGGTGTCCATTGCCTGCTGCATATCTTTGGCATGATATCGTTTAACTAACATGAATGACAATCCTCAAATCAAGCATTAATCATTGTGCGCTCTACGCTCACGGGCGTCCGGGGACGGTCGCCCCTACAATACGTTCTGCATTATTCATTATGCATTATGAGTTGTGAACTATAATTATGCATTGTGCATTATATCTTGACTACCCCTTCCGAATACACCTCTACGCTGCTCTCTATCTCATTATACGACAAAACTGCCAGTTCCGGTGAAATTTGTTCAGTTATTTTTCTAAACTGCCTTCTCACCAGCGGAGACGTCAGTATGACCGGCGTTCTTCCCTTGTTTCTCATATTCTCTATGATAGTCCTTAGCCTGTCAAATATGGTATGGACCTGTACCGGTTCGATCGCCAGATATGCGCCGTGTTCGGACTGTTTCGTGCTGTCGATGATAAGCTGCTCCAGCGACGGGTCAAGCGTGATCGCGTATGCGACGTCGTCGGGGATAAACCTTTTTGATATCGAACGCTTCAGCGATTGTCTTACGTACTCTGTCAGTAAATCGGTGTCCCTTGTAAGGTTTCCATAATCGCCCAGCGTCTCGATGATAGTTGCCATATCGCGGATCGGAACGTTTTCCGACAGCAGATTTGCAAGGATCTTTTGTATCTCGCCGAGTGAAAATATCTTTGGCACGACCTCGTCGACCAGCGCCGGTTGTGTCTTTTTGAGGTTTTCCACCAGTGTCTGGACCTGCTGGCGGTTCAGCAGCTCGTGGCCATACCGCTTTATGATCTCCGTAAGATGAGTCGCAATGACCGACGGCGGATCGACAGTCGAGTAACCGAGTATTTCCGCTTCCTCGCGGTCGCTTTTCGGTATCCACAGCGCCGGCAGCCCAAACGTCGGCTCCACTGTGGGGATGCCGTAAATCTCTTCCTCTACATCTCCGGAACTCAGGGCAAGCAGGTGGTCCGCCATGACCTCTCCTCTTGCGATCTCTACTCCCTTGATCTTAATGGAGTAGGTGTTCGTTCCGAGCTGGATGTTGTCGCGCAGCCTGATCGCGGGAACGATCACGCCCATGTCAAGCGCGCACTGGCGCCTTATCATGACCACCCGGTCCAGCAGGTCGCCGCCCTGGGATACGTCCACCATCGGTACTATACCGTAACCGAACTCGAGTTCTATGGGGTCTACCTGCAAAAGCGCCGTGACGCTCTCGGGCTTACGTTTTTCTTCCGCTGTGACCTCTTCGACTTCATGCTCGTCTACTATAGCCGCTTTCTGCCTCCGGGAGTTGATCACATAACCTATTATCATGAGCAGCGCCGCGACCAGCCACATCGGGATCGTCGGCAGCCCCGGCACGAGACTTATAATGACAAGCAGCACGCCGCCCATTATTATAGCGTGAGGCTGCGCGAGTATCTGGCTTGCGATCTCGGTGCCGAATGTTGCTTCCCTGCCCGAGCGGGTGACTATTATACCCGAAGCAGTGGACACCAGCAGCGCCGGTATCTGCGTTACAAGCCCGTCCCCTATAGTTGCAAGGACAAAAATATTCGCTATATCGCCTATTGGCAGATTCATCGTCAGCATGCCTATGATAAGGCCGCCGATGACGTTTATGAATGTGACCAGAAGTCCGGCGATCGCGTCTCCCTTGATAAACTTGCTGGCGCCGTCCATTGCGCCGTGAAAATCTGCTTCATGCTGGATCTTCTCGCGCCTTGTGCGAGCTCCGTCTTCATCAATTAGCCCGCTGTTAAGATCGGCGTCGATGGCCATCTGTTTACCCGGCATGGCGTCCAGGGTAAACCTTGCGCATACCTCCGCGACGCGCTCGGCGCCCTTTGTAATGACCATGAACTGGACTATCAGTATCACCAGGAACGACACGACGCCCACCGCCAGGTTGCCCCCGACGACGACCTCTCCGAACGCCCTGATTATCTGTCCCGCATCACCCTGATTGCCGAGGATGAGCCTTGTGGACGCCAGGTTCAGCGCCAGCCGGAACAGTGTTATAAACAAAAGTATGGTCGGAAACACCGAGAAATCCACGGGATCCTTAACATACAGTGAAAAAAGCAGAATGATTATGCAGACCGAAATATTGACGATCAGCAGAAAGTCCATGAGAAGCGTAGTCGGCGGGAATATTATGACAAACAGTACCGCCAGGATCAATATGGCAATTGCAATATCGGACTTTTTCATTACCTGATCTTCCCTTTTTGCTTGTACACAAATACCAGTATGTCGGCCACCGCCTGATAGAAGTCAGCCGGGATCTCCTCATCGATCTCACAAAGCGCATAAAGTGATTGCGCGAGCGGCGGGTTCTCTACGATCTCTACGCCCGACTCCTTTGCGATCTCCTTCATCTTTCTGGCAACGTAGTCCTGGCCTTTGGCAGTAACGAGCGGTGCGCCGCTGATCTTGTCGTCGTATTTGAGTGCGACAGCATAGTGCGTCGGGTTTGTAATAACGACGTCGGCTTCGGGCACTCTGCTCATCATGCGCATGGCGCTCATCTGACGTTGTTTCTGCCTTATCTTGCCCTTGATCTGGGGGTCTCCCTCCATCAGCTTGTACTCGTCTTTGACCTCCTGCTTCGTCATGCGAAGGTCTTTCTCGTACTTCCACCACTGGTAGAGATAATCGGCGATCGCTACGAAGATCAAAGCCAGGCACATCTTCAGGGCTGTCAGAAACGCGGTTCTCATTATCTGGATAAACGAGCTATATATGTCCCGCCCCACGAATGTAGGGAAGTTGTTCAGCAGTTTTATATAGTCCGAGTAGGCTATGTATCCTAAAAGCGCTATCTTCAGAAACGATTTTACCAGGTCTATGACCGTTTTCATTGAGAACATGCGCTTGAAGCCTTTGATCGGGCTTATCCGGTTGAGTTTCATGCCCAGCGGCTTGGTCGTGAATAAAAACCCGATTTGGATAATATTGATCGCCACGCCCGCGATCAGCGCAGTCCCCAGTATTGGGAGCAGGGTGATGAGCAGAGTCGTCATCACACGGGCCGCTATTCCCAGGACCTCGTTTATGTTTAATCCCCAGACTGCGCGTGAGAGGGATTGAGGGCTGAGGAACTCACCGAAAACCGACATGAGCCGCCCGATGAACCATTCCCAGATGAAAAACAGAAGTCCAAACATCACAAGAGCGCAAAATGCGGTCGTGACTTCTATGCTTCGCCGCACCTGGCCGTCTTTTCTTGCGTCTCTGCGCTTTTTGGCCGTTGCTTTTTCTGTTTTTTCCCCGCTCTGGCTCATTATTCACCCACAAACATGGCAAACATACTCTCGACGCCGTAAAACAGCTCGTCAAATATACGGCCGCTGAAATTTACGAATATGGGGAGTGTAGCCGTAAAGACTATCAGCCCGATAAGCATTTTCATCGGTATGCCCACCACGAACATATGTATCTGCGGCACGGCGCGCATCAGCATGCCAAAGCACATTTCCAGCGTCAGTCCGGACGCCAGGACCGGCAGCGCCACCATTACGCCCAGCAGGAATGCCCGGATAAAGACCTCGGCGGCAACCAGCCCGATCTCGGGAGAAAACACAAGCGTTCCTATAGGCATCCTGTTTATCGTCAGATAAACCGTCTCGATCAGTTTCAAATGACCGTTGACAGAGAAAAACACCAAAAGCAGCATCAGGTTAAGGATGTTGCCCATGACCGGCGCCTGCATGTTGTTCTGCACATCGTAGACGTTTACTATGCCGTATCCGATCTGCATGTCAATGAGCTGGCCGGCCGTGTACGCGGTTAGCGAGAAAAATATATTCGTGACGAACGCAAGGGCAACGCCCAGAAGCAGTTCACCAGCGCATAACAGTACAAAGCCTATCAGCGTTGTGTACTGTATCTCGACAGTTTGTGGAAACACCGTAAAAAGCAAATATCCGATCGATGTTATGAGGCAGATCTTCGCGAGCGCGGGTATATTGATCCGCCCGAAAATGGGCGATGAAAACACAAGTCCGCCGACCCGGAACACCAGTAGAATAAAGTAATCCGCATTGCCTAAGACCGCGTTTATCATCGAGGACATCCGTTTACCCCACCGCTATCTGATTGATCGTTTCGTATAACCTCGTCACAAATCCGCCGACTGTGCTGAATATGAATCCACCGAACAACAGCAGCGAGAGCATTACGCATACGATTTTCGGCACAAATGCCAGCGTCTGCTCGTTTATCTGAGTCGTTGCCTGGAAGATCGAGACCAGAAGCCCCACGACCATGGCAACGATAAGCATAGGCGCTGCGCACAGGATCACGGTTGTCACAGCCTGCGTCAGTATGTTGATAATATCACCCTGAGATATCATGGGGGCCTCCTCGGTAAATGTATAATGCATAATGTATAATGTAAAATGACGGGGGACGATAAAAGGCCTGGATTGCTTCGTGCGCTCGCAATGACGGGGGACGATGAAAGGCCTGGATTGCTTCGTGCGCTCGCAATGACGGGGGACGAGAAAAGCCTGGATTGCTTCGTGCGCTCGCAATGACGGGAGACGAGAAAAGGCCTGGATTGCTTCGTGCGCTCGCAATGACGGGAGACGATAAAAGGCCTGGATTGCTTCGTGCGCTCGCAATGACGGGAGACGAGGGGTTTTCATAACAATGACGTGGTGGCTGGTAGGACTAATGAAACGTTGTTATAAGCGTCCCAATGATCAGTTGCCAGCCGTCTACAAGCACAAACAGCAGGACTTTAAACGGCAGTGATATCATAGCCGGCGGAAGCATCATCATGCCCATCGCCATCAGCGTACTGGCCACGATCATATCGATCACGATAAATGGTATGTATATGACAAAACCTATCCAGAACGCGTGTTTTATCTCGCTGGTCAAAAACGCAGGGATCAGCACTCCATTCGGAATCGTATCTTCATCGTTTGCATCGACGTCATCGCGCCCGGAGAGCCCGATGAAAAACTCCAGATCTTCATCAAAAACCTGAACAAGCATAAATTCACGCGCAGGCCCCATTGTCCTGTCTATAAACTCGTCCTGCGCAATCTCCCCCGCTACAAACGGGGTATATGCATTATCATAAATCTGGGATAAAGCAGGCTGCATAACAAAGAATGTCAAAAACAACGCGAGTCCTATGAGGACCTGGTTCGGAGGTGTTTGCTGCATGCCGAGCGAGTTTCTGACAAAGGACAGAACGATAAGGATACGCGTGAACCCGGTCAGCATCAGGAGGATCGACGGCAGAAGCGTCAGAAGCGTGAGCAGGATCACTATATCGACTGTTTGCGTGTTTTCGCCGAACAGCGTCGTTACAATGTCGCTAAGCGTGTTCATTCTTTGTCCTCCGGCTGCCCGGATGTGTCTTTTTCACGAGCGGTTTTCATACTTTCTTCAAACCTCGCGCCGCCCCCGCCTGCATTATCATCGAGCGATCTGCCCATTTTTGCTGCCATAAATGCGGCGAGTCTGTGCGTCAAACGATCTCTCAGCCGCCCGCTTCCAATCGTATATCTCATTGCCGTATCACGACGCTCCGCCGCGGCTTCCGTAAATGCCGCGGCGTCGAGTGTGTCAAGAAGAGTCATCGACTGGTTTGTTACACCGATGACATAGACCTTTCCGGCTATCTCCACAAGGCAAAAGCTCTTATCTCTCGAGATCGCGAAACGGTCAATGAGGTTGATGTTTTTGTTTCTTAGTCTGCCCCGGCTCTGGCCTGATGCTTTTGCGCTGATAAAGTATGTCACATAGTAACATCCAATGATCACTATGACCACACCGATCAGGGAGAAGGTGACCTGTAGGGGATCCATCCATACACTCCTTCTGAGTAATGCGGACTTCGGAATTCGGAATTCGGAACTCGGAACTTAGCGCGATTCCCGGATAATAAGAGACTGTGCGACCTCGTCTCCTGATCCCTTATCCCTTATCCCTAACACCTACACCGACATCCGCATTACTTCGTTATATGCATCTATGACCTTGTTTCTGATCTGGAGCGCCAGATTCAGCGAAAGCTCCGCTTTTTGCATATCCAGCATCAGTCCCGACAGGTCGTCCGTCTGCCCGATCAGAAGCTCAAGCGATGAAATCTTGTCGACTGCATCCGCCTGCGACGCAGTAGTGAGCGCTTCCGTCAGAATGTTCGCGAAGCTGCCGGAAGCCTGGTCAGGATCCGTTAACTTGTCAGAATCGAATTTTAGCGCTTCATTACTTAGAAGGTTTACCAGATTTGATGACAGCGGGTTAATATTCATTTACTATCTCCTTACCTGCCCAGTTCAAGTGTCTTTACCGCCATGTCCTTAAAAACATTGAGTGCGGTGATGTTAGCCTCATACGCCCTGTATGCCGACATCATGTCGACCATCTCCTGGACGACCTCTACGTTCGGCATTCTGACATACCCGTTCTCGTCTGCGTCGGGATGCGTCGGGTTGAAATCATATTTGAATTCTCTCATATCCGTCCCGATCTCCAGTACGCGTACGCCGCCTTTTGCGTTTGCGGCTGTTGTCCTGTTGAAAAAATTCGCGAATCTCCTGTCGTCCGTTTTTTCCTGATAGACCACATATTTCCTTCTATATGGCTCGCCGTCCGCCGTCCTTGTCGTATTGATGTTTGCGATGTTCTCGGCTATAACGTCCATGCGCAGCCTTGTTGCGGTCAGCGCAGATGCGCTGATGCTCATTGAATCAAGAAATGCCATTTGAATCTTACCTACCTTCCTTCGGTGATCGCCATGCGCAGCCGTCTGATCTCGCTGTTCATTTTTTCCATGAGCGTATTATAATATATGCTGTTTTGAGCCAGTTTCACATTTTCGGCTTCAATATCAACATTATTTTCATCAAATCTCATTGCGGTGTCTTTGCGCTGATAGATCTGCGGAGTAACTGACGCCAGATCGGTCTTTAAGTAGCCGGAACCTATGTCCCTGTGTCCGGAGTGCGTTTTGGTTCCTTTGAACCCACTGTTGTCTTCAAGCAGGGCGCGGGCCATAAGCGACTCAAACTCAACGTCGGACGACTTGAATCCCGGCGTTTCGACATTTGCGATGTTGTTTCTTATCACCGCGTTGCGCGTCCATGACGCCGATAGTCCCCTTTGCAGGAGATCCATCGATTTAAACATATTATTCCACATGATCCTGTCCGTTCCTTTCGCCCGTTCATAAACAGCCAGCCGGAATATAGTCTCTGATAATCGTAACAGAAATTATATCACGGCTGTAAAAGGTTGTCTATTGTTTTAATGAATTAATAACATACATACTATGTGACCCTGCGGTAAATCGCCGGGGCGATCTGCTGAAAGTTTCCGCTGATACCACTGAGCGTTTCGCTGAGCCCAATGAATAAGTATCCGCCTACTTCGAGCGCGTCATGGAACCTCTTTGCCAGAGCGGCCTTTGTCGGAGTGTCGAAGTAGATCATGACATTGCGGCAGAAGATGATGTGAAACTTTTTCCTGAAACGGGAGAACTCGCCCATGAGGTTGAATTGGTTGAACACGACTTCCTTTGCCAAAGCATCCTTGATCCTGTACGACTCATCGCCGATTTTAGTGAAGTATTTGTCTCTCCATGTCTTTGGAAGATGGTCGAAATGCTCCTCCGGGTATACCCCGTGTTTAGCCATCTCAAGAACTTTTAGTGAAATATCGGTCGCCAGTACGGTCGTATCCCATTCCCTCTTCTTGGGTCCGAACCATTCATGCAGTACCATGACCGTCGTGTATGCTTCCTCTCCTGAAGCGCATCCCGCACTCCATATCCGAAGGTCACGGTCACGGATCACCGACGTCCAGTATGGCAGCGCGACCTCTTCCATGAATCTGTAATGTGTTTCTTCGCGCATGAAGTAGGTATAGTTGGTCGTGAGCTTCGTCATGAGCGTGTTTATCTTTGCCCCGCTCCTGTCCTTGAAGACGTCCTCGATGTAATCGTGGAAGCTTTCGAACCCTTCATGCAGGATAAAATTCGACAGTCGACCCTCGATAAGCGTTCTTTTTTTCTCGAGGTTGACGCCGAAGTTGGTTTTAATATAATCACGAAGCCGGAAAAAATCCTGGTCATCTATATGCATGGCGTACGCTCCAAATCGGGGATTATGCAGGTTCTCCGACGTCTACCTCAAAGACAGTGTATACATCGATGAGCTGCTTTACCTCTCCCGCCGATACGCCGACCGCTTTGATAAAGTGATTTTTCAGAGTGTTTCCGGTCGTTTTTGGCGGATCCTGGATGTTCTCGTCGTCTATGTTCGAGACGTCCTGTACCCCGTCTACAAGAATGCCAACGCTCATCTCGTCCATGCTCAGCACGATAATGCATGTTTTGTCAGTGTATTCGATCTCACCCTGGCCAAAACGCATGCCCATATCGATAACCGGCACAACTGTGCCGCGCAGATTTATGATGCCTTTTACATATGCGTGCGTGTGCGGAACAAGCGTGATCTCCTGTACGCTGATGATCTCCACGACATAGCTTATTTCAATGCCGTACCCGATGTCTCCGACAAGAAAGGTGAGGTACTTCCCGCGCATAACATCTTCGATCACAAGATCAAGATCCACCATATCCGTCATATCATTCACCATCCTGATTATTTTTATGAGCCTACATCATCAAGTCCAGTAAGAGCCCTCTGATATCGTCGATCCTGTGGATTATCTCGATTTTATCAGCCTGCTCTTTCATGACTTCTTTCCCGAGCTCGTCCAGCTTCTCGTCTACGATTTTTACTGTAGCGATGTAGCGATGCCTGCCCCGGGACGCATATGCGTCTTCTCTGGTGAAAGTATATCCGTTGCTGACGATTTCGTCAAGAAATTCTCGAATAAGTCGCCGATATTTTTCAAACTCTTTGACGTCTGCCCTGTCCGCGAGGCGTTTCCCCTGCTCGTCGATACTGTCTCTCATTTCCTGGAGCCGGGCTACGTACATCTCTTTTGACAGGTCGGTCAGAGTCCTGCGAAAGACGAGCGAATCGTCCCCGCGAACTGCGCGCGCATCAGACCCGCGTGTGGTGGTATGGCCCGAGTCGGTTCTTTTAACATTTGATATTTTCATACGAAGCACCTCCGGTGCAAACTCTGAGTGCGGAATTCGGAACTCGGAATTCGGAATTCTCTCATGTCATTTTGTCAAACAGTTCCGGGTTGTTCGGCACGTTCTGGACATATGCCCCAAGGCTTTTTCTGCTCAAACTCAGCTTTCCGATCTGCTTGATATAATCCTCCGCCTTTTCCTTGGCAGAAACGGTGATTTCGTCGTTTAATGCCGCGCAGTCAGCTATCGTTTCTGCGAGCAGCGCAGCAGAAGACTCGATCGCATCGATTTTCTGCCCGCCGCCGGTACCGGAAATGGAAATGTAAGATTGCATCAGGATATCTGATTCCTGATGCAATCCGTTGATTTTTTCGATGAGTCCCTGCCTGTCGTCCAGCGATCGGTCAAATTCGTCGATATCGTCTGTTTCAAGCAGTTCCTTGTGCTTCCTTGTCATTTCGCGTATCTGCTCAAATGCTTCCTGCTGCTGCCCGAGCAGCTCCAGCAGCCGCGATTGCTTATCTGTGGGAAACCCGTTCACGCCTGCCCCTCACTTAAGTACATACTACCCTTGTTAGTCATGCTGATCTCGTTCCATGCCGATCTCAGTTCATCGACCATCTCCATTAGCGGTTCAAGCGCCGATGCGTCTTTTCGCATATTGGCTTCCCCGGTGGTTCTGAGGATAAACTCATAAAGCGCGAGAAGCTCTACAGAGATCTCATAATTCATATCGAGACTGTTTATCAGCGCAGCCACGATCTCCTGCGCTCTGATAAGATGCTTGTGGGCGCTGTCCACATCCATTTTGAGTATGCCGCGCTTGCCCAGAACCAGGTTCTTCTTCAGCGCATCATATAACATGACGATAAGGTCTATGGAATTAGCCGTCAGAACATCCTGCCTACGATATGCCTCCTGCGGGCGCGAGTTGATTAATACCGCTTGCTGCATTTGATCACTCTTCTTTCCAATTTTAGCGTATTGTATCGTAAGATGCGGCGCGCCGGGGCGTCGCGCCCTACGGGTCACTGTTATTGTATCGTAATGCTTACTATTTCTTATTATTTGTGGTCGCATCCAGCATCGCCGTCAGCCAGTCGCTCTGGGACTGGATCTTTGACAGAGCCGTTTCAAGCGCCGCAAATTTCTTGTAGAGCCGTTCCTCTTCGTCAAACATCTTCTGCTGCAGTTTCTCCATCTGTTCGTTTGCTCTCCTGATGGAGTTTTCGAGGTTGTTGAGAGATGCGCTCTGGCTTCCGTTGACATAACCCAGCATTATGTCTTCCATGCGCCACAGCCAGCCTTTTTCCTCGTTGTTCGTCGAATCCGCGCCGCCCATGAATACGGTCATGACTCTCTCGGGGTCTTCTTCCAGAGCCGCTCTGAGTCTGGCTTCGTCGAGTACGATCTGTCCGCCCAGTCCTTCGTCCCAGCGGCCTGTCGAGATACCTATCTGCGAGGGCGACAGTCCCGCCTCGCGGATCTGGTCGAACAACGATCTGCGCAAAGTGTTCGTGAGGTTTTGAATGCCGGCGTCATTTCTCAAAAGACCCTTTTT
>Ga0123353_10006470_pt1 | contig 15596 bp, 12 predicted proteins | sample TergutLab28metaG_3_FD_92763 | JGI IMG/M metagenome (GOLD analysis project Ga0123353, IMG submission 92763) | Labiotermes labralis P3 segment gut microbial communities from Petit-Saut dam, French Guiana - Lab288 P3 | ecosystem: Host-associated > Arthropoda: Insects > Digestive system > Gut ... | reverse complement strand
AACATGGGCATTTGAAATTTTAAGTGAAGCCGGAATAAATAGCAAATATTCAAAAAGGTGGTTGCAATTGATTCAGGGTTTTTCAAATGCAATTGGTTCTTTTGGAATGCTGAAAGGGCAAATGGAAGATATTTTAGCCGAAAAAAGAACGTCAATTTACAATTTAGCGGAGCTTGAATTAATCCACCGACATAAAACTGGAAAATTAATTGAAATATCAATAAATTCAATATCAATTATTAAAGATTTACATAAAGATTTTATAGTTGCCCTCCACGCTTTTTCACGCCAAATTGGGCTTGCTTTTCAAGTGGTAGACGATATTTTAGACGAAGATGGAGATGAGCAAAAAATAGGAAAATCCACCCAAAAAGATGCTCAGTTAGGAAAACTGACCTACCCTTCCATCTTGGGTGTCGAAAACGCAAAAAAATATGCAAATCAATTGTTGGAAGAAGCAATTGAGGCATTAAGCATATTTGATGCTTTTAAAAGGCAACCACTAGAAGAGATTGCTCGCTATATTGTACACAGAGATATGTAAAATTCATTGTTTTAATTAAGTAAAATCAAAGGAGCCGAGATATGGGGACAAATATACTTCCCCTTGTGGATACACCTGAAAAATTAAAAAAACTGTCGGTTTCAGATCTGCCTGCATTGGCAACAGAAATTCGCTCACGCATTGTATCTGTAGTTTCGAAAAACGGCGGACACTTGGCATCTAGTTTGGGAGCAGTTGATTTAGCGATTTCATTGCACTATGTGTTTTCGAGTCCGGAAGATGTAATTTTGTGGGATGTAGGCCATCAAGCCTACGCCCATAAATTGTTAACAAATCGCTGGGAATCATTTGATACACTTCGTCAATGGGGAGGTGTGGCCGGATTCTTACGTCGGGGCGAAAGCGAGCATGATATTGCGACAAGCGGTCATAGTAGCGGGTCAATTTCAACAGGACTCGGTATATCGGTGGCAAAACGCTTATCTCAAAAAACAGGAAAAACGGTGGTGGTAATTGGTGATGGGGCTATGACCGGTGGGGTAGCGTTTGAAGGGCTAAATCATGCAGGAGACATTCATAAAAACTTAATTATCGTATTAAACGATAACGAAATGTCGATTTCTCCTAATGTAGGGGCATTGGCTTCAATCTTATCTCGCACTTTTTCGCAGAAAAAAATGCAGGGTTTTAAAAAAGACGTAGGAGATTTTTTAAAATCAGTCCCGGGAATTGGAAAAAATCTTTATAATTTTGCGAAACGCTCTGAAGAATCTATTAAATCATTAATTTCACCCGGAACATTATTTGAAGCCTTAGGATATGAATATTTTGGACCAATAGATGGGCATAATATTCTTCAACTAATTACGATGCTGGATAATATTAAAGAGGCGGAAGAGCCGATACTGCTTCATGTGGTAACCCAAAAAGGAAAAGGATATGCTCCTGCCGAAGAAAATCCTGTGTTTTTTCATGGAATTGGAAAATTTGACCCAAAAACAGGAATAATTGATTCACCCTCCCCTATTTCTAACGCACCCACGTATACGGATGTATTCGGACAAGCATTGGTGGATTTGGCCCAGAAAGATCCTCAAATTGTAGCAATTACAGCTGCAATGCCGGAAGGAACTGGATTAACCCAGTTTGCCCGTATTTTCCCCACCCGATTTTTTGATGTGGGAATTGCGGAACAACATGCTGTAGCGTTTGCCGCAGGCATAGCAACGCAAGGATTTAAGCCGGTAGTGGCTATTTATTCAACTTTTTTACAACGAGCATTTGATCAAATTATTCATGATGTTTGTATTGACAAATTACCCATTGTTTTTGCAGTAGACCGAGCGGGTATTGTAGGAGAAGATGGGGTGACACACCAAGGCACGTTTGATATTTCATATCTTCGAATGATTCCCAATATGACAATTATGATGCCGAAAGATGAAAATGAACTTCGGCAAATGCTAGTAACAGCCTTTTCAATCCAATCACCGGTCGCAATTCGCTATCCTCGGGGGAAATCCGTAGGCGTGTCTATAACAGAAAAAATGATACCATTGCCCTTTGGGAAATGTGAGATTGTGCAAGAAGGACAAGACGTATTGATACTTGCTGCCGGATTATGTGTTTCAACTAGCCTAGAGGCAGCAACATTATTAGAAAAAGAAAAAATCACAGCAACTATTATCAATGCCCGATTCATAAAGCCATTAGATACCGACGAAATCGTTCGATGGTGCAAAATGATTCCTCGCGTGATAACGGTGGAAGAAAATGTGCTAGCGGGCGGATTCGGCAGTAGTATTACAGAGCTCTTGGCGGATCATGGAATACATAATGTAAAAATACGGCGGCTGGGAATTTCGGACATGTTTATAGAGCATGGATCGCAAGAAATTCTGCGCCAAAAACATCACTTGACCGCCGAAGCGATTTGCCAGGCAGTCAAAGAAGTATTGATGCCGTGATGAAAACTGTTTCCAAACAGCGATTAGATGTGGCAATGCATGAACGAGGCCTTTGTGAAAGTCGGAAAAAAGCGCAGGCATTAATTTTAAAAGGATCGGTTTATGTAAACGATATACCGGTGGTTAAAGCAGGAACTTTTGTAATGCCAAGTGATATAATTGCTTGTAAAGGCGAAAAAATGCCTTTTGTTAGCCGCGGGGGACTTAAGCTGGCCGAGGCCTTGGATCGGTTCAATATTTCTCCCAAAGATTGTATTTGTTTGGATGTTGGTGCATCTACAGGTGGATTTACAGATTGCTTGTTGCAGCGTGGGGCATTAAAAGTCTATGCCGTGGATGTGGGATACGGACAACTCGCATGGAAACTTCAAACGAATCCTCATGTCATTTCTCTGGAACGAACCAATTTTAGATATATAGACCCTCTTCTTATTCCGGATCCAATTGATTTAGTGGTTATCGATGTGTCCTTTATTTCACTAAAGCTAATCGTACCCGCGGCAATTCCTTTTTTGACTCCTGGGGCAAAACTTCTTCCCATGATTAAGCCACAATTTGAGGTGGGAAAAGAAGATGTGGGAAATGGCGTTATTACCGATCCATCGCTTCATCGAAAAGTATTAAATGACCTGGCTGATTTTTTTAAAAAAATCGGATTTACGGTGTCAGATCCGATTCTTTCTCCCATTCTCGGTCCGAAAGGAAATCAGGAATTTTTCTGTTTGCTTGAAAAATCAATTGAAGAGCTTTTCGATAAAAACTCAACTAGTAGACAAAAATAGTATTAAAAATTAGGGAATTATATCTTTAGCTTATAAAAATTATGAATAGATCACATAAAATAAAATTAGAATCAATTAATTGATAAATTTTACAGAGAAATTTATGTAAGTTAAATATGTAAATCCTATTTTTTATCTGCTTTATTGCCTTGCTTTTTCGTTCTTATTTAGGGTATTCTTTATTTTATATGCTTGCTTTAATTGATCCGGCTATGGTCAACCCACAGAAAGGAGCCCGAACCAACATGATAGAAAAAATTAGAAACGTTGCACTTACCTCTCAAGGAGGTGCTGGGAAAACATCACTAGCAGAAGCTATGCTGTATAAAGCAGGTGTAATTAACCGAATGGGACGGGTAGAAGACGGAAATACCCAGATGGATTTTGAGCCAGAAGAAGTTAAGCGGATGAGTAGTATTTCTAGTGTGTTTTATCAATTTCCGTGGAAGAAACATACAATTAATCTGACCGACACTCCGGGAGAACGAAATTTCTTTACCGATACGATAAGTACCTTGCAAGCCGTGGATGGCAGCATTATGGTTTTAGATGCTGTGGATGGCGTAAAGGTACAAACAGAACAGGCCTGGAAAGCAATTGTAACACAAAATCTACCATGCATGATTTTTATAAATAAAATTAACCGTGAACGAGCTAATCTAGCAAATACATTAAAAAATATAGAAGAATGTTTAGAACGCATTAATTTAGTAAAACTCCAATTGCCGATAGGAGAGGCTGAAAATTTTAAAGGCATTATCGATCTCGTGACAATGAAAGCATATACGTTTGATGCCAAAGGAGAAAAAACAGAAATACCGATTTCAGATGATTTAATGTCTACAGCAAAAGTAGCGCGCGAAGAAATGATTGAACGGATCGTTGAGGCAGATGATGCTTTATTGGAAAAATTTCTAGAAGGCGAGGCGTTAACAGATGCGGAGATTTATCAATGCGTTCGTAAGGGACTTGCAATGCGTAAATTTGTTCCAGTCGTTTGTGGCGCGGCAACAGAAATGATTGGCGTAGCTTTATTGTTAGATGCGATTACAGATTTTATGCCTTCTCCATTAGATTTACCACCGTGGCTAGCAACAGATCCGGCCACCGGTGAATTAGTAGAAAAACCTGCAGATCCCAAATTACCCTTCTCCGCTTTAGTATTTAAAACAATTGCAGATCCGTATGCTGGGAAATTAACATTATTTAGAATTATGTCCGGAACATTAAAAGGCGATGGCGTATTTTATAATGCCAACAAAGACACAAAAGAACGCTACAGTCAGTTATTGAAAATTCAAGGAAAAGAACAAAAACCAGTAGATCAAGCAGGACCTGGAGACATTGTGGCCGTAGCGAAATTAAAAGAAACAACAACCGGTGACACATTATCGGAGGAAACAACCAAAGCTATTTTTCATACCATTGAACCGATGCCGACTTTAATTTCATACGCTGTGGAAGCAAAAAAACAAGGGGAAGAAGATAAGATTTATTCCTCGATTGTTCGATTGATGGAAGAAGATATTGCGTTGAAAGTAGAACGAATTCCAGAAACCAAAGAAATTATTCTTTCGGGATTAGGACAAATTCATATTGAAACGACAGCGGATCGAATTAAACGAAAATTTAATGTGGAAATGGTGTTAAAAACCCCGAAAGTACCTTATCGCGAAACGATTAAAAAAAGTGTACGAGTTCAAGGGCGGCATAAAAAGCAATCGGGCGGTCATGGTCAGTATGGCGACTGCTGGATTCGAATGGAGCCCATGCACCGTGGCGAAGGATTTGTTTTTGAAGATGCCATTGTAGGGGGTGTTATTCCTAAACAGTATATTCCGGCGATTGAAAAAGGAATTCAAGAAGCAGCACAGCGCGGTGTGTTGGCTGGATATCCGTGTATTGACTTTAAAGTAACGGTGGATGATGGATCGTATCATGATGTAGACTCATCAGAAATGGCGTTTAAGGTAGCAGGTTCGCTGGCCTTTAAAAAAGGAGCTGAAGAAGCAAATCCGATTTTATTAGAACCCATTATGGAAATTTTAGTAACAGCCCCAGATGAATATATGGGAGATATTATGGGAGATCTAACCAGTAAGCGTGGGCGAGTGTTAGGCATGGATAGTAAAGGACGGTATCAAGAAATTAAAGCCTATGTACCTATGGCAGAATTCTTGATGTATGCGCCAACACTTCATTCTATGACTGGTGGTCGTGGATTGTTTGTAATGAATTTTTCTCATTATGATGAAGTGCCCGCGGCATTGAGTGGAAAATTACTAGAACAATTAAAAGCCCAACAGGCGTCAGATTAACAATATCTGACTTAAAAATAAAAAAAAGCGAGCTGTTTTATTACGCTCGCTTTTTTATTATATTGCTTCCATCTCTTTTAATTTTTTTTCAACTCGCTCAATATCAATGGGCAAATCCACTTCTAAAGAGTCATGCTCTGAAATTCGAACCATAATCCGACCCCCATGTTCTAAAGGACGAAGTTGTTCTAATTTCTCAATCCATTCTAGGCGCCCTATAGGCCACGTGGTGAATTGTTGTAGAAATACATTCGTATAGGCGTAAATACCTAAATGTTTATAGATCGCAATTTCCCCGTCTTCTAAATCTCGTTGAAACGGAATTGATGCCCGAGAAAAATAAAGCGCATATCCATTTTCGTCAAACACAACTTTACAGTCTTTAAGATCTGTTATTTCTCGTTTATCTGTAATTCGAAACGCTAAAGTACTCATGCCCAAAGACGAATCTTTTTCAAATGGCTCAAGGACTTGAATTAAGCTATCTGGATGAATTAACGGCTGATCTCCTTGTACATTAATTACCAAATCTTCATCATTTAACTTTAATTTACGAGCTACTTCCGCTACTCGTTCAGTACCGCAAGTATGATCCAGAGAAGTTTCCATTGCTATGCCACCAAATTGAGATACTGCTTCCATAATCCGAAAATCATCGGTTGCCACCACCACTTGTGAAATTATTTCAACATTTTTCAACCGATTCACAATCCGTTCAATCATGGATGTACCTGCAATTTTTGCCAACGGCTTTCCTGGGAATCGGGTTGATCCATATCGACAAGGAATTACAGCCACAATTTTTCGCATTTCACGTTCCTTTATCATTTAAAAGATACGGTTGGTTTTTCCCCTTGCCAACCCCCTAATACGTGTAAATGAATATGAAATACCATCTGCCCTCCACCGGATTGCACATTAAAAAGAAGCTTATATCCATCCATATGTGTTCCCAATCGTCTGGCCGTTTCTTGTCCGGCAAACATCATGTCCGCAATTAAATCTCTGTCACAGTTTTCATCTAAATCGTCAATCGTGGCAATATGTTTTTTAGGAATTACTAAAAAATGAACCGGCGCATGAGGATTAATATCTCGAATTACCTGAACCGTATCTGTTTCAAATAATGTTTCCGAAGGAATTTCGCCTGCAACAATTTTGCAAAAAATACAATCCGAACTCATATCGTCTCCTTTTTAATAACTTCCGGCAATAGCGATGCCCTGAAAATTATTGACCACAACATTTTTTAAATTTCTTTTGACTTCCGCAAGGGCACGGGTCATTTCGACCTGTTTTGTTAGATTCTCGAACGACTGGTTTTTTAGTTGTTTCCGAATCCGATGGGCCAGAAAATACTAATTTGTCTAATGCCTTTTGTTCTTTTTCTAGAGTTTCTTCATATACACTTGGATCTTTTATTTGAACCCGAAACAAGGTAGAAAGAACTTGTTGGCGTAAACTTTCCATCATTTGTTCAAAAATGCCAAGCCCTTCTTTTTTATACATGACCAACGGATTTTGTTGAGCGTACCCACGCAAATGAATCCCTTGTTTTAAATGATCCATGGATAGTAAATGATCTTTCCATAAGACATCCAAAGTTTGTAGCATAATCATGCGTTCCAAATTTCGAAAGTCTTCTTCTCCGACCAATTTTTCTTTTGTTTCATATTGTTTTTCGGCAGCGTCAAAGATAGTTTTTTCCAATCCTTCATGCGTTAAACCATCTAATATCTCGTCACTTAACTGACCTACTAAATCAAAACCAAAAGAGTCCAATACCATTTCGTTCAGACGGCTTAAATTCCATTCAGTGGCATGTAATTTATTATCAGCAATATTCATCGCAATAAAACTGGATTGTTCTGCGATCATATCCAGCATATCTTCTCGAATATTTTCTCCTTCCAAAAGCATTTTTCGATGTTTATAAACCATTTCACGTTGCTGATTCATTACATCGTCATATTCAATGAGTTGCTTACGAATTTCGAAGTTATGCCCTTCTACCCGCCGCTGTGCATTTTCCACGGCTTTACTAATCATGTTATGTGTAATGGGCTCCCCTTCTTGCATGCCTAATCGACTCATAATTGAGCTAATTCGTTCTCCGCCAAAAATACGTAACAAGTCATCTTCCAATGCTAGATAAAAACGAGAGCTTCCCGGATCTCCTTGACGTCCCGAACGACCTCGTAGTTGGTTATCAATTCGGCGGCTTTCATGTCGTTCTGTACCCAGAATATGGAGCCCCCCCAATTCACAAACTCCTTCTCCCATTACAATATCTGTTCCGCGGCCTGCCATATTGGTTGCAATGGTTACGGCTCCTTTTTGTCCTGCCTGGGCAACAATTTCAGCTTCTTTTTCATGATTTTTTGCATTCAATACAACATGTTTTACACCTCGTTTAGAAAGCTGTTTGCTGAATGCTTCGGACATATCGATCGAAACAGTACCAACCAACACGGGCTGCCCTTTTCGATGGCATTCTACAATTTCATCAGTTACAGCTAAAAATTTTTCCTGCCGTGTTCTATAAACCATATCTGGATAATCTTGCCGAATCATTGGTTCATTGGTGGGAATTACGACTACGTCTAAATTATAGATTCTTTTGAACTCTGTAGCTTCCGTATCCGCTGTTCCGGTCATACCGCTGAGTTTATCATACATCCTAAAGTAATTCTGAAAGGTTATCGTCGCAAGTGTTTGATTTTCATTCGCTATTCTTACGCCCTCTTTTGCTTCCAAGGCTTGATGCAGACCATCGCTATAGCGTCTTCCCGGCATAATTCGACCTGTAAATTCATCAACAATAATGACCTCGTTTTCTTTTACAATATAGTCCACATCTAGTTTAAATAACACATGAGCACGCAATGCCTGCGTAATATGATGTAACATATCTATATGCTTCAGATCATAGAGATTATCTATATCTAAGATCTTTTCTACCCAAACAACCCCATCTTCGGTCAAAGCGGCACTTCGTGCTTTTTCATCAATTAGATAATGGTCTTCTTTTTTCAAACGAGGAATTATATTGTTTGCAACAGAATAAAGCTGTGTAGACTTTTCTGCAGGTCCGGAAATAATTAAAGGAGTTCTGGCTTCATCAATTAAAATACTATCTACTTCGTCGACGATTGCGTATGAATGGCTTCGCTGAACCTGGCCATCTTTAAAAAATTTCATATTATCGCGAAGATAATCAAAGCCAAATTCGTTATTTGTTCCATAGGTAATATCGCAATTATAGGCTTCTTTTCGTTCATCATCATTTAATTTGTGCGAAATAGTCCCAACACTAAGTCCTAAAAAACGATGGACTTGTCCCATCCATTCCGTATCGCGTTTAGCTAAATAGTCATTGACGGTAACGATATGAACGCCCTTTTCAGAAAGTGCATTTAAATATGCAGGAAGTGTAGCAACCAGTGTTTTTCCTTCTCCCGTGCGCATTTCAGAGATTTTACCTTCGTGTAGAACAACCCCTCCGATCAGCTGAACATCAAAATGACGCATTTGAAGAACTCGTTTTCCTGCTTCACGAACCACTGCAAAAGCTTCGGGCAACAAATCATCTAAGGGTTCGCCATTTATCAAACGCTCTCGAAATTGAATTGTACATTTTCCTAGCGCATCATCTGTCATCGCCTGATATTTGGGTTCCAGCTCATTTATTCGGACCACGGTTGGCTGAATTCGCTTTAAGATACGATCGTTTTGGGTTCCAAACACTTTCGTTAAGGCTTTTAGCATATGCCAATATCTCCTTTACACATCGGTAAATTAGTTGTTCTATTTTTATTTATTGCGATATATAACATATAAGAAAGGGAGAGAAAAGGGTCGCAAGCTTAATTGAAAATATATTTTTCAGGATTAACAAAAGTACCATTTAAAATAACTTCATAATGTAAATGGGTTCCCGTTGCACGACCGGTTCTGCCAACATGACCTATCAACTGTCCTCGGCTAACATAAGCCCCTTGATTTACCATAGCCCTAGATAGATGAGCATATCTCGTCACAAGACCTTGCCCATGATCTATAGCTACAATAAGACCGTAATATCCTTGATATTTACTAGAAACAACAGTTCCGGCCGCGGCCGCAAGAACTGGTGCACCCATAGGAGCGGAAATATCAATTCCGGTATGCATAACCATTTTAGAACCAAAAGGAGATTTGCGGTAACCAAATGGAGAAGTAAGGCGCCCTCCTTCCAACGGACGAATCGAAGGGATAGCTGCAATTTGGGCTCTACGATCTTGTAAATGCTGTATTAAAGAATTATAAATCGCCTCTTGGTCTTTGGGAGATACACTAAGCGCTGAGGACTGATCTTGCATTTCTCTCATTAGAGTTACATAATTATCGTTATATTCCAGTCGAGTGAAAATATCGTCTGGCGTTAGCCCACCCATTGCCGTTGGCGTAGAAAGGGTTAATAAGGCAACAATGTTTTGATTTCGAATGATTTGTTCTTGGGAAACAAGAAAGTCAGATGTTGGATCTTTACAAAGGAAGGTATAATCAAATAAAAAAACTGATAAGAATACTGTTGCGACACCTAAAGGAATGATAACGTATCGTAACATGCTTTTCGATACCTTGAAGCAACGAGACCCCAAAATATCTACCAGCTTTTTAAATGAAAAAAACCAATCTTTCATAAAAGATCCTAATTTTAAAACCTGATCTAATATTTTTTGAGGAATTAGTAGCAAAGTCTGACAATTTTGTCAAATGCATGATAAATTCCCTTTCTGACAAGAAAAATCTTATCAGAAAGGGAAAATTGAGAAAAATCAATAGATTAGAGCATTCCTAGCTTGAGTTTAAGGGCATTTAAGGTATTAAACATAAGCATTGTAATGGTCATCGGACCCACGCCGCCTGGAACCGGAGTAATAAAGCCAGCAATTTCTTTTGCTGCGTCAAAATCCACATCTCCTCGCAAAATAGCTACTGTTTTGCTTGGATCTTTCGCGCTGGGTTTTTCGCCCACACGATTTACGCCAACGTCAATAACACAAGCGCCTGGTTTAATCCATTCCGGTTTTACAAGATTCGGCACGCCTGCCGCTACAATTAAAATATCAGCACGTTTGCAATGATCTGCCATATTTTTAGTAGCTGTATGAACAACGGTAACGGTAGAATTTGCACCAACACCTTTTTGAAGCATCATATTGGCAATGGGTTTTCCTACGATATTAGAACGACCTACAACAACAACTTCAGCTCCATCCGTAGGGATGCCGGAACGAATAATCATTTGTTGAATTCCGTACGGTGTACAAGGCGGAAACTTTACTTCTTTCCCACCGATCATCAAACGACCTACATTTACTGGATGAAATCCATCTACATCTTTATCTGGATCAATTGCATTTAATACCTTTTTTTCGTCAATATGTTTTGGCAAGGGCAATTGAACCAAGATTCCATTAATAGCGTCATCTTTGTTGTATTTATCGATCAACGCCAAGAGTGCTTCTTCGGTAATATCAGGAGATTGGCTGTCTTGTACTTCATGAAAGCCAACACGATGAGCCGTTTGAACTTTTAACGTTACGTAAGAAACAGATGCTGGATCTTCTCCCACTAAAATCGTTACCAAACCCGGTACTTTACCATGTTTTTCTTTAATTTCTTTTACTTCCGCGGTGATTTCTTCCAAAATCTGTTCACGGATTTCAGTTCCCCAGATTAGCTTTGCAGACATATATCCTCCTTCTCTATATAAAAATAAATAAACAGTCGCTTTTAAAAAAGCTTATTGAATAAATTTGCCCGAATATAGCGTTGTTCTCAGTTTATGTCAAGGCCTAGAGTGGCATCGGAAGTTGCCATAAGCCTGTAGTTTCATTCAGTCCTAACATGATATTCATATTTTGAACGGCCTGCCCTGCCGCCCCTTTCATTAAATTATCAATCGCCGAAAGTAAAACCAAACGACCAGTTTCTGAATCAAATACGAACCCAATATCGCAAAAATTAGTTCCCCGGACATCTAATGTGTCCGGCACTTGCTCAGGAACATAAATACGAACGAAACTAGCGTTTTTATAAAACTCCGTTAAACACGCATATATTTTTTCTTTCGTGGTGTTTTTAGATACTTGCGTATAAATTGTCGATAGCATTCCTCGAGTTATCGGAAGTAGATGGGGCACAAATGTAATTGATATTTTTGTACCACAGGCATTTTCAAGAACTTCTTCCATTTCTGGGGCGTGCCGATGTTGGTTGACTTTATAGGCTTTAAAAGATTCGTTTACTTCACAAAAATGAGAAGCAATACCTAAAGACCGCCCAGCCCCGCTTGAGCCGGATTTACTGTCTACAATAATACCGGCAGACTGAATTAGGCCAGCTTTCAATAAAGGAATTAAGGGCAAAGCAACACTGGTGGGATAGCACCCCGGATTCCCAATTAAACGAGCCGTACGAATTGCTTCTTTATTAATCTCGCATAATCCATACACGGCTTCACCGACCAGATCTTTTGCCGAATGAGGCTGATAGTGTTTTTCATATCGCTTTATGTCAGAAAATCGAAAATCAGCAGATAAATCAATTACTTTTAATCCTTTTTGAATTAATTCAGGCACAATCTTCATAGAAACTTGATGTGGTACTGCTAGAAAAATAATATCAGCTTTTTGGGCAATTTGATCTGCCGAATAGTCTTCACAAATTAAATCAATCCGATTACGAAATGCAGGATATGCCTCGCTAATTGGCTTTCCAGCAAATTGCCGAGAAGTTAAAATCGTTAATTGTATTTCCGGATGTTCGGCCAACAGCCGAACTAAGTCTGCCCCTACGTATCCTGTCGCCCCTACAATACCTGCTCGTACCATACTCATATATCCCTTGTTTGAGTTTTTTGTTTTAAATACTGAAATGAGATTGTAGTAAAACAAGGAATCGATTTCAATAATCTTTTGCAAAAAGCATGAAATAGTTTTACGCGATTGACAATCATTTCATGAATCAGTACAACGACCTATATCTCAAATACAGATAATAAGGATGCGTTTTATGACACAAAAAATGCTTATTTTAAAAGCAGGATCAACCTATTCAGCAATACAAAAAGTGGACGGAGATTTTGAGAACTGGATACAAGCCACCATGGGAATATCCGTAAAAGATATTTTTGTAATGGATGTGGAAGAATCTAAAGAACTGCCTAATTTGAAGCAAATTTCAGGAGTAGTAATTACAGGCTCTCACGACCCTATAACAAAAAAATCTTCCAAACAAAGAAAACTTTGCGAATGGATTAAAAACCTAATTGCCGCAGACCTTCCAATCTTAGGTGTCGGCTACGGATATCAATTAATTGCTAAAGCCTTGGGCGGGAAAATAGGAGATATGTCGACGACAGGGCCTGAATATGGCACCCGAAAGCTAACTCGGACGGCACAAGGGAAAAAAGATCCTCTATTTGCACTTCTTTCCAACTCTTTTGACGCACAAGTAGCTCATTTTCAAATGCTCGTAAAACCTCCAAAAGACGCTGTTGTATTGGCCTATAGTAAAACAGTCCCATATCAGGCAATCCGATTTCGCCCTTATGTTTGGGGAGTTCAATTTCATCCAGAATTTAATTTAAAAATCATGGAATCTTATATCGACATAACAAAAAAATTACTTGCGGAAGACAAGAAAACATCTGTACGATTACGAAAAACAGTACGTGCGAGTTACGAAGCAGCAGAAGTGTTATATCGATTTGCTCAGTTGTGCCAGCAACCGAACTCCCCTCTTTCTCTTTAGGTTATAAAAGGAACGGATATGTCTTTTGAAACATTTATAGCAAAACGCTATCTTTCTTTTCGCAAGGATTCACCTCATTCCTTTTTAATCTCTATATTTGCCGTGATCGGCATTGTTGTTGGCGTAATGACATTAATTACAGTCATTGCCGTTATGACGGGAGCTCAAAGTTATTTTAAAAACCAACTTCTTCGGGCAACACCTCATATTACGTTGCAACACATTAATAGTTACATTGAATTTCCAGTTCGAGTTTCAGAACAATTAAAAAAAAATAAAAACATTTCTGCCATCACCCCTCATATATATACACAAGGGCTTCTCCAAACCTCTACGGGAAACGCACCTGTCATTATAAAAGGAGTAGCTGAAAATGCAGACGCTGTCCTTGGACTGCCTTCTAGTGAACAAGTAAAAAGCTTATATGCGAGTACTCATTCGAGCGATTTTTCTTCTATTTTTTTAGGCAAAGAATTAGCGACCCAATTAAAAATAAAACCAGGAGATACAGTTTCTTTAATTTTGCCTACAATGCCTGCCAGGGGTTCAGGTAGTACAGAACTAGAGATTCCTTCTGCTTACTCTTTCCGTGTAATTGGCACATTTACGACCGGTATGTATGATTTTGATAAAGTACTTTCTTACATCAGCTTGTCTGACGCTCAAGCCATTACTCAAATGGGAAGAGCTGTTACAGGCTTTGATATTCGTGTGCCAGATGCAAATATGGCACACGAAATAAGCTTACAATTAAATCGAGAAATCGGATTTCCATTGGTTGCACAACCCTGGACGTCTTACTATCAGGAAATCTTTGCAGTCATTCAATTGCAAAAAGTTGTTTTATTCATTGTGTTTGCGTTAATTATTCTAGTTGCCGCTTTTAATATTGCTAGCACTCTTATTCTTATGGTGATGGAAAAACAACGAGATATTTCTATTTTGCGAGCAATGGGAACTAAAAGTTTTTCAATTAGTAAAATATTTCTAGTAAAAGGATTTGTTATTGGTATTTCAGGGGCTTTAGGAGGAATTTGTTTAGGGCTTTTGGGTTCGTTCATTTTGTCTCATTTGAAATTTATTGAACTGCCGGCCGAAGTATATAATTTCTCTAGATTGCCGATTAAAATTAACGGAATAGATGTAGGCATAATCTTCTTACTTACTCTTTTTCTTTGTTTTCTTTGCAGCTTGTATCCCGCATGGAAAGCAGCCAGAATTCCGATCATAGATGGATTAAAATAGATAAGGATCAATATGGATTGTTTGCAAGAAAAAAACTTACAACATTGTAACTGCACTGCTTCGTGCCCTAAAAAAGGTGTCTGTTGTGAATGCCTTCGATACCATCTGAAAAATCGAACATTGCCCGGCTGCTGTTTTCCTAAAGAAGCGGAAAAGACATATGATCGATCTTTTGAACATTTTTCTCGACTTGTTGTAAATAAACAAATCTAATTTGTTTATTTGGCAATTGGAATTGACAAATAAACACCTCCTCGATAGACTTTAGCAGCTTATTTAATAAGGGAGGATATGATTGTGTATTCTAACATACTGCTTTTACGATTTCCTCAGACAGAGAGTAAAAAACCAATTATTTGTTATCTCGCCAAAGATTTTGACTTAGAATTCACTATATTGGATGCAACGATTTATCCTCGGCAAGAAGGCCGTATGGTAATGGAACTATTTGGCTCTCGGGAGAATTTTGATAAGGGGCTTAAATTTTTAAAAGAACAAGGCGTTATTGTTGAACGTGCAGCTCAAGAAGTAGGTCGTGACGAAGACAAATGTGTTCAATGTGGCGCATGCCTTGCCGTTTGCCCCACAAATGCACTTTACATTGTGCGCCCTGAGATGCGCGTTGATTTCGATAGCAGTAAGTGCAGTATGTGCGAACTTTGTGTAACAACCTGCCCTTCTCGTGCAATGATGGTAGATATTAAGAAAGATCGGCCTCTTTTTCATGAAAAATAACCAAATTGCAGTTGCCTTTAGTGGCGGAATCGATTCATTAACCGCAGCCTTTCTTTTAAAAGAGAAAGGCTTTTCGGTTTTTGGTCTTTATTTTTTTACCGGATATGAAGAATCGCCCGTCCCTGTCGTACCTGTTGAAGAAAATAAAAAAACGAACTTTCCTTTATATCGGATTAACGAAAACCATTCCTTGGCTGTAGCCGCTCGTCAAATTAATCTTCCATTATGGGCGGTTGATTTT
>Ga0123353_10006469_pt1 | contig 15596 bp, 6 predicted proteins | sample TergutLab28metaG_3_FD_92763 | JGI IMG/M metagenome (GOLD analysis project Ga0123353, IMG submission 92763) | Labiotermes labralis P3 segment gut microbial communities from Petit-Saut dam, French Guiana - Lab288 P3 | ecosystem: Host-associated > Arthropoda: Insects > Digestive system > Gut ... | reverse complement strand
TACATGTTTCGGTTATATATATATATATATATATATATATATATATATACATATATATATATATATCTATCATCAGGCCGAATACAAAACAATAAATATAGCATTTTATGATAGTTTTTTCCTAGTTATGGTTCTGTATTCAGTCTGATGATGGCTATATGCAGCCGAAACATGTAGCTGATTTTTGGTTATAGATAAGTTGTGTTGGACTGTGAGTTTGCATTCTTTTTTCAATTACATGTGTATTTAAACACAACGGTGATGTCTTGTCGGACAATTATGAAAAATGGTTAAGTTCGTATTACCGATGAAATGGCATTATGTCCAATGATGTGCTACGAGCTGGACGGCCCCGGGTTCGAATTCCTGCAGAAGCAAGAGATGTTTCACTTTTCCAAAAGTCTATACCGGCTCTGGGGCCCACCCAGCATCATATTCAGTGGGAGCCAGGGTCCTTTCAAGGGGATGCAGTGGCAGTGCGTGAAGCTGTCTACTCATCACCATACATTGCCGAAGTTAAGAATGAGTGCAGCTATATATCTACCCCTCCCCCCCCCCATATGCCTTCATGGCACTGACAGGGACAACTTCACCTTTCGTCCACTGAGGTAAGGAGGATAGATTTTTCTCTAAATAATACGGACAGAATTAATGCAGACGTCGGGAAAAACATACGTCTTACATGAATCAAGATAATGCTGCGCTTACGGAGGGACAAGTCAGTTGTTGGCGAATTTCCTTCAGCGCGATGCAACATGTGTGTAGTTACAAGCGTCCTGCAAATCGTTTCCGTAACTCCACTAAACTCGCCCAACCTACCTCTTCAATCCATTCCGCTGTCTTTATATGGGTGCACATTTTTCTGTTTCGTATGTGATTGCCCCCAAATGTTTGCGTTATTACTGCAAATTACGTTCATAAACTCCCAGCAAGTCCGCGCGCTCTCAAAATAGGGTGACACAAATACAAACCGTGCGGGCAGCTCATGTCCGTTAAGACACTTTTTTTATCACACTGTTCCTTTATGAGTTTTTCATCCAGTGCTTTAATGACGCTGTTTCAACTAATAAAGTTAGGAAAGTGAACGTCACGTTACCCCTGTGCTTAATTTCGGACCACGTCATGGGAAGCGGAATATAGTTCAATGCATTCTTAAACATGGCACAAGAGACAGGTGGTCAGCTTCATGTTCCGGCCATTGTAGCCTCAGATACGGAGTTCCCAATGCCCACTATAAGAGTGGGTGGGTGGACCCCAGAGCAAATCTGGACGCTGTGGAGCATAAAAAAATCTCTTGCCTTTGTTGGGAATGTAACCCAATTTCTCAGTCGTCCAGCCCGTAGACTAGTCAAAACACCGACTCAACTGAGCTATTCAGTTACATAGAAGGGACAAAGCGTCAAGTAACAGGTCTGAATGTGGTACTGAATTATTCATCAAGATGGACGGTCAGAAAACGTTTTCAACTACTTTAAGACAGCATTTCAGAATTCGTCCAGCAATATAAGATTTATAAATGGGTACTTCCCTCCTCGCATTCAACCAATGAAATGAGAATGAGCCTATAATATTGAGTGGTAAGTTAGTTGCTGGAATAAAACGGTCGCCGTTTAATTGAAAGTAACCGATTGCCCTTTCATTTATCATATGACAGCACGAGGTATCCCTATCAGAATAACCCGAAACGGAGCCTAGATTCGAAAAGTGTTCTTCGCTAATAAAATACTATAGTGTTACCATCACATAAACCTCCTCGGTAATTCTATAAGGAGGCCATAAGTAATTTAAATAAACTGGTTAAAAATATACGAATATTAGTTTAAGTGAGAGGAATAAGCCGAGATTCAAACGAGGTTCTTTACGACAGAGGTTCTGTCGTTTAACCTAATTCATGATTACATTCCTGTAGGAAACACTTTATTTTATTCTGCAAACTTTACGAAACACAATTTAATCTGTTAACAGTTCATTTTAATATCCGCCTTCAAAATTAGTTGAAAAGTCCATACGTCAGCCACCCTGAGAGATTAGGAATGGAAACATCTTAGGCAATATTACCGGGTAAACAAACGCGAAACTCCAGGAAGGCCAATTACCGTAAAGTAATCCTCTCTTAACAAAGCTGTTTATCTGGTTTAAATACTACGTACACACCTGTCCACTCCTATTTACAACACACTACACCGTGTGTCTGAAAAAGAACACGAACGTGTTCAGTGTTCACTGTATCACGCGTCAGTTACGGAATTATTCAATAAATCAGAACTAAGCTAATCTTAAATTAAGTCGGCTAATCGATACACATTCAACAATTAAATTCCTTCCAATTGCGACTGATTGTCCGCCCACGAACGAAACGCAATGTACCTTTCAGTAGGGCAGGCTCAGAAACGTCTGCAAAGCTTACAATACAGATCTCAGAACGAAAGCAACATCACGGCACGTGCTGTATGGGTGACGTCAATTGCATGGTGTGAGGGCAGTGACACCGAGTTTCATACCGATAATAATGAGACCAGTAGCTTTAGGCTGATAGCTTTTGATAAATGGTCAGCGATTTTAATTCTCCGTAATCAACACACCATCCACTTTCCACGAATGATTTAATTCTTTGTGGGGGGGGGGGTTAAATGTTCACTCAGCTGTGAAATGAGCTGGATGCTCTCCAAGTGCATAGGCGGCGTTTTTTAAGGTTCTATAAAAAAAAGTTAAAACGGATACACAGATCCGCAGGTCCCTTTATCGGGAGAGAGACGGTCATATTATATCGCCACGTGTGCCTTTACTTTACCTTCAGCAACAATCGATGTTAAGCATTGTAGTGAATTATTTTGGGTGTGTTATTTAACAAGGCCACCTAATTCTAGGATTACATAGCGTCAGTGACAGATGGATAAATGGTGGTGGAATCTACAGCAATTAAAACGTATGAATTATGAGGAGATTTCAACTTCACATTTCTATGTTCTAATTTAAAACCCCACGTGATAAAATGTGTCAATTATAGCACTGTTGCACCTGAGGATTCCGTACTTGTGGATCACGACGCTGCGTCAATTGAAAATCAGATCCCGACGTTTCGAGGGAACTACAAGGGGCAAAACGTTCTACAAACTCTCGAGCATTATAGGTGAAGGCACTACGTTGTTTCGAAACGTCGGGACCCGATTACCTATGTACGCAGCGTCATTATATATATGATATATGATACGATACGATATATGATATGAAACGATATACTTGTTGACTGCAATTGGATTAACACCCGGTGGCAGTAGTACATTACACATTTACCCATAAAACAATACACAGAACAACACTATGAAACAGAATACACAGAACAGAACATATATACCAACAAGAATACATAAACACTATAATAAGAATTATAACATAACTATAAAAATACATAATTTACAAAATTAAACAAAAGCACAAAAAAACATACAACCATGTATACAGTGACAAAAAATGGAAACAAAGAATATGACAGAATGTGATAAACGAAAAAGTCATATAAACTGCAAACTTCGTATGATCTATATATTTTCTAATAATGTAAGACACCCTGTTACTAAGACTTTCACTACACTTCACCCAACTACACTTCACTTCACTACATTTGTCGATACTTCACTTCCTCTCAAACTTCACCCAACTACACTTCAGTCCTCAAATGAACGTAATTCTTAACTTAAAGTATGCTTAGAGTTTATACGCGGTCGTCTAGTGATCCTCCTACATCACAGGGAGTATCGGGGGCGGGGGGAGGAGACGAGAGGGAAGATACGTCAAATCGAAGTTACACAAAACAGCCTCTTTTATTGCACTCGAGTCACTTGATGTTCCACCAGAGCACACACACACACACACACGCACACGCACACGCACGTACACACCTACATCCTGCCCGCTGCCTTAATCCTCCCGAAAGATACCCGTGAGTAACGTTTTCTTGTCTTTCTGTCTACGCGTTGCCAAAATTCGGTCAGGCTAGTATCGCCTGAATTCAGGGTCGAAGCTCACTGGCTAAACCGCGCCACGCCACAAACTAAGTACTCTGTTAGCCAGCCGAAATCCATTCTGTCACACGATCCCCGCACCCTTCCTCCTCTCACCAACTAACTGCAACAAGCTAAGCGGACGGCCCAAGGCAGCAATTTGCAGAGAGAGCAGAACGGACGTGACTTGCCGTTGCGAACCTTTATAAAAATTTTATTAGTTTTTTTTTTTATTTTCATAGAACCCTTACATCTCAAGGAAGCCTGTTACTGTGATCGAACCTGGAACGGCGGCTTCAATTAATACGACAAATTTAGATCAGTAAGTTCTCACACTTCGTATAACTTAACACAGTTTCGTGTGTTCGCTGATTCTGTACATCGTCTTCACTTGTAATCCGCATCTGAAGATTTATCGGAGAAATTTAATTTGTACGAACAATACAGGCTCAATCTTCAAGTTTCTATCTACAGTATTCACGCAACTGGTCATGTTGTGATATAAGAAGGGACATGCAATTGCTTCTTTTGCACCTTCAGTATCGAAGTTTGTTCCGTAATTTAGAATATAGGAACAGAGAAAACAGGAGTGTTGAAGAAGAAAAGGACTTAACATCTAGTGCACTGCAGAAATGCAAGCAAATATCTTTAAGAAGTTAAAGGATTATTTCCCTATTCTTTATTTTAATAATCAAGTCCAAAGCCCAACATTTACATTAGCATTATATTCTTCACTGCGAGCACTGACTGATAAAACAGTATCTACTTCTGTTAATGCTGTCAGTTATCTCACCTAAAGCTGCTATCATCACAAGGTTAGATCAGCCAACACCTGCTGTTCATTTAGCTTATCAAGCACACGTCCCTTCCCTCTCCCCGCACTGCGAACATGGTCACAACATCCGTAACAGGAGAACTGGTTATCTTGGGCATTCAAACAAGCAGACAGCCATATTGGGTCCTGTGTGTCGTGACAGGGTGCACTGGGCCTTTACTTACGAGAAAATAAATTTCGATTCAGAACAATAACTTTGATAGCAAATGGTCTGTATTGAAAGATATAAATAAACACGCTGTATACGCCGAATGCAATGTCAGATTGGCTAAAGAGAACATCGCCATTATCTACATCGGATACTCCGTGGAAACGCTCAACAAAACCATTAAAGTATGTTTACGAAGTTAGGTGAGAAATACAAAGCGTGTCTTTGTAGACGGGAAGGAAAACAGCTAACGCATTAGATCCACTAACAATGGGAACGTCTAGTTATCTTAGTCAAGCAACTGTATCACACACACACAGAGTGGAATGTGTAGACCTACAGGTCGTATCTCTGCGGAAGTTAAAGAGATCGAACATCTGAAACGGGTTCAACACTCTGGTAACCCCATTTCGCCTCTCGCAGTGTTTGTCATGTGAATATTGTGAGCTTGATGAAGCAGACAGCTGTTTGGCTATGTTTCCACATGCCGTGCGTGCGTGTATGTGTGTGTGTGTGTGTGTGTGTGTGTGTGTATATACACACGAGTGAAAAGTTATTTTAAACTTGTCTGGAAAGACAGAAGTCAACATACAAAAAAAAAACTTGACGTAGATACATGCTGCTTCCTCTGTGTTGGTATCAAAACAGCACATATTGAGCAAAGATTTAAGATCTGTGCTATTTTAGTATGTGACAGAAAAATGACGTTAGTGCATACATTGCTATGCCAAATTCCCACAGGACGAGGCGGTGTTTGGTCCCAGTGTAAGCCTATATTACAATAAATATGATTTCAAAAATGGCCTTAACAGGATTTCACACTGTGTAGTGTAAGTTTCCTCCAACGTTTCGGCCGAAAATCAGAACAAACCCGTTACATGAAATGATGTAAAAGCCAGAACACCACCATATTAACAACATCCGCCGTCAAAACTTGAAATAAGACATAACTGCATAAATAATCTCTAATCTATATGCTTTTCCTCGTCTTATTATAGAACACACAAATAGATGTGTTTCTATAGAAAATTAACCTGGAGGGGCGACTTCATTACTGGGGACCCTGGATGATATGTAGAAAAGGCTCTGGAGTTGGACATCTCTTTCTATAAGGGCTCCGTTGGGGTACCTAAAAGGGAGCTCATTTACCAGGGACTTTGAGAGATGGATGAATGGGGCTCTTCAAGTAGCGCGTCTCTCTCTGAGGGAGCTCTGTGAGGGGAACCCGGAAGGAGGGTCCTTTACTGGAGACCCTGGAGGATGTGTATAGGAAGGCTCTGGAGGCCGGCATCTCTCTCCATAGGGGCCCCGCTGGGGAACCTGGAAGGGGGCTCGTAAACCGGGGACGTTGAAAGATGAATGAAGGAGGATTCTAGGAATGGAGCATCTCTCTCCGAAGGAGCTCTGTGAGGGGAACCTGGAGGGAGGGCTCCTTTACTGGTGAACCCGAAAGATACGCAAAGTTTCTGGAAATTGACGTCTGTTTCCACAGGGGCCCCGCTTTTGGGAAACATGGAGGGACGCTCCTTTCCTAGGCTCTTTGAGAGAAGGGATAAATTCATTTATTTATTTGTGGGAATTTTTATAAAGAATTTGAGAGATACGTAAAAAGGCCTTGTCAGCGGGCAGCTTTCTTCGCAGGGGCCTTGTAAAGGGGAACCTCTAGGGGTTCGTTTACTGGGACTTTTGACAGAAAAAGATAACGTATATCTGGGTTCCTCTTTTGTGGACCCAGAGGACATTATAAGTTAAGTCTGGGGGCCATCTGGAATTTTAGCAAGGAACGTGGCTCCACTGAAATGATAACAGATTATGGGGCACAAAAGGCCCATTATATAAGGCCTAGGTGCATCGGGACCGTTAGGGCCCGAACCCAAAAGCCAATCAAACAACTACTGAAATTTACCGCATAAAATGCAACAAATCCAGAATACATAATATTTTTTCGCTGGTCAGAACTACGACCACGTTGTCTGTGTGAACCTACTTGCTAGGTGTCTGAGTCACCAAAGAATTTCTGTTTGTGATTCGCCGTATATACTGTTCATTCACTCTGTTGACCATCACCGTCTCTGTACAATATTCCTCATATAGGCCTATGCGGCATGTGTACAACGACCTTGGAAGAATGCAAGAAGGAGCTTTCATATCTTACTCAAGAAAATATCATACCAATTAGCCTGGAGATCCTGAAGAAGACAACGAAGAAAGTTTGGACAGCCGATCTCCGGCCGATACGAACTGTGTGCTTTCCCGACGCAATTCAGGCGATACACATCACCTTCACACTGCATATCTGATCCGGTTATTGTGCATAATTCTTAACCGATTTAGATGCTGTTTAGTATAATCGGACCATACACTAATCCACTATGTCACCACACGTGTCACGCAAATCGATGCAGTGAAAGCCATACCTTGCTTAAGGGCGCAAATGAAATATTGCCCTAATTTCCTACATTTTCCGTCCCACTGATGGAATTCAGTGCTGAATTTATGCAGGTACCGCCGGTGAGAAATTATGAGCTTCGTGAAAAGTGGCGCAGTGAAGGCCACACTTTACTTAATAATGACCTAAATGAAGTTAAGCATGTGTGTTCCACATTTCTTACCTGATTTCAGTGAAATTCGGTGTAACAGATCTCCAGGCAATGAGATTCTCAGGAAATGTGTGTTTCGTGAAATGTGTGCATTGAAACCAGTACCTTATGTAACGGAAAAATGAAGTTCGCCCTACAGCCTGCCATTAAGGCACAGAGGCGGAGTAGAGGTATAGCTCTACTCTTTCTTTAACCTCGGAGCTAGAGGGGGTGGGTGGTCAAGGCTACGCCCCGGCCGCCTTACCTCCGGGAAAGACCCGGTACTCATTGTATAGGATGCTGGGTGGGCCCCAGGGCCGGTCTGGACGGGTGCGGAAAATCTCGTCCCCACCGGGATTTAATCGCCGGACCGTCCAGCACGTAGTGAGTCACTATACCGAATGAGCTATCCAGGCCTACCTTAGTACGTGTAACTTTGTAAAGCAGTCCCTGTACAGGACTGTTACAGGTCTACAGGGTTCCGGGAGGTTAAGGATCCCAAATTTCGAGAGAATCTGCACATGAAGATTGTCAGCCCTACGCATCTGCCACCTGTACTCCCTATCAGTACTCCTGGTACTCATTTCTGCTAGAGACCGAGCGACCCCAGGGCCATAGTGGGGCGGGAAAGATTACGTCAGAAAAATGCCTGTGACACCACCGGGGATCGAGCCCGCGACCTTCCGACTTGTAGAACAGTACACATAACTTCAGTTTACGACATTTACTTACATTAAAAGTTTCTACTGCATTCGTCGATCGCAAGGATAACCGTCAAGGATAACATTCAATAATCACTAATGTAGAACTAACAGAGGTTTTACAAAATATTAATTACAGAATTAAAATTTTACATCTCATAAAATATACAGATACCGGTGTGTTAACATTTATGTTTAAAACTTCAACGTACAACTTCAAAATGTTGGCGTATTCTAATTTAACGTTTTGAAAGCGGTGGCTGCATGTATATTATAAATCACCGTGTTTTGTTCATTCCTCCCTGTCTTGAGTCTTGTGCTTTCCGTACGGTCTCGTGTTTCGTCCTATATAAATTTTGAATATCGTTATTTTGTTGCTATATTAAAAAGTACATTGTACACGTAATTTCTCTGCCTTTTTTTGATGGTCAGTTTATCTTGTACGTTATGGTTGCGTAGATAGATAAGTGCAGTAGCAGTGGGCATATTGCAAACCGCAAACTCTCTGGATGAAGCAAGAACTTCCCCATTGAGGTTCGCCTCATTTCCGGCTTGTTAAACGTTTCAGTCTATACTGAATTTTCGTGGCCTCTAAAAAACGGAAGTGACTGACGGCTCGTTCAAACCATGGATATCTTATTACCTTTGACACAACGCAAATTCTTTGTTTTCCAATGGCTGCCTAAAGCAGAAAATTCTCCAATGAAATCATATTGCAAGATCAAATACTTTTCGAGTCTCGAAGGCTCATACAATATATAACGGGGTGCTGATAAGTCCTTAGCGCGACCACGAAGGAAACAAGCTTGGAAGCATGTCAGGGACACGCGCGATTTCAACAATATCGAGAGGCGAGCTGTCATCAAGTCCCCCCCCCCCCGCAAGGCAAGGTACCGAAGGAAATTCACGCCATTCTAACAGAAACATTAGCTTGTTTCCTTCCTGGTCGGGCTAAGGACTTATCAGCATCCCTGTAATTTAAGTACAAATACAGGTCCCTATTATGAAAGGCGTTTTCTGCGATGAACTTCCTGTCTATCAGAATACCCAATTCAGCGCGCTGGGATTATCAAATGAGAAGACCTTGAAGACGAAAATTAACCTGAATGACATGCACAGATTCAGACCTACCGCACAGTGAACACGTCTCGTCTCCAGTATTGAAATAATCGTTGTTCTGAAATCCAGAATATTCTAAGAAATACACTCTGTGGGCAGGATGTAGAATCTGATCACATTAAACCTGGTGGTACATAAAGTAACAAATGGGCCTGAAAGGGGTTAACACCCATTGCTTGTGTTACTCTCTGCAAGATTACATACCAAACAAAGTAGGCTCACGTTATTACCGTAGTCCCTGCGGGCCCGTGTGTGTGTGTGTGTGTGTCCTCGTTTCAACTGCTGAACCATTTAACAAGACTCACGAAACTTGATACGCACGTTACGCCAATGAAGGACAACCCCACACCAAAATCTTATATTTCCTATAATCAGGACTAATAAAATGTCGAAAATGCGAACTTGCTGTGGCGAGAGGGCCAGCTGCACAACTCACGCTAGGATCCTGAAATGGTGTATAGCTATACGTGTTGGCCAAAATTAGCAACATTTGTGAAGGTAATATTCCTTGTGAAGTATATAATAAGATCACAGCCGTGCTGAAAATAAAATGTCAGTAGCTTTCGGTTTGACGGCAACAACAAGCGCACCATTGGCGATAGGTAGTTGAACTCTAGAAATAAGATAATTTATATTCATAGTTATACGTCATACCATGAAACACAGTTCGCACGTCAAGAATAACGTGCCTTCACAAGGCGCCAGTTTGAATCTGCAGGGTTATATCCAAGACATTTAAGGCATACAAAATCTGCACTGATGGCCTCATAGCTACACAAAATAATAATAATAATAATAATAATTAGTAACATTCTACTGCACCGGAAATTTATGCCACAGGAAAGATAGGACTGTAGCACCTTGATCTTCCATTGCATGCCTCTTCTCTGTAATAAACCCATAGGCAAATTTGCACGTTAAGTTCCTAGGGAAGGAGTGCTGTCTGGGAATACTCGACCGTTACACTTATTATTTCCCTGCCATCAATTATACAGACACTGCTTCTGCAGGAACTTCTGAAAGGGAACCAGGGTTGACGTCACCTGACGTACAGGTCGAAATATCAGTGGCGAGCGATCCTCGAATAACAATTATTTTTATTTACAATTTTTGTAGAGTCCGAAATCAGAACTCGGTGACTTTCATATTCGTGTTTCCGTGCATCGTTAGTATGATTTTATAATTACAACCAACAAGATGCAACTATTCTTTTCTTTTTGATTATTTATTTCTAAAAGGCTCTACATGTTTCGGGCGGTTCCTCCGCCCATCATCAGGAGTGCATAACTGTACATTCAGCTTCAGGTATCTCATTCACGATACCAGCCTGCAGCAGTACTGGTTGACAATATCTGAAGCTGAAACTGGGCGGAGGAAGCGCCAGAAACATGTGCAGCCTTTTAGAAATAAATAATCACAAAATAGTTGCATCTTGTTAGTTCTAATAATAAAATCTACTCGGTGACTGTGGGAAGTCTTGTTTGCTTCTGTTCCACTGATGTGGGCAGACATGTTAGCCTTCGAAGACTGCTGTTTCCTTAGATGTGAAGCCATACAGTGCGGGAGAAATTTTCCGACGTCGCATAAGAAATTACTGCTTCAGTGATCTAGAAGATAAGTCATCTGCCCTAACGATGAAGAAAATTTCACTAAATCATCGATCCAGACGATGTCACATGCCAAAAAAGCATCGGTCTTTACAGGCAAAGCCGTGCATGGAACATTTATATTCAATAGATACGTAATATCTTTAAAACGCATTTTTGTACTTTGAAAGCACGAGAAAGAAAAGGCTAAAGGTATTTAGGACTGCTTTTTTGATAATTCTCTACGGAAACTGGTACTAGCGGAAATAATGGACAGAACAAATTAATAATAATTATAATAATAAATGTGGGGCAGTATTTATGGAAGCATTTAAAATAATTCAACAGCCATAATTTCCTCCCGAAATTTTTGACAAGTCCTAGCATTTGAAGTAGAGGTGACCAGTTCTGCGTCTTGCTTGCAGTACTTCAGGTATTAACGTTCGTTTTGTGAAAGAGTTCCTTCTAATATAGAGTGACTTACACAAAAGAAAATATTCCTGCGTCATTAAAATGATTAAGCACAGCAGTTTGTAACATAGGCTCCTTTCACTTCCCTCTGCTTGAATCCTGCACTGCCAGACGCTGTTTAAGCAGGTCCAGTGAGAGATACAGAATTTCGGGAAGTCGAAACTCTGAGGATAAAAAGCAGTCCCATGACAGGCCTGGAGTGGCCCAGAGGGTTCCAGGAAGTTAAGGCTCTCAGATTTCGTGACAACGGCACAGGATGGTGGTAGGCTGTCAGCCTTACGCACCGGCCGCCTTTACCCCCAGGAAATGCTCCTGGTACTCATTTCTGTTAGAGGGCCATAGTGCGATCGAAAGGATTTTATGTCAACGAAAAATCCAATGACACCAGCTGGGATCGAACCAGCGACCTTCCCATTTGTAACACAGCACCTTAACCACTGTGCTACCGCGGTTCCCACTCTGAGGATAACCTTATCAAATTCTCCATTTCCAGCATATCTGAAAGGTTTATCATATCAAAAGATTTTCACGTTTAGTTCCTTGGAACATGGCCGGATCCGTGCATCACCGGGAGAGGGGATTACATGATGATGAACCAAAGACTCTTTCCCACAATACGCTAAACACGAGCACTTCCGAAGCCTTGCAGAAAATGCAGTCTACGGAACTACTGCTGTAATTTCAGGAAGTCTGTAGAAGAATTCTGAAGCCATGTTAATTACTTTCTTTGCAGTGTTTCTAGCTTACACTGGAACACGACCCAACGGCTACGTTTGTAAGCATGGTTAGGAACCATTCGCAAAAGTACAAAGTACCTTTATCAGACGAGTGATCATTTATCCTAAAAGAATGCCTCTGTTATTCGGTCACACCAGTAATTAAACTAGACGGTTAAGACAAAAGAGGTTGCGGGCAAATACCTTCTTAACTCCAGCGTGTTCATATTCACACTTCGTGCCGAAACTTTATCTTAAATAAAGTAACAAAAGTGATAAAACAAAGAGTCAGGCCATCTTCTACCCGGATTCTGCGCTGAATTACAATGCAATCGGTTTCGTTTGATACGGGTATTACATTTGAATTGAATTCGACTTGCTCCAAAATAAAATACTATACAGTTTATAAAATTATAATGAAAGTAATTTATTTCAGTGTCTCATGACACTTCTGTTAAACGAGCGCTCCGGTAACTTTCTGAAAAAGTACATACATATTTAGACTGGGCGCACAAAAATCTCACTAAGCCGCGGGCCCAGCAATTGAAATATGAAGTAAAGTGCCAACTTGCTAGTTGAAGGAACTTTGCAGCGGGGCCCGCATTATACTTCCCAGTAAATAGCAACGTTACGCGTCCCACATTAACTAAACCGCTGCGGTTCTCCAAGGAAGTACCTTGGCATGATTTCGAGTGACTGAAAGTATAATACACCTAGTTTTGTAAATAAAGGTACTATAAATTAATCTGATAAAATATCGGAATTACAACATCAGTTTATGATTAAGGGGAGTTAAGGCACTGAACAACTTCCAGCTTAGGAAGCATGATTAATATCATTTAGTATACGTACTCTCGGCGTAGGTGTTGCCAAACAGTTAATGGCTGAAATTTACAGGCAGCCCACACAGTAAGACGGGAAAGGTGACGGTCACGACTGCACCGTTAAAGGCAAGCCTATTTCCGTCAGTAAAGTTCTTATAACTTGCTGTGCCTCCCCTTTATGTCTATATAAATAGCTTTTCAAATACACCATAACTTCCACGAGAAAAGAAGTTTTCTACGAACATCTCGCCCACTAACAATTTCGCGAGAATTCCGCATCTCTCTTAACATCCCCAATGCAAGTCTCAGAATTTAATCACCTGAGTTCCAATGTTACCTACAATCATGAGAAGTATTAAATAAGAAAGTTAATAAGCTTCAAGATAAATGTGGAATAATAACAAGAACAGTAAAAAATAGACATAAGAACAGAAGCAAGTTTAAAATTTACGAGGTTTTGGTAGATTTAATTCTTTGACATGGTAGTGTTATACAGAGTATGTTAAGAAATACAATAAATTTCAGTCAGCAGATAGGATACGAATATATAAAATGTTAAGGACTGAACTAGACTGGATAAATTAATGAAATAAGATATAATAAAAAATTCGATATTGTTTTATCTTCAGGAAAAAATTGTGATATGGAGAACAACATACAGAACATTCAGAAAGAATGGCTAAATCTCCAATGCATACAAAGTTTTAAATATAACCCTGATGGGACCCACATAAAGCTAAGGAAATCGTCAAATATAGCAGGCCAGAAGTGGAGATAGCGATGAAGTGGAGGAAGAGAAGGGCGAGGAAAAGCAGATGAAAAAACAAAAAAAGACGGTATCTCCAACGCAATGCACGCATGTGGTCCCTCTGATGCAAACATAACGGCGACCTAGCTGGCTGTATCTCTTGAAAAGTATCATTGTTCAGGGCGTTACACTACGATGTTGATGCAAACTTATTTAAAGAATTAGAGACTTATTCCAGCTAGAAAAATGCTGAAATAACACTTTATATCTGCTCCAATCGCTTCACAGGCGTCAAGGAAACTTTAACTGAGAAAACTGTAAGTCGCAAAGCACTGCACTGTACTCACAGAACTCTCTAAACTATAACAATATACGTTACACTATCGCATATATTCAAATCTGTGTAGACGGTCATGAAATAATTACGGCAACAGAACTGCAAACAGGATGCTTCAGTGTCAGCCGACATTGTCCTTAAAATTGTATGCCTAGGGCAATACACAGTCGCAAGGATACGCAGCATCTTTACGTATAATGTAAAACAAAGCATGGAGACCAGGCGAAATTTTTCCTAACCTTTCTATTTTGTGGGTTTAACTAGTGGACAATATGTTACAGAGATGTGGAAGACAGATGAAATTTGTATTTAATTAATATGGCCGCCTCAAAATAATGAGTGTAAAAGTAATAAGAAGATCAACAATATGTAGCATATTATAATTGTACGTACAAGAAATGAACTTCAGCAGAATTCTAACGCTAAAATATGTTGCACTTCAGTGCTTCATTATCCCTCCAATGGAAACTGAGATACAGCCGAAAAGTAGTTCGTTCTCTAAGCAAAGTGCCCTTAATTATTGGCCGATCGCAACCAAACTTACAAGGTTTGCAGGGCATGCGTGCGGAGTTGGAATCGTGTAGGTTCAGTAAAATCTCTCCAACGGCAGCCGAGACACAGCCGAAAAGGTACTTTGATCCCATAGTAAAGTCTCTTTAGTTAATGAGCGATCGCTAGCAAACTTATAATTTGTCTAGCGCAAGCGTGCAATGTGCGAGGTGCGAAGGTCTGTAGAAATCCCTCCAACGGAGGCTACGATACAGCCGAAAAGGTACTGTGTTCTGCAAGTAATGTGCCCTTATTTATTGGCCCATTGTAACCAAATTAACAATGTGTGTGGCGCATGAGGGGAAATTGCGAGGTATGAAGTTTCAGGGAAATCCCTCCAATGGAAGCTGAAGTACTTGCATTACTTAATATCACATTATGAACACAACATTCATAGAACCGTAAACGTGTCTAACAGAAAATTTTGCACGAGGGAGAGTCAAATGAACACCATAAAATTTCGATAACACTCCTATTATGGGTTTTGTTCAAATTCCCCCTCCCCCCCCCGAACGGTAAGCTCAATGTCAACGAAGATATTTGCAACAACACAGTCTTAAAACTTTTAAGCCCTGAACCACAGACATATGCAAAAGTGGACGAATTTTGAATGAGCATACATGCTAATAGATCATGTGCCGGTAACTGCTCTAAAGCCGATCCCGGTGGCCGCGTCATCTGAGGTGTGGGTCTGCGGCCGCTCTCTTACTGGGACTGCGGATATTCGAATCCTGCAGGAGGCACTGAGGTCTGTGTCTTGTGCGTGTTGTGTGTTTTCAGGTAGAGATCTCTGTGACGGACCGATCACTCGTCCGGAGGAGTCCTACTGACCGTAGTGTGTCTCAGTGTGATCTCGAAACCTCGACAACGAGGAAGCATTGATCCACTAGGGCTGTTGAGCCATGCAGGGGGGGGGGGGGGGGGGGGGGGGGGTTTTTGGCAAGTCACAACACTCCCCACCCTTTACACCTATCGTTCTTAT
>Ga0123353_10006468_pt1 | contig 15597 bp, 8 predicted proteins | sample TergutLab28metaG_3_FD_92763 | JGI IMG/M metagenome (GOLD analysis project Ga0123353, IMG submission 92763) | Labiotermes labralis P3 segment gut microbial communities from Petit-Saut dam, French Guiana - Lab288 P3 | ecosystem: Host-associated > Arthropoda: Insects > Digestive system > Gut ... | reverse complement strand
GGTAAAAATGTTCGTAGATCAACTCGTTCATCGGTAGGTAAAGTACGAGCAGCCATGCTCCACTGTATGACAATTGGAAGAATGAAATCATCAAAACTAGATTTGCAAGAAAAGAGCCAGGAAGGTGTGAAAGATGAAGCAGAGTCGCTCACTGTTTGTTTGGCTGAAAGTGGTAGTACTATGGTTCATGAAGATGTTACATTTTCAGCCAAAAAGACTTCAGAACTAAAAGGCAAAGAGAATGTTGTGGAAGACAAGAATGTGAAAGTACAGGAATTGGAAAGGAAGGCAGATCCAGTGTTTGCAGCAGCAAATAGTTCAGATAAGGCAGGAGAGTTGTTACTTCATAACAGCACAACTGAAGTGACAGCACAGAGTGTCCCTTCCAAGCAGTATTTGTTTCATGAGCATGATGTCCACATGAAAGAGGAAGCTGAAGTTTTGAGTGAAGAAATGGGAACTTCCATGTGTGTTGATGGGGTTGTTGGTGAAAAGAAAGATGAAACTTCAGGAACTCTGTTAAATGTTAAAATGTTTCAAGAAGCTGTTGTTGAACTTGGAGAGACTGATAAAAAGGAAATAATTTCAGACCAAGATAAAAAGAAGAGGATTTCACAACCCAAAACAGACACTTCTGATATGACTGATTTTATTGATCTTGGCACTGAGGAAGTTGTTCAAAATGAAGAATCTTTTGATGGGGGGCCAGCAAAAAAGGAGGCAAGTAAAGTCACCCATACCAGTGAATCATACACTAAACTGAAGGTTGAGACTGACAACAAATTACCTTTACAAAGACAATTTATGTCTAACATTGTGACGCACATAAAAAGAGATAAGGAAGGTAAAGAAGAGGATGATAAAAAAGATGAAATGAATAATTTGGAAGGGGGACTGATTCATAAATTACAGAGTGGTATTGAACCAACAATGTTTTATGCCAAAGAAAACATGAAAGATGTTCTATTTCATGATTCAGGACTCAAGTCTTCAGACATTGTTGTAAAGGACATGAAGAATAACATGCCAGAAAGCCAGTATGATTGCATAGAGCAACAAGTAAGCATTTCTGCTAAGGAGGAATTCCCATCTGTTAGTTCTGGGTGTTCAATTGAAGGTGGACAGGTAAAGGACAGTAGGAAACATGTCAACGAAGAAATCATCCATAAGGAAGTGACTGTGGAACAGTGTCACGAGGTATTGGAAGATGGTGCTGTAGGTATCATGTCTCATGTGGAGCAGTTTGAAGTTGAGGACTCGCTTCACAAAGCATCAAGTTCCATTGATGATGTTGGGACAAGCATTTTAGACACTGAAGAGAATGATTCCAAAGTCGGTGAATTGAAAAGTAAGTTTATGGAAGAGGAAGTGAGTCCAGAAGAGCAGGCAATCAAAGAAACAGTCCTGAGTGCTCTTGGACTGCAGCCTCTTCGAGTTACACAGGTATTGTACATCCTGGCACCTACTGAAATGTTCAGAAAATGGACAGATGTACATTTTGTATATACAGTTTATCTCACAGCTTTTAGAATCTGAAATGTTGAAGTGTTTCCTTTGTATCTGTGTTTGTTCAGATTTTCCTTTCTCCTAATTATTAGGTACTGTTGCCAAGTGTCACAAAATGTGTAATAATAGACACCACCACCACTTCTACTAAAAAGTAGTAGAAACGGGATGTAAAAAAGACAAAGATGATGTACAAGCATATTGATTGACACACCCAACAGAATTCAATTGGCCTCATGGTCAAGCAGTGGACCACGGTGGCACAGTGGTTAAGGTGCTGTGTTACAAATCGGAAGGTCGCTGGTTTGATCCCAGCTGGTGTCATTGGACTTTTTCATTGACATAAAATCCTTCCGATCGCACTATGGTCCTGGGGTCGACTCAGCCTGTAACAGAAATGAGTATCAGGAGAATTTCCTGGGGGTAAAGGCTGGATGGATAATATTAGGATGGATCTCCAGGAGGTGGGATGTGGGTATATGGACTGGATTGGGCGGGCCCAGGATAGAGATAGGTGGCGGATGCTTGTGAGTGCAGTAATGAACCTTCGGGTTCTGTGAAATGCGGGGATTTTCTTGACTAGCTGCAAACCAGTTAGCTTCTCAAGAAGGACTCTGCACCATGGAGTAAGTAAGTAAAGGCAGCCGGTGCATAAGGCTGACAACCTTACCACCATCCTGTGCTGTTGTCTCGAAATCTGGGAACCTTAACTTCCTGGAACCCTCTGGGCCACTCCAGGTGTGTAATGGGACTGATTTACCTTTTTTTCATGGTCTAGCATGCTGAACGTTTGCACATTTAGTCACACCGTTGAATTCTAGCCCAAATTTTTTTCTGCCAATGCTGCTGCAGCTGATGATGATGATATTGTATTTTGTATTGTATTGTATTTTTATTTCAGTTCCATAAAATCCAGTACATATTGGTAAAATCCTTTGGATGTAAAACCAGTCATCTTTCAATTGCTATCTGTACTTACTAAATAACGAATGATGTTGCAGTTTGCATCCACTGGGGTTGCATGGTCATAGGTGGCCAAATTTTTTGTTTGTTTGTTTGTCTGTCTGTCTAGGAAGCACCACAAGGAGGGGATTACTTTCACTCTCCAGGTCTTTCTGAAAATGTATATGAATCAAACATCTGCCATTCACTAGGTAGTCATGGTTTTGAAACTCTCATGCTTTTCTGTGACAGGTTTGTTGGCAGTGTCATAGACAGTAATGGAAATGTGTAGCAGCAGTGGCAGCAGCACTAGTAGTAATAGTACAATATTTACTCAAATGCAAGAAGAGTTTTTTCCCCTAAATTTGGTGCTTAAATGTATGAGGTTGTCTTAAATTTGCCTATAAAGCTCTGAACCAGACTACGCCAAACTGGTTTTTACTCAACTGGACCATAAGGAGTTAAACCAAGGCCTGCATCACCAAGTGTAGACAAAAGAGAAAACAGCATTACTAAAGTTAACATAATCTTCTGATTTTTTAAAGAAGCACATTGTTTTGGAAACTGGCTCTGTTTCGGTCTGTAGGCGAAGAAGCACCTATCCTGGTGGACCCCTTGGGTCAAGCTATTCTTAGTCACTGGCTACAATAGAAACAGTAATCTTGTTAAGATATGAACCTGAGAACAGATCTAGTCCAAGGGTAGTAACAGGAAAATGGCAATTGAAAAATTAAAAATTAACTACAAGGCTCAAAAATGAAACCTGGAACAATCCACAGATTCAAAACCATAAAATAAGCCATGAAGTCAGACTGACGAGACCACAGACACAATACCACAAACCAGAACACGAATTTAGAATTCTGAACACCACTGACACAATCTTTGGAGAAAACTGTAAATCTTTGTTGGTTCAGGTAAGTTTATAAACCAAGAAGCATAAGTGTATTATTTAGTCAGTGTTGATTATAACAACATGGCAGCATGTTTCACCAGAAGTGACTGATGATTTTTTAAGAAGTGCTGTATGTCCAGTGGAATGGATGAGACTGCAATATGTTGTGGAATGACAGTGAAGAGGATGAGAATGTTAGGAGTGAGTGTGAGGAAGGTAAAGGCACTGACTTTGAAGACAGAGACAGTGACGCTGTTTGGTAAAGGTAGATAGAATCTGACATTCTTTGTGTAGTTAGTGTATGCAATAAATAGTAAAATATTTTTTTCTAGCCAGCGTTTTACTTGGGGAGGGGGGGGTTGTCTTTGGTTTGGATAACTGCGTTTTTTCTTTGGCAGATATGTTTTATTTTGGGGCTCATCTTGGATTCGAATCATGTTGCATTCGGGTAAATATGGTACTGTGAGTCAGTTCTGGTAACTAGAGACTTGGAAGGTATTTTAATGAATGTAGGCAGGATGGGGTGGGTATTTGCCTGGTGAAGGTATATGACTCAGCAATTACAGTCTGTGCAAAAGCTTTTAGCACTTACACTTTCAGAATGCATGTTAGAATGTTTGCAAAGAACCATAACAAATGCTGCTGCTGCTGCTTCTCCTCCTCTTCCTCCCCCTTCTCTTTCTCTTCCACTTCTCCTCCTCCTCCTTCACCTCCTCCATCTCCTCCTCCTCCTTCTTCTTCATCTTCTCCTCCTTCCTATTCTACTTCTTCTCCTTCTTTGCCTTCTTCTTCTTCTTTCCCTCTCCAGTTATCTTAGATTTCTCAGCAAGTCCCTTAATGTTAAATGCCTTATGTTCTAGAAGAGACAGCTTGCCACTTCATATGTTGTCCTCAACAGCTGGATGCGCAGAACTTGTCACTGAGACCCTTTATTGTTGAATATGGTAGTTCTCTAGAGTTAGGACTTTCTAAATAAAAGACTTCCTTTGTTGTCACATAGCTTTGAGTTACATAATAATTTAAAATAGTGCTTGACAATTACAGATCTTGACCTGTGTACATATTGAAGACTATATAATACAAAGGAGTACTTTTAACATGTCCAAAATCACAAACCAAACTAAACATTTGGCATGCAGCATGGCATAGACAGTATCTAACCCAACATATTCACTCTGCTTACAATTCCAAATACAAATTTCACTCAACTAGGATTTGATTTTGTGATAATCTGTGCATGAGTTCAGCAGGCTGGCCCATGAGCTAAATGTATATTGTCTAGATGAGACTTTAAAAACACAAGGTTTTTGGGTTGGAGGTCTGCAACAGGAAAGAAGGCTTCATGAATTGTGCCTAGAACTTCATGTTATGTTATAATACTAAGTGAATCAGTGTCATTCCAGATACTGTTTTACAATAAAAATGAATATATTTGGAAAGAAGGTTCTCATGCCTTTGAATATGTGTGGTACATTCAGAAGTTTGTAAAGTATTATGTTGTCTGATTGTGGAAAATGATTTGTTATGTGCCATGTAACATGTTGACAATTCGGAAAGTTTCGTCAGTAAGTTTTCTGGTTCTCTCAGATAACCACAGAACAAATACAGTAGTTTTTTAATTGTAAATTAAGAGTGTCCTTTCACTGTGGGGGGTTGGTCATCTTTCTCAGATGGTGAGTCTTAATTGAAGTACCTTCATTGTATCCTGCATCTGAAGGTGTAGCCTTGTGCCTTTTGTATTCTATGTTTATAACAAGAAATAAAATTTACATCCACAGCCTAGTGCAGTGAATTCAGAATCCAAATTGAACAGATGTTAATGTTTGATATTGTGGTTGTCTTTTGGGTTTTTGCTCCATATAACAATTGGATGTTCTGACATTCTGGAGGAACATACTGTCTCTAAAATGTTGGAACATGTAACCACTGCACAGTGCAGAAACACAAATGTTGACATCACTTTAATAATAGGTACAGTGAACCTGGGAACTAGGACTTAAAGTGTTTCATTTTGTGTTCTTTGTGCTCTGACTGAGTGCATTCAGATGAATTTTCCCTTGAGTTCCGTATGTATCCTTGCATGCCTGGAGGAGAAGTCTTATAAGTACTGAAGTCTCTCACTTTCTTTACTTCTACCAGTTTTATATCTATTGCTGATTCTTTAATTGTATCCTACTTCTATTCATTCCAGAATGTACCTCTCTTTCTTAGATTTATTACTGCTTTATAGGCTGGCATTGCAACTTCTGGCAGTCATAATAAGACCAGTGAAGGTAACTACACAGGAACTTTAAAGACAGTGATCAAGTTGTCACGATCATCGCCTGAGAAACGCCGTACTCCTCTGAAGTTGGTGCTGAAGAATGGAAAAGCCCACACTAATGTGAATGAAGTTCCAACAGAGAAAGGAGAAAATGAATTTGAAAATTTGGTCTTTGATGGACATGAAAAAATGGAATATAGTGTCTGCAAAGAGGTTAGTTTTGTAAAGTACAAAAACTTCATACTGCGTGCACTTGCTGGAAGTGAGTACCTTTAACAGTAAGCATTTCCTAAACTTATTATGCTTACAGAAAACTTAGTCATGGTTAAAAAATATTGGCATGCTATAGTCATGGTTCTAAGGCCTCAGATTAATGTCACTCAGATGTAGCAAACATTTAAGTTGCCACTTCCAGGTAACACAGTGTTGGGGTGTGTCACTGTAGTGCAATTTTTATATGTACTGCGTACTGAAATCCATGTAAAGCGTCAAGTTTTGCACTCATACACCTTGTTACGCTTGCCCTACACAGATTTAAATCATGGAGATTTAAAAGAAGTGCTTCTAGTATTGGAGTTGTATTGCTTTTATATTCACAGGTAGATATCTTTTCCAAGTAATCCATACACAACCCACAGTATAAGGTAAAATAGGCTACATTTTTCAGCTTGAACAAGACATTTTCAGGGCTATAACTATTACAGTAAAATGAACAAAATTAAGACTGTAAGCAGGTGTAAAATCTGGCCTGATAATGGCTTTTTCGAGTTGAAATATGTAGCTTATTTTACCTTATATTGTGAGTTGTGTATGACTACTTGGAAAAGAAATATATCTGCATGGATAACCCAATGAAGATGGCTCACCTTAAACAGTGTTGTTGTGTTTTCTGTAAAAACCGTACAGTGAACTGCCTGCTACACTGGTATAATTCTTTGCTTTTCGGTAACTGTTATAACATAATCAGACTCAAATGGAAATTTGACAACTCATTTAGCTACTGTAATTTTTATCTGGCTTAAAGAAGTTTGAATAGCAAGGTATGTGTGTCAAAGAACAAGAATTGCATGTTGGAAACTGCAGTAGTATTTTGACAGAAGATGATGATGTTTGTAATTACTAAATATCTTTTGTTTTAATTAATACTTACAACGGAAATAATTGTTAAACATTTTTAGACAGGAGCATCAGTGACCACCAAGGATCCTTTTGCTTTTGGGATTGGGAGTCGCAAGTGCCTGAAGTCTGCATACTCGTACCGCTACTTTGGTTTGTATTTTCAGTATTTTCTAAATTCACCCTTCAAATTAGTTCTTGTCTGTAATGTAATTTTATTTTGTGTGTTCGCATTTACAGCTGTGGGTTGTGTCTTTTTATGTATATAAATTTAGTTTTGTATATGCATTGTATTCTGTGTGTATGTGTGGTTATGCCCTCTAAGGAACTAAATTTTATCCCATCCTACCCAAAAGAAATATCATTCCCATTCGGTTTTGTAGTTGAAGCCCAGGAAATATAAGTAAAATTCTGCTGCTGATGATGATGATGATATGATGAAGACAGAAACTTAAAATTAAATTTTCAATTGCTGCTGCTGTGAAACCATCTAGTGTTGCTAGTCACAGTGGGCACGTGATACAGGAAGTTAAGAGATACAAATAACACAACTGTTATGGCAGGTTTGCTCCTCTACAATTGGTATTTGTATCACTGAAGACATAAAGAAATAAAAATATTAGGTACGTTTAACAGGCTTGGGGCACACGGTGGCACAGTTGGTTGAGGCACTGTGCTACAAGCCGGAAGGTGTGGGTTCAATTCCCAATGGTGTCATTGGAATTTTTCATTGATATAATCCTTCTGGCTGCACTAGGGCCTTGGGATTGACTCAGCCTGTAACAGAAATGAGTACCAGGAATATTTCCTGGGGGTAAAAGCAGCCGATGCGTAGAACTGACAACCTTACCACCTTCTTGTGTTGACTGTCTTGAAATCTGGGATCCTCAACCTCCTGGAGGCCTGTAATGGTATTGCTTTACCTTTTTTAAACAGGACTACTAAAACGTTTATGTTATTGGGCGACTTTAGCAAAATTTAATATGCATGTGGGGAACGTGAAATTCAATACATGTGGTCAAGAATGAAAATTATACATTTAATTATATGTAATTTTCCTTCTGTATTTTTTATGCACTTGGTGCAATAAAATGCACCAATGACAGGAAAAGTTTATAAAAAATGCTGTGTCACTGTTATTATTTTCTTCCTTTCAAAATGAGTTTGTTATATAAGCCTTGTCTCCATGAATAAACAGCTTGTAAGTTTTCAAAACTGCTTTGGCTTTCTGTTGTGGTTTTGCCAAGAGAAATGGTTAAGAGACTTTTCTTATTTCAGGTGTTTTTACGAGCAACGTAACACTGTGTCACAGGCAACATGTTGCTTGGAAATACAGGTTGATTGGGTGTACTTTGCAATGTGTATTGTGATTTCAGTTACTGATATTATATTAGATATAGGAGACCTGATGCTTTGTTTTTCCTGATAATAAAATGTCATATATTGCTTTTGTCTCACTGTCATCTAGTATGATGCTCAGTAGCCCATATGCTAGGAATGGATTTCTGGTGTTCCATTTGCGTTTTCCTTGTATCCCAGTAACAGTGCTGCAGTTGAGCATGACAGGAGTTTGTGTGTGCATGCACGCACGCACACTGTGTGAAAATGTGTGTGCTGTGCACAGAGTAGGCGTGTGACTGCTCTTGTACACAGAAGTGAATGCAAGTCTTCGTGCAAAATGTTTATTAAAATTGTGCACTCTAAATGAATGTTGAAATGTACCAGTTGTTCCTAACACTCTCCAATTTCAGATTTGCAGCATATCTGTTCCACAGTTTACAGGTTTGTTAATTTGTATGCAGCCAGACTGCAATTGTAATAGGCACTCCCCAGGTATGTGGGTGTATCTAACAATGTCAGTTGAAATCAAGTTGTGCAGCAGAAACATGCCACCCAGTATTGGTTTAATCTTCTTCCTTGCACCTTTCCTTTTTGTAGATACAGAATTTGGTACTTGGTTAAATGTATGATTTTTTTTTTTTTTTTACTTGGCCGTACTCCGTTAGCATGCACTGTGATTAGTGAAATTTGTACAGATGTTTTGGACTTTTAAAGGGAATTGGATGTATGTAATCAGTCAGTTCCCAGTCCATGTCTAGGCAAGTGTGCAAAGGAGTTTAATAGCTGTAGGTTTTTTTTGTTTCTGTGCATTATCAAAGTTTATTCCTTTTCCAGATATCAGCAGTAGTCCCCAGTTTATTGCAGATAAAGGCAGTCCTGGTGATTCTGTAAGCCCAGAAATTAGCAGTAAAGATGATGGGAAATCTCAAAGGTGAGTGCTGTCTTTGACTTCTCAAAGTGACTTCTTAAATGCAGAAGGAGTCTACATATAGGTCATAAATGTTCATGTGGTGTTTATGTTTGTGTTTGTTTTCCAGAGTGTAGGATTTTTTTTGTGGAAAATTCTGTCTAAAACCTGTGCCCATTTTATAGAAATTTCAAGGCACATAATAATCTCTTTTAGACTCATATGTGTTAGGAAGTGTAATTGTAACAGACCAACTAAGCCACTGACTAACTTGGTAGAGTAAAGTTCTTGAGAAGCTGATAGGTGCTCGATTTGTCATATTCCTTTTCTTTGTGGGACAGAAGGATTCATCATTATGTTCTCAAGAAGACTGCCACTGCATGCTATTCTGAGCCAGTTGATTCCATTCCACAGCCACATACCCTGTTTATGTAAGATACACTTTAATTCATATTGTCCTCCATTTTGCACTTTGCTTACATTTCTTAAGTCCTCCCGTGTGTGCCACAGTTCTCTGTTTGTCACAGAAAAAGAATATGTTGAGGGACAGCACTGACTGACCTGGTTGACATCCATTTTTCATTCAAGCAGTAAGGCTCTGAAACAGGCAACTGGTAGTAACTATAGTCAGGGAAGAAGTAACTGCATAGTTCAGCATATTTGAAAGAGCCAGTGGCTGAATCATGAATTTAAAAAGCAAAGAAAAATTACTGGGAATTTATTTACACTTTTGCTAGGAGGTGTGATGATGTGACTGCATGTACATGATTTCTTGTGCACTTTAGAGAATGTAAGGAGGTCTTTTATGCATGGAATCACTTGTATGTAAATGTAGAGTGACTAACCACTGGTGTTGTTGGTAACATACATGATCCTCCAGATGAAGCTTCTGTTAAACCCACACCGTTGTTGTGAGATGTGTGATGTACAATATTTGTTGAATGCGTTATTTATTTATTATTTAACATAGTATGGCACCATATTAATATGATCTACATGTGGGATACTTAGGTTACAGTACAAAGATACACTCTGAATCTCTGATCATATGTACACACATTAAGGAATCACACAGTGCCTGTAACTGTCATTATAGTCTGTTTAGCGGCATTGCATGTATGTAGTGGTGCATGCTTGATTGAATGGTCTTTTGTTTCAATGGATTTTCTTCATTCTTTGGATGCTGGTACATTAGGTATATAGAATTATTTGAATTACAGCAGTACTAATTGTACCAATCAGGATGCTAAGGTACCAGTGCCCTCAGTGTCACATTATGCATGTTTCCTGTATTGTTTATGCAGCAGCAAGCAGAGTGGTAACCTGGTAATCCCAGAGAAGAGTGCATCATTCTCCATACATCCAGGTCGTCTGTGTTCTGATGTCTGCAGCTATTGTTTTGGAAAGTTTGGTTCCCTGGATACTCCTTGTCATATAGCGCAGCTTAAGAGTATAGAACGTCAACAGAAAGTACTTCAAGGCAAGTTATTTTTAATGTTATTGCAAACTTTCTTCTAGGAAATGAGGCTACAAGTTATATCTTGATTTCATATTATTAATGAAAAAGCTATATAGTGTGTCATATTTTTAAACCATAACCCTATCACAACATATCGAGAAAGTGTGTGTATGTTGGTGTCTGTTGTGCACTAAAATGGAGATTGGCGTTTTGTTATGTCCGGTGGTCTTTCTGTGTCTGCACTGTGGAATTTTAAACCATGTGTGTAAAGTATTACAGTAGCATAATATTTAAAAGAGTCTGAGTTGGAGCCCAGCCATTACCTCTGATCTTAAAAGAATTACTAAAAGGTCGCGCATAATAACTTGAAGATCATGCATCTGTAGTATATCTAAGGCAGTGGACAGTATTCAATGTAAAATTTTCTAAAGTTTGCATTTCTGTTTTCTGTTTGAGTTGTAGGCGTTAATTCTCTGGTTATTCCACATGGATCTCACAAAATATTATGTAATTGTATTATTTTTTGTATTTGTGCAGCGGAGACACATCTGACAGCTGACTCATGTCTCTGTGATGCATGTTACCGCCATGTGGATCGCAAAGCAAACTGTCCATCCTACAAACCAAACAAAAAGCGTCAGCACCATCGAAGTGGCTCCTCACAAATCAAATCATTGTGCTGTGTGCATGGTTGCTCACAGATTGCTGAGCATCAAGTCAGAAGGAAGTGGCTTATAAAGTTAAAACGGAGTATTGCGAAAAAGGTACGCAGAATTAAGTGTGTTTGTGTTGTGTATACGAAGTATTAGCTGAAATGTGTCCTATATTTTGCATGGCTTCTGTATGCTGGCTTTCATATGTGTGGAACAAAACATACAAATGTGGCTGCAAGGCACATGACATAAGCTGGCCAGCTGCAGGTTGGACCACTCAGGTCTGGGGTTTCAGAGACCAAGATGTTACAGAAGCTGGTTTATTTCTGACTCATCATACTTTAGCATAGAACCTAGATGATGGTTATTATCACAAACATCTGGACATGAAGTGACAAACATCTGTGAGGTGATTTGGTGCTTAGTGTTCACATTGGATCTGACATTACTCTGCATATTCTTTTGTTTTCTCTTTGTTACATAATGATGTAACTTTGAGGAAAATACTTCTTCCCCATTGTGAATATCTTTGTTTCACATGTTAGTGTGAGTGGGATTTGAAGATCTTACAACAGTGCTACTGAAAATTCAGCTATCTGAGTTGTGACACTATGTCACTGTGCATGTAGACCCTAAGGTTTTGAAGGATCATAATAGTGCCTTTATCTTCAGGGTCAAGAAACCCAGGAAGCCATCTTGACCTGGATGATGAAGGCACTATGATCCCCTCAAAACACTTGGAACTAACATATTTACAGGAATGCAAGACAGGTCTAATTTAAGGTGACCCCCAAAATAAAATGTCTGCACAGAAAAGTTTATAACTATTAATAACATGCACTTAATGTAGAAACCATGTCAGATTCTGTCTACCTTTACCAATCAGTGTCACCGTCTCTTATCATCACAGTAAGTGCCTTCATCATCCTCACACTAACTCCTAATATTCCCATCCTCTTCACTGCCATTCCATGACTATCATCATGAGTCCCATCCATTGCAATGGATATGCAGCATTTCACAGTGACTTCTGGTGAGATGTGCTTCCATGGCATTATGATCCACATTGACTAAGTAATACATTAAACTCACCTGAACCCACAAAGATGCACAATTTTAAATCAAGAATGCATAATTTTCTTCACAGATGGTGTTAGTGGTGTTCAGAATTTTAAATACATGTGTTCTTCTGTTTTGTGTCGGTGAACTGGTTAGTCTGATTTCATGGCTTTGTTTAATGGTTTTTAATCCATGGATTGGTCTGGGTTTTATTTTTCAGCCTTGCTGTTAATATTTAATTTTCCAGTTGCCATTTTTCTGTTACTGCCCATGGTCTAGAATTATTTTCAGGTGCATATCTTAGCATGTTACTGTGCCTGTGATGTGCAGTGGTTAAGAATAGCTCAATGGGTTGGGTACATCAGGATAGGTGCTTCTTTGCCTGAAAACGGAAGAAGAGCCCATCATGTGTCTTTAAAGAATTAGATGATGGCGAGAGAGAGACAGAGAGAAGGGGGGAGAAAGAGTGAGAAGGGGGGAGTGAGAGAGATCTTCGGTTAACTTCAGTCGTGCTGTGCTCTCTCTTTTGGATTTCTTGACCTTTGAAAATGGGGCTGATAAGTTGTTCCGAAATGCCGGTAATGAATTACCACTCTATGCTGCTTAATGTCCTGCAAGAGAGCAGATCTCACGTGATGATCTGATGCAGGTCTGGTTCAGAGCGATCCAGTTTGTTGTGGTCCGGTTCAGCACTTTTTTATGTGAATTTAAGTTGAGCCCACATATTAAAGTGCCTAATTTCAGGAAAAAACTTATCTAGCATTCGAGTAAATATGGTACTTGCCAATGCTATGTTGGTATGTGTGTGCACATGTGTGTCTGTATGTAATGATAATATTTCATTATGCAGGTTCGAATTGACATGGATAAGATGCCTCAACATTTACCTTTCCCATTGTGTATAAAACATTACTCTTGGATTGACTACTTCATGGTTTGTGGAATCTGCAAGCGACGACTCACTCGCAACCAGATGTACCCTCTTGGATCAGACGTGCATGAATTGAATGCAGCTCTTGCCAGTGATGGCATCCCAGTGCATCTGTCAGACAAGTTATTTGTATGCAAATTGTGCCGTTACTTCTCCTCTGTGCGGTTGAAATACAAAGATCCATCACAACTGGCAGGGAACCACAAGCTATTCTTCCAGGGATACAGGAAGAGGTAACTTATGACATAATTTTAGGGAAATTTCTTGGCGGACGTTCATGATGATTAATGTCTTGACATCTAATACATGTAATTTGTTGAGGCTTCTGTCTGTAGAACATGCAGTTTTAGATATCACAACTTAATGTACATTGACCCTTCATTTAATGTCATTGAAGTTACTAATGTAGGCTGTGATACCAATTGTTCAGACTAGTAACACATTTAAGAAATCTTAGCGACACCATAGATCTACCATCTTTATCATTACATCATGCAGTAGTGTGCTCCATATGTGTACAGTAAACTTTTTTTATATACACGTATCTACAGTTGACCTGTGAATTAATGATCAGCAGTGAATTCAAGAAAAATTCTTCAGGTGCTGCTTAAGAATCATATAAATAGAGTATTAAGAGGAAACATTTTAACACACACACGCACACACATATGCACTCTGTACTTGAGTACCACAATGAGAAATCATGCTTTTGTTGATATAGGGAAAGACTTTTGAAATCTTGTTTTCATTGTAGCAGCTTGTTTCAAAACATTGACAGCTTGCACATTTCAGTAAGTTCTTTAAAACATTGCCAACTGGACGGCCCTTTAATTAAATACCCCTAGTTCCTGAACAGTTTCACTGTTTAAATGTTCAACCCCTGAATTTATTGTTACTTACAATTTGACTGTATAGATGATACTCATGAACCCAGTACAGAGGAGCTGCATATACCGAGTCTAGTAGTTGGAAAGGGTATGTGGTCAAATACAACTATGTCCATAAGGTGTATTTAATGGCTATATTAGACAACTACATGTTTTGGCCTTTACTGGCCATCTTCAGGTTGTCTTTCAGAGAACTTAACTTAAGGTCCTACTATATACATTGAGCGCGCACATGGTGCAGAGATCTCAACATACGGGCCTTATTGCATAATGTGCGCGCTCAATGTATATAGTAGGACCTTAAGTTAAGTTCTCTGGAAGACAACCTGAAGATGGCCAGTAAAGACCGAAACATGTAGTTGTCTAATATAGCCATTAGATACACCTTATGGACATAGTTGTGTTTGACTACATACCCTTTCCAATTTTTACACACACAACGGGATGACACACTTCCTAGAGTCTAGTAGTTCATAGTTGAGTGATATTTCTCATAACAAGACTGCTTCGTGAAGCGGAACAATGCGGAATTTACAAATGTAATCAGTTTCACTTCGCGTCGTATGTGCAGCGCACACTTTAGACTGACTTTCAGGATACTTATTCTTGCCCTTCCCACCAGCAACAGTTTTGTCCAGTTTGTATTTGCTGAAATTCCCAGAGAGTCTGCCTGGTGGGGTCCTGTTAAGGCCTCCTTGGTGTTGGCTGCTTCTCCAGTTGTTGCAATTTATCAGAACTGGAATCGGTTAGATTCTGGATCTGAGATATCCACGACCTTGCAACCTTATGCAGGAAGTTCTTGTACTTCATATTTTGTGTTTTGTATACAAAAAATTCATTGAAGATTGCACAGCTTAGCAGATACAATACCACATTTTTTGACCATTTGACAGTTTTATCAGAACTGAGTACTAACTGAGGTACTGAACTGTCCTATCTACATCCTTCATGCATTTATTTTACTGGACAACAGCATAATTTTTCTTTTTTTCCAAGTTTGTGTTTCTTTTGTTCCTGTGTTCAGTATTGTTGCATCACAGATCATGCATATCCTTCACATAAGTCTTTTGTCCTTCCACACTTGGACTGTTTCATCACTGTTCCGGAACACTGACTGTTCATTTTTGAATTGTTTGGCTTCCTGTTTTAGGTCAGGTTGAATGCCCTTGTTAGCCGTCATGGAGCCACAAACCCTTGCCTTGCTGTCTGGCAATGTTTCGGCTTATCTCACACTACTATAAAAATTGTCTAGATGGACGTGATGATTCTGGGCTAAGTTTCTGTCTAAAAGTGCATGCCCTCCAACTTGTCCCTCTTGGCTGTGTATATCTCACTGTTACATATAACCTGATAATACATCACACACCCTTTTCACCAGCACTCTATATTTTGTTATTTTCCTTGGATTGTACATCTTAAATTTCAGGTGACCCTGTCACGGGATCTTGGCTTCATCAAGTGACAGTTCTTGATTTGGACTGTAAACAGTCCTAAATTTCTGTAGAAAATATTCCTACACAGGCTGTATATTGATAGCCTCCAAGCATCTTGTGTTTGCTGGCTCTTTTCACTAAAATGCCAGGCTTTCCAAATGGACTAAAAGGTGTTTCTACTCATAGTGTGAGGACGGGTGGATAT
>Ga0123353_10006464_pt1 | contig 15601 bp, 7 predicted proteins | sample TergutLab28metaG_3_FD_92763 | JGI IMG/M metagenome (GOLD analysis project Ga0123353, IMG submission 92763) | Labiotermes labralis P3 segment gut microbial communities from Petit-Saut dam, French Guiana - Lab288 P3 | ecosystem: Host-associated > Arthropoda: Insects > Digestive system > Gut ... | reverse complement strand
TTTCACAATATATCCCAAGAATTTTAAAAAAAAAAAAAGACAGTTTCTGCAAAAAAAATAAAAAAAAAAAAAATAATTCTTGGGCCGTGGGGGGGGGGGGGTCACTTATTCGCGAGTATATAGTTAACAATTGTGACTGTGGGCTTATTATTTAAGTGAAAAACACCACTTCAGTTTTATATGCGCTTATCTTTTAGTGCACGTGATGCACTCCGTTGTTACAAGAATTTATTATATGTTACATGTTTGTTGGAAACGGCTAGGAAGAAAGAGCAGAACAATCAGTATAAATTTTCGAGGTTTTACGGTGGGGTTTGTTTAAGTGATGGATGTCTAGGTTTTTACCCATTGTATTATATGTGTTTTTTTCTGTCTGAAACGTCCGTTAAAACAAACTGTATTATACGGTGTAGAAATCCAAAGCACGCCATCATCGGAACAAATCGTAATAATTTCGCTGAGACTTAAAAAAAACGGAGTCGCTTGTTGTTTTTACATGTTCTACTTACCACTTTTCATTCATTAATACTACTAAGTGAAGGTCTTTTTCAAACCTAAAGGTAGTATTTAACACATGGAGTTTGTAATACAGGCACAATGAATTCAATATATACGGGCTTTCATCGTCGCATTGTGTATTGGTTCTGCCTATCCGTCGTTTACTTCGATCGGGACCGGTCTTGTACATGGAATGTCCAAGGGTTTTAGCAGATCGTCATTCAACAGTCAGTGTTTCTATACCTGTCTGCATTTCATGTCGTTTACGGACTGGTATCCTACTGATGTCTTTCAACCAGTTGGTGTGAACTCCTATGGCGTGTTCCTGAACAATCGGCATTATTGGACGTATCACACACAAAGAGATATGCGAGTCAATGACATAACTGGTTCCTACAATGTTACGGCGGATGTTTGGACCCGTATGGAACAAGGTTCACAAACGCATGCTGCTCGTTAGCGGAAGAGGGCAAGGTATGGTCCTCATTGTACGCAAAACTAAAACATTTTACATGTGCTGAAAAATGATTCATACCGCGCTGTTCATTATCTCTGTGACTTCCGATCGATCTAAATTGATATGGATATGGAAGTTTATCGCTACTTCAAATGACGTAACAAATATATCCGCGTCTAGGACGTAATAAAATACTGGTCTGAAAAATGTAAGACGTGAACGTGTGAGATGACCTGGCTGTAATGTAATGTAATTTAATGATAATGTAATGTTAAGTAATTTTTTGCAATCTATAAATCCAAATTAGGATACAATCCTGTGTATATAGACATTGTCACATACATACTATCTAACATAATGTACATAGTGTTGCAAGAATCTTAGCTATGAATAAAAGTACCAAGACGTGTTTTGTTCATCTCTGCTAGTTACGCGCTATCACCGTTGCCTTGCTCAAATGTGAACTGTACATGTATGCACATACCGTGACTTTCATATAGTACTAACTACATCGATGCATGTTTAATATGTTTTACGCTCTATGCATTCGGTGTCTTAATTGCAATTTTTTTGCATGGATTTAATATCTCAGAATTGTAGTTCAATTTTAATTAACTAAATCAGTACTACTTTACAAAATTAGTACTTAATTTGTTTTTGTCGTGCGTAGTGTAAAAATAGAGCCAACTTTATAATAAAATGTCTATATAACATACTTCAGCATAACATACGTTGAAAATATAATCAGTATTATTTAAGATATCTACTTGAGGAATGTAACCATTACCTGGCAAAGGAGGTCAGCATTCAATATCTTCATTACGCGGAAGAATTTTTAATGTTTGCGCGCTACAAGTGGTAGCGTCACTTGCGCCATATTGAGAATCATCAATTTGTCCTTGGGAGGTTGCTGCCAGCCGATACTCCATTCAGTGTTCCTTCATTTGTGACCTGAACACCCCAGAAACAATCCCGGTATTCCTGGACCTGCCAGTTTTATATCCTGAGTGTATAAAGGTATGTTTTATAACTATTCCTTCAACCGTTTATGTGAATGTAACAAAAGTTCCTGAACAAAGTCGTTTGCAACCAAGAAGCTCCAGAGGCGCCATAATTGGTCATTGTGCACATGTTGCTCAAAATTATTTCGGAAGAATTTCAGTTATAGTACGACATTTTTATTGCATGTTGTGAACCGGTAAATGTATTTTAAGTCGCAGTTGGATTTAAGGTTTTGTCGATTTAACAGCGAAGGGAACGCGTGCGTTGCACGTGTTGCAAGCCGTTTGATGGCCGAAATGCCGGATGGTAGTGAACTTGGTTATTACGGATAGTTATTGGTACCGATAACATGGGTTTGTCGTATTTGTGTATATCCTAAAACAAGGCATGTGTGAATGAACTTTACATTTCTGTATTCACCAAATTCCTTGTCTGGTATAAGTGAATAAGGAATAGCAAGTTGTCTCATTCTGGGTTGTAACTCGTTCTAAACTTTAGTTTGCGTGTTTTTTAGTCTTCTGTGCTAGGTATATTTCGATGAGGTGCTCCGAGAAATGGGATATTGTGAAACTGGTAGTGTAAATTTTTGCTTTTCACATCACAAGGCTGATAATACACTAGAGTACAGTTTGTGATGTTATTGTCAGTGAACATGTGAGCTCATTGCTGCTGACAGACTTGCCTTCTGAAAGTGCTGGTTTAAGCTCTTGTCACCAGTAATGAAGAAATAACAGAAACATGATCATCTTTGTATATGGATCTGTTTCATTGTTTAGGGAGTGCTTATATTCTTTGCAGCTTTTGTGGTTTTGGTCACAGAACTGTTTCCAGATTTCTGTGTTGATGGTTTTGCTACTACACAGATATGAGGACAGGCACTGCTTCTTTCTTACAGATAAATGCACTCTAGGTATAACAGTTTACCTGTATGTGTAACATCCTGTGTAGGGTAACAGTGCTTATTTTATACAATATCTTCTTGTCACCTTGGATACTGTTCATCAGATATGTACATGATTCATCATATCCCATTTGCTCTGTATTTATCATGCAGCTGTGATTGTGACTTGGATTCTTCTGTTTCTGAAGAATCGGGCACCAAGTATTTTGTTGCGTTCTTGCTAGTAGTGTTTGTCATGCATCTGTGAGTCTGTGTGTGTTTTTGAATTCATGGGCACACCCTCAAGGAGCCATAAAATAGAGAACTGTAGACGTGAATTTGGGATGTTGGATCATTGTGACAGCTTTTGGTATAATGTGAAATGGCATTAGATCACCAGCAAGAGGTGTTTTTATGGCTACTTTGTCTGGTATACTTAATGTGGAGTGTAGACTTCAGTTACTTTATGTTGCATAACACCTACATATGGCGTGTCATGAGTTTTCAGTTGCTGCTACTGTTTCATTTGTAGCACTTCCTTTCACTGAGAGTCTTAAATCATTCTGAGGATGATTTTTGTTAGTTAACTCCCATTGTCTCTGAGCATGAAGGACTGCTGCTCACATGAAGTGCTATTTATGTGCACTTTTCTAAAATGTCAGTAATTTTGTGCAGCAGCACATCTTTATTTTCCTCACAGCATCATCACTAGCCAACAGTTTGTGCCATTTTAAAGTTGAAGGTTTTGTCTACCATTGCAGTAGATGCGCTTTGAACCACACACTGTAAAGAGTGACAGGTAGTGGAATATTGTTCATGAAACAGCATTGTGTGTTAACCCACACAGTTTGTCAAACTGAGATTCCTGCGTTACAGGACAGTTGTTTTACCAACACATATGTCAGTGTGTGTCCACAAAAAATTGCTTATCCTTATATTTTCGTGAAAACTTAACATGCTTAAGTTTTGGTATGTTACAGATTGGTCAGGTTTTATCTGTCTCCTCTAAATTTGTTTGTTGATGGTTCAAGGAGCAATATGTCTTCATTGCTTCTTGTGGTCTGGGTTTCCCCTTCTACAGTGTAAGTTCCAAGAATTTTGTGTACACAGACTTTGTGAAGCATTTTGTGAAGAGTAAAGACACTGGAGTTATAAAAACTAAAAGTCGGAAGAATTAAACATCATTGTGAAATGTACTACCCATAGCTGTTTTAGACTTGGTGATGAGAAGAAAATGGATGTTATGGTAATAAAAGGTCATCCATTCACATTACAGACACAGAATTGTTTGTTTGCAGACAGTGTAAGCATGCCTTTTTCCAGGGAGGAACGCAGATTGCAAAATTGTGTATTACATAGAAACAGTGGAATAGCAGCACCCAATATCTTGGCCAGGAAGTCAGTGGTGGTTCCACTGCAACACTGCCAAACGGTGGCTAAGTTGGAAGTTTCCAATTGATTAGACTGTCCTGTAAGTGTCCCCCAGTTGCAGGTGTGTAACTGTGCCACAATCTCATATGTTCAGTTTCATGCAACCTAAGCATACCCACACCTAAAGCAATATACATTGTCAGAGTAACTGTTTTATGTGCAGGTCAGCATTTTTTGTAAGGTTATTGCTTTTTATTGCCTACTAACAAACAGTTGTGCTTGTGGTGGAAGACAGCTGCGTATATTTCATTTACATTTCAGCATTCAGTCCATGGCTGTCAAATTTTTATCCGTATTTACAGTAGCATATTACTTAAGCTTCATTGAATTGTGTACATTCACCGGTCACTTGTTCATTATTTGTACAGAAGTGTGTACGTATCACATAGTGCCTTGTTTTGGATATACACAGAGGTATTTTGTAGTGAAAATTATAGTCCATTACTAGCGGAGCAATGCAATGACTTTGTCTTTGTGCTTAACCTATCTTTGTTTGTTCCTAGTTGCCTGTACCACCTAACTTGTCTGTTTGCTGAACCAGGTTGGTCCAGTGGCTTTGTAGTTGTGATTTGTTGTCTTGGAATTTTGGTCACTATTACTGTCCAGTAAATATTGGAAATCACTTACCATGATGCAGTGACCTGTTCTCTAAAAGTGATATGTATAGTTGAAGTGATTATTATATATAACTTGTTTTAATGCAGTTTTTCAGGGTTAGATGTAACTGGAATGGAAAAAGAATGTACAAGTTAAAGCTTTCTGTTAGAATGGAATTCAAGTTTGTAAAAATTCTTTGTATAGAAATGTGCTTATGTGATAATAGGCAGAGGCCTGTTACATGTGGTTACACCAAAGTAGCTTACTGTTTTGGTATATGTGTTGTGTGAAGCAAGTTCCTGGTTCCAACCACCCCCATGCCCTCTGATGGATAGCCACCATTATCAACACCACCACCACACCACCACCACCAAAAAACTCACATGAATGGCTTTCCCAACTGGACATGGCATGTTAAGCCTTATACCTTCTGCTAACCTCATTTGTAACAGTGGGCAAGTGAAAGAATCTATACAATAGCTGGTGATGACCCTTACTACTCCTTTTGCTATAATTATCCGGTCCAGACCTGATTTGTGAAGTTGTACCCAGCTTGCATCGTGCACTGATCTTGCATTTCCAAAATTCCAGTAATGCCAGGCTGGCAGTGAGCTGATGTGATTTTGATGATTAAAGAGATGAATCATCCTGAACCTAATTATGTATTCCTGTAATCCATGGTTTGTTACATTGATGTGAGGAGATGTATATATGCTGGTGTCATGTAATCAGCCCAGGGTCCCCTGCCCCACCTTTGTGTTCAGTTTGTTGTGTGTAGAAATTGTAAATGAAGTTGGGATATTTCCATCAGACTTCATATTAAGATGCTGGCAGATGGAATTATTATTCCCAATATATACGAAGAGAGTTGCTAAGCACGGTCACATTGCTGAACCTGTCAGGTGAGAGTCAGATGCTGTTCCTGACATGACCCTCTTGAGATACAGACCATTGTTAGAACCAATAAATATTCTGTGCAAAACTACTAATTAAACCAGGATTGCAGTACAGGTTTAAATAATTTTCTGCCTGTCATCCTGTTTGTTTTATAAGAAGTTTGTGTTTTATTTTGGAACTTTTTTGAAATATTTTCCTCCATTTCTTCTAACTATCTGTGCTCAAGTTTGTTTTAAAAAGTCACACAAATTTAAGTATACAGCAGCATCACACTGATTTCTTCCAGTATTTTTACAGTGAGCATGTGTGTTCTGTGCTCTTCCCCCCCACCCCCAAGTAATTTACCAATGCCTCTCTTCATGTGTTGACAGTTTTGCAGATAGTATCACAGTGTGGAACTGTAACATTATGAAATTTATGTAGAAATCTTCTAACCTCTTTGGAGACCATTCTTACGTAGACCTTGTGCATGATCGTTTGTTCCCATTGTGCATCCCACACAAATTTCAGTATGTGTGACTGTATAGGTAAGTTTATTGCACAGGTCAGCAACAGTAGCTGGTGTTCAGAGCAGCATTTGTTAGAGAAATAGGAGAGGGTCATTCCATATTTCATGAGTTCAGTTCACAGTTTCGTTGTTTAGACAACTCACTGTGTATTAATTTGTTTTTCTGGGAAATCCATTTTGCATCTCCCCATATTCTACTGTTATTTTAAGGTTGCTGAAATTCTGAGAGATAACACTGAGGATCTCTGAAATTTTTTGACCAGTATCAACTCCTTGTGTCTTATATTAAATGACACTAGATTTCAGGAGGTATTTTAAATTTACCATGGACTGTGCTAAAAGAAAACTTAATTTAAAGTCATCCAGGATACATATCATTGGTTTAAGCCATTTAAGGTTTTTTGAATGACAGCTGCATCATAACAAAACAGTAAAATTTACATTCGGCAGCATAGGTGGTGTATCAAGGTGAGTATTTATTCAAGCTAGAGGGCATGGGCTGTTGGGGCAGGATTTGTCTTCTGCAGATTCATCTGGTGGTGTCATCAGGATTGATTTGCATGTAGACAGCATAGTTAATGGTACCAGTTATATTTCACGTCAAAATAAGAATGTAATTAGAAAAAAGGGCATTGTAGTACATTTCACATATCATGACCATGTATAGTAAGGTAAACTTGCTGCATAAGGAAACCATTTAAGTTAAAGAATATCTGGAGTTCTGAGTATACATAAATGTTCAAGGAAAATCCAGTGTCCACAAATTTTTGTAAGTAAAAGTGTTTTGGTAGTGATTATATGCACTTCAGGTAGCTTTGGAGCAACTATAAAAATTTTGTTCATGTTATAAATCCATTTATGTTGCTTGGAGTTGTTCTGAGTTTAGATACAGACTGAAGAAAAAATGCTAGGGTTCCTCAGAATTAAAAAATTGTGTCAACGTTTTTGTGACTAAGGTTGTGTGATTTTATGGAAATAATGTAACATGTTTTGACTGTGTGTTGCATGTATCACAGTGAGAGTATATACTGTTCCGGCCTTTATCTGGAATAGCACTTTGGGTTAGGTGTAACTTTATTATGGTTTGTGATAATGAATTTTATGCAAAATATAATTGTTAATGCAACAAATAGTGGGAGCAAGCAGTCTAGTCTCCATATGAAAGCCATGAATTGATACCATAGCTTAGAAAGATGGACAAAATTTGTGGAAAAGCAGTACAACCCTAAAGCTAAGCCTTGTTACCCACATTTGTCAAGTTTTCTCATATTTGGAACTGCACAGTTGCATGGAGCTAGATCTGATGCTCACACCTCGGTAGAGGGCGCGATGTCCAGTGTCCTGAAAAAAAATTATGCTTGTCCTGAATTCACTGATGACTTCACTAATGGTAGTGTGAAATTTCATATGCAAGAGTTTTCGTGAGTTTGTCATAAAAATAATTATGTGTGGTTTGTTTTGATTTTTATGATTGTTTCTTGAGTTCTCCGTAAGTTACCATGTAGTATATTGAGAGCTTATTGGTAGTGGTTGGAACTGGTATCCCTGTGACATCTGGTACAAATTTAATGGAACTGGCAAAGACTGGAGTGAAAATTACCCATTGTTACCTGGAGGTGCTTTGCGGATGTTCACGCACAATCCATAAAGGGTTAATAGATTATGAAGTGATAAACAATTTTCAGGTCTTGTTTCCTAGTGTATTGGTGATGAAAATGTTGGGGCAAACTCATGTTATTGCTATTTATGTCTGTTGCATATAGTAGTAGTCATGAAATTTAAAGGGCAGAGTGCAGATATATATGAACTAAAATTCATAGGCATTGTCTTACAGCAGGTGAGTTTTGTGTGATCAGTGATGGAAAATTTTATGGATGCAGCATAGACTCCCCTGTGTTTCCACAGTTGTATCTAAATATTCACGAGGGTTAATTGAGGACGGAAATGAAGTGCTGAGCCTAATGTGTCAAAAGGCCCATACACGTTTATGGGCTGAAGAATGGGAAAGGCTTGGTTAGAGCACTGCATGCGACATTTTTGTCTGTATTAGTGTCTGGTTCATTCTTGCTTCGTGGCAAAGAGGAAATGCACTGACCACACAAGTCCTTAACGCGCTGATTAAAGACTCCAGTGTGTTATGCACGATTTAGATATTGTACATCTGGGTGGTGACTTGGGGAATATGAATGATGTGTTGAAATCTGTCGTGGGCTTACCTGCACAAAATGAACGTGACTGGACGATATTACTATTACGAATATGTGGTACATACTGAAGTTTACAACGTGATCTATAGTTGAAGGTTGCTGCTCCGTCGTTATCCACGTCATTGCTTTGCAGCCCTTGCATTAACATCCACAAATTAAACACGTTTGAGCGGTTGGAACACGATCTGAAGTCCGCTGTTTTGAAGTTGCAGTATTTTGTCTTGTTTATTATATATTTACGTTTTGTTGAGATGTTAGTAAGCAGTTTTCTGTCCATTCTTAATGGTTTGAAATTGATGTGGCTTTTAGTCGAAACATACCTGCCTCAGCAATTTTTAAAAGTAAAATGTTTTATTAGAATGTAATGTTGACTAGGGTTACTGTTGAACTGAGGGAGGCCGTATTTCCTGCTGCTGCCAATGCTTGAATGGTATTTGCATTCGAGTCCTTCCGGGCCCGATGCACCTAGGCCTTGCTGCAAATGCTTACTAGGGCTGAATTGCAGAGGTGCAGAATGTCGACCCTGAAGCACACATGTTTACAGTCTTCGAAGGTCTAGTGGCAGGAGATTCTGCGAATTAAAGGTAAAATCCGTGTGCACGCCAAGGAAGACTTGGGGGGGGGGGGGTGGAGTTATAGCTCCATTCATTACTAACCTAGGCCTTAGATGGAGGTGGGTGGTCAGCTTTACGCTCCGGCCACTTTACACCCGTGGAAAGAGGCCCTGGGAACCCGTTAGAGTGGGTGGCCCCAGAACCGGTCTGTATGCTTTGGAGTAGAATCACTTGTTGCCGGGAATCGAACTAGATTCTTCTGTTGTTCCCGTAGCATAGGCTGTCTACCGACTACGGTGTCATGACTGCCTGGCTTGAAGAAGTGCACGCAAATACTGCCAATTTATGAGTGAGCGGTGTCTTGCTATGGGTATGGGAATGCTGGTGTGGGCTGTTCTCATTCGAATGTAATGATTTGTTTCGGATGCGAGATTTGAGGTTTTAACGATTGAAGTTTGAAGGTGTTCCGGGTTGTCACACGCGGGCAGTCTGGTTGGTGGGTTGTTAACTTTTCAGAGGGTTGTGCCGCCGTCTGCAATTGAGAAGTAGGTTTCACACTGAAGCTGGAGTAGGACCTGATTCGAGCGCAGGCCACTTACGATTTGTGATTGTGTTAGTGGCACTGCTAAAACTTTCCTGTCACTATGCCACCAATGCTCCGTATTCATTCATTTGCCTCAGGCTGGTATACTAGGCCCATTAGCGACCGCAGTATCGTGGGACTCGTCTCACCGTGGCCAAAGAATAACAAGGTAAGAAAGAAATGTACGTTTAACATTGAGGCGCTTTCTGAGCTTTCCGTCCTGGACTTTTGTCAGTTGATCGTGCCCTGTTTTCATCCCCTTGGGGTCAGTTTCTGTTTTCAATTGTAGATAAGTCTGAGATGTGTCATCCCCGTTGTGTGTAGATAAGTTATCGAATGTTACTATTATTAGGGTCTATTATATTTGTACGAATAACGTGCCTGCGTTGCTTTTATGTACAGGGTTATTCGAAATGATGTAGGGGTTTCAACAACTTGTCATACACAATACACTTGAGATAGGAATGTTGATTTCATATTGCAAATGGATGGAGCCTCCCCCATTTCCACCGACACGTCAGAGAATTTTTAAACCAGCATTTACCGCAGCGATGGATCGGGCGTGGGACCGATGATGATCAGATGCTACTCGCCTGACCATCTCGTTCTCTATTTGCAACCCCATGTGATTTCTTTTTATGGGGTTACGTCAAGGATCAGGTTTATGTTCGTCCTTTTCCCCGCAAGTATCCCGGAACTGAAGGTACGAATCAGAACCGCCATTGAAACCATCACCGCTGACATGCTACAAACAGTTTGGAACGACTCGATTATCGTGTTGATGTTTGTAGAATCACAAAGGGTGCACATATAGAGCACCTGTAAGTTATGTAACAAAAACTTGGGGTATTGTTCTATTAAATAAAAAAATACATATACTCTTGTCTCATGTGTATTGTGTATGACAAGTTGTTAAAACACAGGCAATCATTTCGAATAACCCTGTTTATTAAATGTACCTCATACTTAACTACAAAATTTCACTCCGTCGAAATGTGTTGCAATGTCTGACTAAACACTCGTACACAATTTGTAGGTATAGTCACCATATACTTTTTGAATTTCATACGCTCAGATATTGAATGCTATAACTGCACATTTTCTTAAAAAAGCAATCTTGTAAGTGGTATGGAGAATAGAATTAAAGAACGCGTGTGACCTAAAGACACAAAGACTGCGTCATTGGGCAGTTCCGACACACTACAACACTGGCATCTCCACGTGGCATAGTATTACGGAACTACAATAAGTATTAAGCAGTAAATGTTGAATATTAATGACCTTGCCCAAATTACATGGCTTGCAGATTGCCGCTTTGTGGCGCTGTGTTATATTTAGATTTCCTATACTTATCTCGCCGACGGCAAGATCATCCCGAATGTTCGTAGACGATGTAAAGTGTGCTCTTTTCGTCCGATTGTAACCAAACGTGAATTTTGTCGACAGATTATTAAAAATCCAAAGGATCAAATCTTAAAAATGTCCACAGGGATCAGTTGTACACGTTTAGACAAATGAGAAATGTAATAGTCGCTCTTCGCAATTTCTTGGGTTCGCCCTAAGAAGAGTAGGCCTGGCAGTAATATGTGCATGTGGGATGGAAGCGGTGTGTGCGAACTGTACCACACAGTGTCTAATTGTATGTATAGTATTTTGTTCTAAGTTATCTGTATTGTACAACCATCCGCATTGCGGAAGATTTAGCTTCAACAATACGGGCAGTGTACTTTTGACGTAACATTGAGCGCGTTCGTGTAGCCATTGTTGCAGTATAAAAGCAATAAGCATTACATATTCTTGGTGTTTTTGTGGCCTAGGTATTCAGCATGCATTGTGCATGCGCCATATTGTCATCTGTGGCCTGCCCGACTGTAACGTATTTTTACGCTATCTCATAAATGGTACGATTTTCGAGCAAGAGTTATTGAACATGAAATGGTTTGGTTCTCTACACATACTAAGAAGAAATGAGTTACAAATGTCCATAGGTCTTCATGTAAAGTACCTGTTCTTCTTGTTAGATTTTAATGAAACTTGAATTTTGTGGACAGATTTTCGAAAAATAAATTTCATGAAAATCCGTCCATTGGGAGCGGAGTTGTACCATGTGAACGGACGGACATGAAGCTAATAGTCGCATTTCACAGTTTTGTGAACGCGCCTAATAAATGGTAGTGTGAGTAGGAACATGAAGGTGGTGTGGATGAAATCTTAAGGGTATTTAATTTCATTATTCGAGCCGTTGCATGGGCGGATTGGAGATAAAAGTTTTCCGGGCGTGGTAGCACTAAAACATTTCGGATGCAAATGAAGACCTGCTTTACAGCTGATGTTAAAATGATGTGGAATTATATAATGAAGTATGTAGCGTAGCTTGTCGTGGGTTCATGTTTAGGGCAGATACACACTTTGCAAGAAAGGACGTGCTGCAGACTACAGCAAACGAATTGAGGCCTTTGAAGACTGAATTTAAAGCTCGTACCTTGCAGTAAAGACACTCCATTTCGGTTATAAAAAACTAGTTATTGCTGTGTGGGGAAATTTTGCTCTTTGTTCCGACAACCATACAAAACGCGGAAATTCACTGTCGGCCGAAAGTAGAACTTCTTACTCTTAAACCTGGTACATATAGTAATACTGGGACTTAAAGAATAAGTGATGTGGAACTAGTGAGTAAAGTGTCGGAATTGTCTTAAGTGCCCTGGAGCGGCTGCTCCCTTTGGCGCGGGGGGGGGGAGGGGGTGTATCCGTTCGCCTTCTTATTCCCAGGGCTGCGACAACTCGCAGTGCACCTGGCCTAGGGGCCTAACGTCATCGATGCCTTCATTTTTACGGCAGCGCGTTTCGGCTCTTGAAGCCGTGACCTTCCTTTCCTTTGCTGTTCCTTACCACTGTCCAATAACAACTCGCCAATTCTAGGATGAAGTATCCTCTGACATTATTATTGTAAAAGGTCGTGTGGTTACGGCGTTGTTTCGTTACAAATTGTGTATTATGGAAAACTGTATACATGGTGAACCACTATATTTTTTAAATTTAAATTACGCCCTTTCATCGGCCGGGTTGGTATTAAAATTGTTGCGCATTGTTTGCGAAAAACATTTAACACAAAAAGTGTGAAATAAGTGGCATTTTGTGGAAAATGAAACATATTGTGCAACCTGTCTTAAAAGTGCAGTAAATTTTCCGTCTTGCCTAAATATATAAAATTAATTTCCAGGAGTTTTTTTTTTCGTGCGTTACCATGTGTGCACGTATATCGTTTAAAGGATACTGCATAAAATATGTTTTTCCTACTTTAACAAAGTTTTCATCGCCCTGCTACTGCAACGAACATCGAGATCACGATCTTGTAACAACTGCATTGAGTTCATACATCGCCTTAAGTGCTATTCACACATGCAAATATTTCTGGTAGTTTCTATAAAATGCCGAATCGACTCCCAGGGCTTTAGGGGTCGACTCATCGCGATCCTTGTCGTGCAGTGTGTTTAGTGTGAGCTGCCTGTTCTCTTATGCTTCTGGGTTCGCTGCAATCGGCCGGTTTAATTCAGATTTTCTGATTCTGGGATCAGTAGGAAATATTGGTTTAATACATAAATTTTCTTGAAATAGGTTAGGACGGTATTCTCTTTAGTGTTGGTAATATTTTTGGGTTGTCGTTGGTACTAGACCGTGGGGAAGAAGTCGCATGGTTTTTGTAGCCTTTGCACATAGAACACTGATTGACCACGATTAAGACATCTTTAGGGCGAGACTCCCGTTGTGTTGCGTAAGTAAACGAACAAATGGAGGTCAATAACGACTATATTTTTTAGAAAGTCTTTTATTGCCTAGACTGCTACGTGTTTCGGCTTATTCGCAACCCATCACCGGGAACAGGCGTAGATGTCTCACCCTAAGGTATCTGCTAGTCGAGCGACTTGCATCAGTCGGTGAAAGAATATAAAGAGAAGAGCTCTTAACTGCGGCGCTGACCTCCATTGTAATCAACAATGTAATATTCTTGCGCGTGAAGATGGTTTGTGAATACGCCGAAACATGTGGCACAGTGAAACTAAATTGGCGTTGTGTTTGATGGTATTTTGTTCACACGATAGACATATTTCTAGGAGTTAGTAGTGAAATGAACTTTGGATCGTATCCATAAGCTGGAAGTCTTACTGGACTGATTTTTCCATAATCCTTTCTTTACGTACAAGTAAAATCTATACTTTCCCCACATATGTATCTTCAATCTGAATCACAGTTCGATGCGAATATTTGTCTAGGTAAGGGGACTGTAGTATGCGAATATATGTCTGTAAAAAGGAATGTAATAAGGGGAATGTTTGTGCAAGGGCATGCAGTAATGCGAATATTTGTACTAGGGAGTGTAGTAATGCGAATATTTATCTGTACAAGGGTATGCAGTAATGCTAATATTTGCCCAGGGGAATGCGGTAATGCGAATATTCGTGCAAAGGAATGCAGTAGTGCGAAGATTTTTGCGGCAATACGTGCGTGTCTGCTACGTAAGGGGAAATTCGCTTGCTCTTCTTTTTTTCTTTCTGTTTAAAACCAATATATGAGTGAGATTACAATACAGAGTTATTCGAGGCACATCTTTTCATTTCGGAAGTTATGATTTCAGCGTACCTGTTTGGTGATTACCACATTTAAATGTCATCTTATTTTAGGTATGTTATTTAACGACGCTGTCCATCGCTTAGATTATGTAGCGTCGGTGGCAGTGGTGGAATGATACCAGCAGGGGAAATCCAAAGTGTTCGAAAAAAAACTGTTGAGTGACATTTGTCCAACATTGACCTCAACGTGAATTGGTCTGGAATTGAATCCGGCCCTCCGTTGTGAAGGCCGGCGACTATCCTGAGCCATGGCACACCTCTTTTTTACTGTTATGTAATTGGAACTTAGCTTTTGTGACAGTCTTATAATTAATTTGACGTCATTTGTAAAGTGGGCCTACCATCTCCTCGTTTCCACCATAGACCCAACAGATCAATATATTGTTGCAGTAAATTTAGCACATCTGATAATATAGCGTCGATGAGTGTCAAGTTGATGTTCTTATGTTTGATAATTATGGTGAAACATATAAAAATATAAATGCGAATTGATCCGTGTTCTGTGCCTGTCAGAAAGGGTGCTGGATATTGTTACTTCTGGGATGACATCACTGTACCGGATTTACTTTGTTCCAAATGCGTAGTCGTGTTGGCATGGAATGGAGTTTCGAGTATGTGGATTCAGTGAAGTAGTAACAAATGCATGTGTATGAAAGCTAGACAATAGTTGTAACGAAAGAGGAAAGATGTGTACTAGTGATATGTCACTCATCTATTGGAGTTGTCATTTATAGAATTAATTCTATTTCTAGCACAATATCATAGGCAGACAGACATGGCATCATTTCAAGAGCACGTGACGTGTTACTAAAATGTAATCATATTCTCTGGTTTTATGAAATGCATTGGAATTACTTGTGAGATCGGTGCTGGCAGGGGATGGAAGGGGTTGTATGCCTTCGCCCGGGCTGCCAGACTGCTATTGATTTGGTGGGAGGAGGTAGGGATGCCCAGCAGTCATGCAAACATTCCAGCCAACCTGGAATATATCGTGTTGCCGTATTTAACAGTAGGGTTCGAATGTTTTAATGTGCTTTTGTAGGTGCTGCATATGCGGTGCTTTTGAATCAGCAGTACATATTGAATTGATGTTTCTTTATTTTGGAATATGTTTTTGGAAGAATGTTGCCAAACAGGACTCAGAAATATAATTCCCCCCCTTTTTTTTTAGACTCGTGGTTCCGTGCATCGCAATTCAATGTTCATAAAAATCCAACCAGATGCAACAGTATGCAGATATTTATTTTCTGCAAAGTCACTCTACATGTTTCGGGTGTCACAGCACCCATCATCAGGAGTACTAAAAACTGTAACCGCAACCTCCGATACAGGTCATAATACTGGTACAGCTACTTCCCT